>Ga0187890_10000253_pt1 | contig 38043 bp, 30 predicted proteins | sample June2016WEW_21_1_FD_133005 | JGI IMG/M metagenome (GOLD analysis project Ga0187890, IMG submission 133005) | Peatland microbial communities from SPRUCE experiment site at the Marcell Experimental Forest, Minnesota, USA - June2016WEW_21_10 | ecosystem: Environmental > Terrestrial > Soil >... | reverse complement strand
GTGTCGGAGGGGGGACTTGAACCCCCATGCCCTTGCGGGCACTAGCCCCTCAAGCTAGCGCGTCTGCCTATTCCGCCACTCCGACGAGGCTGTGACCTCCACAGTGCATCGAGCACCTTAGCGCGAGCCCAACAGGGGCCCGAGCGCCGCGCCGGTGTTGCTGGAACGAGAGCGGGACGCGGGCGATCGCCGCGCCCACAGGCGCACACCCCACATCGGGCCGAGGCCCCCGGGATCGTCGCCCACTCCCGAGAGCGACGACGACCAGACGAGCATCGTCGGCTCGGCGAACAGCGGCAACGTGGGCATGGCGACCCAGAGGTCCTGGTCGATCTGCTGATAGATGGCATGGGCACTCGGTGGAGCCAGGTCTTGCGCGGCCTGGGAGAACAATGCATCGATCTTGGGGTCATCGAATCCGGTCCAGTCCGCCGGAACCGCTGCGCCGGTGACCGCCGGTGAGGTCGAGAACACGTTGCCCAAGGCACTGGGGTACGCGCTCTGCTCCACGGGCACGAGGGCAAGGTCGAAGGCGCCGCCGGGCAGCGCCGTCCCGTACAGCTGTGCACTCGACATCGGCGTGGCGGCCACGTCGAACCCCGCCGCCACGAGCTGTGCGGCCACGATGGGCCCCACCGCGGCGGACCACGGGTCGTCTGCCGCCCACACGAGGTTCAGCGTCACCGGCTTGCCGTGCAACGACCACGCCTCTCGGGCATCGGTGGTGAACCCGCTCTGCTCGAGAAGTCGCGCCGACAGGACGGGCTCGGCCTGCTCGTAGCCAGAAGCGTCGTCGACATAGCCCGGCTCGCCATTGGCGACGAGGTGGTCGTTGTCCTCCCACACCGAATGGTCCTCGGGCTGACCGACACTCTCGACGAGCCCGGCCCGGTCGATGGCATGGGCGATGCCCTCTCGCGTCGCGGCCACGTTGAGCGGGGCGCGTCGGACGTTGAATTCGAGTTGGAGCATGGTCGTCCCCAGGTCCACCTGGGTCTGCAGTACCGACGAGGACGAGGTCTGGGCCATGAACGACGGGTCGAACCCGCCCGGGTAGGCCACCTGGACACCCCCCTGCCCCAAGGCCGAGGTGAGGGCGCCGTCGCCGGTGACGGCGCGCACCACGACGCGGTCCAGGCTCGATGGGCTCCCCCACCACCGGGGGTTGCGGGTGAGGACGATCTCGGACCCGGGCTGCCATGACGCCACCTCGTAGGGCCCGCCCGACACCGACACGGCCGGGGAGAGCTGGTCGAACCCGCTGTTCCACCCCAGCTGCTGGGCGATGTGGGCGGGGAGAAGGTCGTCGAAGAGCGAGGCCCAGTCGGCAAAGGGCGTGCGGAATACGACGGTCACGGTCTTGCCGCCGTTGGAACCGGTCAGCGATTCGATGTCGCGGTAGCCGAGGGTGGACGTCACCGAGTCCGGCGTCCCGTCGATGTCGGTGCCGCCCCCCTTCTGGGCATCCCAGGCGTAGAGAAAATCGGCCTCGCTGATGGGCACCCCGTCGGACCACACCGCCCGGGGATCGATCTGGTAGACGACGGTCTGGGGGGAGAGGCTGATGACCTCGGCGCTGTCGACGACGTTGGTGTCGAGCTGCGGCGCCAGTCCCGGACCCACCCGGAACACCTGGGCCCACACCAAGCTCGCCACCATGCGCCCCGCCTCGGTGTCGCCCGCCACGGTGTGGTCGTTGAGCGTCGTCGGCACCTGGTCGAGCGCCACCGTCACCGTCCCCCCCGGCGTGGGGACCAGCGGGGGGGCGCTGTGCTTGTTCGCCTTGTCCCTCGAGCCCGAGGGATTCGCCGACCCCGTCGTGGCGCACGCCGAGGCCAAGACGCAGAGCACGACGATGCCGAGCAGGCCCCCGGGAGGCCGACGCCCAGGCCGGGGCCGCCGGCACTGTGTCACCGGCGGCGGCTCACCTTCTCTGGCGCCGGCGCCGCCGGCGGTCACTGCAGGCGCAGGGCCAGGGTCACGGTGGTGAAGGTGAAGATGATCGCCACGGTGATCGTGATGCGGTCGAGGTTCTTCTCGACCACCGTGGAGCCGGCCGCCGCCTGCCCCACCGAACCACCGAACATGTCCGACAGGCCCCCACCCTTGCCCGAGTGCATGAGGATCAGGAAGATGAGCGCCAGCGACACCATGAGGTGCAGCACCACGATGGCGATGGTCAGCACAGCGTCCTCCTCGGGCGATCCGGACCGGCCAACGCTACCAAAGCCCCACCACCGAAGGACCGTCGCGCCTTCACCCGGTGGTGGCCGCCACCGAGGCCGCCGCCTGGACGATGGCGGCGAAGGTGGCCGCCTCGAGGCTGGCTCCACCCACCAAGAGCCCGTCCACGTCGGGCTGACGGACCAGCTCCACGGTGTTCTCGGGTCGCACCGACCCCCCGTACTGGACCCGCACCGCGGCGGCGGCCTCGGACCCCGTGAGCTCCTCGACCACGCCCCGGATGTGGGCGCAGGCGGACTGGGCGTCCTCGGCGGTGGCCGTCCGGCCGGTGCCGATGGCCCAGATGGGCTCGTAGGCGAGCACGAGCCCGGCCACCTGCTCGGTGGGGAGGCCCTTGAGCGCGGCGGTGGTCTGCGAGGTGAGGCGGGCCTCGGTCTCCCCGTCCTCGCGTTCCTCCTCGGTCTCCCCCACGCACACGATGGGGGTCATGGCGTGGCGCAGGACCGCCCGCACCGTGGCCGCCACGACTTCGTCGGTCTGGGCGAAGAACTGGCGTCGCTCGGAGTGGCCCACGATCACCAGGGACACGCCGAGGCGGGCCAACATGGGCGGCGCGACCTCGCCCGTGAAGGCACCCTGGTCCTCGTAATAGCAGTGCTGGGCGCCGAGTGAGACCGGGATGGCGCGGTCCTCGATCACCGTCTGCACCGACCGCAGGCTCGTGAACGAGGGGTGCACCGACACGTCGAGCGACGCCACCTCCGCCGTCCCCAACCGCAGGCCGAGGTCCTGCACGGTCCGGATCGACTGCAGATGGTCGTGATGCATCTTCCAGTTGCCGCTCACCAGGGGGCGCCGTCTCGACACGGACCCGCTGCCACCGCTCCTCGCCACGTCAGGCTCCTTTGGCCGGGGCGTTCGACGCGTGGCGTAACGCCACGAGCCCGGGCAGGTCTTTGTGCTCGAGCAACTCGAGGGTGGCGCCACCCCCCGTGGACACGAACCCGACGCGCCCCGCCAGGCCGAGGTGCTCGAGCGCGGACACCGAATCGCCTCCCCCCACGATGCTGAAGCCCTTGGCGTCGGCCACCGCCCTCGCCATGGTGCGCGTACCGGCCGCGAAGCGCTCGTCCTCGAACACCCCCATGGGCCCGTTCCAGAACACCGTGGCGGCCGGCGTGACCACATCGGCGAAGGTCCCCGCGCTCTCGGGCCCGATGTCGAGCCCCCGCCACCCCCGGGGGATGTCCACCCCGATCATCCTCACCTCGCCGCTGCCTCCGGTCCCTTCGCCCACCGTCCCCCCGGGCCCGAGGGCCACGATGTCGGTGGGAAGGACGATCCGGTCCCCCGCCTCCTCCAGGAGCTCGGCGCAGCTGTCGATGCGGCCGGCGTCGAGCAACGAGGCCCCCACGTGGTGGCCCTGGGCGGCCAGGAACGTGAACGCCATGCCACCCCCCACCACCAGCGAGTCCACCTTGTCCAGCAGGGCGCGCAGGACCCCGAGCTTCTCCCCCACCTTGGACCCGCCCACCACCGCCACGAAGGGGCGGTCCGGTCCCACGAGCAGTCCCCCGAGGGTCCCCACCTCACGGGCCAGCAGGCGACCGGCCGCCGACGGCAGGTAGGTGGGCGGGCCCACGATCGAGGCGTGGGCCCGGTGCGAGGCACCGAAGGCGTCGTTCACGTAGGCGTCGAACCCCGTCACGAGGCGCTTCACGAAGTCGGGGTCGTCGTCGACTTCTCCGGGGTCGAAGCGCAGGTTCTCGAGCAGCGCCACACCCGGGGCGAGCTCGGCCAGCCGGGCCCGCACCGGGGACACGTCGAACCGGGGATCGGCGCCCCCTTTGGGTCGGCCCAGATGGGTGCAGGCGGTGATCTCGGCTCCCCGGTCGGTCAACCACGACAGCGTGGGGAGGGTGGCCCGGATGCGGAAGTCGTCGTCGACGACGACCTCCCCCGCCGGCCCGTGGCCGAGGGGCACGTTGAAGTCGACGCGCACGAGGACCCGGCGTCCCTTCACGTCGGGAAGGTCCTCGAGCAAAGGCAGCCCCGCCGCCGGGCCGCGGTCGGGCCGCGCCGGCTCAGCCATCGTCGTCACCGCGACGGACCCGGGGCGCGCTCAGGACGGCGGGGGGCCGGCCGCACCGAGCAGCGCGACCAGGTCGACGAGCCGGTTGGCATAGCCCCACTCGTTGTCGTACCAGCCCTGCACCTTGACGAGGGTGGTCTCGGCGTCCACCGGCATGACCATGGTGAGCCCGGAGTCGAACGTGCACGAGGCGGCACTGCCCACGATGTCCGACGACACGATGGGGTCCTCGGTGTACTCGAGGACGCGGGCCAGGGGTCCGGTGGTGGCCGCCTGGCGGAACGCCTCGTTCACCTCGTCGACGGTCACGGCGCGCGGGACGAGGGCGGTGAAGTCGGTGATGGACCCGTCGCCCACCGGCACCCGCAGGGCGTTGCCGTCCAGGCGTCCCGCCATGGCGGGCAGCACGAGAGGGGTGGCGCGTGCCGCCCCCGTCGACACCGGCACGATGTTCTGGGCCGCGGCCCGGGCCCGGCGGAGATCGGCGTGGGGGAGGTCGAGCAGGTTCTGGTCGTTGGTGTAGGCGTGCACCGTGGTCATGAGCCCGTTGCGGACGCCGAAGGCGTCGTCGAGGACCTTGACCATGGGGACGAAGCAGTTGGTGGTGCACGAGGCGTTGGACACCACGACATGGCGAGCGGGATCGAACTCGTGGTCGTTGACGCCGATGACGAAGGTGGCGTCGGCGTCCTTCGACGGAGCGGAGATGATCACCCGTTGGGCCCCGCCCTCGAGGTGGGTGGCGGCGCCACTGCGGGAGGTGAAGCGCCCCGTCGACTCCACCACCACCTCGGCGCCCAGCTCCCCCCACGGGAGGGCCTTGGGATCCCGTTCGGCCAGGACGGCGATGGGCCGGCCGTCCACCACGATGTGGTCGTCCTCGGCGTGGACGTCGGCCCCGAACCGGCCGTGGTTGGTGTCGAAGCGCAGCAGATGGGCGTTGGTCCTGGCGTCGGTGAGGTCGTTGACCGCCACCACCTGGACATCGGCGCCCTGGGCGCGCGCCGCCCGCAGGAAATTCCTGCCGATGCGCCCGAAGCCGTTGATCCCCACCCGTACCGTCATCAGGTCCTATCCGACCAGACGGCCGAGGGCGACCGCCAGTCTCGCCGGATCATGCGCCCGGCCGTTGGCCTTGGCCAGCGGGGCCAGCACCACCGCCACCTCGAGGTCCCCCAGGGCGATCGACGCCGGGTCGGCCACCACCACGTCGATCTCGATGCCGTGGGCGGCCAGGGCGGCCACGTGGTCGGCCACGTCATAGCCGGTGGTCTCCTCCCCCTCGGGGCGCAGGTTGGCCACGTAGACCCGCCGCCCCGGGGAGCTCCGGATGCCCCGGGCCAGAGCGGGGACGGCCACCGCGGCCAGGACGCTCGTGAACAACGACCCCGGTCCCATCACCACCTGGTCGGCGCGCGCCAGCGCCTCGAGCGCCACCGGGGACGCCGGGGGGTCGGTGGGCACGAGCGACACCCGCCGGATGTGGGCCGCCCGACCGACCTCGGTCTGCCCCTCGATCTCTCCTCCCGCCGCATCGGCCTTGAGCACCACGGGCTCGGTGGCCGCCGGCACCACCCGACCGACGACCCCGAGGAGCCGGGCCGCCTCGTCGAGACCCTTCTGGGGGTCGCCACAGGCCTCCATCAACCCGGCGATGACGAGGTTGCCCAGCGCGTGACCGACCAGCTCCTGGGCCTCGAAACGCTGCTCGAAGGCGGCGGCCAGCGCCGAACCCTCCTCGGCCAGGGCCACCAGGCACTTGCGCAGGTCGCCGGGGGGCATGATGTCGAGCTGGCGCCGCAGGCGACCCGACGACCCGCCGTCGTCGGCGACAGACACCACCGCCGTGAGCTCCCCGGCGTAGAGCCGCGCCGCGCGCAGGGTGGCGGCGAGCCCGTGCCCGCCGCCCACCGCCACCACCCGGGGCCCACCGGACCCGGTCACCGGTCGATGTCCCGGTGGATGAGGACGGGCGCGGCGCCCCGTGTCCGCAACCGGGCCCCGAGCTCCTCGGCCAGTGCCACCGAACGGTGCCGGCCCCCGGTGCAGCCCAGGGCGATGGTGAGATACGACTTGCCCTCCTCGACGAAGGCGGGCAGGAGCAACCCCACCAGGTCGTCGACGCGGTCGAGAAAGGTCAAGGTGGCTTCCTGGCCCATGACGAAGTCCCGCACGGGCGCGTCGAGCCCCGACAGGGGGCGCAGCGCCTCCACCCAGTGGGGATTGGGCAGGAACCGGCAGTCGAGGACGAGATCGGCGTCGAGGGGCAGGCCGTGCTTGTACCCGAACGACACCACCGACATGCGCATTCCCGAGTCCGAGTCGTCCCCGAAGAGGTCGGTGACCCGCTGGCGCAGCTGGTTGACGTTGAGCTCGGCGGTGTCGACCACGACATCGGCGCGCGCCCGCACGGGCTCGAGGAGGCGGCGCTCGTCGGTGATGGCCTCGGCCACCTGGCGTTCGAGGATGGGATGGCGCCGCCGGGTGCCCTCGAAGCGCCGCACGAGCACGTCCTGGGGGGCGTCGAGGTACACGAGCTGGACGCGATGGCCCTGGGCCCGCAGGGCGTCGATGGCGGGGAGCGCCTCTTCGACCCGGGCGCCTCCGCCCCGGCCGAGCACCAGGGCCACCCGGTCCTGGGTGGAACCGGGCCGGCCCACCACCGCGGCCACCTCGCTGAGAAGCGAAGGCGGCATGTTGTCGATGACGTACCACCCGGAGTCCTCGAGGGCCGCCGCGGCCGTGGACCGCCCTGCCCCCGACATGCCGGTGATCACCAGGTAGTCGCTCACGTGTGGCCCATCCTCAGCGCCGGGGCCCCTCGCCGGAGTCCTCGCCGTCGGGAGGCGGCCCACTCCCATCCTGGCGCAGGTCAGGGGCCAACGGCGTGACCGATCCCGGAATTCGCGGTCGGGGCGGGATCGAGTGCAGGTGGTCGTAGACCGACCGCGCCACGGCCTCGGGGAGCCAGGGCAGGGCCACGAGATCCTCGAGCGGGGCGGCCCGCAGCCCCCGCAGGCTGCGGTAGTGCCGAAGAAGCCGGGTGCGCCGGGCCGGTCCCAGGCCGGGCACGCCCTCCAGGCCGCTCGTGGTCATGCGCCGGCCTCGGAGGTCCCGGTGATAGGAGATGGCGAACCGGTGGGCCTCGTCGCGCACCCGCTGCAGGAGAAACAGCGCCTCGGACCCCCGGGGGATGGGGACGGGGTCGGGCCGTCCCGGGAGGAAGACCTCCTCGAAGCTCTTGGCCAGCGCCGCCACGGGGATCTCCCCGGCGAGCCCCAGGCGGTCCAGGACCCGCACCCCCACGCCCAGCTGCCCCTTGCCCCCGTCGAGCAGGAGCAGCTGGGGCGGGTAGGCGAAGCGCCGGGCCCGGGCGCTGCCGGCGGTGGCGTCCTCGCCCCGGGTCTGGGCCCGGGCCTCGAGGAGGGCGCTCAAGCGGCGGGTGAGGACCTCCTCCATGGCCGCGTAGTCGTCGTTCCCCGGGACGTCGCGCAGGCGGAAGCGCCGGTACTCCGACTTGCGGGGGAGGCCGTCCTCGAGCACCACCATGGACCCCACGTAGTCGGTGCCCTGGAGATGGCTCATGTCGTAGCACTCGATCCGCAACGGGGCCTGGGCCAACCCGAGCACCTCCCGCAGCGACTCCAGGGCCCGGGCCCGGCTGTCGTGGTCCGAGGCCCGGCGCAGCCGGTGGCGGGCGAGCTCTTCACCGGCGTTGCGGGTCACGGTCTGCAAGAGGGTGCGCTTGCCCCCCCGCTGGGGCACCCGCAACGCCACCGGGGCGCCGCGCCGGTCGGCCAGGAAGGCCTCGTAGACCTCGGCGGTCTCGGGGAGATCGGGCACGAGGACCTGGCGCGGCACCCCGGGGGCGGCGGCCCCTTCGGTCCCCCACGTCCGGGGGTCCCCCGCCCCCGAGGTCCACCCCGAGCTGTCTCCTCCCCGCACCCGGGCCACCTGCCGGGGCGCCGGGGCCAGGGGGACGGCATCGGCGTAGAGCTCCTCGAGGACGCGCCCCACGAGCTGGGGCCGCGTGAGCTCCTCGACCTTGTCCACCACGAAGGCCCGCCGGCCCACGATGCGGCCCCGGCGGACGTGGAAGACGCACACCGCCGCCTCGAGGGGGTCCTCGTCGATGCCCACCACGTCGAGGTCCTCGGGGCGGTCGGTCACCACCTGCTGGCGCTCGCACGCCATGCGCAGCGTGTGGAGCCGGTCGCGCAACCGGGCGGCGCGTTCGAAGTCGAGAGCCTGCGCCGCCTGCTCCATCTCGGCCACCAGCCGGTGCTCCACGTCGTCGGTGTCCCCGGCTAGGAACGCCATGAGATCGGCGACCATGGTGTCGTAGCGCTCGTGGTCGACCGCGGCGATACAGGGGCCCGAGCAGCGTTCGATGTGGAACAGCAGGCAGGGCTTGCCCAGCTTGGTGTGGCGGTCGAGCTTGCGGTCCGAGCACGTCCGGACCTGGAACGTGCGCAGGAGGAGGTCGAGGGTGTCGCGGATGGCCCCCACGTGCGCGTAGGGGCCGAAGTAGCGCACCTCGGGCCGGCGCCGGCCCCTGACCACCGCCGCCCGGGGCCACTCGTCCGCCAGGGTCACCGCCATCGACGGGTAGGACTTGTCGTCGTTCAACCGGATGTTGAACCGGGGCCGGTGCCTCTTGATCAGCGCGTACTCGAGGAGGATGGCCTCCACCTCGTTGTCGACCTGGATCCATTCCACGTGGTCGGCCAGCCCCACCATCTGGGCCGTGCGGGGCGCCAGGGTGTCGGGGTCGGCGAAGTAATTGCTGAGCCGGCTGCGCAGGGATTTGGCCTTTCCCACGTACAGGACCCGCCCCGCCCCGTCCAGGAATTGGTACGAGCCGGGGGCGTCGGGGACGGTCCGCGGGGACGGGCGGGTGCGCACACCCCCACTGTGCCGTAGAAGGGCGCCCGGTCGTGCACCGAGGCCGAGCCGCACGCGTGGGGGGCCGTCGACGTAGACTGGGACCGAGCGCCGGCCTGGTATCCCGGCGTACATAACGCTCCGAGGCCGACAACCCCGCGGATGGGCGACCAGGCTGTCCCCGCCGGCCACCATCGGAGTGCTCCCCGAAGGGGGTTGACCATGTTCCGGTTGCAGCGGGCGCTCCCCGAGCGCTATGTCAACGCGACGTCCGACCAACTCAGCGCGTGGATCGGAGAGGCCAAGGCCCGGCTCGGCTCCCGGGTGCTGATCGTCGGGCACCATTACCAACGGGACGAGGTGATGCGCTGGGCCGACGCCCGGGGCGACTCGTTCGGGCTCTCACGCACCGCCGCGGATCGACGCGATGCCGATTACATCGTCTTCTGCGGGGTGCACTTCATGGCCGAGTCGGCCGACATCCTGACCGCCCCGAACCAGCAGGTGATCCTCCCCGACCTCAACGCCGGGTGCTCGATGGCCGACATGGCCGACATCGATTCGGTCGAAGAGGCCTGGGAGTCACTCGCCGCGGTGACCGACGTCGACCGTGTCGTGCCCGTGACCTACATGAATTCGTCGGCCGCCCTCAAGGCCTTCGTGGGCCGCCACGGCGGCGCGGTGTGCACCTCCTCGAACGCCCGGGCCGTGCTCACCTGGGCCCTCGACCCCGCCGGGACGGGAGTGGCCCAGGGGGACAAGGTCCTGTTCTTCCCGGACCAGCATCTCGGCCGCAACACCGGCTTCGAGCTCGGCTGGGGCGCCGGCGACATGCGGGTGTGGAACCCCCTCCACGACATGGGCGGCCTCGACGACGCGGACGTCAAGAACGCCACCTTGTTGTTGTGGAAGGGCCACTGCTCCGTGCACCAGCGCTTCCGGCCCGAACATGTCGACGCCTTCCGGGCACAGCATCCCGAGGGCCTCGTGTTCATCCACCCCGAATGCGCCCACGACGTGGTCGAGATGGCCGACGAGGTGGGATCGACGGACTTCATCATCCGTGCCGTCGAGGCGGCCCCGGCCGGCTCGGTCATCGGGGTCGGCACCGAGATCCACCTGGTGAAGCGGCTCGACGACGAGAACCCCGACAAGACCGTGGTGTCACTCGACCCTCTGGTGTGCCCGTGCTCGACCATGTTCCGTATCGACGCCGCCCACCTGTGCTGGGTCCTCGAGCGCCTCGTGGACGGCGAGGTCGTGAACCGGATCACCGTCGAGCCCGACACCGCGCACTGGGCCCGGATCGCCCTCGAGCGGATGCTCGAGATCACCTGACCGGGGCGCTCAGTCGGGGTGCCCGTCCTCCTGATCGGGACCGAAGGGCCACTCCTCGAACGACGCGCACCGGCCCCCCGCCGCGAACCGCAGCACCCAGAGGTCTCGCCACGGTGTGTCGGGGTCGTTGCCGTACTCGACCCATACCCGGACCACGACCATGTCGGCGTCGACGGCGATCACCTCGCTCGACATGGTGAAGGCCTCGTCGGGCCCGTCGCGCTCGGCCTCCCAGAACTGCGCCAGCTCGTCGAGGCCGACCACGGGATCGGCCCACGGGGACGGTGCGTAGGTCACGTCGGGGGTGAAGAGCTCGGCCAGGCGGTCGGTGCCCGGGGTGCGCCAGGCCTCCTCGTAGCCCTCGAGCCAGCGGGCGACATGGTCACGCCGGACGACCGCCATCAGCCCGCCTTGCGGCGCTTGGTGGCGGCGGCCCGGGCCGGGGCCCCGGTGCTTTTCACCGGCCTGGCGCTCTTCACCGGCCCGGTGCTCTTCACCGGCCCAGCGCTCTTCACGGTTTTGGCGCTCTTGGCCGCCTTGGCGCCTCGGGACGCCGGGGCCCCCACGGCCTTCTTCACCGGGGCGCGCCGGCGGGCGGGAGGCCCGAGGCGTTGGGGGCCGTCTCGATCGGCCCGGTCGAGCACGGGGGCGAGCACCTGGCCGGTGTAGCTCGAGCTCTGGTCGGCCACATCCTCGGGCGTGCCCTCGGCGATCACCCTCCCCCCTCGCTCGCCCCCTTCGGGACCGAGGTCGACGATCCAGTCCGAGGTCTTGATCACGTCGAGGTTGTGCTCGATGACGATGACGGTGTTGCCCTGGTCCACGAGCCGGCTCAACACCTCCAGCAGCTTGCGGACGTCGTCGAAGTGCAGGCCGGTGGTGGGCTCGTCCAGGACGTACAAGGTGTGCCCGGTGGAGCGCCGCGACAGTTCCGAGGACAGCTTCACCCGCTGGGCCTCGCCCCCCGACAGCGTGGGGGCGGGCTGTCCCAGCCGGATGTAGCCGAGTCCCACGTCGACCAGTGTCTGGAGGTGCCGGGCGATGGTGGGCTGGTTGGCGAAAAACGTCAACGCTTCCTCGCACGACAGGTCGAGGACGTCGCCGATGTTCTTGCCCTTGAATGTCACCTCGAGCGTCTCACGGTTGTAGCGGGCCCCGCCGCACACCTCGCAGGGCACGTACACGTCGGGGAGGAAGTGCATCTCGATCTTGATGGTGCCGTCACCCGCACACGCCTCGCAGCGCCCGCCCCGGACATTGAACGAGAACCGGCCGGGCAGGTAGCCGCGCACCTTAGCTTCGTTGGTCTGGCTGAAGAGCTTCCGGACGTGGTCGAACAACCCGGTGTAGGTGGCCGGGTTCGAACGGGGCGTGCGCCCGATGGGCGACTGGTCGATGGCCACGACCTTGTCGACGTGCTTGACGCCGTCGATGCCCTTGTGCTGGCCGGGGGTGGTCCGGGCCCGGTGCACCTGGGCCAGCATCGACTGCAGGAGGATGTCGTTGACGAGGGTGGACTTGCCCGACCCCGACACGCCCGTCACCGCCACCAGGCATCCGAGGGGGAAGGCCACGTCCACGCCCTGCAGGTTGTGCTCACGCGCCCCGCGCACGACGAGTTGCTCACCCGAGCCCGGACGGCGCTTCTGGGGCACGGGGATGAACCGTTCCCCGGTGAGATAGCCGCCTGTCACCGACGCCTTGGCCTGCAACAGGCCCGGCACCGTTCCGCTGTAGACGACCTCCCCGCCGTGCTCACCGGCGCCGGGGCCGATGTCGACCACGTGGTCGGCGCTGCGGATGGTCTCCTCGTCGTGCTCGACCACGATCACGGTGTTCCCCAGGTCACGCAGGCGCACCAGGGTGTCGAGCAACCGGCGGTTGTCGCGCTGGTGCAGCCCGATGGAGGGCTCGTCGAGCACATAGAGGACCCCCACCAATCCCGAGCCGATCTGGCTCGCCAGTCGGATGCGCTGGGCCTCGCCTCCCGACAAGGTGGAGGTGCCCCGGGCCAGGGACAGATAGTCGAGCCCGACGTCGAGCAGGAACCGCAGCCGGGCCCGCACCTCGCGCAACACCCGGTCGGCGATGAGGTGCTCGCGCTCGGTGAGCTCGAGGGCGTCGACCTCGGCCGCGGCGCGCGTGATCGAGAGGCTGCACAGCTCGAAGATGTTGAGCCCTCCCACCGTGACCGCCAGCGACTCGGGCTTGAGCCGCGCCCCGTGACAGGTCGGGCAGGGAACCTCCCGCATGAAGGTCTCGGTCCACTGCCGCACCGAATCGGAGTCCGAGTCTCGGTGCCGCCGCTTGATCCAGGGCACGATCCCCTCGAACTGCGACGTGAACGAGCGTTGACGCCCGTAGCGGTTGCGATAGCGCACGTGCACCTGACGCGACCCCGACCCGTACAGGAGGATCTTGCGGTCCTTGGCCCGCAGCTTCTCCCACCGCGTAGCGGTGGAGAACCCGAACTCGGCCGCCACGGCCTCCACGATGCGGTCGAACCAGCGGCTGTGGCCGCCGGTCCACGGCGAGATGGCCCCCTCCTCGAGCGACCGGGTCGGATCGGGCACCACGAGGTCGGGATCGACCTCGAACTGGGTCCCGAGTCCGTCGCACGCCGGGCACGCCCCGTAGGGCGAGTTGAACGAGAAGTTGCGGGGCGCCGGCTCTCCGAACGACAGCCCGCAGAAGGTGCAGGCCAGATGCTCGGAGAACGTGATCAGCTCCTCGGCCCCGTCCTCCCCGATGATGCCGATCTCGGCGATGCCGTCGGTCAGCCGCAGGGCGGTCTCCATCGACTCGGTCAACCGTTGGCGGATGTCGTCGCGTCGTACCAGCCGGTCGACGACGACCTCGATGGTGTGTTGCTCGTAGCGCGCCAGGCTGAGGGCGGCCCGATCGGAGAGCTCGACCACCTCGCCGTCGACCCGGGCCCGGGCGAAGCCCTGCTTGGCCAGATCGTCGAGGAACGCCTCGTACTCCCCCTTGCGTCCCCGCACCACCGGGGCGAGCACCTGGAAGCGCGTCCCCTCGGGCAGGTCGAGGATGCGGTCCACGATCTGCTGGGGCGTCTGGCGAGCCACGGGACGGCCGCAGTTGGGGCAGTGGGGGTGACCCACCCGGGCATAGAGCAACCGGAGGTAGTCGTAGATCTCGGTGACGGTCCCCACCGTCGACCGGGGGTTGCGGCTGGAGGACTTCTGGTCGATGGAGATGGCCGGTGACAACCCCTCGATGAAGTCGACGTCGGGCTTGTCCATCTGCCCCAGGAACTGGCGGGCGTACGACGACAGCGATTCCACGTAGCGGCGCTGGCCCTCGGCGTAGATGGTGTCGAACGCCAGGGACGACTTCCCCGACCCCGACAGCCCCGTGAAGACGATGAGACGGTCACGGGGCAGCTCGAGCGAGACGTCGCGCAAATTGTGCTCCCGCGCCCCGCGGATCACCAGCCGGTCAGCCATCGAAGGGAGGCTACCGGTGGGGCGGGAGGCCGGTGTCTGTGCGGCGGGGCGCGTCACGCCGTCGGCACGGGAACCGCCAGGCCAGCCGCGCCCGGTGAGGCCGGAGTGTCGCCCGCCTCGACCAAGGCCAGGCGGAGCTCGGCGATGTCGTCGCGCAGCAGCGCCGCCTCCTCGTAGCGCAGCTCCGTGGCCGCCAGGCGCATCTCCTGCTCGAGCCGCACCACCAGGCGCTGCAACTCGTCGATGGGGAGGGCGCTCAGCTCGGCCATCTCGTCGACGGCGGTGGTGTCGTCGCCCCCGCCGCGTGCACCGGCCAGGCGCCTTCCCCCCACGCCGTCTCGCTGGGGCAGGCGCGGCGCCCGAACCGGGAGGTGCCCGGGCCGGGTCCTTCCCCCCCGGCTGCCGCTGCCCCGCCCCGCGCTCGGCCCGGTCCCGGCACCGGCGGGCCGGATGCTGGCCAGGATGTCGGTGACCGCCTTGCGGATGGTGGTGGGGTCGATGCCGTGCTCGGCGTTGTAGGCCTGTTGCAGGGCCCGCCGGCGCTGGGTCTCGGAGATCGCGGCGCGCATGGCGTCGGTGATGGTGTCGGCGTAGAGCACCACGAGCCCGTCGACGTTGCGCGCCGCGCGTCCCATGGTCTGGATCAGCGACGACGCCGAGCGCAAGAACCCCGTCTTGTCGGCGTCGAGGATGGCCACCAGCTGGACCTCGGGGAGATCGAGGCCCTCGCGCAGAAGGTTGATGCCGACGAGCACGTCGTACTCGCCCAGCCGCAGGTCGCGCAGGAGCTCGATGCGGGTGATGGTGTCGATGTCGGAATGGAGATAGCGCACCCGCACGCCCAGCTCCACCAGGTAGTCGGTGAGGTCCTCGGCCATCTTCTTGGTGAGCGTGGTGACGAGGGACCGTCCTCCCGCCTCCGACGCCTTGTGGATGCGTTCCATGAGGTCGTCGATCTGGCCCGTGGTGGGCTGGATCACCACCTCGGGGTCGACGAGGCCGGTGGGCCTGATGACCTGGTCCACGACCTGGCTCGACACCTCGAGCTCGTAGCTCCCCGGGGTGGCCGACAAGAAGATCACCTGGCCCACCCGCTCGGTGAACTCGTCGAAGGTCAGCGGTCGGTTGTCGAGCGCCGAGGGCAGACGGAAACCGTGCTCGACGAGGGTCTCCTTGCGCGACCGGTCGCCTTCGTACTGCCCGTGGATCTGGGGGACCGCCACGTGGCTCTCGTCGATGACCGTCAGGAAGTCGGGTGGGAAGAAGTCGAGAAGGGTGTGGCTGGGCTCGCCCGCGCTGCGCCCGTCGAGGTGGCGGCTGTAGTTCTCGATGCCGTTGCACACACCCACCTCGGCCAACATCTCGAGGTCGTGCTCGGTCCGCATGCGCAGGCGCTGGGCCTCGAGCAACTTCCCCGCCGACTGCAGCTCGGTGAGGCGTTGGCCGAGCTCGGTCTGGATCGACACGATGGCGCGCCGCATGGTCTCGTCTCCGGCCCCGTAGTGGGTGGCGGAGAACACCACGAGGTCGTCGATGTCCTCCCCGGTGTCCCCGGTGAGCGCGTCGAAGCGCCGGATGCGCTCCACCTGGTCGCCGAAGAGCTCGATGCGCACGGCCTCCTGCTCGTAGACGGGATGGAGCTCGACGGTGTCGCCCCGGACCCGGAAGTGACCGCGGGTGAGCACGGCGTCGTTGCGGTCGTAGTGCAGTTCCACCAGCTTGCGGAGCAGGTCCCGCTGGTTCACGGTGTCGCCGGGCGCCAACGCCATGATCCGCTGGCGGTACTCCTCGGGTGACCCCAGCCCGTAGATGCACGACACCGACGCCACCACGATGACGTCGCGTCGCAGCAACAGGCTCGACGTGGTGGCGTGGCGGAGCCGGTCGATCTCATCGTTGATCGACGAGTCCTTCTCGATGTAGGTGTCCGAGGTCGGCAGGTACGCCTCGGGCTGGTAGTAGTCGTAGTACGAGACGAAGTACTCGACCCGGTTGTTGGGGTAGAGCTCTCGCAGCTCGGCGGCCAGCTGGGCGGCCAGGGACTTGTTGGGCTCGATGATCAGGGTGGGTCGCTGGGCCTGCTCGATGGTCCAGGCGATGGTGGCGGTCTTCCCGCTGCCGGTGATGCCCAGCAGGGTCTGGTACCGGTCGCCCCGGGCGATGCCCGCGGTGAGGGACTCGATGGCGCGCGGCTGGTCGCCCGCAGGGCGTAACGGGGTCAGAACCTCGAAGCGGGGCACCGTTCGATCGTACCGGGGGGGTGTAACGGGCCCGTCCGGGCGCGGCGGGGTCCGGGCCCGTGACCGCCGGGATCCGAGGCGTCAGGAGGGAGCGTCGCTCCGGGCCTCGAGGGCGGCCCAGACCCGGTCGACCTCGACCTCGAGATGGGCCCGGTCCGTCGAATTGTCGATGACGAAGTCGGCTCCCTGCCGACGCTCCTCGCGGGTGGCCTGGGCGGCGATTCGCGCCTGTGCATCGGGGCGGGAGAACCCCCGCTGGCCCACCAGGCGCTCCACGGCGATCTCGACCGGGCAGTCGACCACTACCACGACCTCCAGTGCCAGCGCCCCACGGTGCTCGGGTTTGAGCAGGGGGACGTCGAGCACCACCACGCCCTCGCCCTCTTGGGCCGCGGCCCGGCGCTGCGCCATGACGGCGCTGATGGCGGGATGGGTGATGGCGTTGAGGGCGGCCAGGGCGTCGGCGTCGGCGAAGGCCACGGCGGCCAGCGCGGCCCGGTCGATGGTGCCATCGGGGGCCAGGATGCCGGGGCCGAAGCGCGCCACCAGCGGCTCGTAGGCCGGGCCGCCGGGGACCACCACCTCCCGGGCGATGCGATCGGCGTCGATGAGGATCGCCCCCCGCTGGACCAGGAGGTCCCCCACCGTCGACTTGCCCGAACCGATCCCTCCGGTGAGCCCGACTGCGAGCACGACGGCTACCGGCCGGGGCGCTTCCCGGCCACGGCCTCGTCCACCAGGGCTTGGAGGGTCCCCGCCGCGGTGGCCTCCCACGTCAGCTCCCGGGCCCGGTGCCGGGCCCCCTCGCCCAGGCGCCTGCGCAGGGCGGGGTCGGTGAGCACCGCCCCCACGGCGTCGACGAACGGCACGATCGGCCCCGGGTCCCCGGCGCGCCGGCTGTGATCGGCGCCGACGTTGACCACGAAGCCCGACTCCCCGTCCTCGACGGCATCGACATGGCCGGCGATGCGCGACACCACCGCCGGGGTGCCACAGGCCGCCGCCTCGGTGGCGGTCATACCCCACCCTTCTCGCTGGGACGTGCTCGCCACCACCCAGGCCCGTCGGTAGAGGTCGACAAGCTCGTCGTCGTCCACGTGGCCGGGGAGCTCGATCCACCCGACGGCGCCGAGGGCGTGTCGATGCGTCTCGAGCCGGGCCCGCTCGTATCCCTCCCCCGCGATCACCACGTGCAGATCGGGGACCCGGCGCCGCACCTCGACCAAGGCGTCCATGAGGAGATCGAAGCGCTTGACCGGGACCAGCCTGCCGACGGCGACGACGAGCGGATGCGGGGACCGGGCCCCACCCGGTGAGAACCAGGGGTCGATGCCGGGCCGGACCACGCTCACCCGCGACGGCCGGAGCTTGAGCATGGCCACGATCTCGTGGCGCGACGACTCCGACAGAGTGACGATACGCGTGTCGCGATACAACGGGGGTGCCACCCGTCGTTCGATGAACTCCCCCACCTGGGCGTGCCACGGCCGCAGCACCATCTGCCACATCTCGGCGTGCACGTGATGGAGGAAGACGATGTGTGGACACCGGGCCCACACCGGTGAGAAGAAGGGCATGCCGTTCCAGATCTCCACCAGGCCGTCGGGCCTCCCGCTCGTCCCCAGCAGACCGCTCAGCGCGCTCCGGGGGAACACGGTGTGCCGTCTCCCCTTGCGCAGAACCCGGTAGCCGCTGCGCTCCACACTGGGCGGATGGCCGGGAGCCACCGACGTCCGCAAGGTGACGTCGAGCCCGGCACCGGCCCAGAGCGACGCCACGTGGTGCGCGTGGCACTCCGATCCCCCCGCCTCAGGGTCGTCGAGATCTCTCCAGGCCAGCATCTGCAGGCGCCGCAGCCCGATGTCGAGGGCATGAGCCGCCACCTCGTCGAGCGAGGGCACCGGCGCCGTCGGGGCCTGATGCCGATCTCGGACTTCGGTCACGGTTCGTCACGCTATCGACTCCGATGCCGCTGACGAAGCATCGTCGGCGAGGCCGCGGCGACGCCGAGCGCTGCGCCGGTGCACGGCGACGAAACAGCCCGTCATGACCGCACACAACCCGACCTGCACGGCGAGATCGGCCCGGGCCGTGGCCAGGTACTGGCCGTCCGCCGCGTCGGTCGCCCCGGCCAGGGCGATGGCCCCGAGGGCCAGGACCACCACCACCCACCGCCACCCGATGCCGAGCAGGTAGATGCCGAGCGCCAGGGTCACCGACAAGAAGACCATGGCGAGCACGAGCGTGGAGAACGCCGGAGCCGCGGCGGTGAACTTGTGCCCGAACACGAGGGTGAGGACCCGACGCGCCGCGAACCCGGCCATGGCGAGCAGCACCGCACACGGGATGGCCATCACGGCGAAGGTGTGGGCGAGTTGCCGCAACGCGTGCGACCCCCGCTGGTGCCGAAGGGCGGCCTCGGGCAGGAGGTAATTGACGAGGACGAGCGCCACGAAGACGAGCGCTTTGGCCGGCACCGAGATGGCCGCATAGGCACCGGAGTGCTCGTGCATCTTGCGTCCCAGCACGACGACGTCGGTGTTCTGCAACACGGCCAGGAGCAAGAGGCTGCCCAGTGCGGTGAGCACGTCGGCGAGAAGGAACCTCCCGCCGTGCACCGTCATGGCCACCGCGCCACCGGTCTCCTCGATGGCCACCTCGGGATCGGGTGGGGCTTCCGACGTCGAGCGCCTCGCCACGGCGCGGGTGGCGGTGATGCGGGCGTGGGTGGCGGTAAGCAACTCTGCGAACAACAGGCCGAGGGCGGCCCCCTCCACCTTGAACTCCGCCGCCATGCCGACGGTCAGCGCACAGCGCGTCACCGCCTCGATCACCAGGTTGATCGAGAGGTCCTTGTAGTCGCGGCCCACCTGCAGCAGGCCGCGGTCGATGGACACGAGGACGAAGACCGCGCCCGCGGTCAGGATCTCGGTGACTCCGCTCGGGGACGGGAGCGACAGGGCGTGGGCCACCGGCCCCCGGAGCAACAACATGACGACGCCGAGCACCACGACAAAGGCCTCGCCGATGCGGTGCACGCGCGCCACCCACGGCCGGACCCGGTGGCCGAGCCCGGTCGTCTGCCACGCCGAGACCCGGCGCACCACCCCCACGAGCAACGCCGTCCCGGGCATCGACACCACCAGGAAGAGGCTGAGGAGGTCGATCAGGGTGCCGTACTGGCCCGTGTTGAGGACATGCGCCACGAACACCGTGGTGAGGAGGCTCACCACCCCGACCAGGGCGGCGGCGATGGCGAGGGGGATGGCGTGACGGAGCTCGGACTCGGGCTCCTCGGTGGCGTCCTCGCCGGTGGGATCGGGGGCGGTGTCTCGCTCCACTACGGCGTGCCCCCACCACTGACCACCGCGGCCCGCCGGGGGACGATCGGTGCGTCGCGACCCGTCCCCGTCTCGTCCCGGGGCCCCGACTGCTCCTCGTGATAGATCTTGTCGACGTTCACCGACCAGATGTCGTGGCCGGCGCCCTCCACGATGTTCTCGACCGTGAGCATGGCGGTGTACATCGAGTGGTCCTGGTTGTTGTACTTGTGCATCCCGTTGCGTCCCACCGGGTGGACGTTGGGGACCTCCGTCGCGAGCCAGTGCCGCATCGTGTCCACCGCGGCGCGGTAGGCGTCGTCGTAGACGGGATAGGCCTTCGGCATGCGCACCACGTAGCCCCGTTGCACCTGGGCCGGGGTGACCAGGCCGATCTGGGTGAGCTCGGCGGTCGCCAGCGCCACGAGCTCGTCGTCGCTCTTCTCCCACATCTGGTCGCCCTCGAAGACGAAGTACTCCATCCCCAGGCAGGTGGTGCCGGGCCGCACCATGAACGGGGACCACGCCCCGAAGTTTTGGATCCGGCCCACCTTCACCTGCGGTGAGTGGATGTAGATCCAGTTGTCGGGAAACCCGCACCCCTCGGGCACCACCAGCGCGACGGTCAGGAAATCCCGGTACTGCAGGGCCCGCGCCGCGGCCACGACGTCCTCGGGCGGCGCGGGCTCCAGGGCCTGGACCAGGGCGGAAAAGGGCATGGAGCTGATGACGTGATCGGTCTCGACCTTCTGGCGCCGGCCGTCGTGCTCGAAGACCACGGCGGTGGCGCCGGCACCGTCGCGCTCGACCGCCACCACCGGGCTGCGCACGAGGACCTCGACACCGGCCTTCTCGACCAGGTCCCGGCATGTCTCCCACATCATCCCGGGCCCGAGCTTGGGGTACTGGAACTCGTCGATGAGGCTCGTCACCTCGGTGGCGCGACTGCGGCCACCGCGCCACAGCCTCGACCGCAGGGGCTCCCACACCGCCTTGAACAGCGACATCCCCTTGATCCGCTGCGCCCCCCAGTCAGCCGAGACCGCCGAAGGCGGGACCCCCCACACCTTCTCGCTGTAGGTCTTGAAGAAGTGCTCGTAGAGGCGCCATCCGTAATTGGCCACGACATAGCCCTCGAGCGAGCTCTGGTCCTTGGGGGGGAACACCCGTACCTTCAAGAACGACAACCCGCACAGGGCGGCTTCGGCCAGGCCCAGGTTGCGGAGCGCGTTGACCACGTTGATCGGGTAGTCGTAGAACTTTCCCTCGTAGTAGATGCGGCTCATGCGGGGGCGGAGAAGGAAGTCCCCCGGGGCGAGGATCTCGTGCCACAGGTCTTCGACGGCCTGCACCTTCGTGTAGAAGCGGTGGCCGCCGATGTCGAAGCGCCACCCGTCACGGGCCACGGTCCGGCTGATGCCCCCGACCACGTCGTCGGCTTCGAGCACCATGGCGGCCCGGCCCGCCTGGGAGAGCTTGCGCGCCGCGGTCAACCCGGCGGGCCCGGCTCCGATCACCACCACAGGGCGATCGTCTCGCCACGCCGCTGCCCTCTGCGTCACGTCTCCCAGAACTCCCCCCGTACGGGACCCGGCGCCCTTGTTCAGGCTACTGGCTGGGACAACACTTGCCCCGGCCATGGGGCGCCGGCGCACCCGGCGAGGCCCAGGTCAGGGCCCTCAGGAGCGAGTGCGGCACCCCGGCCCCGGGGGCGCGTCCGATCGACGCGCCTCGGGGGACATGCCTCAGGGACATGCCTCAGGGGACATGCCTCAGGGGACATAGAGATTGGTGAAGGCCAAGAGGGCGTAGGTGACGAGTCCGGCGGCCGCCACCGTGAGGACGACCCGCTCGAGGCGCGGCCCCGCCGTCACGCTCGCCCCGGCCAGCACCAAGGGGAACGCCGACAAGCTGTAGCGCTCGAAGCCGTCGAGATTGGACGCCGTGAGGGCCACGACCAAGACCGCGGCGGCGAAGGCCCCGTAGGACAAGGGCCACCGGCGCAACACCACGAACAGCAGGGCGATGGCGAGGACCGCCCACGGGAGGTGCAGCGCCGATCCGAGATGCTGGCCATGGACGAGGAGCGACGCGTCGTGTCCCAACGTGCGCAGCGGATCGGAGACCCCGCCCCGCAGGGATCCTTGTTGCTGGACCTTGAACGGGGCGAGGGCATCGCCGTAGCGCCACCCCACCCAGCCCAAGAAGGCCGCCAGGCCGACCGGGGGGCCCACCACGGCCGCCAGGCGCGCCACCCGTCGGTCCGCCGGCGCGCCCCGCAGGACCCCGAGCACTTCGACGAGGGCGGGAACCGCCAACAAGACCCCGACGGGGCGCGTGGCCCCCGCGGCGAGGCCGAGTGCCGCCGCCCACCACCACGCCCGGGCCCGCAGGGCGAGCATGGTCCCGACGCTCAGGGCCAGGAGGGTTCCCTCGGCGTACCCCATCACCTGGGTGAAGGCAGCGGGGGCCAGACACATCAACCACGCGGCACGTCGGGCCAGGGCTTCGTCACCGGTCTCCCGTCGGGCCAAGACGGCCAGGAGGGCGACACCCACGAAGGCCGACACGTTCGCCACCACCACCAGCGCGACGCCCACTCCCACGCCCGGCACATACGACAGCGCCCGGGTGAGCAGGGGCACGAGAGGGAAGAACCGCAACGACAGGTGCCCGGCCCCGGCATATCCGTGGCGGGCGATGGATTCGTACCACCCGGCGTCCCACCCCAACAGGCCCTCGTGGACGCGGGTGGCGACCGCCGCGCTCGGTTTGGCCTGGATGACGAATTCATGCGCGGCGGCGAGCGCCCCGGCCACGATCACCCGGGCGGTCACCCACGGCACCACCGCGCTGCGGATGCCCCAGGACAGATCCCGGCGCGAGGACGCGGCCCGCAGGGCGCGTGCGGTGGCCCCGCCCGAGCTGCGCAGGCCGCGGCGCGACGCGGTCATCGATCCCTTGACCGATGGAGTCGACACGACGGCGGGGCTGACCACAGCCTGTCGTCGTATCGGGACGCGCACTCCGTCATGGTAACGATGCGCCTTCCCGGCGCCCCGAACGCACCCGGGAAGGAGCGGGCCACGGCGCAGCGGGCCCCGCTCCCCCGAAATACCCGGTGTCCGGCTTGTTCGGCGGCGTGCGGTCTACCATGGCGCGCCAACGGCCCCAGGGGGCTGCCCGTCCGACCTGGGGCGAGGGGGACCGATGGCTGACTCCGCGGATCGATATGACCGCCGGGCGTTTCTCGCCCGGGGCGCCGCCGGTGCGGCGGCGCTGGGGCTGGCGGGCGTGGGCCTGCCCGCTCTGCTCGAGGGGTGCGGGAGCAGCACCCCTTCGAAGCCCCGCCTGTCCTCGTCGACCCCGGGGGTGAGCACCGCCACGCCCCGGCGGGGGGGATCGATCACCGTCGGCCTGAACTCGGAGATCGACGGGTTCCTGCCCTCGGCGAGCCATTTCGACAACTCGGGTCTGACCTACGCCAACACCATCTTCGACACCTTGACGGTGGTGGCCGCCGACGGCTCGGCCAAGCCCTACCTGGCCCAGTCGGTGACCCCCAACCCCGACATGACGGTGTGGACCATCACGCTCCGCCCCGGGGTCACGTTCCACGACGGCTCCCCGCTCAATGCCGATGTCCTCAAGGCCAACTTCGATGCCCTGCAGTCCTCGCCACTCACCGGCCCGGCTCTCAACGGAGTGGTCGCCAGTTTCCAGAAGGTCAGCGACCTCGCCATGGCGGTGCACTGCGTCGAGCCCATCGTGGCGTTCCCCCATTACCTCAGCACGCAACTCGGTTACGTCATCGGCATGGCCCAGCTCCAGAGCGCCAGCTCGACCAAGCCCATCGGCACGGGCCCGTTCTCCTTGGAGACGTGGGTCCCCAACGACCACTTCACCGCCAAGCGCAATCCGCACTATTGGCGCTCGGGCTTCCCCTATCTCGACAGCGTGACCTACAAGCCCATCGCCATCGACGAGTCCAGGGAGAACTCCCTCACCTCGCGGACCATCGACATGATGGTGAGCCACGACCCCAACGCCATCAAGGCCCTGCGCGCCAACGCGAGTTTCCAGCAGGTCCTGAATCCGTCTGTGGGCCAGGGCGACATGGACTTCATCATCCTCAACACCGAGACGGAACCCACCAACGACCTCATGGTGCGCCAGGCCCTCGCCTACGCCACCAACGTCGACGAGCTCGTCAAGCTCTTCGGCGCCGGGGTCGCCAAGCCCAACCTCAGCCTCTTCCCGCCCGGATCCCCCTACCGCGCCGACGACAACGGGTACCCCGCCTACGACCTCGCCAAGGCCAAGCAGCTCGTGGCCCAGGCGGCGCCGAACCACGGGGGCAAGATCGAGCTGGCCCTGGCCACGGTCACCGACCCCCGCCTCCTCAACGAGATCCAGGCGCTGGCCAGCATGTGGGGATTGGCGGGGATCCAGACCACGGTGAGCACGGTGGAGCAGGTCACGTTCATCGACAACCTGGTCACCGGCAAGTTTCAGGCCTACACCGACGAGCAATTCGGGGCTTCTGACCCTGATCTCAACTACGTCTGGATGAGCCCCACCACCGCCAACGGGGTCATCGCGCTCAACTTCTCCCGCAACAAGGACGATGCGCTTGAGGCGGCCCTCCAAAAGGGACGCACCATGTCCGACCCAGCTGACCGCATCCAGGCCTACCAGGAGGTCGACAGACGCCTGTCCGCGGACCTGCCGTATCTCTGGGCCAGCCTGGCGACATGGTCGCTGACGGGGAGCAACGCGGTGATGAACTTCAACAACCTCACACTCCCCGACGGATCACACGCCCGCGGGTTCGCCGACGGCGTCTATGACCCCACGTCCACGTGGCGCGTGAGCTGACCCCCAGGCCTCGATGCTCCGGTTCGTCGCCAACCGCCTGTTGCAACTGGTGGTCATCTGCTTCCTCATCTCCATCTTCGCGTTCCTGCTCGTCCACCTCCTCCCCGGGGACCCGGCCAAGACCATCCTGGGCCCCAACGACACCCCGGCCAACCACGCCATCCTCCTGAAGCAGCTGGGGCTGAACAAGGGCCTCGTGTCGCAGTACGCCACGTGGATCATCAACATCTTCCACGGCAATCTGGGTGCGTCGTTCCTGACCAAGGAGAGCGTGACCACCTCCCTGGGCGTGGCGGTGCCCATCGACCTCGAGCTCGTCATCGTCTCGCAGGTTCTCGCCCTCATCGTCGCCATCCCCATGGCGCTGCTGGCCGCGCTGCGCCCCAACCGGGCTTTCGACCGCATCGCCACCACGTCGACCTTCGGAATGTTGTCGCTGCCCACGTTCGTGGCGGGCCCCCTCCTCGTCCTGCTCTTCGCCGTCACCCTCAAGTGGGTGCCGGCCACGGGGTTCGTCCGGCTCTCCCAGGGGTTCGGGGCCAACCTCAAGTCGGTCATCTTGCCCTCGGTGGCGCTGGCCATCGGATCGGTCACCGTCTACTACCGGCTGCTGCGCGCCGATCTCATCGCCACCCTGCAAGAGGACTTCGTGACCATGGCCCGGTCCAAAGGGCTGTCGACGCGCTACATCCTCGTGCGCCACGTGATGCGGCCGTCGTCGTTCTCGCTGCTGGCCGGGGCGGGAATCACCATCGGCACGCTCTTCACCGGCGCCTTCGTGGTGGAGATCCTCTTCCAGCTCCCCGGGATCGGGTACCAGTTGGTCAGCGCCATCTACGCCAATGACTACCTGGTGGTCCAGGGTATGGCCCTGGTGGCTGCCGTAGCGTTCGTGGTCGTGAACTTCGCGATCGACTTCCTCCTCACCGTCCTCGACCCCCGGGTGCGCCGTGGCTGAGCTCCCCTCGCAGGCGTCGCTGGAGTCCGAATCCTTCGCCTCGCTCTCGGGCCACGGCCTCAGGGTCCAGGGTCTTGCCGCCGGGCTCCCCGCCTCGGGGATCCTCTCCAAGAAGAAGGGGCTCGGGGTCACCTTCTGGGTGTGCACGGCGTGGGTGGCGCTCATGATCCTGCTGGCCGTGCTGGCTTCGGTGCTCCCTCTCAAGGCCCCCAACTTCCAGGACTACTCGTCGGTCAACGTGGGACCCACGGCGCGCCACATCCTCGGGACCGACGACCTCGGCCGCGACCTGTTGTCGCGTGTCATCTTCGGGTCACGTGTGTCCCTGGTCATCGGCTTCGTCCCCATCGTGCTCGGACTCATCGTGGGAGGTTCGCTCGGCCTGCTCGCCGGCTACCGGGCCGGCCCGGTCGACACCGTGCTCAACGCGGTGTCGTTCGTGCTGATCGCCTTCCCCGCCCTGCTGGCGGTCATGGTGATCGAGGCCTTCTGGAAGCCGGTGGTGCTGTGGAAGCTCACCTTGATGTTCGCCTTCGTCTCGGCCCCCCTGCTCTTCCGCGTCATCCGGGCCAGTACGCTGTCGTTCGCCAGCCGGGAGTTCGTGGTGGCGGCCCGTGCCACCGGCGCCAAGACGTCGCGCATCTTGCTGCGCGAGCTGCTCCCCAACATCGTGCCCGCGGCGGTGTCCTTCGCCCTCATCGGCGTGGCCCTGCTCATCGTCCTCGAAGGATCGCTGGCCTTCCTGGGCCTGTCGATCGGCCTCCCCACGTCGTCGCTCGGGAACATCATCAACGACGGTGTGAACAGCAACAACCTCCAACTCAACCCCTACATCGCCCTGTGGCCGTCGCTCTACATCTTCTTGCTCCTCACCGCCCTCAACCTCATGGCCGACCGCCTGCGCTCGTACTTCGACCTGCGGGAGGTGAAGCTGTGAGCCCCTGGGGCCGGCGCGTCCAGCTCAGCTTCCCCGACGTCGGCTCCATCGAAGGGCCGCTCCTCGAGGTGATCGACCTGCACACCTCGTTCCGCACGGCCCGGGGTCTCGTGCGCGCCGTCGACGGGGTGTCGCTCACCTTGGGCCGGGGCCGCACCCTGGGCGTGGTGGGCGAGTCGGGCTCGGGCAAGACGGTCCTGAGCCGCTCCATCATGGGCCTGCTCCCGGGGTCCAACGTCGAGCGCTCCGGGACGGTGCGGTTCTCGGGCCACGACCTCACCGCCATGTCGCTGCCCGAGCTGCGCGAGGTGTGGGGCATGCAGGTGGCCCTGGTCTTCCAGGACCCCATGACCGCTCTCAACCCGGTGGTGCGGGTGGGACGCCAGATCACCGAGTCCCTACGCCTGCGGGCCGGCCTGGACCGCGCCGCCGCCAACGAGACGGCGGTGGCCCTGCTCAAGTCGGTGGGCATCCCCGCCCCCGAGCAGCGTCTCAAGAACTATCCGCACGAGTTGTCGGGCGGGATGCGCCAGCGGGTCATGATCGCCATCGCCCTGGCGTGCGGCCCCAAGCTCCTCCTCGCCGACGAGCCCACCACCGGCCTCGACGTCACCGTGCAGGCCCAGATCCTCGACCTCCTGGCCGCCCAGCAACGGGAGCGGCACATGGGCATGATCCTCGTCACCCACGACCTCGGGGTGGTGGCCAACCGCACCGACGACATCGTGGTGATGTACGCGGGCCGCGTCGTCGAGCAGGCGCCCACCGTCGAGCTCTTCGCCCACACCCGCATGCCCTACACCGAGGCGTTGTTGCGCTCCATCCCCCGGCTGACTGAGGCCTCGCACACCCGGCTCCGGGCCATCCCGGGCCGACCGCCCGATCTCGCCACCGAGACCAAGGGGTGCCGGTTCGCGCCGCGCTGTCCGTATGTGCAGGACCATTGCCGCCAGGAGGAGCCTCCCCTGCGCACCGCCGGCCAGGGACACAGCTTCCGGTGCTGGTACCCGGTGGGCTCGGCCGAAGGTGACGCCGCGCTCGCCTACAACGTCTCGGCCCGGCTCCCGGCCGCCCTGGCCTTCACCGGGACCCGGGTGCGCGACGCCGGCGGGGCGGCGTCGGTGCCCAACGGCACGAGGGTTCCCTGATGGCGGGGAGCGGCACCGCCCACATGCGGGGTGGGGACGTCCTGCTGGCAGCCGAGCACCTGGTGGTCGAGTTCGGGTCGGGCCACCACCGGGTGCGCGCCGTGTCCGACGTGAGCTTCGACGTGGCTGCGGGCGAGACCCTCGGCCTCGTGGGCGAGTCCGGCTGCGGGAAGTCGACGACGGGGCGCGCCCTCGCCCTCATCCACAACCCCGACTCGGGATCGGTCACCTTCCAGGGCACCGACCTCACCGAACTGTCGGGGGGGGATCTGCGACGGATGCGGACCAAGATCCAGATGGTGTTCCAGGACCCCATCTCGTCGCTCAACCCCCGCCGGCGTGTCCTCGACGCCGTGATCGAGCCCCTGTCGGTGTGGGGAGTGGGAACCAAGGCCGAACGCAGGGAGAAGGCGCGGGCCACCCTCGATGCCGTGGGGATCGACCCCGACGACGCCGGGGGGCGGACGCCGATCGAGATGTCGAGGGGTCAGTGCCAGCGCGTCAGTATCGCCCGGGCGCTCATGCTCGAACCCACCGTGCTCGTCTGCGACGAGCCCGTCTCCGCCCTCGACGTGTCGGTGCAGGCGCAGATCCTGAACCTTCTCGACGACCTCAAACGCGATCGCGGCCTCACCATGGTCTTCATCGCCCACGACCTCGCCGTGGTGAAGAACGTGAGCGACCGTGTGGCGGTCATGTACCTCGGCAAGCTGTGCGAGGTGGCGCGGCCCGACGACCTCTACCACCGCCCCGAGCACCCCTACACCGAGGCCCTGCTCACCTCCATCCCCGAGCCCGACCCCGGGGCGGCCCAGAACGGCGCTGCGCCGCTGGCCGGCGATCTCCCCTCGCCCATCAACCCACCCTCGGGGTGCCGCTTCCGGACCCGTTGCCCGTTCGCTCAGCAGAAGTGCGCGGAGGAAGAGCCCCAGATGCAGGCGATCGGCCCCGACCACTTCGTGGCGTGCCACTTCCCGCTCGGCACCCATCCGGTCACCGCCTCGGCGCTGGTGAACGCAGCCGGCCCGCCCCCGCCGCCCGACGCCGGCGGCCCGCCGGCGTGGACGGTGCAGGCTCCGGACCCGTTGCCGACCCAGGCCGGAGCGTTCCAGACCCCGCCGGCTCCCGCGCCACCACCGTCGCCACCGGTGTCAGAGGAGCCCGAGCCTCCGGGCGAGCGGCCGCCGCTCTGGGTCGATCCGCCCCACTGAGCACTTCTCGGCGCTTTTCGCCCGAACGTGACAAGGGGGCCGCGTCGCGGCCCGGGATCAGCCTTCGGAGGGGGCCGCCGGTTCGGGAGCCGCCGCGGTCTCGCCGGCGCCGTCGGTGGCGGCGGCCACCTCGGTGGACGCCCCCGCGGCCGGGGCCGAAGCGTCGGGCGTCTGGCCGTTGCCCTCGGTTACCGGCGCGGCGCCCGGAGGACCACCCTCGGCCCCTTCGGGCGGGGTGCCGTGCTCGGCCACGTACTCGGCCCAGGCGGCCTGGGCTTCGGTCTCGGGGGTGAACTCGGTGCCCCCGTAGTCGTAGCCGATGTAATTGCCCTGCTCGTCGTAGGCGTGCTCGCCGAAGGCCTCGCGGTACTCCTCGGACACCTCGCCGCCCTCGGCGGCCTGCTTGATCGAGAGGCTGATGCGTCGGCGCTGGAGGTCGATGTCGATGATCTTCACCCACAGCTCCTCGCCGGGGGTGACGACCTGCTCGGGAAGGTCCACGTGGTGACCGGCCATCTCCGAGATGTGGACGAGGCCTTCGATGCCGTCTCCGACCTGGACGAAGGAGCCGAAGGGGACAAGCTTGGTGATGCGGCCGTAGACGAGCTCACCGACCTGGTGGGTGTTGGCGAACTCCTGCCAGGGGTCGGTCTGGGTGGCCTTGAGCGACAGCGAGATGCGCTCCTTGTCGAGGTCGACGTCGAGCACCTCGACATCGACTTCGTCCCCCACCGACACCACCGAGGAGGGATGGTCGACGTGCTTCCACGACAGCTCCGACACGTGGATGAGTCCGTCCATCCCGCCGAGGTCGACGAAGGCCCCGAAGTTCACCACCGAGGACACCACACCGCGGCGGCGCTCCCCCGGCTTCAGGTTGACGAGGAACTCGCCGCGCTGCTCCTTCTGGGTCTCTTCGAGCCAGGCCCGGCGGGAGAGGACGACGTTGTTGCGGTTGCGGTCCAGCTCGATGATCTTGGCCTCGATGCTGCGGCCCACATAGGGCTGCAGCTCCCGCACCCGACGGAGCTCGACCAGAGAAGCGGGAAGGAACCCGCGCAACCCGATGTCGACGATGAGGCCGCCCTTCACGACTTCGATGACCGGTCCCTTCACGATGCCGTCGGAGTCCTTGATCTTCTCGATCGTCCCCCAGGCCCGCTCGTACTGGGCCCGCTTCTTGGACAGGACCAGGCGGCCCTCTTTGTCCTCTTTCTGGAGCACCAGTGCTTCGATCTGGTCCCCGAGGCTCACGATCTCCGAGGGGTCGATGTCGTTGCGGATGGAGAGCTCACGCGAAGGGATCACCCCTTCGGACTTGAATCCGATGTCGAGAAGGACCTCGTCCTTGTCGATCTTCACCACCTTGCCCTCGACGATGTCACCGTCGTCGAACTCGACGATGGTGGCGTCGATGGCCTCTTCGAGAGATGCACCGCCGAGGTCGTCCTCGACGATGGCGCGGGGGACGTATTTCCCGGTCTCGTCGAAGGTGCCCATGGGGGCGTCGGACAGAAGTGCGATGGCGCCGGGGACTTCACCGGCCGCCGCGGCGGGGCTCGCCGCCGGGTCAGCTACGCCGGAGGAACCGGCTGCTTCGTCGGGCATAAACTTCAGAACTCGCTTTCGGGACCGGGGCACCCCACGCGTCGAGAGCACGCAGAGCGGCCGTCGGTGACGGCCAACCGACAAGCGTAGCAAAGACCCGCCCTGAGCTGCCCTGGCGGCTCGTGAGCGCCTCCGGGGTCGGCGCCAACCCGATGGTTTCTAGCCCTTGGCGTCGGCCCACGTGTCGCCCCACGCCGCCGACACCTCCAAGGGGACGGCCAGGTGCACCGCGTCGGCCACACCGGCCATCACCGTGGCGACGAGGTCCCCGGTGATGGCCTCCTCGTTCCCCGGCACCTCGACGAGGACCTCGTCGTGGACCTGGAGCACCACCCGGGACGCCAGTTGCTTCTCCTCCAGCGCGGCGTCGAGCCGCACCAGCGCCACCTTGAAGAGATCGGCGGCCAGGCCCTGGATGCCCGCGTTCATGGCCTGGCGTTCCGCCGCCATGCGCAGGTTGCGGTTGGGCGAGTGCAGGTCGGGAAGCGGACGCCGCCGTCCGAACAGGGTCTCGGTGTACCCCCGCGAGCGCGCCTCGACCACGGTGCGCTCCATGTAGGCCCGCACGGCCGGGAAGGCCACGAAGTAGGCGTCGAGGATCTGCTGGGCCTCGGCGGGCTCGATCGACAGGCGTTGGGCGAGGCCGTAGGCCTCCATGCCGTAGGCGAGGCCGTAGGACACCATCTTGGCCTTGCTCCGTTGGGCCGTGGTCACGTCCTCGGGAGCCACGGCGAACACGCTGGCGGCGGTGGTGCGATGGATGTCGCGCCCCTCGGCGAAGGCGGCCACGAGCCCGGGGTCGTGAGAGAGATGGGCGATGACGCGCAGCTCGATCTGGTCGTAGTCGGCCACGAGCAACCGGCAGTCCGGCGCGGGGATGAAGGCCTTGCGCAGCCGTCTCCCCTCCTCGCTGCGGACGGGGATGTTGTGGAGGTTGGGGCGGTCCGAGGACAGTCGGCCCGTGCGCGCCACGGTCTGGCCGAAGGTGGCGTGGATCCGCCCGTCCGCGGCCACCTCGGCCAGGAGGGTCTCGCCGTAGGTGGAGCGCAGCTTCTCCACCTCGCGGTAGCTGAGGAGGGCGTCGATGATGTCGTGCTGGCCCCGCAGCTTCTCGAGGGTCGAGGCGTCGGTGGAGAATCCGGTCTTGGTCTTGCGGCCCGGGGTGAGCCCGAGGCGGTCGTAGAGCACGGCCCGGAGCTGGGGCGTCGAGTTGACGTTGAAGGTCTCTCCCGCCAATTCGTGGATGAGGGCCTCGAGACGGGCGCACTCGGCGACGAGCCCGTCGGCGATGCGACGCAGCTCCACGGTGTCGACGCGCACCCCGGCCACCTCCATGCGGGCCAGGACGCGCACCAGGGGGCGCTCCACCTCGTCGTGCAGTCGCTCGAGCCCGGCCCCCACCAGGGCCTCGCGCATGGGGACGAAGAGCAAGGCCAGGGCCACGGCGTTGCGCGCCGCCAGCGTCGACACCTCCACCTCCCCCGGGCCCTCCAAGGCGAGCTGGCCGGCCGCCTGGGCCTCGACCTCGGCGTCGAGCGCCAGGCCCAGCTGCACCTCCACCACGTCCTCGAGGCGGTACCGCCCCGAGGAGGGGTCGAGCAGGTAGGCGACGACGGCGGTGTCGAGGGCCAGGGACTCGATGTCGATCCCCATGGGGAGGAGGCTGCGCATGAGCTCCTTGCACCCGTGGGCCACCAGGGGCGCGCCGCCCGGCCCCACCAGCGCGCTCAGGGCGCCGAGCACGGCCCCGTCGGCCAGCAGGCTCTCGGACAGCCACATCGGTGGGGCGATGGCGGGTCCTTCCTCCTCGGACCCCGACGCCGCGGCCACGATGGCCATCCCCACCAAGGGGCTCCGCCCCGCGTCACCCGACCACACCGGGGCCACGGCGACCGCGGTGCCGGCCGTCGCCGCCGAGGTGATGGCCGCCGCGGCGGCGGTGCCGTCGGCCGGGACCGCGGCGGTGATCGACCCGAAGTCGACCGAGGGCGGGGCGCGCGTGCCCGCGGCGCGCGGCAGGGCCTCCTCGGCGTCGCCCCCGAGGATCGGCGCCAGGCGCTGCCACGCCGAGCGCAATTCCAGGGCGCCGAACACCGCCTTGACCTCGGCCGCGTCCCACTTCCCGAGGGTGAGGTCGTCGAGGGTGAGGTCGAGCTCCACGTCGCGCACCAGCGGGATGACCTGGGCGTTGCGCCGGACCTGCTCCTCGTGATCGGCCAGGTTCTGGCGGAGCTTGGGGGTCTGCTCCGCCACGTGGCGGAAGATGTTGTCGAGGTCGCCGTAGGTGCTCACCAGCTTGGCGGCGGTCTTCTCCCCCACCCCGGGCACGCCCGGGAGGTTGTCCGACGAGTCCCCCCGCAGCGCGGCCAGGACGGGATAGAGGCTCGGCGGCACACCGTGGCGTTCCACGATGCCGGCCTCGTCGTAGACGACGGTGTCGGAGATCCCCCGGCGTGTGTACATGACCTTGATGCGGGGGTCCTCGACGAGCTGGAAGGTGTCGCGGTCGCCGCTCACCACCACCACGTTGCGCCCGGCGTCACGACCCCGGGTGGCCAGGGTGGCGAGGATGTCGTCGGCTTCGTACCCGGCCTTCTCGACCATGACGATGCCGAGAGCCCGGAGCACGTCGCGCACCAGGGCGAACTGGGGGACGAGGAGGTCGGGCGTGTCGGGCCGATTGCCCTTGTACTCCTCCACGATGTCGTCGCGAAACGTCGGCTCGGGGCGGTCGAAGGCCACCGCCATGCCGCCCGGCTCGTGATCACGCAGGAGCATCACCAGCATCGACGTGAAGCCGTGCACGGCGTTGGTCACCTGGCCCGCCTTGGTGGCCAGGTCGATGGGTAGGGCGAAGAAGGCCCGGAAGACGAGGGAGTTGCCGTCGAGCAGGTACAGGTCGCCGGCGTCGGCCTTGGTCGTTGCCACCGTCTGGGATCCTACGTCCCGGCCGTGGCACCCACCGGGGCCCGGACGAGGGGCCGCTCAGGGAACCAGCGTCCCGTCGATGATCTCCTGGGCCACGACCTGCATCCGGGCCCGTCGGTCCATCGCGGTGCGCTGGATGAACGAGAAGGCCACGTCCTCGGACATGTTGTGGCCGTCCATGAGCACGGCCTTGGCCCGGTCGACCATCTGGCGGGTCTTGAGCTTGTCCTCGTGCGTCGGCACCTCCTCCGACAGCCGGGTGTGCTCGTCCTCGATGGCCCGGTACTCCTCGAAGCGCGCCGTGGCCACGGCGATGGCGGGCACCAGCTCGCCGCGCTGGAAGGGCTTCACGAGGTACGCGGCCACACCGGCGTCGCGGGCTTCCTCGATGAGGTTGCGCTGGCTGAAGGCCGTGAGGATCAGGACCGCCACGCGGTGGTTGGCCGAGATCCGGCGCGCCGCCTCGATGCCGTCGATGCCGGGCATCTTGATGTCGAGGATGGCGATGTCGGGCTCGTGGCGCGCCACGAGATCCACGGCCTCGTCGCCGCGACCGGTCTCCCCCACGACCGAGTACCCCTCGGCCTCGAGGATCTCCTTCAAGTCGAGACGGATGATGGCCTCGTCCTCGGCGATGACGACGCGTTTGCCCATACGGCGGATCTCTCTCCTTGTCCGGGTCGGCGCTGGTCCCGGGTTACCGGGGCTCGACGACCAGCTTGCCGAGGAGCTCGTCCTGGCGACGCTCCAAGTCCCCGATCATGACCAACAGCGCGGCCCGGCCCCGGTTGGCGGCGTCGGCGGAACGCTGCGCGTCGGCGTACTCGTGCCCGGCCAGGGGGGTCTCGGACACGAGGGACCGGATCCGGGCGTCGTCGGCGGCGTCGGTGAGCACGGCCAGCTGTTCGTCGAGCACGGCCAGCTCCTCGCGCACCAGCACGAGGCGTCTATGGACATCCCGCAGGTTGCGTTCGACCAGGGACCGGCGCATGCAGGCGAATTCTACGCACACTTCCCGGGATCGGGATCCGCTCCCGATAGGCTCCCCGCCGCGTGGCCCGGATGGCGGAATGGCAGACGCGAAGGCCTCAAAAGCCTTTGTCCTTCGGGGCGTGCGGGTTCGAGTCCCGCTCCGGGCACGGACTGTCACCTGGGAAGCCGCTTTCCACCGACAGGACCGCTCATGACCTGCCGGTAACGTGACCCGGGCTTCCGATCGTGTCACCCTGGAGGCGACCCGATCGATCGGCAAGGAAAGAAGAGGAGCCCGAGTGCTGGCGTTCACCTTCCCGGGTCAGGGATCTCAGCGACCCGGCATGGGCCGCGCCTGGCTGGAGCACCCCTCGTGGGAGGTCGTCGAAGAGGCCTCGGCCGTGGCGGGCAGAGACGTCGCCCGGCTCCTCCTCGACGTCGACCAGGACGAGCTGACCCTGAGCGCCAACGCCCAGCTCGCCACCTTCGTCCTCAGCCTGGTGGTCCTCGACGCCATCGAGCGCGTCGGCATCGAGCCGACGCTGTGCGCGGGCCACAGCCTGGGCGAGTACACCGCCCTGGCCGCCAGTGGCGCCCTCGGGTTCGAGGAGGGTGTGCGGCTGGTGGTCGAGCGGGGCGAAGCCATGCACAACGCGGCGGAGGAGCACCCCGGAACGATGGCGGCGGTGATGGGGGCCGACGACGACGCCGTCGACGCCGCCTGTCAGCGCGCCGAGGGTGAAGTGTGGGTGGCCAATTACAACGCGCCGGGTCAGGTGGTGATCGCCGGGACCGCCGAGGCCGTGGCCCGCGCCGGTGCCATCGCCAAGGAGCTCGGCGCCCGCAAGGTGATGCCCATCCCGGTGGCCGGCGCCTTCCACACCATGCTCATGGCCCCGGCGCGCTCGTGGCTCCGCAAGTCCCTGGCCGCCACCCCCTTCTCCGTGTCCGAGATCCCCGTGGTGGCCAATGTGGACGGGCGCGCCCACACCGCGGCCCACGACTGGCCCGGACTGCTCTCGGCTCAGCTGTGCAGCCCGGTGCGGTGGCGCCAGAGCCTCGAGACCCTGGCCGCCATGGGCGCCACCCGGTTCGTCGAAGTCGGACCGGGTGGGGTGCTCACCGGGCTGGCCCGGCGGACCCTCCCCGACGCGCTGGCCAGCGCCGTCGCCGCCCCCGACGATCTCGACACCCTCGTGAACACCATCGCCGGCAGCGAAACCTGGAACGCCTACGCCGCCGCACATCAGGGCGAGCATCTCTACACCTCCGAGCGCGTGGTCATCTCCCCCGCCGCCGGGGTCTTCGTCCCGCTCGCCGATCTCGCCGCCCCGGGACCGGGGGGGCTCGGGGCCGACGGCACCGAGTCCGCGGCGAGCGAGGGCACGCCGGTCGTCGTGGGCGACCTCCTCGGCTCGGTGGGGACCGCCGAGGTCCGCACCCCTTTCGCCGGCATGGTGGTGGGCTTTTTGGCCCACTCCGGCGAACGCGTCGCCGCGGGCGAGCCCATCGCCTGGTTGCGGGTGCGGGCCGAGGGCGCGTGAGCCCGACCGGCGCGGTGATCACCGGGTGGGGATCGGCGCTGCCCGACCACGTGGTCACCAACGGGGACCTCGAGGCACGACTCGACACCAGTGACGAGTGGATCGTGTCGCGCTCGGGCATCCACGAACGACGCATCGGGGGCACGGTGTCGTCGTTGGCCATCGAGGCGGGCGGGCGGGCCCTCGAGCGCGCCGCCCTCGCCCCGGACCGCGTCGACCTGCTCGTGCTGGCCACATGCACCCCCGACATGGCGGTGCCGGCCACCTCGGCCGCCGTGCACCATGCGCTCGGACTGTCGGGCGGCGCCTTCGACGTCAACGCGGCCTGTGCCGGGTTCGTCTACGCGCTGGTCGCCGCCCACGGCGCCATCAACGCCGGGGCGGCCCGGCGGGTCCTGCTCATCGGGGCCGACTGCGTGTCGCGTCTCACCGATCCCGACGACCGGGCCACGGCGGTGCTCTTCGCCGACGGCGCCGGGGCGGTCGTGCTCGAGGCCAACGACGAGGACGGCCTGCTCGCCGTCGACCTCGGGGTCGACGGCAGCGCCCATGATCTTCTCACCTGCCCCCACGGTGGCTACATGGCCATGGAGGGGAAAGAGGTCTTCCGTCGCGCCGTGCGGACCACGGTCGAGTCGGCCACCAACGCCCTCGAACGAGCCAAGCTCACGCCCGACGACATCGCCATGTTCGTCCCCCACCAGGCCAACCTGCGGATCATCGAGGCCGTCGCCTCCCGTCTGGGCCTCCCCATGGAGCGCGTGGCCGTCGTCGTCGACCGGATGGGGAACACCTCGAGCGCCTCGATCCCTTTGGCGTTGGCCGAGGCCGCCGATCTCGGCCGGCTCCGGCCCGGCGACTACGTCCTCACGTCGGGCTTCGGCGCCGGGATGGCCTGGGCCAGCACGGTCATGCGGTGGACGGCGGAGGCTCCCTCGGTTCCGGTCCCGCCCGCCGCGGCCAAAGGCGCCCGGTGAGCGCCCCGGCACAGACCGCGCCCGAAAGGGCGGGGCGGGTGGTGCTGGTCACCGGAGGCTCGCGCGGCATCGGCCTCGGCTGTGCCCGTCGCTTCCAGGCGCTCGGCGACCGGGTGGCGGTCACCTACAAGACCGCACCGCCCGCCGAGCTGGCCGGGGACGGTCCCCACACCGTGGACCTCCTCCCGGTGCCCTGCGACGTCCGGGACCCCGCCCAGGTCGAGTCGGCCTTCGCCGCGGTGGAAGAGGCCCTCGGGACCGTCGAGGTCCTCGTGGCCAACGCCGGGGTGACCCAGGACACCTTGCTCCTGCGCATGGGCGAGGACGCCTGGAACGAGGTCATCGACACCAACCTCACCGGCGTCTACCGCGTGGTCCGGCGCGGCCTCAAGTCCATGGTGCGGGCCCATCGGGGCCGGATCGTGCTCGTCTCCTCGGTGGTCGCCTTCTTCGGCTCCCCCGGCCAGGTGAATTACGGAGCCGCCAAAGCCGGGCTCGTCGGCCTGGCCCGGTCCCTGGCCCGGGAGGTGGGCAGCCGGGACATCACCGTGAACGTTGTCGCGCCCGGCGTGGTCGACACGGATATGATCGCCAGCCTGGGAGAACAGCGCGTGGAGCAGCTCCTGGCGTTGGTGCCGTTGGGCCGTCGGGCCAGTCCCGCCGACGTGGCGGGAGCGGTGGCCTTTCTCGCCTCCGACGACGCCGCCTACATCACCGGTGCGGTCCTTCCGGTCGACGGCGGTCTGGCCATGGGAATGTGACGAGCCCCGAGCTCCCCGCCGCATCAGGGGTGTGACCGGGGTAGGAGAACAGTGCAACCGACAGGGCCCGGGACACACCGGGCATACCAATGAGGAGGAAGCAGTGCCCGACGACGCCAGCTTCGACAAGTTCAAGGCGTGTGCGATCGACGTGTTGCAAGTGCCCGCCGACAAGGTCGTGCCCGAGGCTCGATTCGGCGACGACCTCGACGCTGACAGCCTCGACCTCGTCGAGCTCGTCATGGCCCTCGAAGAGGCCTTCGACGTCACCGTCGACGAGGCCGAGCTCGAGGGCATCGAGACCGTCGGCCAGGCCTACGAGCTGATCTCCGCCAAGCTCTGATGCTCCTCGGGGTCGGACCGGACGGGCCCGTCCAGGGACGGCGGGTGGCCGTCACCGGCATGGGCGTCGTGTCGTGTTGCGGGATCGGCCTCGACGCCTTCTGGGACGGCCTCCAGAAGCCCGCCCCCGACGGAGAGCGCCGGGTGGTGGGCTTCGACCCCTCTTCGTGGTTCGGCCCCAAAGACGTCCGTCGGGTGGACCGCTTCGCGCAGTTCTCGGTGGCCGCCGCGGCCATGGCGCTCACCGACGCGGG
>Ga0187890_10000252_pt1 | contig 38089 bp, 28 predicted proteins | sample June2016WEW_21_1_FD_133005 | JGI IMG/M metagenome (GOLD analysis project Ga0187890, IMG submission 133005) | Peatland microbial communities from SPRUCE experiment site at the Marcell Experimental Forest, Minnesota, USA - June2016WEW_21_10 | ecosystem: Environmental > Terrestrial > Soil >... | reverse complement strand
CCGCTCCGCGCTGGGAATTCTCGGGCCGGCGCACGGCCGGGTCAGTTGCGTGCCGGTGAGCCCGGCACGGCGGCATCCCGGCCAGAAAAGCGAAACCTACCCGGCCTGTCGGTGCTGGGGCAGCCCGATAGCGCGGTGGCGCCCCGGCCGCGCAGCGCCAGGAAAACGCCGGCGCGCCCCCGGCTCTGGGTTGTCCCCGACGCGCCAGTGGCGGCCGGCCCGGCCACCTGTGGACCTGGCACCTCTGGACCGGGCACCTCTGATCCAGGCACCGCTGGGCCGGGGACCTTCCGGCCGGCCGCTGGGCCGGGGACCTTCCGGCCGGCCGCCCCGGGGTCGCGGGTGCCCGGTGACGGGGCCGCGCGCCCGGTCGTGGGTGCCGGGGGTAGCCCATTGATGCCCCGGCCCCGGGTGGCACTCGACGATCAGATCCAATCCCGCCCCGGGATCCCCCCGGTCCTTGCCCAGCCGCGGCGCGCCGGGCGGGCCGTCGCGCCGGACGGGACGCGCGTGGCCCGCCCCGCATCCGCGGCGTCTCGGGTTCCGGCCGGACAGGTGCGGCGGACCAGGCTCACCCGGCGAGGGCGCCGGCTGGTCTGGGCTTTCGCGGTCCTCCTCCTCATGGCGGTGATCACCCCGGTCCTGCTCGCCGTCGCTTCCGGGGCGCAGGCCGGCAACCACGGCGTTCCGCCGTCCATGGTCCGGGCGGCCATGCGGCAGGTAGTGGTGAAGCCCGGCCAGTCCCTCTGGTCGATCGCGCTGAACGCGGAGCCTCAGGCCGACCCGCGGGTAGTCATCCAGCAGATCATGGACTTGAACGCGCTGGGCAGCCAGGTCGTGGTGCCCGGCGAGAGCCTGTGGGTCCCCAGGGGCTGAGCTACCCGTGACCCCGTTCCTGCGGGCCTGGTTGTCCAGGGCCCCGTTCGCCACCGCCCGGCCGTTCAGCCCGGCGGCTCTTCCGGGCGGGGTTTGCCCGCGGCGGTCGGCGGGCGGCACATCCCTTAGCTGCGCTGATCCAAAGCTGACGCGACTGGCTCCAGGTGCCCCGCGGCGCGGACAGAACCTGGGGGTGCCGCCTCGTGCCCGCTCCTGTCCCCGGCTGAGCGCGTCCGGCCTACTTCCCCGGAGGCGGATTCCCGCGCTTCCCCTGGGGGCGGGCCACGCAGGGTTTACCGGAAAATCTCCGAACCGGCGCGTTGCCGCTTGCGCAGTCCAGTGTGTCTGTTCTAGCGTGACCACAAGATATAGTAGTTACAGCGCTGTAGTTCACGTACAAGTTGTGGTGTTAGGAGCCTGCGCTGGCTCTGGTCGCCCTGGGGAGGTGATCGTGTGTTCTGCCCGTACTGCAAGAACGCGGAAAGTCGCGTCATCGACAGCAGAACCGCCGACGACGGCGCTGCGATCCGCCGTCGCAGGTCCTGCCCAGCCTGCGGGCGCCGCTTCACCACGCAGGAGACAGTGATCTTGATGGTGGGCAAGCGCAGTGGCGCGACCGAGCCGTTCACCCGCGAGAAGATCGTGCGCGGGGTCCGCCGGGCCTGCCAGGGCAGGCCGGTCACTGAAGACCAGCTGGCGATCCTGGCTCAGCAAGTCGAGGACACGATCCGGGCCCGGGGCGCGGGCGAGGTCGCCTCGCACGAGGTGGGCCTGGCAATTCTCGGACCGCTCCGTGACCTGGACGAGGTGGCCTATCTGCGGTTCGCCTCGGTCTACCGGGGGTTCGAGTCGCTCACTGATTTCGAGGATGAGATTTCCGCGCTGCGCACAGCGCGGCAGGACGCGGGCGCGCTGACGCCCCTTTCCTGAGCAGCAGGTTGGGTTCGGAGTTCGGATTTCGGGTTCGCACTATTACATCGACGGATGGGCCTGGCCGGGCCCGCATGGGATCCGCGGGGATCCCGGAAGGGGGATGGACATGACGGAGACGGCAAGCGGGTCTGCGCCTCGCGGGGGCAAGGGTGCGCGCAAGGGTCTCACGATCGGGCGGATTCACACCCGGGAGGGCGTGCATCCGTACGACGAGGTCACCTGGGAGCGCCGCGACGTCGTCATGACCAACTGGCGGGACGGCACCATCAACTTCGAGCAGCGTGGTGTCGAATTCCCCGACTTCTGGTCCGTCAACGCCGCCAACATCGTCACGACCAAGTATTTCCGCGGCGCGGTCGGTACTTCGCAGCGGGAGTGGAGCCTCAAGCAGCTGGTCGACCGCGTGGTCGGGAAGTATGTAGAAGCCGGCCGGGAGAACGGGTATTTCGCCAGCGCCCAGGACGCTGAGATCTTCGAGCACGAGCTCGCCTACGCGCTCATCCACCAGATCTTCGCCTTCAACTCCCCGGTCTGGTTCAACGTCGGGACCAGCTCACCGCAGCAGGTATCGGCGTGCCAACCCTACGACGCCCTGGTGAGTACGCCCGCGGGACTCATTCCCATCGGCAAGCTGGTGGCTGATGACGCCGTCGGCACCAAGGTGTACGACGCCCACGGTCTCACCAGGATCGTTGCGACCAAGGCCAAAGGCGTGAAAGAAGTGCTGCGCCTGCACGCCAAGGCCGGCTACACGCTCGACGTCACCGGCGATCACCTTGTCTGGCTCGCCACGGATCTCGTTAACGGCGCCTTCGTAACCGCTGGCACCCTCCGTGTGGGCGACGCTCTCTTGCAGGTGGAACCCGAGGTTGGGGGTTCGGATCGCCAGGTGTTGGAGATCGCGGAGATCGAGTCGCTGGGCGCCATGGAAGTCTTCGACATCCAGACCGAGAGTGGCGAATACCTCTCCGGCAACCTCCGGGTGCATAACTGTTTCATCCTGGCGGTTGACGACACGATGGACTCGATCCTGGACTGGTACAAGGAAGAAGGGCTGATCTTCAAGGGCGGTTCCGGGGCCGGGGTCAACCTGTCCAGGATCCGGTCCTCCAAGGAATTGCTCTCCTCCGGGGGCACGGCCAGCGGGCCCGTCTCCTTCATGCGCGGCGCGGACGCGTCCGCTGGCACGATCAAGTCCGGCGGGGCGACCCGCCGGGCGGCGAAGATGGTCGTCCTCGACGTCGATCACCCCGACGTGGAGGAGTTCATCGAGACCAAGATGCGCGAAGAGGAGAAGGTCCGGGTTCTGCGCGACGCCGGGTTCGACATGGACCTGGGCGGCAAGGACATCGCGAGCGTCCAGTACCAGAACGCCAACAACTCGGTCCGGGTCTCCGACGAGTTCATGCGCGCGGTCGAGCGGGATGCCAAGTTCGACCTGGCCGCGCGGCTGACCGGGGAGACTGTCGAGACGGTGGATGCCCGGCGCTTGTTCCGAACGATGGCCCAGGCGGCCTGGGCTTGTGCCGACCCCGGGATCCAGTACGACGGCACCATCAACGACTGGCACACCTGCCCCGAGTCGGGCCGGATCACCGCCAGCAACCCGTGCAGCGAATACGTCCACCTGGACAACTCTTCATGCAACCTGGCCAGCATCAACCTGCTGAAGTTCCTGCGGGATGATGACACCTTCGCGGTGGAGCGGTTCCGGCAGATCACCGAACTGATCATCACGGCGATGGACATCTCCATCTGCTTCGCGGACTTCCCGACCGAGAAGATCACCGAGACCACCCGGGCGTACCGGCAGCTCGGGATCGGGTACGCCAACCTGGGTGCGCTGCTCATGGCGACCGGGCACGCCTACGACTCCGACGGCGGGCGGGCCGTCGCGGCCGCCATCACCTCGCTGATGACGGGCACCGCCTACCGCCGGTCCGCGGAGCTCGCGGCAGTGGTCGGGCCGTACGACGGCTACCAGCGGAACGCGACCGCGCACAAGCGGGTCATGCGCAAGCACGCTGACGCCAGCCACCAGATCAGGGCGCTGGGCGGGATGGACGAAGAGATCCTCGCAGCGGCGAATAGCGCGTGGGATAAATGCCTCACGCTGGGTGAGAAAAATGGCTATAGAAATGCTCAAGGGAGCCTACTCGCCCCTACCGGTACCATAGGCTTGATGATGGATTGCGACACCACCGGAGTCGAGCCGGATCTAGCTTTGGTCAAATTCAAGAAATTGGTCGGTGGCGGTTCAATGCAGATCGTCAACCAGACCGTGCCGCGCGCCCTGAAGAACCTGGGCTACCAGCCGGAGCAGGCGGAGGCGATCGTCGAGTACATCGCCGAGCACGGCCATGTCGTCGATGCACCCGGCCTCAGGCCCGAGCACTACGACGTCTTCGACTGCGCTATGGGCGAGCGCTCTATTGGCCCTATGGGTCATGTGCGGATGATGGCCGCCGTCCAGCCCGCGCTAAGTGGGGCAATTTCGAAGTGCGTGACGGGGGAGACGCTCGTTCCCTCGTCCGAAGGCCTCGTCCGGATGGCAAGCCTGCGCCAGAACGAGGCGGAGGACACCTTCCGGCCGGAACACCTGGTTATCTCTTCGTTGGACGGAGACCGGAAGACTGACGCCTTCTACTACGGCGGCGTTCGCCCGGTGCGGCGAGTCGCTCTCCGGTCGGGGCACTCGGTCACGGGGACGCTTCCGCATCGGCTGCTCGTCGCTGGCCAGGGCACGGTGGAGTGGAAGACCCTGGCGGAGATCCGGCCGGGTGATCACGTCGCCATTCAGTACGGTGCCGAGCTCTGGGCTGCCACCCCGGCAAGCCTGCGCGACATCGGTACATCGAGGCCGTACGGCAGCCAGAAGCCGGTGCAACTCCCGGAGGAGATGACCGCCGAACTTGCCTTCCTTCTGGGAGCGTACGCCGCCGAAGGGCACACGACCCGCGGCAACTGGACCGTCACGATCACGAATTCCGTGCCGGAGGTCCTGGAGCAGGACCGGGATGCCTGGCAGAACGTGTTCGGACTGGCTGCCCGGATCACCGAGGAGCCGGGTCAGTGCCCGGGAGTGGTCGTTTCGTCCAAGACCGTCGTGGAGTTCATGGCGGCGCTCGGCTGCGGGTCCCGTGCCTTGGACAAGCGCATCCCCGATGCGGTGCTCCGCTCGCCGCGCGAGATGGTGCTGGCTTTCCTGCAGGGCCTCGCTCTCGACGCGTACGTGGCCACCGGGAACGCGGCCAAATGGGCAATCTGCCTGGACAGCGCATCGTTGCTGGATGACCTTCAGGCCGTCATGACCAACCTCGGCGTCATGCACAGCCGGATCACCAAGCACAATAAGGAATACGACAAGAGCTATGACGAGGTGTACGCAGCGGGCCTACAGGGGCAGCTCATGTGCAGCCTTGTTCCCTTCCCCGAGCCCGACAAGGCAGAGCGGGCAGCGCGCTACCTGGCCCGGCGCTGCTCCGCCGGCACTTCAGATGTCGTGCCTGGGATAAGCGGCCGGGACCTGTACGAGCTGATCCCGGCGGGAGGGCACGGCAGCCTGACTGGCCCCGGCTGGCGGCCAGCGTTCGGATTCCTGCTCGATCCGCGCACGCAGCACGTTACCCGCAGGACGCTTGAGCGCGTGTCCGCCGTGCCTGGAGTGCAGCTGCCCGCATGGCTGCGCCAGATCATCGATGGCAACCTGCACTTCTCGCCAGTGGTCTCGGTGGCGGACCAGGGAGCGGCCGAAGTGTACGACCTCTCCGTTCCGGACAAGCATGCGTTTGTCGCGAACGGGATCGTCAACCACAACACGGTCAACCTGCCGGAATCGGCCACGGTCGAGGACATCGAGTCCATCTACCTGGAGGGCTGGAAGCTCGGGCTCAAGGCCCTGGCCGTCTACCGGGACAACTGTAAGGTCGGCCAGCCGCTGTCCGACGCCAGGAAGAAGCCGGCCGCCGCGACCGCGGAGCACGCCGCCGCGCCGCACGAGGTCCGGCCGGTGCGCAAGCGGCTGCCGAAGAACCGCACCGCCTCCGTGACCAGCTTCTCCGTCGCCGGCGCCGAAGGTTACATGACGGCGTCCAAGTACCCGGACGACGGCGTGGGTGAGCTCTTCCTCAAGCTCGGCAAGCAAGGGTCCACCCTGGCGGGCGTGATGGACGCATTCTCGATGGCGATCTCCATCAGCCTCCAGTACGGGGTGCCGCTGGAGAAGTGGGTGGAGAAGTTCACCAACATGCGCTTCGAGCCGGCCGGCATCACCGACGACCCGGACATCCGGATCGCCAGCTCGGTCCTGGACTACGTATTCCGCCGGCTGGCCCTGGACCACCTGCCCTATGAGACCCGCGCCGAGATGGGCATCCTGTCCGCCAGCGAGCGCACTGCCCAGCTGGCCGGTGAGGACCCGGACGCGATGGCCGAAGAGCAGGACCCGGGGGAGATGGCCCAGTCCGCGCCGGTCGAGCGGCCCCAGGGCCGGTCCGAGGAGCGGCCGGAGCCCGCCAGCCCCGCTCCCTATCAGCCGCACAGCTCCACCGAGTTGATCGAGGCGCAGCAAGGCCGCACCGCGGACGCCCCGCTGTGCCTGACCTGCGGCACCAAGATGCGCCCGGCCGGCAGCTGCTACGTCTGCGAAGGGTGCGGCGCTACCAGCGGCTGCAGTTAGAACTGAGCCGTATTGCACCTGATGCAGCAGCAGCTGGATTGGCTCTGTGCGCGGACGGTGTGGGCTGGCCCGGGCATACGGCTTGGGCCAGCCCAGCCAAAACGGCAGTGCCCGGTGTCAGCGACCAGACCATCCGGCTCGTCCTGGAACAGCTGAGGAACGCTGGAACAGCTGAGGAACGAAGGCAAGGTCCGGGCCGACGGTACAGGCCGCTCCGCCACGTGGACACGGACGAATACCGCACGCTCCGAATAACTGCCCTGCGCCAGCAAACCTTGCGCATTTGCCTATCGCGGCCGAAGGCGCAGCGCATCACTGTCGTTCACGTGTGAGGCAGCGGGCTGCCGGAACTGCCTGGCCGACGCTATCTGGCGGAGGATACGGGTGTGTAGGTCCACGCCGGTCAGGACGTCGCCGATCTCCGGGTCCTGGTCCGGGAGCGGAACGAGCTGATCATGGTGCCTGATGCCGACCACGTCTTCTCCTCCGGCCCGGCGGCAGCAGATTACGGATCGATGATCTGCCGTGGCTTCGGCGGGCGGTACCCGCCCGGGCAGGCCAGCCTGGGAACGGCGAGAGGCGGGGGTGGTGCCCGGCTGGGAGAGCATGGCCCCTGCGACGTGGCACGCGGTGCTCGTCTTTCACCCGGTAACCAGAGTTGTGAACTTTATGAGCCAGAAATCCGTTACACGCATGGGCCAGGGGGCCCATGAACTTTCAGGGGGCCTGGGCATCGCATCCCGCACCGGGCACCTATGCCACGCGGCCAGGGGGCCGGCCCGAGGAGGAGTGCGATGACTGTGAGGACGATGTCCGGCACCGGCCTGGCGGCGCGATCCCGCTGGCAACCGCTCCGGCTGGCCGCCCCGGCGGGGAAGCGGGTGGTCTGGGTGTACGCGATCACCGACGACCTCGGCGCGGGTCAGTTCGCCGGGCTGGCGGGGGTCGGCGGTGAGCGAGTGCGCTCCGTGGCCGAGGCGGGCCTGACCGCGGTCGTGGGGTCGGTCGAAGCCCGGGCTTTCGGCGAGGAAGCCCTGGCCAGCCTGCTGGGCGGCCTGGACAACATCGAGCGGGTCGGCCGTGCGCACCATCAGGTCATCGCCCGGGCCGCGGCGGGTGGCGGCCCCGTCCTGCCGCTCCGGCTGGCCACCGTCTACCCCGATGACGACACGGTCCGAGCGCTGCTGGCCCGGCGCCGCGGCGAGTTCGCCGGCCTGCTGGCCCGCTTCCGCGACACGGTGGAATGGGGCGTCCAGGTTTACGGCCCGGTGGATCAGCAGGACGGAGCCGACACGCTCGCGGACACGATCGACTGGGTGCTCGCGGACATCGCCGGCGCCTCCCACCGCCAGCCGGCCGAGGACCCGCGCTACGTCCGTGGGCCCGAGCACATGCTCCTCAATGCCGCCTATCTTCTGTGCGGTGACCGCACTGCCGAGTTCGTGGCGGCCGCGCACGCGCTGGCCGGGGCCCGCGCCGGGGTACGGGTGGACCTGAACGGCCCGTGGCCGCCGTACTCGTTCGTGGACCAGCTCGACGCCTGAACGGGTCGCAGGCAGGAAACAGGGGCCCGCCGGTGGGAAGTGCCTGGCGGCGCAGCCCTTCCGCAGAGGCCTGACGGTCGGCCTGGATGTCCTGCTCAGCAGCTTCTGGATTTCTTGGAAGACCAGGTCAGAACGTTTTTTCTGGCTGCCCCGGGAGTGCCGTAAAGCCGTTACCCGCGAACTGGCCATTACCCTGGCAAGGTCGGCGCCCGGCCAGAGCGCTAGCCCACGAGGGCGGCGGCTGGCGCCGGGGCGGCAGAACCTGGCCTGGCCATTCTCTGCCGGTATCTGGTTGTGTGTCGCTGTAAGCGCGTGGTAATGCGCTATACAAGGAACGGCACGAGGGAGCAAGATGCGGCCGGAGGACGGATCCCTGCCTGGCAGGCGAATGGCCCGGGAAGGGCTGGCGCGGGTGCGCCAAGCGGTCCGCTCGGCCTCGCCGGCGGTGAAGATCCTGCTGGTCCTGGCCGTGTTGATCATCATCGTGCTGGCCCTGGGCCTGGGTGCCCGGTTCTGGGATCTGCTCGTGGTCGCCGCTCTCGCGTACGGTCCCGTCGCGGTCTGGCGGGGGCACCGGTCGTGGCTGGCGTCGATGTTCGTCGGGGCCTGGGGCCTGGTGGCGATCCTGGCTATCGCGGCGGTGGCCGGCCGGTTCAGCTCCGGCATCGTGCTGCTGCTGCTGCTGCCGTGCGCGGCGGTGGCCGTTTCGCACCTCCGGGTGCTGTCCCGCCGTTATGTGCCCTGCCGGACAGTGGCCTGGACCCAGCTCTGGGCCCTGCCCCCGGGGTTGCTGGCCTGGTGGCTGGCGCCCGGCCGGCTGGTGATCAGCTATGCGATCGCCTGGGCGCTGGCCCTCATCGTGATCGGCTGGAGGATAGGCAAGTCTCAGCAGGAGGCCCGGGCGCTCAGCCGCCAGCAGGGCCGTTGGGGCGCACTCGCCGCCCCCCGCCGGTCCGGGGGCGGTGCGACGGCGGCCCGGCCCGCCGGCCGGCCGTCGAGTGCCCGCCCGCCGCGGCCCGCCGACGTGTCGCGGGTGGTGCAGACGGCCGAAGGGTCTGTGCGCCCGGCGGACGGCGCACTGGCCCGTGACCGGGCCAGCGGCGATCAGCAGCCGCCGGAGATCACGGTCGCGCAGGCCATGGCCGAGCTGGACAACATGATCGGCCTCTCGTCGGTCAAGGACCAGATCCGGCAGATCACCGCGTCCGTCGAAGCCGCGCGCCGCCGGGTGATGGCGGGTTACGGGGCGGAAAAGCCCATGCAGCATTTCGTCTTCCTGGGACCGCCCGGCACCGGGAAGACCTCGGTGGCCCGCGTCGTCGCGAAGATCTTCTACGCCTTCGGCCTGCTCGACACCCCGGTGGTGGTGGAAGCGCAGCGTGCTGACCTGGTGGGCGAGTACCTCGGGGCCACCGCGATCAAGACGAACGAGCTGGTCAACAGAGCGCTCGGCGGGGTCCTGTTCATCGACGAGGCGTACAGCCTGGTGAACGACAGCGAAGGGCAGGGCGACCGCTTCGGGCACGAGGCGATTCAGGCGCTGCTGAAACGGGCCGAGGACGACCGCACCGAGCTCATCATCATCCTGGCCGGGTACGAGAAGCAGATGGAGGGGTTCCTGGCCAGCAACCCCGGTCTCAACTCCCGGTTCGGGCTCCGGGTGAAGTTCCCCACCTACTCACCCGCCGAGCTGATGGCCCTCGCCGAGCTCTCCCTGGGGCAGCGCGGGGAGATCCTCGACGTCGACGCTCGCCCGGCGCTGTCGCGGATGATGGAGGACGTGGGGCGCCGCCGGCTCGCCGATGAGCTGGGCAACGGGCGGTTCGTACGCAGCCTGCTGGAGAAGGCCGGACGGGCCCGGGACGTCCGGATCATGACCGACGGCGCCGAGCCATCCTCCGCCGAGCTGGTCACCCTGGAAGCGTCCGACCTGGAGCAGGCCGGTGCCGAGCTCACCGCCCGGTTCCGCGGCTACAGCCAGGCCCCCACCCTGGAAAGTGCCCTCGCCGAGCTGGACGAGCTGGTCGGCCTGGAGCCGGTCAAGCGGCAGGTCCACGAGATCGCGGCCCAGCTGAGGGTGGCCCGGCTGCGGGAACGGCAGGGCCTGTCCAGCCAGCCTCCGGTCCGGCATTTCGTGTTCACCGGGCCGCCCGGCACGGGCAAGACCACGGTGGCCAGGATCCTCGGCCGCATCTTCACTGCCCTCGGTCTGCTGGTCCGTCCCGAGGTGATCGAGGCGCACCGGGCTGACCTGGTCGGGGAGCATCTGGGTTCCACGGCGATCAAGACCGGGAAGCTGATCGACTCCGCGCTGGGTGGCGTCCTGTTCATCGACGAGGCCTATTCGCTCTACAACGCCGGCTACTCGGGCGGTGACGCCTACGGCTCCGAGGCCGTGGCCACCCTGCTGAAACGGGCCGAGGACGACCGCGAGCGGCTGGTCATCGTGCTGGCCGGCTACCCGGCGGACATGGACCGGTTCCTGCGCAGCAACCCCGGGCTCGCGTCCCGGTTCAGCGTGCGGATCGGTTTCCCCAGCTATTCATCCGACGAGCTGTGCAAGATCGCCGGCGTGATCGCGGAGCAGCACGGAGACACGTTCGAGCCGGACGCGCTGCCGGTCCTCGGCGAGATCTTCAGCGCGGCGGCCGCGCGGGGGCAGATTGACGAGCTGGGCAACGGCCGGTTCGCGCGCAGCCTGTTCGAACGGGCCTGCGCGGCGCGGGATCTGCGGGTGGCGGAGCTCGGTGAGGACGCGAGCGCTGCCGACCTCACCACAGTGGCCGCGGCCGATCTGCGCGGCGCCTTCCGCGAGCTGGGTGGTCCCCAGGCCGGCTGAGCCGCGCTCAGCCGGTCAGTCCGCCGGGCCCGGCGGCAGGTCACGCAGCGCGGCGATCAGGCTGGCCTGGTCGCCGCCGCTGTCCCGGATGACGTACATCAGCGTGTGCAGCACCGCGTGCCGGTCCTCGCCGCGGTCCAGCAGCCGCTGTGCGGCCTCCCACAGCTCGGGCGGGTCACCCCGCCACAGCCGTTCGGCCAGCGCCAGGTGCCGGTCGATGTGCAGCGGGCCGCTCGGCCGCCCGTTCGCGTCGTTGTGGTCGGCGGCCAGCAGCGTGCGCCGGTCTGCCTCTGCGGCCGGATCCAGCCCGGCCAGGTCGATGCCGCCGAACATGCCGCGCAGCACCGGGAACGCGAACGCCCGGCGGGGCAGGGCCTCCAGGTCATCGTCTGGCAGCAGCCGGGACACCAGCGACGCGTCCAGGCCGAACGAGGTCGGGTCCCGGTAGACCTGGGCGAAGGTGCCCATCGAGTCGAAGACCGCATCCAGGCTCTCTGCGATCATCTCGGCGGCCAGCCCCTGGCGCCGCCCGGCCCAGCGCACCCAGGCGGCCAGCACGTGCGGCATCGCGTGCTGTTCGGCCGACAGCAGCAGTACCTTGCGCGGCAGCCAGTCGAGCAGGAACGTGGCGACCTTCGCCGGGCTCATCCGCAGCGGCCGCCCGAAGTCACGGTCGCAGCCGTAGTCGATGATGTGATCCGCGCAGCGGCTGGCCGCGCGGGTGTCGGACAGGTCCTCCGCCTCGTCTGAGGCCAGGAAGCCGGCCACCAGCATGGCCCGGCGATCCCGGGTCCAGGCGTGCCGCCGCGTGGTGGCTGCGCCCCAGCCTGACCCGTGCCCGGTGATCCAGGGGCCCGCGCCCGAAGACATCGCGCTCCACGGTGCAGGCCCTGCGGCGCTGCCGCTGCCGGTCAGGGGGCGGGCGGTCCCGTTGCGGGCGCCGTACCCTGGCCGGGCGGGCGGCAGCGTCCGGATCCGGGCCCGGATGAACGCGTGGTAGGACGCGAACGATTCGCTCGGCGGCGGTCCCTGCCCGGCTTCGGTCACGGTCAGCGCCGTCTCCAGCAGCCGCCGCGCCTGCGGGGCCTCCACCTGGCTGAACGTAGCCCGCGGGAGCTGGCCGCCGCCGCCGGCGGCGCTCGCCGCCCGGCAGCGCTCGAGCAGGCGGTCGACCTGGGAGGTCACCCAGCCGTCGCGGAGCATCCCGCCCGCGTTGTAGTCCACCGCCATGACCAGGGCGTGCGGGTCTTCCCCGGCGTAGCTGTACACGCAGACGACCTCGTCGCGGTCGCCGAACACGTCCGGGTTGACGTAGCACTCGCCCGCGGTCACCGCGCCCACGTGCTCGGCCCACGGCGGGCGGACCACGCCGTGCTCGATCAGTGCCAGCGCGGCCGTCTCCGCCTGCATGGCCTGCCGCGGCGTGCCCAGGCAGGCGATGCCGGACAGCAGGGCCAGAGAGGCCGGGCTGCGCTGCTTCGCCGCGTAGCTCACCAGTCCCTCGCCGACCAGCTCCTCGACGTCGCCGTGCGAGCTGCGCGGCGGCCGTTCTCCCCACCAGGTGCCGAGCAGTTCGCTCACCATCAGCTCAGCATCCAGCGGGCTGCGGACCGCCAGCAGCTCACGCGCAGCCCGGAGCATCTCGGCGAACAGCGCGTTCGGTGGGGCGGCACCGATGTTGGAAGCACTGGGGAGCACCGAGCGGGTCCCCTTCCCTCGACCAGGGTGGCCCGGCCCGCCGGGGGGCTCTCGTCGTCGGCTTTGCGGGCTCACATGGACAGCTTTCCAGATTCTCGCGGCGCAGTGCCACGTCCGCGCCGGATGGTGGCCATGTTTCCGCGTGTGGCAGATATTACGGGCATCCGGGGCCGCCGGCGCCGGACATTCGGGGCATCAGGCATCTCACGATCAATGCAATTCCGGGGAGCCGCAGCCAGGTTACGGGGTACCCGGTAGGCGCGGTGGGCACGCTGTCACTTCTTTCCGGAAGAAACGAGGTCGGCATGATGCCCTCGGCGCGGCACGATATCGCCTAGGATGTGGGAAGCTCGCCTGCGTGGCCACTGTGGGTGTTCGGAACGGGACGGGGCCGTACCCATTTGGCGTGGCATCGTGCTTGTGCGTTCACCGGCCGTGGCGTTGCCGCAGCCTGCTTGTGTCCGCAGTGAGCGGGAAGGAGCCGTTGCATGGCTCGAGCAGCGGGACTGGAGTGCGGCGATGAGCACTGATACCTCCGTACCGCAGCCCCGGGTGTCCGGGTTGGACGTCTCTGACTCGGCCCTGCTCGCCACCCTGCTGCGTGAGGCTCCCATCGGCTTTGCCTTCTTCGGGGCCGATCTGCGCGTCCGCCGGATCAACCAGACGCTGGCCAGGCTCGACGGGCTCGACCTGGAAGGGCACCTGGGCCTGCTGCCCTCCCAGGTGTGGCCGGGCACGCTCGCCTCCCGGGTCGAATCGGCCGTGCGCCACGTGCTGGCGGACGGCCAGCCGCTGTTCGAGTCGAACCAGCCGGTCAGCGAGGCCGAGTCGGCCGCGCCCGAGTCGGCCAGCGGCGAGCAGCCGGGCGGCCAGGGTGACGGCGCGCCGGGCGGGGATGGGGGCCGGCAGTGGGCGTTCTCCTGGTTCCCCTCGCATGACCCGGACGGGAACATAGCCGGCGTGGCGCTGATCGCCGTGGACGTCACCGACCGGGCGAACTCGGCGGAGGCGGTCCGCCGCAGCGAGGAGCGGTACCGCTCGCTGGTGAAGGCCGGTGCCCAGGTCGTCTGGGTCACCACCCCGACCGGCCAGATCGCCGAGGATTCGCCCGAGTGGCGCTGGATAACGGGCCAGAGCCTGGAGGAGTACCTGGGCAATGGCTGGCTGGACGCGATTCACCCGGAGGACCGTGAGCGGGTGGAGCGGGAATGGCGGGAATGCGTCCGCGCCGGGAAGGTATTCGACAGCCGTTACCGGGTGCGCACCAAGACCGGGTCATACCGGCATTACGACGTGCGGGCCGTCCCGATTGAGCGGGACGGGAAGATCATCGAATGGGTCGGGGCCAGCACCGACGTCACCGGCCAGCGCGAGGCCGAGGAGATGCGCGGCCGGCTGACCGAGCAGTTGTCCGCCGCCGCGCTGCGTACCGCCCGGCTGCAGCAGGCCACGTCCATGCTGGCCGAGGCCCTGACCGTGCTCCAGGTCGTCGAGGTGATCACTGAGGTCGGGCGCTCGGCGATCGGCGCCGAGCGGTCGGCGGTGGCCCTGCTCGACCGGGAGCGGCTGCAGTTGCACACGATCAACCCGCTCGGGCTCCCGGACGTCCCCGGCGCCCCGGCCGGTGACATGCCGCTGGACGCGCCGAGCGTGATGACCCTGGCCATCACATCGCGGCGGCCGGTGCTGGTGGAGAACCCCGAGTCACTGCGGCGGCACTTCGACGGGATCGCCGACGTCGATGTGTTCCTCGCGCACAGCGATGAGCGGGCCTGGGTCGGGCTGCCCCTGCTGGCAGCGGGCGCGCCGCTCGGCGCGCTGCGGTTCTCGTTCACCAAGCCGCGGCAGATCACCGAGGAGGAACGGGTCTTCCTGGAGGCCCTGGCCGGGCAGTGCGCGCTGGCCCTGGAGCGGGCCTCGCTGTTCGAGCGCGAGCACACCACGGCGGAGACCCTGCAGCGCAGCCTGCTGCCAGACCGCCTGCCCAGCGTCCCGGGCATCGTCCTGGAGGCCCGTTACCTGCCGGTCACCCGGAACATGGAGATCGGCGGCGACTGGTACGACGCGTTCCGGCTGCCCGACGGCCGGCTTGCCGTCGCCGCCGGGGACGTCATGGGCAAGGGGCTGACCGCGGCGGCCGGGATGGGGCGGGTCCGGAACGCGCTGCGCGCCCTGGCCCTGACCGACCCGCGGCCCGCCGCGGTGCTGGCGGGCCTGGACCGGCTGTTCACCGCGACTGAGCTGGACGAGCAGGTCACGACCGTCGCGTACCTGGTCGTGGACCCGGTTACCGGGGAGGGCCTGGCCGGCAACGCCGGGCACCTGCCCCCGCTGCTGCTGTCCAGGGACGCCCCGCCGCGGCTGGACACCACCGAGGCGGGCACGCCGCTGGGCTGGGCCTGCCCGCGGCAGCAGTACGTGTTCCGGCTGCCTCCCGGGACCACCGCGGTGCTCTACTCCGACGGGCTGGTGGAGAACCGCCGGCGCGGCCTGGACTCGGGCCTGGACGAGCTGGTCTCCGTCGCGGCACAAGCCCGGCCGGGGATGGTCGAGGACCCGGCCCGGCTGCTGGAGTACCTGGTCGACCGGATGCTCACGGGTTACGAGCAGGACGACGACGTCACCGTCCTCGTGCTGCACGTCCCCCGGCGGGACGGCACATCGCCGCAGCGCCCGCCGGGAGGTGTCATTCCCGCCGCGCGGAGGGGTAAAGCATGAGAAAGGGCAGGGCTGACCTGGGCGTGCGCCCGAAAGCCGGGGCCCGCGCCGCGCCGTCGGCCGCGGCAGCGGTTCGAGCCACCCACAGAGTCCGCCTAAGGTGGTTGTCGGGAGCTGGTCCTCTCGGGACCGTGGGGTCACGCGGCCCGGATTTGGCTTCCGGGTTGGTCCCAGCAGCGGGTCGCACGAGGTAGGGTCCATTTTCCCGCTCATGAAAGCAGGAGAGGTGTCTGTGTCGCCTGCCAGTTCGTGCAGTCAGGTGTTGTTCGCGGCTGGGCAGGCCGCCGTCCAGCGAAGGAAGGGGTGACCGCGGTGGGAAGCGCGGCACGCTCGGCAGCGCGGAGGCAGCCAGGGCCGGAAGGCCAGGGCGGACGGGTGCAGGCTTCGCGGGGTCCCGGATCCGCGGATCCCGCCAGCCCGCGGGCGGACCGGACGGTCACGCTCGTGGAGGCGAACGGCGCGGACCCAGCGCAGGAGGCTCCGGCTGCGCCGGAGCGTGGCGCCGCCGCCACGTCCCAGCGACGGCAGAAGAAGAACTCTGGTGGTCGAGGCGAGGCGCGGAAGGCCGCCGGCCGGTCCGGCAACGGCTCGGCACCGGGCGGTCAGGGGGGTTCAGGCATAGTGAGCGAGAATCCGGACCTGGCCGCGACGGGTAAGGAAGCGGTTGGCCTGGCGGAGGTGACAGACCTGACGGACGTCGCGGATCTAGACGCCGACGTTGATCCCGGTGATGCCGATCTGGCCGAGGACGGCCTCGACACCGCCGAGCTCGACGACTTGGAAGTGGACCTCGAGGTCGAGGTCGACGTGGTCGAGGCGGACGAGGACGTAGCCGAGGACGTAGCCGAGGACGTAGTCGACGAGGAGCTCGACGACTCGCCCGCCGGTGCCGACCCCGTCGCCGGCGGCCCGGCCGCTGGCGCCGCGGGCGCCGTCCCGGATGCCGCGGCTGCGGTGGTGGCCGACCCGGCCGCCAAGCCCGCGGGTGCGGGTCCCGAGGAAGAGGCATTCGTCTACGGGGACGACGACGATGACCTGCCGGCCGCCCAGGTGGCGTCGGCGGGCGCGACCGCGGACCCCGTCAAGGACTACCTGAAGCAGATCGGCAAGGTGCCGCTGCTCAACGCCGAGCAGGAAGTCGAGCTGGCCAAGCGCATCGAGGCCGGGCTGTTCGCCGAGGAGAAGCTCGCCGAGGGCATGGACGGCCTCCAGCCGGCCGGCCGGCTGGACATGGAGTGGATCGCCGAGGACGGCCGCCGGGCCAAGAACCATCTGCTCGAGGCCAACCTGCGCCTCGTCGTGTCGCTGGCCAAGCGGTACACCGGCCGCGGCATGCTGTTCCTGGACCTGATCCAGGAGGGCAACCTCGGCCTGATCCGCGCAGTCGAGAAGTTCGACTACACCAAGGGCTACAAGTTCTCCACGTACGCCACCTGGTGGATCAGGCAGGCCATCACCCGGGCCATGGCCGACCAGGCCCGCACCATCCGCATCCCGGTGCACATGGTCGAGGTCATCAACAAGCTGGCCCGGGTCCAGCGGCAGATGCTGCAGGACCTCGGCCGCGAGCCCACTCCTGAGGAGCTGGCCGCCGAGCTCGACATGACCCCCGAGAAGGTCATCGAGGTGCAGAAGTACGGCCGGGAGCCGATCTCGCTGCACACCCCGCTCGGCGAGGACGGCGACAGCGAGTTCGGCGACCTGATCGAGGACTCCGAGGCGATCCAGCCCGGTGAGGCGGTCAGCTTCACCCTGCTCCAGGAGCAGCTGCACTCGGTGCTGGACACCCTGTCCGAGCGGGAGGCCGGGGTAGTCTCCATGCGGTTCGGCCTGACCGATGGCCAGCCCAAGACCCTGGACGAGATCGGCAAGGTCTACGGCGTGACGCGCGAGCGCATCCGGCAGATCGAGTCGAAGACCATGTCCAAGCTGCGCCACCCGTCCCGGTCCCAGGTCCTTCGCGACTACCTCGACTGAAATAATCACTAACGAACGGCGGGCGCCCGCCCCGGCATCCCGTCCCGCCCCCCCCCGCCCGGCCCCCGGGCCCTCCGCGACTCCCGCAAGTAAAATAATCCCAAGGGAGGGGCGGGCGCCGCCCGGGCTTCCCGGGCCGGCGCCCGCCGTTCGTTAGGTAAATTCACGCGGTTATTCGATCGCGACGAGATCAACGGGAATCCGGCCGGCGGGCCGCGACGCGGCCCGGCCACACTGCCGGCGCCGACGTCAGGCTGGGGTGGTCCTGGCGGCCCGTGGGCGGGGACTGGGCCCGCGGGTCGCGACCCTGACTACCCTTCGCGCCGTGTCCCGCCTCCCGGTGACAGCCGCTCCGTCTCATCCTGGATCTCGGCACCCAGCTTCGCGAGTGCCTCAAGATGCTGCCGGCTGTGGTGGGCGCAGAACAGCAGCTCCCCAGAATCGGGGAGCACAACGCGTACATATGCCTGGGCACCACACCGGTCGCACAGGTCCGTCGCATTGAGCGGCCTGCTTGGTGCGAGAGCTCCGGTCATGTCGCCTCCCTCGCGTCGTGCCACCGGTCATGTGCCGGCGGGCTCTGCCCTACGTGCTAGTCAACACTCTGCCAGGCCCATGCCTTCCCGTGTGAGTGCGACGTACGCCCAAAGCGAACGCCCGCCATGGGAGGATGGCAGCTGTCCTCGCCGCTCCACTGTAGCGGGGGCGCGTTGTCCCAGGTAGCCGGGTATGTCCGCGGCGTGGCTTCTCCGGGCTGTCAGACCGGGCGGCTAGTCTGCGGGAGTCCCCCGATTCGCGCCACCTAGCACCTGACCGAGGAGAACCACTTGACCGCCGTCCGCGCCGATACCGGCGGCCCTGTTCAGCGGGGCTCTGCTGGGCGCGGCCCAGGAACCGGCCGCTCCGGAACCGGCCGCGCCGGAACCGGCCGCACGGGCCGGGCCGCGGCCTCGCTCACGTCCCTGACCGCCGGGGACGCCTACACCGCCCGTCACCTGTCGGTCCTCGAAGGGCTCGAGGCGGTCCGCAAGCGGCCAGGCATGTACATCGGCTCCACCGATGAACGGGGCCTGATGCACTGCCTGTGGGAGATCTTCGACAACTCCGTGGACGAGGCCCTGGGCGGGCACTGCACCTCCATCGATGTCGTACTACATCCGGATATGTCCGCCGAGGTCCGGGACAACGGCCGGGGCATCCCGGTGGACGTGGAGCCCAAATCCGGGCTGACCGGCGTCGAACTGGTGATGACCAGGCTGCACGCGGGCGGCAAGTTCGGCGGTGGGTCCTACACCGCCTCCGGCGGCCTGCACGGCGTCGGCGCCTCCGTGGTGAACGCGCTGTCGGCCCGGCTGGACGTTCAGGTCGACCGGGAGGGGCACGAATGGACGGCCTCGTTCCGCCGCGGCGTGCCCGGCGAGTTCGCCACCGCGGGTCCGCAGGCGTCCTTCAGCCGGGGTGTGGGACTGCGCCAGACCCGCAAGGTAGCCCGGAAGGTGACCGGCACCAGGATCCGGTTCTGGCCGGACCGCCAGGTGTTCACGAAGGACGCGGACTGGATCTTCGACGGGCTCGTGGACCGGGCCCGGCAGACCGCGTACCTCGTCCCCGGCCTGACGATCCGGGTCCGGGACGAGCGGCCGGCGTCGGGCCAGCGGTCTGACCCCTCCGCCGACGATGGAGCCGAGAGCCTGGGGGACCGGCGCGGATCAGGTTCCGTTGCGGAAAAAGAAGCGGAGTTCCGGTTCGATGGCGGAATCAGCGAGTTCTGCGAATACCTGTCACCGGGCCAGGCGCTGACCGACGTGCTGCGGCTGACCGGCGCCGGCCAGTTCAGCGAGACGGTACCGGTGCTCGACGAGCAGGGTCATATGACGCCCACGGATGTCGACCGGGAACTGCAGGTCGACGTGGCTCTGCAATGGAGCACCGGGTACGACACCGTGACCAGGTCGTTCGTCAACGTCATCGCCACCCCCAAGGGCGGGACGCACGTCACCGGGTTCGAGCGGGCCCTGGTCAATACGCTGAACGCGCAGCTCCGCGCGGCCCGGCTGCTGAAGAACGGCGATGAGAAGGCCAGCAAGGAAGACGCGCTGGAAGGACTCACCGCGGTGATCGGGGTCCGGCTGCCCGAGCCGCAGTTCGAGGGCCAGACCAAGGAGGTGCTCGGCACCCCGGCCGCGTCCCGGATCGTGGCCGACGTGGTGTCGAGTGAGCTGACGGGCGTGTTCGAGGCCCGGAGCCGGGCGGGCAAGCAGCAGGCCCGGGCGGTGCTGGAGAAGGTGGCCTCGGCCACCAAGTCCCGGATCGCCGCCCGCGAGCACCGGGACAACCAGCGCCGCAAATCCGCGCTCGCGTCCTCGGCGCTGCCCGCCAAGCTGGTGGACTGCCGCAGCACCGACGACCGCAGCGAACTGTTCATCGTCGAGGGTGACTCCGCGCTCGGCACCGCGAAGCTGGCCCGGAATTCCGAGTTCCAGGCGCTGCTGCCGATCCGGGGCAAGATCCTCAACGTGCAGAAGGCGTCAGTTGCCGACATGCTCAAGAACGCCGAGTGCGCGGCCATCATCCAGGTCATCGGGGCCGGCTCCGGCGCCTCCTTTGACCTGGACGCGGCCCGCTACCAGCGGGTCATCTTCATGTCCGACGCCGACGTGGACGGCGCGCACATCCGCACCCTGCTGCTCACCCTGTTCCACCGCTACCTGCGGCCGATGCTGGATGCGGGACGGATCTTCGCCGCGGTGCCGCCGCTGCACCGGATCGAGCTGTCCAGCCCGCGCAAGGGGCAGGCGAAATACAGCTACACCTACTCCGACAGTGAGCTGCACCGCCGGCTGCTCGAGCTGGAGCGGCGGGGCCAGCGCTGGAAGGAGCCCATCCAGCGGTACAAGGGCCTGGGCGAGATGGACGCCGGGCAGCTGGCGGAGACCACCATGGACCCGCGGCACCGCACGCTGCGCCGGATGCGGATCGAGGACGCGGCCGCCGCGGGCGGGATGTTCGACCTGCTCATGGGCAGCGAGGTAGGGCCCCGCCGGGAGTTCATCGTCGGCGGCGCCGCCGAGCTGGATCTGTCCCGGATCGACGCCTGACACCCGGCGCCTGACACCCCGGCGTCCGCAGCGATCACTCTAATTACTCTTCGTTAAGAGTACGATACTCAGAGTGACAAGACAGATTCTCATGGCAGAGTTCCTCCGCGCTCAGGCCGCGTGGCGGCTCGCCCGCGCCGGCACTGATCCGGTTCGCGCCGCGAGATGCGCCGCGGCGCTGCTGGACGCCGCGGCGTTCGTAGTCACGTTAGCCGGGGACGACGCGGACCTGGCCGTGCTGGCCCGCGCCGGATGCTTCAGCGGCGAGGTGTTCGACCCCGGGGCGCGTGGCCTGCAGCTCGCCCGCTGGTGGCAGTTCGGCGATCCCCCCTACGCCGGCCCGCGCGACCTGCTGGCCGCGCTGGCTGCCGCGGCGATCCCGCCCAGCGCGGCCAGTCCCTGGCGGATACGCTCCCCGGAGCCGTCCCGGCGGCCGTCCGCGTCAGGTAGGTAGACCGGGACGCCCGCGTCGGTCGCGGCCCGGGCCGGACCCGGTCCGGCCCAGGCGAGCACCAGGGTGTCCTCGCCCCTGAGGAACCGGTGGCAGCGGACGCCGCCGGTGGCGCGCCCCTTGGCCGGGTACTCCTGATACGGGGTCACCTTGACCGTGGCGGCCGCGGTCCCGGGCAGGGCGCGGCTGCTCCCGGCCACGGTCACCACCACCGCGTCCTCGGCCGCGCCGGTCCCGGGGCCGGCCGCGCTGTCCGGCACCGCGCCGAACCAGGTCACCGCGGCCCCGGCGGCGAGCCGGATCCCGGCCATCCCGCCGGCCGCCCGGCCCTGCGGGCGGACCGCCTCGGCCCGGAACCGGAGCAGCTGGGCGTCGCTGGTGATGAACACCAGGTCCGTATCCTCCCCGGCCAGCTGGACCGCGCCGACCACCCGGTCGCCGTCCTTCAGCGAGATGACCTCGAACTCCGTGGCGTTAGCCGGGTAGTCCGGGGCGACCCGCTTGACCACGCCGGTGGCGGTGCCAAGCGCGAGCCCGCCCGGCGTCCCGTCCGGCGCGGCCAGCCCCACCACGGTCTCGCCCGCCTCGAGCGAGACGAACTCGGCGATCGGTGCGCCGCCGGCCAGCGAGGGGGAGTGGGCGCCGGGCGGCAGGGCAGGGATCTCCAGCACGCCGACGCGGATCAGCCGGCCCTGCGAGGTGACCACGGCCGTGGTCCCACGCGCGGTGGTCGCCGCGGTCGAGATGATCACGTCGTGTGCCGCGCGCGGCCCGGCGTCGGCCGCGGCGGGCCCGGCGCTGTCCCGCGCGGCCGCGTCCAGCGTGCCGTCGCCTGGCTCACCGGGCTGGGTCGCGATCCGGGCGATGAGCCCGGCGGACGACAGCAGGATCAGGCAGGGATCGTCGGCCATCTCTAGCGGGACCGCCGCCGTGCGGGCCTTGCCGCTGCCTTCCAGCAGCACGGTGCGCCGCGGGCTGGCGAACCGCTCGGCGACCTCACCGAGCTCGCTGGAGACCAGCTCGCGGAGCCTGGCTTCGGACTCCAGGATCGCGGTCAGCTCGGCGATCTCGCGCTGCAGCGTCTCCCGCTCTCGCTCCAGCTCCAGCCGGTCGTAACGGGTGAGCCGGCGCAACGGCGTGTCCAGGATGTACTGCGCCTGGATCTCGGACAGGTCGAAGACCGACATGAGCCGTTCCTTGGCCTGGGCGGAGTCGTCGCTGGCCCGGATGACCTGGATGACCTCGTCGATGTTGAGCAGGGCGATGAGCAGCCCGTCCACCAGGTGCAGCCGGTCCGCGCGCTTGCGGCGGCGGAACTCGGTGCGCCGGCGGATTACCTCGAGCCGGTGATCGACGTAGATGCTCAGCAGCTCGCGCAGGCCGAGGACCCGTGGCTGGCCGTCCACCAGCGCGACGTTGTTGATGCCGAACGTCTCTTCCATCGGCGTGAGCCGGTACAGCTCGTCGAGGAGGGCCTCGGGGTGGAACCCGCCCCGGACCTCGATGACCAGGTGCAGCCCGCGGTGCCGGTCGGTCAGGTCCTTCAGATCGGAGATGCCGGCCAGCTTCTTGGCCTGGACCAGGTCCTTGATCCGGGCGATCACCTTCTCCGGCCCGACGCCGTAGGGCAGCTCGGTGACCACGATGCCGTCCTTGCGCGGCGTGATCTTCTCGACCCGGGCGGTAGCCCGGGTGCGGAAGATGCCCCGCCCGCTCTCGTACGCCTCCCTGATCCCGTCCAGTCCGACGATCTTGCCGCCGGTCGGCAGGTCCGGGCCGGGCACGAAGCGCATCAGCTCGTCCAGGCTGGCCTCGGGGTTGGCGATGAGGTGGCGGGCCGCGGCGATCACCTCGCCGAGGTTGTGCGGGGCCATGTTCGTGGCCATGCCCACGGCGATCCCGGCGGTGCCGTTCACCAGCAGGTTCGGCAGGCCGGCGGGCAGCACCTCAGGCTGGGTCTCGCTGCCGTCGTAATTGGGCTGGAAGTCGACGGTGTCCTCGTCGATCGAGGCCACCATCTCCATGGCCGCCGCGGTCAGCCGGGCCTCGGTGTAGCGCATCGCGGCCGGGGCGTCGTCCCCGCCGGGCGAGCCGAAGTTGCCGTGCCCGTCGACCAGCGGCAGCCGCATCGCCCACGGCTGGGACATCCGGACCAGCGCGTCGTAGATCGCGCTGTCGCCGTGGGGGTGCAGCCGGCCCATGACCTCGCCGACCACCCGGGCGCACTTGACGTGAGGGCGGTCGGGCCGCAGCCCCATCTCGTTCATCTGGTACAGGATCCGGCGCTGGACCGGCTTCAGCCCGTCCCGGGCGTCGGGCAGCGCCCGCTGGTAGATGACGGAGTAGGCGTACTCGAGGAAGCTGCCCCGCATCTCCTCGGCAACATCGATGTCGACGATGTTTTCCTCGAAGTCCTCGGGGGGCGGGGGTGCCGCGGTGCGTCGTGCCATGTCCGCCATTGTGCCGCCTGACGGCGACAGATATGGCCAACGCCGCTGGTGTGGCGCGGCCGCCGGGAGGGCCGGTCAGGTGACGGAGAAGCCGCCGTCCACGAAGATGAGCTGGCCTGTCACGTAGCTGCTGGCCCGGCCGGCCAGGAACACGGTCACGCCCTCGAAGTCGGCGGCCTCGCCGTTGCGGCCGATCATGGTGCGGGCGGCCAGGGCCGCGGCGCGTACCGGGTCGCTGGCCACGGCCTCGGTGAGCGGGGTGGCCACGAACCCGGGCGTGACCGTGTTGCAGCACACGCCGCGGCTGGCCCAGGCCTCGGACTGGGACCGGGTCAGCCCGGTCAGCCCCGCTTTGGACGCCCCGTACCCGCCGCTGTTGCCGAATGCCCGGAGCGCTTGCTGGGAGGCGACGTTGATGATCCGGCCCCAGCCGCGCCGGGCCATCGCCGGCCCGAAGCGCTGGCCGAGCACGAACGGGGCGGTGAGGTTGACCGTCATGACCTCGCCCCACTGCTCCAGGGTCTGCTCGCCGAGAGGCGGCCGCGGGTTCGTCCCGGCCGCGTTCACCAGGATGTCCGGTTCTCCGTACACCGCAACGGACTCCTCGGCCGCCCGCTGGGCCGCGGCCGGATCGGCGAGATCGACCCGGACCCAGGCAGCTGTCCCGCCGGCGGACCGGATGGCCGCGGCGGCCTTGCCGAGGCCTTCTTCGCCGCGGGCCAGGAGCACGACCCGGGCGCCGGCCAGGGCGAGAGCGCGCGCCATGGCGTGGCCGATGCCGGAACTGCCCCCGGTGACCAGGGCGATCCGGCCGTCCAGGGAGAAAAGGCTGTCCAGGAACGCGGCCCGCGGACCGGGATCGGCCCGCTGACCGGGATCGGCGCCCGGGCCGGGATCGGCGTCCGGGCCGGGATCAGAGAGCAGGCCGGGCACCGACCATGCCGAGCGCGTTCGCGGCCAGGCGGCAGCCGCTGCCCAGCGCCTCGAGCGGCGGCTTCTTGTCCAGCCAGGCGGGCAGGAAACCGGCGCAGAAGGCGTCGCCGGCCCCCGTGCCATCCACGAACGTCTCGACGGGCAGGGCGAGGGCCCGGACCGGGTCGGGGCGGCCGTTGGCGTAAAGCGCCCCATCGGCAGCGAGTTTCACGACGACTTCCGGGTACCAGGCGGTCAGCACGTGCGCGGCGGACTCGGGGTCTTCCCGGCCGGTGAGCACCGTCGCCTGATCCGCGTTGACGATGAGCAGGGTTACCCCGTTGGTCATCTCGAGGAACGGCTCGGCTCCGACCCGCTCCAGCGGCGAGGCCGAGGCCCCGTCCACCGAGATCGTCATTCCGGCCCGGCCCGCGTGGGCGAACGCGGCCAGGGCGGCGCCGCGGGACCCCTCGTTCAGCAGCGTGTAGCCCGACATGTGCAGGTGGGCACCGGGCGCGAACAGGTCCTTGGGCAGGTCGTCGGGATGCAGCGCGGCGTTCGCGCCCGGGTCAGACATCATCGTGTGATCGCCCTTGTGGGTGACCATGACCACGCAGGTCCCGGTGGGCCGGTCCGGGTCCATGACGAGCCGGGCGTCCACGCCGTAGCCCATCAGTTCCATGTCCCGGTTGCGTCCGGCGATGTCCGCGCCGCGGCGGCCGACGAAGGCTACTTCGCTGCCATCCGCGGCCAGCCAGGCCGCGATGTTCGCGCCCGATCCGCCACCGTGCATACTGACAGTCGCCGGCGTGTCGCTGCCCTTCGCCAGCGGAAGGGCTGCGTGAGCGACCGTGTCGGTCATGAGGTCACCAACGACGACAACGCGCGCCATGTCGTCACCACCTTGCTCCCGGGGCTGAGCCAGGGGGACACGTGCCGCGGCGCCCGGCTCAGGGCTGCGCATAGAACCTAACAGTTTCCCGGCCGCCTCTGCTGCCGTTCCGCAGGGTGGATGCATATGCGACCCATCCCCCCTTCTTCAATAGGACACCACAAATCGTGCTTCCGGGGCAATGAGTGGCCGGTGCTCATGTTTCCCGCGGCCGCCGTGACCGTCCCGGCCCGGGAGCACGGGGGGATGCGCGGCGGCCGAGGCGGGTGGGCTACTGTCGCTTACCGCGTACTGAGGAGGCGGTAAAGACATGGCCTGGACCTGGCAGTTCGAGACGGCGGACGGGACCCTGGTGCCGTCGCGGGGCGTGCCGAGGGAAACGTTCGCCAGCCAGGGCGACGCCGAGAGCTGGCTCGGCGAGAACTGGCGGGACCTGCTGGCCGGCGGCGTGGACCAGGTCAGCCTGCTCGAGGAGAGCCGGGTCGAGTACGGCCCGATGAGCCTGCGCGCTGACTAGTCCGGGGGGCGTCCCCACGACCGAAGGCGTCCACGCACGACGCCCAGTCCCCGGGGATCACGTGTCCGGTGTCGTGAGCATGACTTGCGTGTCGCTGGAACGACCGCCAACCGTGGGGTGGTTCTCCTGTGGCCTGCGTGGCTGATGTGACCCATGGGCCCCGGGCCCGGGCTTGCCCTCAGCGTGATCAGACGATCGGTGTTGCCGGGGCAACACCGATCGTCTGATCACGAACGCGCTGGCCGCCTCCCATGGCACATATCGACAGGGCTGTGCCCCCCGGGAGTATTACGGGCGGTGCTCAGGGCTCCGGGTGAGTGCTGGGTCGCGCTGGATCGCGTCGCCCAGGACGTCATCGATGCGCCGGAGCACCTGCGGGTCCAGCCGGACCCCGGAGGCCTTGACGTTCTCCCGGACCTGCTCCGGCCGGGTCGCGCCGATGATCGCCGCCGACACGTTAGGGTTCTGCAGCACCCAGGCCACCGCCAGCTGGGCCTGGGTCAGCCCGGCCTCCCCGGCGATCGGGGCCAGCGCGGCCACCTGGCGGAGCAGGTCGTCATTCAGGAACCGCCGGATGAACGCGGCCCCGCTCGGGTCGGTCGCCCGCGAGTCGGGGGGCACAGGCTCGCCCGGCCGGTACTTGCCGGTCAGCACGCCCTGGGCGATGGGGGAGAAGACGATCTGGCTGATCCCCTCCTTCTCGCCCAGCGGGATCACCTCGGACTCGATCACCCGCCAGATCATGTTGTACTGCGGCTGGTTGGAGACGATCCGGTCGAAGCCCATCTCGTCGGCGATCCGCAGCGCGGCGGCGATCTCCTCGGCGCGCCACTCGGAAACGCCCACGTACAGCACCTTGCCCTGGCGGACCAGGTCCTCGAAAGCGCGCAGGGTCTCTGCCAGCGGGGTCTCGTGGTCGTAACGATGCGCCTGGTAGAGGTCCAGGTAGTCGGTCTGGAGCCGGCGCAGCGACCCGTGCACCGACTCGATGATGTGCTTGCGGGACAGGCCGCGGTCGTTGGGCCCGGAGCCGGTCGGCCAGTAGACCTTGGTGCAGATCTCCAGGGACTCCCGGCGGACCCCGTGCAGCGCGCGGCCGAGGATCTCCTCGGCCCGGGTCCCGGCGTAGACGTCGGCCGTGTCGAACGTGGTGATGCCCTCGTCCAGGGCCGCCGCAACGCACGCCCGGGCAGCGTCTTCCTCGACCTGGGAACCGTGCGTAACCCAGTTCCCGTAGGCGATCTCACTGACTTTGAGGCCGCTGCGGCCCAGGTGACGATGTTCCATAACGCAGCACACTAAGGCAATGGCCCCGGCCCGTGCCCGGCCAGCCCCTCACCGTCAGACCGTGGCGCCCGGCTTGACCCTCGGCTTGGGGAAGCGGAGCTGGCGGATCTGCAGCGCCCGCATGGCCGCGTACAGCTTGACCCCCCGGGTGCTCTCCCCGGGGAAGCGCTCACTGGCCAGCGTCGTGATCCGGCGGCCTACGAAGTACCCCTCCACGATCATGATCAGCACCATGACGACGAGGAGCAGGGGTAGCACCGTCTGCACCACAGGGCTGTGCAGGAACAGCAGGAACAGCAGCACGACCAGGCCGTACATGTAGAACTCGCTGAGCCGCCGCTTGGAGTCCACGAGGTCGCGGGCCAGCGCCCGGACCGGCCCCTTGTCCTTGGCGGGCAGCGCCCATTCCTCGCCGCGCCGCATGGCCTCCGTCTTGCGGGCCCGCGCCGAGCGGTCCCTGGTCCGCGACTGGCGCACCGCCTCTTTCCGGTCACCGGGGGCGTTGTACCGGCGCTGGCGTTCCGCCTCGCTGCGCTTGGGGGTCGGCCGGCCCTTGCCCGCGGTCACCGAGGCGCGGTCGGCCTGATCGGTCGCTGAAGTGCCGGGGGCGCCCTCGGCCGGGGCGTTCTGGGTGGCCGTGCTACGTCGTCTGAACACGGGCTCAGCCTACCGGGACGAAGGCCGCGGATCACCAGAGCACGAGCCTTCCCGCCGTGATGGCTGCGCCGAGTTTGACCGCGTAGGCTGTGTCCACCAGCCTGCGGGCGGCGGCCACAGCACGGGGGGTGCCGGCTAGCACGCCGCAGGTGGCTGGCCGCAGCGTTACACGATGAGGGGATGGTCGCGCCGATGAGCGTGGTGAAGCGGGTATCACTGATCTTCAAGGCCAAGGCTAATAAGCAGCTGGACCGGCTGGAAGATCCGCGCGAGACCCTGGACTACTCCTACCAGCGCCAGCTGGAGATGCTGACGCAGGTCCGGCGGGGCGTCGCCGACGTGGCCACGTCGCGTAAGCGCGTCGAGCTCCAGATGAACTCGCTGCAGCAGCAGCAGACCAAGCTGGACGGCCAGGCCCGGCAGGCGCTGGGCAGCGGGCGCGAGGATCTGGCCCGGGAGGCGCTGACCCGCAAGTCGGCGCTGCAGACCCAGATCAGCGACCTGCAGACGCAGTACCAGTCACTGCAGGCCGACGAGGAAAAGCTGACCGCCGCATCCCAGCGGCTGCAGTCCAAGGTGGAGGCCTTCCGCACGCAGAAGGAGACCATCAAGGCCACCTACACCGCCGCCGAGGCCCAGACCCGGATCGGCGAGGCCGTGTCCGGCATCTCCGAGGAGATGGGCGACGTGGGCATGGCGGTGCAGCGGGCCCAGGACAAGACGGCCCAGATGCAGGCCCGGGCCGGTGCCATCGACGAGCTGATGGCCTCCGGTGCCCTGGACGACGTGACCGCGCAGCCGAACGACGACATCCAGCGTGAGCTGGACCAGATGGGCGGGGGCCACGACGTGGACCGGGAGCTGGAGCGGCTCAAGGGCGAGCTGGGCCAGGGCGAGGCGCCCCGGGAAATCGAGGGCTCCGCATCGGGACCGGCCGGGAATGGCCAGTCGGCGGCGGCTGCGGACCAACCGCAGGCCGGTGACGGGTCATGATCATCCGGATTCTCGGCGAGGGCCAGCTGACCGCGGACGACGGCCTGGCTCGCGTGCTGAACGAGCTGGACGCCCGGCTCGAGGCCGCGGTGAGCTCCGGCGACGAGGCTGCCTTCCGCCCGGTCCTGGCTGAGATGCTGGAGCGTGTCCGCACCGCGGGAACACCGGTTCCGGCGGATTCGTTTGAACCTTCGGACGTGATTCTGCCGTACTCCGACGCCAGCATGGACGACGTGCGTGGCCTGCTCTCGGAGGATGGCCTCATCCCGGGCTGAGGGATCCCGATCCCCGGGCTGATGGCCATCTGCCGTCAGCTGGCCGGGGCTCAGCCTGCTTTCAGGGTTGACTCAGCAAACTTTCAGCTGGCCGGTGCACACTGACAGGTGGGCGTCCCTGGGGGAGGATGACCAGGCTGCTGGCCAGGCCGGAAGGCCTAACTGCGGCCGCATCGTCGGCCGGGCCGGACCCGGCCGGACGCCGCGGCGCATTGTGGGGATTCTGCTCAGCCTCTGCCTGATAATGAAACTGGATGGCTTCGAGAGCGAAGCCGGTCAAGCTCAGCTGGCCTGGCCAGCTGACAGAACGGAGGCGGCGCGGTGGCGAAGACTCGCTATGCGCCTGACAGGGGACTCACGGCGCGGATGACCCTGACGATGTTTGTCCTTGGACTCGTTTTCGTCGCCTTCGTCGTTGTTCTCGTGCTGCTACTCGGCGCGAGCCACAGGGTAGGCAGCGGCGGCATCGTGTTCTTTGCCGTCCTGCTAGGCGTGGGCCTGGGAGTCGGATCTCTCTTTTACTCCGACAAGATCGCACTGAGCACCGCTAAGGCGCAGGTGGTCACCCCGCAGGACGGCGAGCAGGCGGCCCGGGTGCACGCCATCGTGGACCGGCTGTGCGCGCTGGCCAACATGCCCAAGCCGAGGGTCGCCCTCTCGCCGACCCGGATGCCGAACGCTTTCGCTACCGGGCGCAACAGTAAGACGGCGGTCCTCGTCGTGACCACCGGCCTGCTGACCAGCACCCTGGATGACCGCGAGCTCGAAGCGGTGCTGGCCCACGAGCTGTCCCACATCGCCCACAAGGACGTAGTGGTGATGACGATCGCCTCGTTCATCGGCATCATCGCGGCCCTGCTGGTCCGGTTCGCGTTCTACTCCGAACTGTTCGGCGGAGGCGGCCGCGGCCGCGGCGGCAACAACAACAACGGCGGCGCGATCCCGATCGTGCTGGTCGTGCTGGTCGTCGGCGTGGTGACCTACGCGATCAGCTTCCTGCTGATCCGGCTGCTGTCCCGGTACCGCGAGCTGGCCGCCGACCGCTCGGCCGCGCTGCTCACCGGCCAGCCATCCGCGCTGGCCAGCGCGCTGCAGAAGGTCAGCGGGTCGATGAACGCGATCCCGGTCAAGGACCTGCGTACTGCCGAGCCGCTGAACGCGTTCTACTTCATCCCGGCGTTCAAGGCCAATGGCAAGCAATTCAGCCTGAACAGCCTGTTCTCCACGCATCCGTCGCTGGAGCGCCGGCTGCGCCAGCTGTCGGAGATCTCCGAGCAGCTGAGCAGGTAACGCGGTGGGCTTCCTGGACACGATCCTGGGCCGGACCAAGCCGGCCCAGCCGAACCTGGACGAGCTGTTCTCCCTGCCCACAGCGGCGATCACGCTGGAGGCGGGGATGGACCTGAAGCCCACCGGCACCGGCTCCGTCTGCTTCCGCGCCGCCGAGGGCAAGGCGTTCGGGGACATCGAAAAGGACGTCCGGGAGCTGCTGGCCATGGGCTCGGCCACAGCGTCCGTCGAGGTCACCACCGACTCCTACGGGTACACCTGGCTGACCTCCCAGCACACCCCGGATGACTTCGAGGCACTGGTCACCGACCTGCACGCGGTCAACTCCTCGCTGGCGGACGGCGGTTTCGGCCCCCAGTTGCTGTGCACCCTGGTCAGCTTCCGGGGTGATTCGGGTCCGCTGGGCATCGTCTACTTGTACAAGCGGGGCACTTTCTACCCGTTCGCCCCGAAGTCGGGGCAGCAGCGGGACAATGCGCTGGAGCTACAGGTGCGCGGGTCGGTGGGCGCCGACCTGAAGATCGAGCCCGATCTCACCCGCTGGTTCGCGCTCTGGGGCGCTCCCGGCCTCTGAAGGGTACTCCCTTTACCCTGTGCTTACCGATGTCTGCCCAGTTCAAGGCGGTCAAGCGGCCGTATGAGCAGGGCAGAGGAAACTCAGAGGGTTTAGCGACACCGCGGATAGCTTCCGCTGTCAGGTTGGCCGCTATGAGTGCCTCGCCGGTGGCCTTTGGTGCGCCGAAGTCGCCAGCCGATCGCAAGCGCAAGCCCCTCCGGAGCCCTGCGGCACCCCGGCCACGTCCGGCGCTCGCGGGTCTGGCCCTGCTGGTGGCCGGGGCCGGTCTCGGCGCTACCCTGGCCGTCACCATCACCAGCCAGCCCTCCAGCCAGCTGTCCGCCCGTGGTGGCCTGCTCACCTACGCGGGCAGCCTGACCGGCATGATCGGCACCTACCTGGCCCTGATCATGGTCCTGCTGGTCAGCCGCATCCCGTTCGTGGAGCGGGTGGCGGGCCAGGACGGCCTGCTCCGGCTGCACCGCGCGGTCGCTCCGTGGCCGATCAGCCTGCTCGCCGCGCACGCCCTGCTCCTTACCCTGGGCTACGCCGAGGCGGCGCGGGCGGGGGCGTGGCACGAGGCAGGCGTCCTGCTGACCAGGTACCCGGACGTGCTCACCGCGACCATCGGCCTCGGCCTGATGTGCCTGATCGGCGTCGTCTCGGTGCGCGCCGTGCGGCGCAGGCTGCGCCGGGAGACCTGGTGGCTGATCCATCTCTGGATGTACCTGGCCCTGGCTATCTCGTTCGCCCACGTCATCGTGCTCGGCCCGGCGTTCGTGGGCCACCCGCTGACCCAGGTCGTCTGGTCGGTGGCGTGGGCGGCGACCGCGGGCCTGGTGCTCTGCTACCGGGTCGGGCTCCCGCTCGTCCGGAGCCTGCGGCACCGGCTGACGGTCACCGAGGTGCGCCCGGAGGGGCCCGGCGTGGTGTCCGTGATCTGCACCGGCCGCCGCCTGGACCGGCTGGCCGTGTCCGGCGGGCAGTTCTTCTGCTGGCGGTTCCTGACCAGGGGAATGTGGTGGCAAGCCCACCCGTACTCGCTGTCCGCGCTGCCGCAGCCCCCGTACCTGCGGCTGACCGTCAAGGCGGTCGGCGATCATTCTTCCGGGCTGGCCAGCATCCGGCCCGGTACCAAGATCGCCATCGAGGGCCCGTACGGGGCGTTCACCCGGTACGCCCAGCGGCGGCCCCGGGCCCTGCTCGTGGCTGCCGGGATCGGGGTGACCGCGCTCCGGTCGCTGCTGGAGGACCTGCCCCGGGGCAGCGCGCCGGTCGTCCTGCTCCGCCTCAGTCAGCCCGCCGATCTCGTGCTCGGCGCCGAGGTCCGGGAGCTGGTGAAGCACCGCCGGGGGACGATCCACGAGCTGGTCGGCTCCCGCGAGGAGGTGGCCATCGACGAGGTCTCGCTGCCCCGGCTGGTGCCCGACCTGGCCCAGCGTGACGTGTACGTCTGCGGGCCGGAAGGGTTCGTCGCCTCGATCGTCGATACCGCCAGGAACCTGGGTATCCCGGACGAGGTCATCCACCATGAGGCATTCGCCCTCTGACTAGCCGGGCTGTTCGCTGAGGAGAGCGCAGATGGGAAGCACCCGATGAAGCGAGCGCCGTGGCTGGTCGTCGCCGGGGCCGTAGCCGGGTTCCTGGGCGTGGTGGGGCTGCACAAGACGGCCGCGCCGAGCGCGCTGGCCAGCTCCGAGGCCCAGCCCGCCAGCACGGCCAGGCACGCGGCCCAGCCCGCCAGCACGGCCAGCCACGCGGCCCAGCCTGGCCGGGCCCGCACCCGGGCCACGCCCGCCGCCGGGGCCGCGGCCGGCGCGGGCCCGGTCACCACCTCGGGCGCCCTGGAGCGCTACGGCTACGGCGAACTGGCCGCCCGGGTGAGCTTCAGTGGCGGCCGGATCGCCGGCATCACCGTCCCGGTGCTGCGCACCGCCGAGCAGTACTCCCAGCAACTCGCCGTCCAGGTCATCCCCACGCTGCGCAGCGAGGTGCTGGCGGCCCAGAGCGCCCGTATCAACGCGGTATCCGGCGCCACGTACACCAGCCAGGCCTACGCCATGTCCGTGCAGGCCGCGCTCGATAAGGCCCACTTCCGTTGAGGCTCAGCCGCCGCGGTCGGCCAGCAGTCGCCGAGTCGCCGGCCGCCCAGTCACAGGCCGCCCAATCACAGGCGGCCCAGTCACCGGCGGTGCCGTCATCGGGCGGCCCGCCCGACCGTGGCCGGCGCCCGGTGACCCACGCGGAGCACGTGATGGGCACGGTGGTGTCGTTTGCGGTGCTGCCCGCCGGGTCATCGCGTTCCCAACTGCACGGCGTGCCGCCCGGCTGGGGGCCGCCGCCCCCCGATCCTGACGCTGCGATCCGGGCGGCCTGCGCCCTGCTGCACGAGGCGGACGCGGTGTTCAGCACCTGGGATCCGCGGAGCCCGCTGAGCCGGCTGCGCCGCGGGGACATGTCCGACCCGGACACGTCGTCCAGCATGGCCGAGGTCCGGGCGGCCTGCCAGGCGGCCCGGGAGGCGTCCGATGGCTGGTTCGACCCGTGGGCCATGCCAGACGGCTACGACCCGACCGGGCTGGTCAAGGGCTGGGCCGTGGACCGGGCACTGGACGCAATCCGTCAGGCGGGCCTGCCCGCCGCCCTGGTCAACGGCGGCGGTGACCTTGCCGCGTTCGGCGGCCCGGTGCCGGGGGAGCCCTGGCGGGCCGGGGTCCGCCACCCATGGCGGCCGTCCGCGCTGGCCGCGGTGCTGGAGGTGCGGGGCGCCGTCGCCACCTCCGGGAGCTACGAGCGCGGCGCGCACCTGGTCGACCCGCGCACCGGGCGGCCCGGCTGCCGGGGCGCCTCGGCCACGGTCACCGGGCCCCGCCTGGCCATGGCGGACGCCCTGGCCACCGCGCTGGCCGTGGGTGGTGACGCGGTCCTGGCGGCGGTCGACGGGCTGCCGGGCTACGCCGGGTACCTGATCCGGCCCGACGGCACCGAAAGCTGGACCGCCGGCATCCAGTTCGCCCAGCCTTGATACCGGGCCTTGATACCGGGCCTGATCCGGGCCTCGTGATCCGGGCCCGCGAAAATGCCGGAGCCGGGCCGCACCGCCCGGAATGACCGGGGAGCGCATATGGTTGGTGCAGGAGATAAGGCAGCGCCGCGGACGCGGCGGCAGTCCAACGCGGGAGCTAACACATATGACGGTCCAGAATGAGGCGACAACCACCGGTGTCATCCTGACCGACACCGCGGCAGCGAAGGTGGGCGCTCTCCTGGAGCAAGAAGGCCGCGATGACCTGCGGCTGCGCATCGCCGTCCAGCCGGGCGGCTGTTCCGGGCTGCGTTACCAGCTGTACTTCGACGAGCGCGAGATGGACGGGGACATCGACGCCGAGTTTTCCGGCGTGCACGTGGTCACCGACAAGATGAGCGCGCCGTACCTGATGGGCGCGACCATCGACTTCGTGGACACGATCGAGAAGCAGGGCTTCACGATCGACAACCCGAACGCCAGCGGGTCCTGCGCCTGCGGCGACTCGTTCCACTAAGTCCCGGGGGGGGTGACCCCCCTGGGCCCCCCGCTCGCCGCGCCGAACGTCGGCTCGGCGGGCACCCGGTTGCGGCGCGCCCCGCCTCGACCGGCGCATGACGGTGGTATAGGTCACCGCACCGGTTTAAGCGGTGGTACAGGTCCAGCACACGTTCACAGAGCATGCTCAGCGACGGCCGGGAGGGTAACCTCCCGGCCGTGCTGCTTCCAGCGGTCCCCGGCATCGCCTAGAGTGCGGCAGTGCGCATAGCCATCACCGGGTCCATCGCGACCGATCACCTGATGACCTTCCCCGGCCGTTTTGTCGAGCAGTTCATCCCCGAGAAGATGGACCGGGTCTCGCTGTCCTTCCTCGTCGACGCCCTCGAGATCCGGCGCGGGGGAGTGGCAGCGAACATCGCGTTCGGCCTCGGCGTCCTCGGGCTCAGCCCGCTGCTGGTCGGGGCCGTCGGGGAGGACTTCGCCCCGTACCGCGCCTGGCTGGCCGGGCACGGGGTGGACTGCAGCGGCGTCCGCGAGTCGGCCACCCAGCACACCGCCCGGTTCGTCTGCACCACCGACGTGGATGGCAACCAGATCGCCTCGTTCTACCCCGGGGCGATGAGCGAGGACGCCGATATCGAGCTGGCCCCCCTCGCCGGCCAGGCCGGCGGCCTGGACCTGGTGCTGATCGGCGCCAGCGACCCCGGGGGCATGCTCATCCACACCCAGGAGTGCAAGGACCTGGGCATCCCGTTCGCGGCCGACCTGTCGCAGCAACTGCCCCGGCTGGCCTCCGACGACGTGCGCGCCCTGGTCGACGGCGCGGCCTACCTGTTCTGCAACGAGTACGAGGAAGCCCTCATCGAGCGCAAGAGCTCGTGGTCCGGACCGGAAATCCTGGCCCGGGTCGGCGTCCGGGTGACCACCCTGGGTCCCGCCGGCGCCAGGATTGAAGCCGCTGGCGCCGATCCGGTCTTCGTTGCGGCGGCTCCGGAGGTGCGGAAGGTCGACCCAACCGGGACCGGTGATGCGTTCCGGTCGGGTTTCCTGGCCGCGGTGGCCTGGGGCCTGCCCCTGGAGCGGGCCGCCCAGCTCGGCAACATGCTCGCGGTGCACGTCCTGGAGACGGTCGGCACGCAGGAGTACGAGCTGAAGCCCGGGGCGGTGGCCGAGCGCCTGGGTGCCGTGTACGGCGAGGCCGCGGCCGCGGACATCGCCGCGCACTACAGCTGAGCCGGCCGGCCTCGGCCGCCGCCCCTGCCGCTTCCTTCTTTCCGCAACGAACCCCACGCCCGGTCCGCTGCCGTCCGCAACGCCAGAGGGGACGGCCCGGGTGGGGCCGTCCCCTCTGTGATGCTGTCGCCGTCAGTTACGGCAGTGAGGGCGCATCCTGGATGTAGTTCCTGGGCGAGCCGACTCCGGTCGAGTCGTCGTAGCCCTTGACGGCGGGCAGCGCGTCGGCGCCCTCGCCGTCGATCCCCAGGGTCCGCAGGTAGGTCAGCAGCGGGCCCTGCTTGGTGGCCGGGTTGGTGTAGTTGTTACGCACCTGGGCCAGGTAGCCCGGGCCGAGCGGGTGGTCGGTCACGTCGTTGTACGCCGCGTTCGACGACCCGTAGGCGAAGTGCGTGTCCAGGTAGTAGATCGCCGGGTTGGCGAACCCGATCGAGCCACCTACCGCCTGCTGCGCGTCCGCCTCGATGCCGGCGAACACGGGGCTGGCCACGCTGGTGCCGCCGATCCTGCTGAGTGAGAAGGCGTAGGTCTTCCCGTTCGGCTGCAGGGTCGTCTGGCCGACCAGGACCCCGGTGCTCGGGTCGGCGAGCGCCGACACGTCCGGGACCACCCGCATGGGCGTGCTGCTGGTCGTGCCGCCGGGCAGTGACTCGGCCAGGCTGGTCGGCACCACGCCCGCCTGGTAGGAGGGCTGCGGGTACACGGTGCTCACGCCACCGCCGCTGGAGCCGTCATACCCGGTCGCGTAGTCACCCGGCGGGGTGAACTGCCACTTCTTGCCGCCGTTCTTGGTGTGAATCAGCGGGTCGAGGATGGTGCCCCAGGAGGTTTCCCACTCGTAGCTGTTCGTCTTGCTGATGGCCAGGCTGGTGCCGCCCACCGAGGTGACGTACGGGCTCGACGTCGGGTAGTCCACCTGGTCCGCGGGGGAGATGGAGTCCTCGCCCGGGCCCTCGTAGCCGTTGTCGCCGGAGGAGTAGAAGAAGCCGATCCCCTCGAGCGCGCCGACCTGGAAGATGAGGTCCCACGTGGCTTGGATGGTGGCGTAGCTGGCCGGCTCGCCGTAGGAGTTGCTGACGATACTGGCCAGGTCGTTGTCCACGATGAGCGCATCGGCGTTGGCCAGGTCGGAGTCCTGGCAGCTAGCCGCGCCGACGTACCGGACGTTGGCGTCGGGCGCCTCGCCGTGCACGGACTCCACGTCGAGGGTCTCCTCGCCGTACCAGCCCGCCGCATCACACTCGTTCGGCCCGGCCAGCGTGTAGGGGCCGGCCTTGTACTGCTTGAACTGCCCGGCCGCGAACGGCTTGTCGCCGACGACGGTCGCGAACTGGTTGGCGTCCGCCTTGATCGTCGGCGACGCGTAGGCATCCACGATCGCGACGGTCTGGCCCTTGCCGGTCTCCCCGGAGGCGGTCACCCCGTAGGCCCCGCGGACCTGGCTCGGCGTGTAGCCGCAGTTGGTCCAGGGCTGGTGCGTGCCGTAGGCCTTGGGCTCGTTGGTCGCGATCTTCGAGCCGTAGTAGGTCGAGCAGGGCTTGGCCACCCAGTAGTTCGGCCCGGGCGGCGGCAGGGCCGGCTTGATCACGCTCTTCGCGGTGTCCAGGCCGGACACCGCGAGGACCGAGCTGGCTACGGACGAAGGCGCGGTGGCCGCCTTCTCAGGCGCCCGGTCGCTTTGCCCGCCGGGGCCGCGGTAGGTGCCGAACGTCACGCTGAACGCCTTGCTGGCCGCGGTCACCGACCCGCGCACCCCGATGTAGGCGCCAGCCGGGTACTTGGCGCTGACCGCGGTCACGCTCAGCCCGGCCGAGGTAAGCCAGGACTTCACGGAGGCGATTTCCGAGGGGGACGGCGCGAACTCCTCGCGGACCGCTGAGGCGCTCATGAAGTGCCGGTAGGTCTTGCTGCCCGGGGTGGAGACGGCGGCGACGTCGCCAGTCAGCTCAGCCTGGTGGCTGGGGGCCAGGTACACCCGCGCGTTGACGGTGCCGCTGGTGACGGCCTTGCTGCTGAGACGCTTCGCGGCGACCGCCCATGCGGGATGGGAGTCGGCGATCGCCCTTCTCGGGGTGGCCGCCTGCGCGGCGGTGGCCGTGGCGAGACTGCCGAGCGTCAGGGCTCCTGCGGCAATCGCGGCTCCGACCACACGCAGGCGTGTGACTTGCGGCATGCACGTTCCTTCCTGGACGGATGATCATGGCGCCTGATCACTGTGTCCTGGGTAACAGGGCACAATCGGAATAGAGTCGTCCCCCTCTGGCACCTTGCGCAAGAGAAATCGCACATCAGCCCGGTTCCGTTATCCAGTAGTGACTGCGCTGGATGAGTTTCGCCGCTGGTTTTCCCGGGCGGCGGTGCGCCGCGGGCGGCATCGCCGTAACCGGCCCGCCTGGACCAGTAGCCCGCCGGCCAGCGGCCGGCGTGGGGCCGGCCAGCCGGCGGGGATAGCGTGGCAGGGTGGCGATTCTTGTTCTCGCGGGCGTTCCCGCGCACGCGTATCAAGGGCCGCCCGCGCTCACCGCGGCCCGTGTCTTCACTTCGTGGACCCTGGACGTGCCCGTGCTCGTGGCCGTGCTGCTGGCCGGCGGGCTGTACCTGGCCGGGATGCGCCGGGTCCGCCGGGCCGGCCAGCCGTGGCCGGCGGCCCGCGCGGTCGCGTTCTATCTCGGCGGGCTCGGCGTCCTGG
>Ga0187890_10000250_pt1 | contig 38169 bp, 36 predicted proteins | sample June2016WEW_21_1_FD_133005 | JGI IMG/M metagenome (GOLD analysis project Ga0187890, IMG submission 133005) | Peatland microbial communities from SPRUCE experiment site at the Marcell Experimental Forest, Minnesota, USA - June2016WEW_21_10 | ecosystem: Environmental > Terrestrial > Soil >... | reverse complement strand
ATTTTCCCGATCTCAAGCTTGTTATGGCCCATTCGGGCAGGGGGTTTTGGTACGACAGGGCTTTTTTCATGTCGAGGCTGCATAAGAATGTGTACATGGAAATATCCGGACTGCCGCCATCCAGGCTTATGGAGTATTTCCCGGAACTCGGCCGCAATGCCGATAAAGTCATCTTTGGCAGCGATTGGCCCGGGATGACTCACATCAAGCGCAATATGGAGGCTGTTGCAGCATTGCCCTTGCCGCCTGAAGCGGCTGAAAAAATCCTCGGCGGCAATGCCGCCCGATTGTTGGGCCTTAATTCCTAATCGATATCTTCCCCATGTTTTTCCTGTGGGATTTCAATCTATTCGTATTACTTTGACTCGATGGCCGACCCAATCCGGAGGCAGGTAAATCCTGCCGCTGTTTCCGCTGAGCTTGACCTGTTTCTCAAGCATCTCTTCGCCGAAGACTTCGAACTTGACCATCTTGTGAGCAGCCTCGGGAAGGTTTTCCGGATCGCGCGTCGTTTCGATCGGGGTGTCTCCTGCGGTTGTATTTCTTTCCATCGGCTCTTTTACCTGCCTCAGTGACAGCTCCCGTTATAAGCAAAATCCCCCGATGGGTCGGAGCAAAAATTGCCGCCAACGGAGCTCGTTTATTGCACAACTTCAGGGTACCATCAGCCAGTGGAAAAGGTCAAGGCATTGTCGATTGCCTCTCATCTCTGTGCTCTCTGCTTGACCGGACTATGCCCCATAATAAGCTGTTCATTCGTCTTACCGGCTTTTGCCGGAAGCTCCGCATGAAAAGTTTTTGTCCGTTCCCCCGCCGCATCTCGCCTCATCCTATTCTTATCACCTTTACCCGGCGGCCGACCCAGTCCGGAGGCAGGTAAACCCTGCCGCTGTTACCGCTGGGTTTGACCTGTTTTTCGAGCATCTCTTCGCCGAAGACCTCAAATTTAACCTTGTGGCGGACGGCTTCGGCCTTGTCCCCCTGCGAAGGATCGGTATCGAACGGCTTCACCACGACAGTTTCCAAGGCGGACCTCCCCTATAAGTTCCTCCATGCTCCGTAACGGTTTCCCGCAAAACAGTATAAGCCCTCCCAACCAGTTCGGGCGTGTGGCACTCACTCCCGCCTATCGAGGGCAGCCTCCGGCACAGCGCGGCTTCGGCGACCCTGCTGTTGGCCTCCGGGGTATTGATGCCGTTGTGTGCGGCCTGTTTTTTCCCGGCGATGAAAGTTGATCTTGACTAAATACATTATAGCTGTATTATAGCTCTTAAGTCGTTTAGATCCAAGAAAAAATATCTCTGCTAAGATGGGCTTAGGGTAAAAATCTCCGGAACCGGGAACAGGGAAAGCGATGTTACTGGAAGGAAAGAGTGCGATTGTCACAGGCGGGTCACAGGGTATCGGCGCTGCAACATCTGTCGAACTTGCCCGTGAAGGGGCCAATGTGTGTCTGACATACCGCAGGCACGGAGAGGAGGCACAGTCCTATGCCCGGCAGATCCGGGAGATGGGCCGGGGGGCGATCGCGATCGAATGCGACATCTCGGTATTTGCCGAAGCCGAACAGGTCGTAAAGCAGGCCGTCGAGGCATTCGGCCGTATAGACATCCTGGTCAACAACGCCGGGATGAACTGGGACGGCGTATCCTGGAAAATGACCGAAGAGCAGTGGGATAGGGTCATTGAAGTCAACTTGAAGGGCTGCTTCAATTTCATCCGCCATGCAGCCCCGCTGTTCAAGGAACAGAAATATGGGAAGATAATAAACATTACCTCTATAAACGGTCTTCGCGGAAAGTTCGGTCAGTCGAACTATTCGGCCTCCAAGGCGGGCGTAATTGGCTTTACCAAAGCGGTGGCCAGGGAACTGGGGGCGTTTAACGTCAACGTAAATGCGGTAGCCCCGGGTCTGATTGAAACCGCCATGCTGCGGGAATCCTCCATGCGGGACAAGGTCGTCGAAATGGCAATGGCGGAAATCGTCCTCAAGCGGCTGGGGCAGCCGGAGGACCTGGCGAACCTCGTCGCGTTTCTTGCTTCGGACAAGGCACGCCACATAACCGGTGAGGTAATAAAGATCGATGGAGGGCAATACATCTGAACGGGAGAACCGACATGTCCGAACTCAAGCATCTCAAGTTTGAAAAAACCAATGGTGTGGCGCGTATTACTTTGGATCGTCCAAAGCATAACGTGATGAACATCGATATGATGAACGAACTCAATTCCCTGCTCGAAGCGCTGGGCTCGGACGATGAACTCAAATGCCTTGTGCTCCTCGGTGAGGGCAAGAGCTGGTGTGCCGGAGTTGAAGTAGGCGATCACAAGCCGGAGATGGCCCCCGGCATGATAGCCGTTTTCGACCGCATTTTTGAGCTGATCCACCGGTTGGACGCACCCGTCATTGCAGCGGTTCATGGCGCCTGCCTGGGCGGGGGCATGGAACTCGCCATAGCTTGTGACATCGTGGTTGCTTCGGAAAACGCCAGGTTCGGCCAGCCGGAAATCAAGCTGGGCTTTTTCCCGCCATATGCGGTGGTGCGGCTTCCGGAACTGGTTGGAACCGCCAAGACCATTGAAATCTGTACTACCGGCAGAATTTACACCGCACGGGAAGCCTTCGGCCTGGGGTTCGTCAGCAATGTTGCTGATGAGGAAAACTTCAGTCAAAAGCTCGCCGGCCTGGTCGAGGAGATCTGCGGAAGCAGCCCGCTGATTATCCGCATGAACAAGCGTGCGGTAAAGATGACCAAAGGGTGCGAATTCAGGGAAGCTGCCAAAAAAGCAAACGATTATTTCCTCAACTCGCTCATGAAGACAGAAGACACAATGGAGGGAATACGGAGTTTTGAAGAAAAACGTAAGCCCGTCTGGAAAAACGAGTGAACTTCCGTGCGCCGTCACTCGGAGACGCCGAGACGCTGAGAGCAAAAGGACTTTGACAGGATCGACAGGATTAACAGGATTGAAGAATCTCCCATTCAGGGATTTTAGGAATTAGGGGAGTTAGGGATTTAATTCCTCCATTTCTCAATCCCTAAATTTCTAAATCCCTGAATTCCTTTGAAGGATAGACGATGGATAGGCGGCACAGGCCGGCACTGCTGATAATAGACATGGTCAAGGATAATTTCGACGAAAGGAAAAACCTTCCCATTACCCCCTTCGCCCGAAGGATTATTGGTCCGATAAACAACCTGATCGATGTCTTCAGGAAAGAAAAGTGGCCCATTGTTTTTTCGACGGACGCATTTCGAAAAGAGGATTTCATTTTTACGGGTCGAATGAAGCCCCACTCCCTGGCTGGGACCGAAGGGGCAGAAGTTGTCGAAGACCTTGACAGGAGGCCGGAGGATCTGTGGCTGCCAAAACCGAGGTTCTCCGCATTTTTTGGCACTGACCTGGCTCAGAGGCTGAAAAAAGATAAGGTTACACTTTGCGCGGTGGCAGGCATTACGACCAACTTTTGTGTTCTTACCACCGTTATGGACGCCGTCTGCTTCGATTTCCAGGCCGTCTTGCTGGAAGACTGTTCCGCCAGTTGGTCGGAAGAAATTCATAGCCACATCGTAAACGTCTACCGCCGTAATCCCCTCTATCCTTTATTGAAGGTTTGCAGTTCCGTCGAACTGGCGGCGGACCTGGTGCCAGCGCCCACGAAAAACGAGCAGCCACTCTGACCCAACCTGCATAATGCAGATGAACTTGCAGCGTGATTGCCCGCCCGCTTGCTTGGCGTGTCAGAAGCGTTTTTGCCGGACTCAGCTACTTACCAGCCACGCCAATCCACCATACTCCCCCTTTCGTAGAGTATTTTGTCGAGATCTTCCCCATGCTAATGTGGTAATATATGAAATTAATAATTTACGAAATTATGAGAAAAGATAAAGTCCCAGTGAAAAAGGCAGCACAGGAGGTAGACGCGATGGAACTGATAAAAGTGAGGCGCAATTTCCAACTGACCATTCCCCAAGCTTTGCGGGAAAAGTTGGGATTGGCGGTGGGGGACTACGTGCAAGCGGATGTTGAAGACGAGCGCATTGTGATTCGCCCCGTGGAACTGGTTCCCACCGGGGAAGGAGAACGTCGGCGTTCCTCAAAAGAACGAAGAACGGCTTATGCGATTTTGAATGAAATTTCGAGGAAGATGATCGACGAAGAACCGGAGGTGATTGAAGAAACAATTAACGAAGCCGTGAGACAGGCCAGAAAACAATGATCCGGGTAGTGCTGGATACGAACATCCTTGTTAGCGCTATCCTTTCTCCCAGAGGTCTGGCTGCTCGAATTCTCGGTTATGAGCGGGAGGACAAAATAGAGCTGGCTTTTTCTCCAGACACCACTAAAGAAATTTTCCTGGTTTTGCGCTCTTCCAAGATTAAAGCCCTTCTCAAAAAAAGAGCGGTTTCATTGCAAAAAGTCGAATCCTTTTTGAAAACCCTTATGAAGAGCTCTGTCCGGACCGCCGGGAGCGTCGAGGTCGCTAGGATTAAAGATGATCCCTCCGACAACATGTTTTTAGCATGCGCTCTGGAAGCTGAGGCTGATTTTATTGTTTCCGACGATGTTCACCTCAACAAGCTGAAAGCTTTTCACGGCATTCAGATTGTCGATACGCTCATCTTTTTGAAAGTAATGGGTCAGATGGGATAATTCTCTTTGCCTTTTGAATTTCTATCGCAAGGTTATTGATCTCATAGATAATATTAACCTACTCTTATCACGACAGCGGCAGCCGTGTCCCCCGCCGCGCATCCTCCCCACAGAAGATATCCGCCCCCCAGTTTGGCCACTTCCTCAATGCCTTCGATGATGAGCCTTCCCGCCGTGGCCGCCTGCGGATGCCCGAAAATCAGGGAGCACCCGTAATTATTGAAGCCCATTACATCGACGCCCAGTTCCCCGGCCATATAGAGGTCGTTTGCAACAAAGGGATTATGGGTCTTTATGGCCTTTAGATCGGCGGCCCCTATGCCTGCTTTGTCAAGGGCCATTTTGACCGCCGGGACAACCGCCATCGCCATGAAGCCCTTTTTTGTCCTGGCGAAGCCGTATGAGACCACCCTGATCTCGACCGAAGGATCCACGCTCAGCTCCGCTGCTTTCTCCCTCGAAGTTACCACTACGGCGCAATTTCCGTCCGCCGGATGGGTTTGCGAGCCGAAAGTATGAATGCCGCCGGGCAATACCGGCTTGAGTGCCTCCAGGCCTTCCCTGGTGATCGGCGTTATTCCCTCGTCCTTTTCCACTACTACGGTCTTTTTTTTGGAAATTTTGACTTCGACCGGAAACATGTACCTTTTTTGAAAATACCGGTCGTCGTCGAGGGCGCACAGATACTGCTCATAGCGCCGCAGGGTGGCCTCATCGGCCTGCTCCCGCGTAAGCCCGGCCTCCCTTGCCACATTTTCGGCAGTCTCGATCATGGAGTTTTTGGCCCAGGGATCGTGACCGAAGTTGTCCATCATCCAGTTCTCCGATTCGAGTTCGCCGCCCGGGCCCAGTGGATTGGGCCATACGGTGTGGGGCCCGTTTGAGCATCTGTCCGTCATCAGGCAGAAGGGATTCCGGTAGAGTCCGGTCTCTACGCCGATGGCGGCCTGGTAGAGGCAAGTGGCTGCAGTAGTGCACGCCTGGCTGATGATCATTCCGGGAATGCCTGGAGCACCAATGAGAGCGGCGGCCCAGGGGCTTCCGTAGAACCATTTGGGCTGCCCGATAGTGATACCCAGAAAAAGGTAGTCGAACATTTTCGGGTCCCAGTTCTTCTCGGCCAGCCATCTTTTAGATGTATCCGCCGCAAGGATTATGGAGTTCTGGGTTGCCATACTGCCCTGCCACCGTGAGAACGGGGTCGAGTAATATCCCCTGAAAGGTATGTACGCATTCTTCAACATAGTCTCGGCTTCCTCATACTACGTACTGACCTGCTGCCAATATCCCGTCGGCAATCTTCCGGCGCAGGCCGATAACATTGATGGGTCGATGTTGCGTGAATTTAGCCAGGAGGGTCTGCACCAACTCCAACTCCCGGCCTTCGGCCGCCTCGGACAGCGCTTCGCCGGCAAGCAGCACGAGTTTTGGGAAATGAGTGTAGATGAAGGCCTCAGCCATGTTCATCTTTCGCCTGGATCCTCTCTCTTTGTCTTTTTCCATCGCTTTTTGCGCCCTGAGCCATGCGCTCTCCATAGCATAAGCCCCAATGGCCAGGTCGGCGAGCCGACCGAGAATTTCCTGCCGCTTGAGAAGGCCCTCTCCGCACCTTTGCCATCCAATTCCCAGGGTGAGCAGGAAGAGTTTCTTTGCGGCCCGGACGTGGTCTCCCGCGTCTTCGAGGACCGGGAAGCTTGCAGGGTCTTCAAGGCGTCTTGTCAGTTCTTCGGCTGCTTCCAGCAGGGGCAGGCCACCCGCAGTGGACCTGCGTATGAGCATCGTGGGGATCAGGACGCGGTTGATTTCGTTTGTGCCTTCGAAAATCCTGTAAATCCTCGCATCCCTGTAGAGCCTTTCGACGGGGTATTCCGAAATGAATCCGTAGCCGCCATGAATCTGCACGCCTTCGTCAACGACGTAGGCCTGCACTTCGGTGGAAAATACCTTGTTGATGGAACACTCCACGGCATATTTTTCCATGGCCCGGCCAGCCGCTTGTCGTCTTTCGGTCCCGGAAGCATCCATATCGAGCAGGGTCTCCTCGATCAACCCGCCGGTCCGGTAAACCATACTTTCGGCCGCGTAGCTTCGGATGGCCATTTCCGCAAGTTTTTCCCCGATCAATCCGAACCGGCCGATAGGAACATTAAACTGCACGCGCTCGTTTGCATAGCCTGCGGAGAGCCTCAGGGCGAGCTTGGCGTTGCCGACGGCATTGGCTGCAAGTTTATAGCGGCCCATGTTCAAAATATTGAACGCAACGATATGCCCGCGGCCGGCTTCGAACAGCAGGTTTTCCAACGGGACTTTCACATCGTCGAGAAACACGCTCCGGGTGGAAGAACCTCTGATTCCCATTTTCTTCTCTTCCAGACCGGTGGACAGGCCCTCGGAGCGCCCGTCGACGATAAAGGCACTTAATTTATCCCCCCCCAATTTCGCATAGACTATGAAAATGTCCGCAACACCGGCGTTGGTTATAAACTGTTTGGTCCCGTTTAGAACATAGCACTTGCCGTCGGGGCTAAGAGAAGCCCTGGCCTTTGCAGCCATGGCATCGGAGCCCGAACTCGGTTCAGTCAGCGCGTATGCGGCGATTTTTTCGCCGCTGGCGATCCCGGGCAAATATTTGCTCTTCTGCTCCTCCGTCCCGAAGAAGACTATCGGCAGGCTGCCGATACCCGTCTGTGCGCCATGCGACATGGCAAACGAGCCTGCCCTGCCCATTTCTTCGGCAATGATCGTAGAACTGATCTTGTCCAGTTCCGTGCCGTTATATTCCGCAGGAATTTCCGCTCCCAGGAGCCCCCACTCTCCCGCTTCCTTCAAAAGGCGCTCGATCATGCCTTCAGGCTGAGACTCCAGATCGTCAATGACGGGCAATATCTTCTCGTCGATGAAACGCGAGACAGTCCGAGCGATCATCCGGTGTTCTTCATTGAAATCCTCGGGTGTAAATACACTCTCGGCAGAGGTGGGCTGCAGCAGAAAACTTCCGCCTTGTGGTATGTCTGTCATTGGTTTCGCCCCTTAGTAAAACGTATAGCTATTTAACAGCTATTTAATAGCTTCGAACGAAAACTTAGTCAATGAATATTTAAGATACACGTCCCTGTTGGTTGGATCGTCCGTGACGGCAACAATCAAAAGCAGTTGACTATGGATTCACATAAAGCTACGATGTAGCTACGCGCCCACCCGGAAACACCGGGCGAGATAGGGGCAGCCGTTTTTCATGCGACGGAGACTGCCCTCCTGCAAGCCTGTAGGGAGTGGAAAAGGCAAATGGGAAATCCCCCTTCTCGAATGCTCTTATGCAACGCCGAAGAAAGAGCCGCATTGATGCGGGTCGCACTTGGCGTCGAACCTGCGGATATGGTGATCCTCAACGGTTCGGTGGTCAATGTGTACTCCGGCGAAATCGTTGAAAACTGCCCGGTCAGCATCAAAGGAAAGTGGATCGCCGCAGTGGGACCCGACGCTGCATCGGCGGCCGGTGCATCTACACTGGTTCTGGATGCAGCCGGAAAGACCCTTATACCGGGTCTGATAGAGGGCCATACTCACATGTGGTTCCAATCCATGGAAGCATTCCTGCCCTATGTCATAAAAGGAGGAACCACCACCATTGTTGTCGAAACCATGGAGTTCTTACCGGTGGCCGGCTGCGAGGGGGTTATCGAGTTCCTTGATTCGGCTAAGGATCAGCCGATCAAAATCCTGGCTACTGCACCGGGCATGATATCTACGAGCAAAACTTTCAACGGCGTTTCCCGGGGCGCCCGGGAAATGCTGCTCGACAGGGATGAGATTGTCGGGTTGGGAGAATCTTTCTGGCAGGTGGTGGTGCAATCGCCTGACGCTACGGTCCCGCTGCTTCAGAGCGCCCTCGATCGAGGCAAGCGCCTCGAAGGACACTCGGCAGGGGCAAAGGGGAAGAAATTGGCTGCCTATGCCGCTGCCGGAATCTCCTCCTGCCATGAACCGATTAACGCAGAGGAGGCCTTAGAGCGGTTACGGCTCGGTTTTTACGTGATGGTGCGGGAAGGAAGCATCCGAAAAGATCTCGAAGAAATTTCAAAGATCATGCGGGCCGGCGTGGATTTAAGAAGACTCATTTTAGTCACCGACAGTATCGAACCCAAAGAACTGATCGAGAAGGGCTATCTCGAAGTTGTCGTGCAAAAGGCCATTGCCTGTGGGTTTGATCCGGTCAGCGCCATTCAAATGACTACCCTGAATGTGGCTGAACATTTTGGCCTGGACAGCGCCATTGGCGGCATTGCGCCCGGCAGGTGCGCAGATATCCTGGTGCTTCCGGATGAGAGAACCATTGCGCCCGAGATCGTAATCAGCAACGGCCGTGTTCTTTTTAAGGACGGAAAGCTCCTGTTGCCGCCCCGAACACATCATTATTCCGATAGCTGCCTGCGGAGCATTCGGCTCGAAAGAGCCATGAAATCTTCGGATTTTGACATTTATGCCAATGGCGCCTCTTTAAGCGGTTCGGTCACGGTCCGGATTATCGAGATGGTAACCGATCTGGTGACCAAAGAATTCCATGCCGATGTTTTTCCAGCCGAAGGAAAGATAGCGGTAGACTTGCAGCAGGATATCGTGAAGGTGGCCGCGATTGACTACAGAAACAATCCAGGCCGTTCATTTGTAGGGCTGATAAAGGGGTTCCGGATTGAAAAAGGCTCGATTGCGTGCAGCGCCGCATGGGATACCTCAGACATTATCGTGGTGGGCGCCGATGAAGCCGATATGGCGCTGGCGGTCAATAGAATCCGCGAATTGCAGGGCGGCGTCACCGTCTGTAGAGATGGGGAGATATTGGCCGAGCTGCCACTCCCGATTTTTGGGATTATATCGGATCTGGGCATGGACCAGCTTGCCGAAAGGCTCGATTCGGTGAGGCGGGCAGCGCGCGGCCTCGGCATTCCCTTTGCGGACCCCGTGCTGACATTGTCCACCCTTACGGGGGCGGCGATTCCCTACCTTAAAATCTGCGAGGAGGGCCTGGTAAATCTAAGGGACGGCAAGACACTCCCCCTCGAGGTGCATTGAGAATTCGTTCCAAATCCCGTTAATCCTGCCTAAAGCTTCAGAGGAAGCCAAGGCCTCCCGCGCCCGCCCAACGCGCATGCTAGACCATCGAGCTGTCGGCCTTCGCGCTACGCGGCGTACATCGCACAGGGTTGTTTATATGTCTATCATACGAGGATAAAGAACTGATAAGAACTCTGAGGTTGACTTCAATCGGGACGGCTGGATTCGAACCAGTCGTCGTTCTTCGCCAGCAACTGTCCGGACAATCTGTGGAACACAGATGGAATACATGGTTTAAGATGGGAAGGATACCTATTAAACTCGTCCCTACCCCTCTGCGGCCCCGCGCCTTCGCGTCTTTTGCATGAGACACTTTCACTCTTCGGGCCCTCGGCATGAGACGTTCGCGTGACAAAGGAAGGCAATCACACGTCTTTGCGGCGCCTTTCCTGCTCCCGAATCTCCCGGCGCAGGAGCTTGCCCACTTTCGATGTGGGAAGCATGTCCCGGAATTCTATATGGTGGGGCACCTTATATGAAGCCAGGGCAGTCCTGCACCACTTGATGAGGTCGTAGCCGGTGATTCCTTTGACGTCTTCCTTGAGCACCACGCAGGCTTTTATCCGCTCCCCTACCTTTTGGTCCGGCACTCCCACCACGCATGTGGACATGACTGCGGGGTGCTCCATGAGAGCGGATTCGACCTCCGAGGCGGAAATCCGGTAGCCTTTATACTTGATGGTGTCTACCGTGCGGTCCACGAAATAGAGACGGCCCTCGGAATCCATGGTCATGATGTCCGAAGTGCGGTACCAGGTATTTCCGTCGATTTGAACGAATGAGTACTCGGTTTCCTTCGGCTTGTTCAGGTAAGCCTTCACCATGTGGGTGGAGGATACCAGAAGCTCCCCGGGCTCTCCCGTCGCCACTTCCTTCAGGCTCATCGGGTCCACGAGCTTAACCTTCTTGCTTGGCAGAACTTTTCCTACGCTTTTCGCAGGGCTTTCAACATCTACCGGACACATGCTCACCCCGCCGCAGGTTTCGGTTGCCCCGTAACCTTGCCGGATCGGGCGGCCGAATTTATCCTGCCAGCGCCGCCCAATTTCCACCGGCAAAGCGTCGCCTCCGCAGAAGCAGTATTCGAGCGAGCTGAGGTCGTAGTGATCCAGGCGCGAGTGATCGAGCATCATGCGATATAGCGTCGGCACGCCGATCATGCTTCTAACCCGGAAACGCTCAACGGCATCGAAAGCTGCATCCAGGTTGACGCGGGGCTGGACAACCAGGGTCCCGCCCGTGAAAAGCGTTGCCAGGCCGCATGTCTGGCCCATGATATGATACAGGGGAGCGTTTCCCAGGACCACGTTTTCATGCGGTGCAATTACAGGACTGCTCATCCGGATCTGCTCGTCCGAGGAGACCAGGAAAAGAGCGTGCGGGATTGGTACGCCTTTGGGAAACTTGGTCGTTCCCCCCGTGTACAGGATCTGGGCGATATCGCCGCCTTTGCGCTCATTTAATTCCGGAAGCGGATTTCTGCGGCCTCCGGATATAAGACTGCCAAGCGAATGCGAGTTGCCGTTACACACCGTCCTGCCCCTGGGCACCACATCGGAGAGATAGCCGAAGACCCGCTTCCAGACAGGCAGCAGGTCCGCCATACTGGAGAAAATAACCTGTTTCAAACCCGTTTCGGGCTGCGCATTCATCACGTACCCGAAATTGGTGTCGGCGCAGAGGATGGTTTCCGCGCCGCTGTCCTTAGCGATGTAGATGACATCATGAGAGGTGTAGATCGGCGTAATTGGTACGGCGACAGCGCCGAGGCGCTGGATGCCCAGCCATGCCGCCACCCATTGTATGCCGTTGGGGATATAGAGCATAACTCTTGCGCCGGGGGTCACGCCGAGACCGGCTAGAGATGACGCAAAGGCGTCCGCCAGCTCCTTGACGCGTGAATAGGAATACCGGGTGCCCAGATAGACCACCGCCGTATGGTCCCTTCTCTCGTCAGCCATTTCGGCAAAGACCGAGTAGATCGATCTTTCACTCAGGTCCGTCATGATTACGCAGTAGCTCCGATGTGCTCAGTTAATCCTGCCCAGGGCAGTTCGGGTCAAATCCCGAAATAGGCGGATTGAATCTCCGGGTTTTCCATCAGTTCGCGTCCTGTGCCGCTCAAGGCCAGCATACCGTTTTCGACCACATATCCCCGGTCGATCACCGGGAGAACCGGCCGCGCGAACTGCTCGCTCAGTATGACCGTGATGTTATAGCGCTGCTTCAGGCTGAGGATGGCCTCCATCAGTGTCCTTTGTATCAGAGGGCTAAGGCCGAGAAGCGGTTCATCCAGAAGCAGCAGCCCGGGCCGCGTAACAAGGGCCATGCCGATGCCGAGCATCTGCTGCTCGCCGCCACTCATGAAGCCTGCCTTTCTGGACTTCACGCCGGCCAGATGGGGAAACAGCTCAAAGACATCTGCGATGGTCTCTTTGACCTCGGATCGCGACCTGAGATAGCCGGCGATCCTCAAATTTTCCAGAACACTGCTCTCAGGAAAAATCGGGTGCCGCTCACGGGAGAGCACGATGCCTTTTTTTACGCGTTCACTGGGCAGGGTTTCCGTAATGTCCTCTCCCTTGAAAAAGATCCGGCCGTAGATGGTGATGCGCTCGCCGCCCCGGCGCTTCTCCTTGGTTCTCATGTCGATGATGAGCCCGGAGAGTACGTTCATCAGGGTGGTTTTGCCCGCGCTGTTGGGACCGATCACCCCGACGATTTCCCCGGTATGCACCTGCATGCTCAGCCCGTTAATGGCAAGAGCGTTTTCGAAAAACACCATCAGTTCCCGCACTTCGAGCAGAACATCCGGGTTGTTCCCCTCCGGCTTTTTTTGATTGACGCTCATATGAAACCTGCCTGCGTCCTAACATTCCGCGCCCAGGTATGCCTTCTGTACTTCCTTGGTCTGCATGGCCTGTTGCGCCGGGCCATCCGCAATTTTCCGCCCGTAATTGAGCACCACTACCCGGTCGGCGATCCGGAACAGCTCTTTGAGGCGATGTTCGATCATGATTATGGTCTTGCCCTCCTTGCGGAGCTTCTCGATTATAGGAATGATGCTCGCCACTTCGGCCAGGCTCAGTCCGGAGAAAAGCTCATCGAGAATGATCAGGTCGGGCTTGAGGGCAATGGCCTTCGCGAGTTCCAACCGCTTGAGATAACCTTGGGGGAGGACGCTTGCGCTCTTGTAAGCCACGTGAGAGTCCCGCTCGAAACCGACTTCCTCCAGATAGTCCAGGGCTACCGCGTCAAGATCCCCGTAGCTGCCTCCGGCCAGTTGCCTGACCCGCGGCGAGTACAGTGGGATTATCACGTTCTTGTAGGCCGGGAGCTGATAGAAGGGTCTCACCATCTGGAAAGTGCGGGCAATCCCAAGCCGCACGATCTTATGGGGCGCCAGACCCGTTATGCTGCGGCCCCGGTAGACAATCTCGCCTCTTGATGGTTTGACAAAACCGGTTATCAGATTTACGGCTGTGGTCTTTCCCGAACCGTTTGGCCCGATGAGGCCCAACAACTCTCCTTGGGCCAGCTCGAAGCTAAGGTCCGTTATTGCCTGGATTCCGCCGAAATTCTTAAAAAGTGAATTGACCCTGAGAAACGTTGCTGTTCCCATCACTCCACCTCCACCCACCGCTCAAACTGGTGGTACTTGCGCTGGATGTAATGGAAAATCCCTTCTGGCAGGACGACGATGAACACAACCAGGAAACACCCGTAGAAGACGATGCGCAACCCGCCGATCCCGCGCAGAATTTCAGAGAGCGGCACGAGGATAGATGCGCCAAGCACGGCCCCGGCCAGGGACCCCGGACCGCCTACCACCGCTGCGGCTATCGGAAGGATGGAATAATCCAGTGCAAACACCGGCATGCCGACGAACATATAGACGTGGGTCATAAATGCCCCGGCCAGCGCGCCGATTGAGGCGGCGATAAAGAGCGCCTGGGCCTTGTACCAGAAAATGTTGATGCCGGCGTTGGTCACAGAGCGGTCATTATCTTTGATGGCCTTCAGCACCAGTCCGTAGTCAGAGTTCATCATGCGTCTGAACCCGAAAAGCGCCGCCAGGAGCACCGCCACTATGAGATAGAGTTCGATCCATTTCGAAGGCAGAGGCGCGATGCCGCTCAGCCCTTCGGTGCCGCCGAAAATTTTCGTCGCTTCGATGACGCGAACGAACATAAGGGGGATTATCAGGGTGACCATGGAAAAGTAAACGCCCCGCAGCCTGACTACAGGCAACAGGACCACCGCACCCATGAGTCCTCCCAGAACTGTCGCCACAGGAAGTGCGAGCAGCGGGGGACATCCGAGTGCGTGATTAAGGATTCCCGAGCAGTAGGCGCCCAGGCCGAAGAAGAGCGCCTGGCCAAGAGAAACCATGCCCGCCTGGGCCAGGATATCCCAGCTTAAGGCGAGCAGGGCGAATACGGCAACGGACAGGAGCACCTTCTGCCAGTAATTGTCCAGCACAAGGGGCAAAAGAAGAAAACCCAGGACTGGAACCACCCGGGGCGACAGCAAATAGAGCATCTCGCGCCACGAACTCAGGGCGAAAACATCTTCCGAGCGTACCTTGATGCCGCGATCTATTCGTTCCAGGCGCCGTTCCAACAATCAGATCCTTTCTTCCAGTTCCTTCTGCCGGCCGAAGAGGCCGGAAGGCTTGACCATCAAAACGATAAGTATGGCCGCCAGGCTCACGATCATGGTCCAGCTCGAGCTGATGTAGGTATCGGTCAGACGCTCGGCAAAACCGATGAAAACACTGGCCACGATTACCCCTCCGGTGCTTCCGAGCCCGCCTACGATGCAGACCGCCAGGGCCTTCATCAAAACATCGTAGCCATCGCCGGGCGAGATGCTGCCGAGCGGGATGATGACGGCAGCGGCTAGGGCCGCAAGCCCGCAGCCCAGGGAAACACTGATCATGCCGATCCTGTCCGAATCGATGCCGAATGTGAGCGCCGTGCGTTCGTCCTGGGCAATGCCGCGGAATGCGAGGCCGATGCGGGTGTGGTGTGTGAAAGCCCACAGACCGGCCATGAGGAATATGGCCACGGCCGTGATGAGGATGCGCTGCATGTCGACCACGATGTCGCCGAAAATGATGCTCTTGTCGATCATCACCGGAAGGCTGTACTCGTAGCCCACGAAGCCCAGGTATTGAAACAACTCGAGGATCGCAAGTCCGATCCCGAAGGTGGCGATGACCTCAGACAGGGGCTGCCCGCGCACCCGAAGCAGTACGTAGCGGTACATCAGCGCCCCCAGCACCATCGTAAAGACTATGGAAACGCAAACAGACAGCCAGTAAGGAAAGTTCAGAAAATGCAGAAACATCCAGCTCAAGTAGGCCGACAGAATATACATGGCGCCGTAGGCGAAATTGGCCACCCCGCTGATTCCGAAGGTCAGGTTGAACCCCAGCGCCATCAGTGCGAGGATGGCGCTGTTAAAAATGGCATAAACAACAGTTCCAAGAAACATCGAGCCGATGTCCGCGGCAACCGGAGGAGTTTTAAGTTTTGAGTTTTGGGTTTTGAGTTACTAAAAACTAACAGTTAGCAACTAAAAACTCTTGCCTTTTACTTCACGGGTTTCAAGCCTTTGGGCAGTTCTATTTTGCCCTCGGCCAAAGACTCCGGAAATACGATCCGCCGCTCGCCGTCCTCGGTCCATTGAAACACCGCCCCGACCGCCGTTTCCTTGGGGTCGAAGCCATAGATTGCCTGGTTTCCTTCGTCAAAGCGGATGCGGCCTATGGCGCCCATCCGGTCCGTTTTTTTAAGCTCGGCGGTGATGGCGTCAGGATCCAGGCTGCCGGCGCGCTCGATGGCTTGCGCCAGGATATAAACGGCTTCATAGGAAGGGGCCGGCCCGTGCCCGGCCTCCATTTCATGGCCGTAGGTCTTTTTGTATCCATTGTAAAACTCGACTGATGCTGGGATTTTATCACTGGCTATGGCGCTGCCCATTTCGAAGATGCAGTTCATAGCGCCGCCTATCTTTGCGTCAAACGTTTTCCAGGCATCGCGTCCGGCCAGCGGTGATATGAAGCCCGCCATCAGGGCCGGGACACTCATGGATTTCCACTGTTTGACCAGAATTCCGCTCTGGGGCATATCGAAAATCGGCATGATCACCTGGGCGCCCTTTGAGCGGGCCTTCAGCAGACCGGAAGAAAAATCCGAAGCGCCGGTGGGATATGCCTCCTGTTCCAACACTTCCCAGCCTGCTTTGTCGAAATACGTGCTTTTGACGAGATCGGCTGTCGCCCTCGCCCAGGCCACGTCCTGGTGCATTACATAGACCTTGGTGAAGCCGAATTCCTTATTGATGGCCGCCATCGTGCCTGCCATATACTTCACCAGGTAAACTGCGTTCAGGCAATCGCGGAAGACGTATTTGTATTTCTCCGGCTCTTCCTTCACCTTCTTTTCGGAAGCAGGCGACATGGCAATGCTCCCGATAGTGGGGACCTTGTATTTGGAGATCAAATCCATCCCGGCGATCAATGCCTCGGAACGGAAGGGGCCCACCAGGATTGCTGCGGGTTTTTTCTCCAGGATGACTTTCTCGATGCCGAGCAGGGCTTCGGGTACGGGTACGCCTGGAGCGGCGTCGCGAATGTCGATCGAGGCTATCTCGAGCAATCTCTTTTGCCCACCCACAGTTACGCCGCCTTTTGCATTAATCTCGCCCACGGCCATCTCGACGGCCTTAACGGCTTCCTTGCCCTCCAGAAACCCAAGCGATGTTGGCACCGCAATAACTACAGGCTCTGCGGCATTCGCCAGTTGAGCGCCAAACAGGCATGCTGCCAGCGTCGCCATAATCAGGCTGAAACGAAAAGATCTGGATCTCATGGCTGGTTTCATCCTTTTCATTCTGCTGAAATGGGGAAAACAGAGAAAAAACCTCGCGGGCTTTACTTATTTTGAATAGAAACCTCCCCCGGTCTTTTTACCTAACCTGCCGGCTCTCACCATTTGCTTGATGATTTGGGGTGCGCCGTAATGGCCGTCGCGAAACTCGTCGGCAAAATACTCCATGACAAAGTAGGCGATATCGATCCCTGTGAAATCCATGAGTTCGAATGGACCCATCGGGTAGTTCAATCCGAGCTTGACCGCCGTATCGATATCCTCTACCGAGGCGACTCCTTCCTGCAGCAGGCGGACCGCCTCCACAAACTGGGGAACCAAGATCCGGTTGACCACGAAGCCGGGAGAATCTTTCTTGACCTCGATAGCCTTCTTGCCAAAAGACTCCGCCAGGGCCTTGGCCGTAGCGACGGTCTCATCGGATGTCTGAAGCCCTCTTATCACTTCCACCAGGCGCATAATCTGAGCGGGATTGAAAAAATGCATCCCGCAAACCTTGTCGGGCTGGTTTGTAGATGCGGCAATCGAGGTAATCGACATCGAGGAGGTATTGGTAGCCAAAACGACTTCCGGCCGACAAATCTTGTCCAGGGCCTTGAATACCTCTTTTTTCAGGTCGAGATCTTCTATTACGGCTTCTATTACAAAATCCGCATCGGCGAGATCTTCAATAGAGATCGTTCCTTTGACCCGATTGAGGGCAGCCTGCCGCTGTTCCTCGCTGATTTTCCCCTTCTCGACCGAGCGCGCCATAAACTTGCCCATATTGTTGATCGATCTTTCTACATAAGACATTTCTATGTCGCGCAAAACCACTTCGTAACCATTCATGGCCGCGACGTTCGCAATCCCGGTGCCCATCGCCCCCGCGCCTACCACGCCAATCTTACGTACGCCCATATCTTTTCTCCCTGAAAGCGGATTGAGGAATTGCCGAATTGAGCAATTGAGTAATTAAATCCCTTAATTCCTTAATCCCTTAATCCCTTAATTCTTGGGTCTTTCGTCTACAACGCGCACAGCTTTTCCTTCGCTTCGCTTAAGGGCCTTTGGTCGCACCATTTCCATGCCGACATGGATGCCCAGCATCCCCCTAATATGGTCGACGATTTTTCTTTCAACCTCCGCAACCTTGCCGGGGCCGGCATCAAACACTTCCTTCTTGCCCTCCACGCGGATGTTGAGCTCATCGAGGTGCTTTTTCTTGCGCACGATGAGCAGGTATTGAAGTTCTATTTCCTTTATGTCCGACAGCAGCGCTTCGATTTGGGACGGGAAGACATTGACGCCGTTGATGATGAGCATGTCGTCAGTGCGTCCGGTGATCCTGTCCATCTTGACGAAGGTGCGCCCGCAGGAACAGGGTTGCCTGCTAAAAGTGGTAATGTCCTTGGTGCGATAGCGCAGCAAGGGCATGGCGCGGCGCTGTATGGCGGTGAGGACCAACTCGCCTCTTTGCCCCGGCGGCACCGGCTCAAGAGTAACCGGATCGATGGTTTCCGCCAGGAAATGGTCCTCGTTGATATGCAGCCCGTTTCTTTCGTCACAGTCATACGCCATGCCGGGGCCGCCAAGTTCGGTGAGTCCGTAGATGTCTCTGGCCGAGATTCCCATCCTTTCATCGATTTCATCGCGCATGGCCCTCGTCCAGGGCTCAGCCCCGAAAACGCCCACGCGCAGCGGCAGATCCCTTATCGGCATTTTCATCTCTTCGGCCCGCTCTGCAATGGTCAGAGCGTACGACGGGGTACAGAAAAGGGCCGTGGCGCCGAAGTCCTTCATCAGCATGACCTGCCTTTCGGTCATTCCGGAGCTGGTTGGCACGATTGCGCATCCGATGCGGCTTGCTCCCTGGTGAAGTCCAAGGCCGCCGGTAAATAGCCCATATCCATAAGCGACCTGGACGATATCTTCCTTTCTCACCGTCGCCGCCCAGAGCACCCTGGCTACGCACTCCGTCCACTGCTCCAGGTCTTCGGCGGTATAAGGTCCCGTAATGGGCTTGCCGGTCGTTCCGGACGAACAGTGTATGCGAACCACGTCATTCATGGGAACGGCGCAAAGCCCGAAGGGATAGTTGTCCCTCAGATCGTTTTTCTCCGTAAAGGGAAGCTTTGTGATATCATCCACGGACTTTAGATCATCTGCCCTGACACCCGACTCGTCCAGCTTCCTGCGGTAAAAAGGTATTCTTTCGTAAAGCCAGCTCACGGTTTCCTTAAGCTTTGCGAATTGGAATTTTTGCAATTCCTCAACCGGCATACACTCAAACCGATCGTTCCACGCCATCTGCTCAACTCCTTCCTGTCTGGGCGGCTGCAAAGCCGAGTTCAAAAGCTTTGATGTTTTCAGGCGAAACCGCGATTTTTCCGCTCCGGATAAGTGCCCCAAAAGGACCGTGTCTGCGGTGAGATCGGCGCGGGGAACCTGTCCCGATCCCTTCGACAAGCGCACTCGTCCTGAGCTTGTCAAAGGCGCCGCCGCTTTGGGCCCTGAAATATGGGCCGCAAAGAGGCACTTGAGGCAAATCGGCAGGAGGAGTTCGCCGGGGCTGAGTGATTCGGCGCTCGGAACGGATTGGCTGGAGATTAGGGGAAAGATCTCCTGCAAGAACGGGCTATCCCCCCGTGACATGAACCTGCGCACCGGGACGAAGACGGTGGCCCTGCGGCGGTCCTCATAGGCCGCAACCGGAATTTTAGCTGGTCTGCATCCTGAAACTAGCTACAAGGTGGCTATTTAATAGCTAAGATTCGACTGCTCGTCAAGCAAAATTGAATGTCCAAAAAAAATATTTCCGGCCTGGAGCCCTTTGATGATAACCTGACCATCAAGGCCTCCCGCGCACGCCCATTGCGCACGATAGACCATCCCGCGGTCGGGCTTCGCGCTACGCGGCGCACCTTCCGCCTAGAGGCGGTAAATGGAATGACCAGATTATCGTACAGGATTGTTTATACGTCTATCATACGAGGGGAGGCGGCAAAGAGGATGTTAGGGGCCGCTACGCTTAGCGGAAAATTTCTCGCGGCCGTTGAGGCAGTAAACGGGGAGGGTTATTAACGTGACTGAATGGATCGCTCTGGAGACCCCGATGGGAAAGTTATCCATGGTTACCTTTGCTTCTCCCGATGAGATCAGGCGGTTCGGTTTCGATCGGCAGTTCAGCGAGCACAGAGGTTTCCGGTCGCTCTACACCAGGAGGACAAGTCTCATAAGAAGGGCAACCGAAGAGGATGCAAACGTGGTCCTTGCGGTAACCGATAAAGAAAACATCATCGGTTTCGGGGTGCTTGCCTGTCCGGAACCCGATCAACGGTGGGCCAGACTCGAACCCAAGGTGATGATGGAGGTCAAGGCGATAGAGGTTGCCCGCGATTGGAGGCGAATGGGGGTTGGAAACGTTATCGTCAAAGGGATGCTCTCGCATCCCAAGGTGGAGGAAAAAATCATATATTTTGTAGGATTCACCTGGACCTGGGATTTGGAGTGGACGAGAATGACCGCATCCAAATACCGAAAAATGATGATCCGCCTTTTTCAACCCTTTCAGTTTAACGAGTGTAAAACGAACGAACCCAATATTTGCCTTGATGCCGACAATCTTTTCATGTGCCGGACCGGGAAAAATATCAGCGACCGCCTCCTCGATGATTTCAAATGGCTCTCATTTGGCGTCTATCATCCCTGAGTTCGCAAATTAGGTTTTTAAGGACATGCTTTTTTATTGACTATCTTTTTTTTCTTGGCTATGAAATAGCTGTAATCTAGCTTCAGATACAGCTTTGAGCTTGGCGCTGGCGTTTTTCGCGACTTTCAAACAGCTTTCTTGCCGGATTTTGCTCAACCCTCCGTCCACCTGATGATACGCCGGTCCCTGCTGAGAGTGCGTTCAAAATACTCTTACGCCCACGCGATCATTCATCGTCCTCAGGTCTATAGACGTTGCTCTTATCTCATCGCTCAAGCCCGGCAATCTCCACGCTCCGCGGGGTGGGCCATGCAAGCGATGAACTTTTCGAAACATTTCTGGATCAGGAAAGGAGGGTGGTAAGGAACAGACCGGGTTTAGCCGCTTTGGAAAAGCGCGTAAGGCCATGCGGAAATCCGTAATCCCTGGTTGCTGTCATATTATATAACTCTAAAAGCTCAAGGAGATTTTATGGAGTCTGTAACCGTTGACCCAACGATATCGTGGGCTGTCTGGGGGCTGTTGCTCGCCGGCACCTTCGTCATGACCGTGCTCGGAACATGGCTCATCGCGAGGAGGTGGGAAAAATGAACCCAAAATTTCTGAACATTCCTGAGCCTTCAGCCGGCATGGTCCTGGGTTCCATCATAGGAGTCGCCTGTCTCCTGACTATTGCAGTCTTTTTAGGGTTCATGGCCAAAAAGCAGTGGAAATCCTTCGATGAATATCTTGTCGGCAAAAGAGACATAGGGCCATGGGTTACGGGACTCGCCCTCGCCGGCTCCTACATTTCTGGCTGGGCTTTCTGCGGAAGCACGGCGGTGGTCTACAAGGTGGGGTTTTCGGGCATGTGGTTTGCCGGCATCTGGACCCTGGTAGGCATCATTCCAACCGTCTGGCTTGCTGCAACGAAGACTAGAGAGTTCTCATCCAGACTCGGAGCAGCGACAATCACGGAAACCATTGGACGGCGCTTTGAATCAAAGGGCCTCCAGACACTCATCGCATCGAGTATGCTTTTCTTTCTTTTCATCTACTCCGTCGGACAGTTGAAAGCGGCCGGCGCGGTCTGGTACGCGGTAACAGGCCTCCCGCCCTTCTGGTGTCTTCTCATCTCCGTCACGATCGCATGGCTCTTCCTGGTCCTTGGCGGCTATACCGGGACCCAATGGTTCATTGCGGTAAAAGGCGGCCTTCTGGCATTCGTGGGCTTGCTGATTGGCGTATGGGCGCTAATCCACGCCGGTGGGTTCGGCGCGATATCCGATAACCTCATGGCTCAAAAGCCCACCTACATGGCCCTGATCAACCCAAACCTGCCCAAGGTCGGCGTAACCCAGCTCTTTTCCAGCATGGTGGGCATACTTGCAACACCCGTCATCTTCTTTACCATGTCCGTCGGCTTTCCTCATAACGTCAGCCGGTTTCTGGGCATGAAGAAACTGTCGAGAAACGAGTTTGTTCTGCTTTGTTTCGTGGTCTGGCTCACAGCCGGGGTCCCAGTCATGCTGGATTGTTCGAGCAACGGTCTCGTGGCCAGGATGATCTTCGGCGACAATTTGCTTGCAAACAAGCAGTGGGGCGCCGACCTGGCCGCTCCCATGCTCGCCTGGGCAATAGGCGGGAGCCCATTGATCTCCATATACCTTACGGGCCTGGTTGGCGCCGCCCTGGGTACGCTGTCCGCCATGGTCTTCATCATGAGCGCCAATGTCACGAGGGATATCATAAAGCTCTGGCGGCCGCAGGCATCTGACAAATCGATGCTCTACCTCGGCTACGTGTTGATCGCCCTTTTCCTGTTTCTGCCTTTCTACTGGACCCTCGAGAGGCCGCCTGCATTGCTCGCAATCTTCATGGGTTTTGCCGCAATGGGCCTCGGCGCCATATTTTTCTTCGTCACCGTGGTCTCCTACTATTGGAAGCGCGCTACGAAGCTGGGCGCGATCCTCACCGTGATATACGGCACCATAGCCACCCTGTGGGGCGGATGGGCGGTGCTTGCAAGAAATCCACCCCTGCTCGGCATGGGTACTATGGAATGGATACTTATCAGCGGCTGTGGTATCCTTTACTTTGGAGGCAGCTTCATTTCGAAACCGCCTTCCAAGGAACTGATCAACAAGCTCTTTACCAAGGATACGGCGGCGAGCGCACCGGCCCCAAAAATAGCTGCCGGATAGAACTCTGAAGAGTGAAGGGTGAAATTTTCACCCTTCACTCTTCACTCTTTCACTCTTCACCCTTCACTCTTTCACCCCTGAATCGTGCACCATGATACCCCCCAAAGAATTCATAAAGAAGATCAGGCCCTTTTCATTTCTCTCCGAGGAAGAGCTGTGCATCCTCATGTCGGGACTCGATGTCGACCAGTTCATAAAGGACCGCACCATCTATGACAAAGGGGAGCCTCGCAAGTACGTCTACATCGTGTTCAGCGGGCTGGTGGGGCTGTTCGAGGGCGAAGTGCCGGTGGATTATCTGTCGAGAGGCGAGGTATTCGGAAGCTTTGCCGTCGGCGGCCGCCCCTATGCCCTTGAGGCCCGGGCAGTCCAGGACACGGTGTGCTATCTGCTTGCAGCGGATAAATTCCAGGAGGTCTTTGACCGTAACGACCGGTTCTCATCTTTTTTCCTCTCCTTTATCGCCAGGCGTTTCCGCTCGTTCAAAGAGATCGCCGTTCGCGGAGAAGTCCTCGATGAGACGGCCTACATCTCACATATAGACAAAGCCTTATACAAAGATCCGGTTGTTTGCGGGCCCGATACGATTGTTGAACAAGCCGTTTCCATGATGGACAGCAACTGTGTGAGCTCTATCGTTATCGTGGACGGCGCCATGAAACCGATAGGGATATTTACGCATAAGGACCTGAGACGGGCCGTCATAGCGGGCGGGCAATCGGTCCCAATTTCCCGGTTCATGTCGCATCCGGTAAAGACCAGGCCTCATAATGCAACGCTATTCGACGCTCTAACGGAGATGATCGAATCAGGCATAAATCATCTCGCCATAACCAAAGAAGACAAGGTCTTCGGGGTAATCACAAGGAAAGATGTCCAGATTCAATTTGAACCGTCCTCGTCCATCATTTCCCAGTTCAGGAGAATAAATAAGGCAACTTCGATGGAAGAGCTGGAAGCCGTGTACAGGACGATACGCCTGTCGATGGCAAAGCTCGCCATGAACGGTCCGAACTTCTACAGTCTGACCATGATGATCTCATCGATTCACGATGCAATTATCAACAAGATCATCAACCTTATAAATGTTGATCTGCCCGCCGAAAGATTCGTATGGGTCCACATGGGCGGCCTGGGTCGAAACGAAGAGATCCTTGCAACCGATCAGGACAACGCCCTTATCCACAGCGGGGGACAATTGTCCGAATTTGCCGAAGCTGTTGTCAAGGGACTTAGCCGGATAGGAATGCCAAAGTGCACCGGTAATTACATGGCGTCTCATCCGAAATGGAATCAAAGCCTCTCTGCGTGGCGGGATTACTTCAGGCTTTGGTTCACTGACCCTGTCCCCGAACATGTGAGGTATCTCACGGTATTTCTGGATATGAGGCCGGTGTGCGGTGACGAGGCCATGTTCGCTGATCTGGCCGAATCGATCAGGGGCAGCCTGACGGACCATGCATTGAAGCTGCTGGCTTCTGATGCCGTCGAGATCGAACCGCCTCTGGGGATCTTCGGCATTATCGGACTCAGCAAAGGCTTAAACCTGAAGAGATACGGGATTTTCCCGATCGTCAACGGAGTGAGGGTCCTTGCAATAAATCACGGCATGGTGGAAATCACCAATACAAAGGAGAGGCTGGAGGCGCTGCGCGACAAGCGGATAATCGGAAAAGAGTTATGCCACGATCTTATCGAGTCGTACGGCTTTCTCCAGGACCTCAGACTGAGACTGCACTCGAGGTCCCTGTTGACTGAGAGCAAACCCGGCAACCTTGTTAAGGGAGAAGACCTCTCAAAAGTGGACCTGCTCATTTTGAAAGAATCCTTGAAAGTTATTTCCTCTTTCCAAAAGTTTCTCATGATAAAATACAACGTGAAAGGCGTCGACTCGTTCAGCCCTTTTTGACATGAAACACGGGGGTTTGCCCGAATGTTGCTAGCACATGGCATGTTCTGTGCCGTTGATTTGGAAACCACGGGGCTAAACCCGCAGAAGGACGAGATCATAGCATTTGCCGGCATTCCCATGCTCGGGTCCAGAATAACCGTGCATGAGGGCTACTACACTCTTGTGAGGCCGGAAAAATACAAGCTGGAAACAATGAAATTTCACGGCATAAGCAAGGATGACCTCGGCGGCGCACCTTCCTTTGCCGATATTGCCCAAAGGATTCTGGATGCGTTGCACGGAATCATCGTTGGGCATTCCGTCGAGTACGACCATGAATTCCTGAGAGAGCATTTCAAGCGAATAGGGACTAGGTTGAAAAAAGAGTGCCTGGACATAGTCTTTATTGAAGAATGGCTCGGAAGAGAGTTCGGCGGGCAAGACCCCGATCTTTCGCTCGACGCCATCATGCGCGGCTATGGCCTCAAAGAGTCCTACAGGCACAATGCAATGGCCGATGCTTTTTGCGTGGCGCAGATTTTCCAGATGCAGATGAGAAGACTGGCGGATTCCGGCATAGACTCCCTGTGGGCATTGAAACAGGTCGTGAAAAGCTGCCGGCGCCCCATATGGTAGACAGATGGTGCGGCTTGTCTATTTCCTTCGATTTGTGGCGTGAGATCCAGTCCGAAAAGGAGACCGACTGGCTGATTAAAAATGAGACGTTAAAAGACGGCTTATAGAGGCCAAAAACCGAAAAGAGGGTATCCCTTTTGGCGAAGCCTGCAAAGAGCTTGGAATTTGACCCCAAAGCGTCTGAAGACCTCGCCTGCAGATACCGCTACCAGCGTTGCCCATAAGTTCTCATAGATTTGAAATCCCGTTTACTTTGTCCATGCTGAATCTTCTTTAGAGGTTAACTGGCCCATTGAAATATCGAAGAAGGAAAAACCACGATGAACACCCTATCCGACATAAATCCTTCCAGCGCGAGCGGATATGGCTACCGCGGCACTACGCCCGTCCGGTCCTGCGTACGCCACGAATACTCCATTGAACAATGCGCTGCAGAAAGCGTGCTCTGGGGTGAATAAAGGATGAGAAAAATCCGTGTCCTGCAGAAAAATGGATCGGACCAGTTTCGGATCAAGTTAACGGCGGAAGAGTCCATCCGATGATCGTGCCTGATCGACGATATCGCCTTGCTTCGGAATGCACGAGAATCGCGTGGAATACAAAGGTTCGCCGCGAGAACTGCAACCTGTCCGAATGAGCAGCCGATTCTTGCAAAAGGTCTACGGCAACGGAGTGGTGCTCGCCAATTTACCTGGGCAACGGCGAGTTCCCTATGCTTCTCAAGAAGAGCTGTCGGCCCTGCGCGACTCGCGGCTCCGACGAGCTGTCCGGTACGCGGCCGAAAGCGTTCCGTACTACCGGAAAATGTTTGCGGCTCTAAAAATCGATCCTCGAGAAATACGCTGCATTGAGGATTTGGATCGCCTGCCGCTGCTGGATAAAAGCACAATTCAGCAAGACCCGGACTCATTTATATCCACGTCTTGGCTGGGCAAGAAATCGATTCCATTTCTCACAAGTGGTTCCACCGGCCTGCGGCTGAGAATTCATCACGATCCGCATTCCCTCTTGCAAAATATCGCTTTTGGCGAGAGGGAACGAGAAGTGGTGACAGCACTTTGCGACCGCAGGCTTGGCTATAAGGAGCTATATCTCGGTTTCCCTCAATGGACAATCGCGAAAGTATGGGATTTTTACAAGAAATGGACGTTCCTGCCCGTCAGGCCACAGCGTATTTTCATCTCTATCACGGAACCTGTCGAACATATCGCTGATACCATCAACCAGTTCAATCCTGATATAATTCTCGGGTGGGGATCGTACCTGGAGTTGCTTTTCCGGATGCTGGCCTTGAATGCAATTCGCATTCACACTCCCCGGGTATTGATCTATGGGGCGGACTCCATGACACCGGAAGGTAAACGTTCCATCGAGAGGCAATTCAATGTCACCATTTTGTCTCATTATAGTGCAGTTGAATGCTTCAAGATCGGCTTCATGTGCGAACAGGGCAACCACTTCCATCTTCATCAGGATCTGTGTCATATCAAGATCGTCGACGCAAGCGGGAGTAACGCGCCCATCGGCCGGAAGGGAGAGGTCATAATCTCCAATCTTATTAATCGGGGAACCGTGCTGCTGAACTACCGCCTGGGGGACATCGCATCGCTTTCACCCGAGAAATGCAGTTGCGGCCGAAGCTTGAGTCTCCTTTCCGAACTTGAGGGACGTGTAGAAGATATCCTGTTTCTCCCTGGTGGAATAATCATTCATCCCAGGATGATCTGGTCGGTCTTCAAGGGTCGAAATGAGGTAATACGATATCAACTGATTCAGCACGAACCGTTGCGTTTTGAGCTCAAGGTTCTTACCCAGGATACACAAATATATCAGCGCGTTATAGGAGGCATCGTGGGTGACTTACACCAGCTCTTGGGAAGCTCGGCCCTAATAGAGGCTCACTATGCAGAGGACTTGGCTGAAGTAACTACAAGTAAGTTCAGGCCAGTCCAATCCCATTGCAAACAACACCAGCTTCGGTGATATGATATTGGGATGCTTATAATTAAGTGTTACGCTTGTATTTTAATTCTATATAGGTGAGCGCGTGAGTGAATCGATAGCGGTTCTTGCCCACTATGATCAAGTACCTGCAATTGACATTGCCGGGAGGTACTGGAGATCGATCATGCATCATGGCGCAAAATCCTATGTCGAGAATGTGGATCTGTCGATAAAAGCGCTGAGCATTGCCGGCAAGATCATTCCGTTAGTGATCAATCAGGGCAAGGGTCAATTCTCCGATGTCTGTTCCACATACGCACACTACTTCATGTATACAATCGAAGAATTTCGCAAGCGCCATTCCAGGGTTATGTGGCCTGCATTGTCTATGCCCGTTTTTCCTCTCAGCATACTACTACGTTGCGCCTCGATCGATCGGGTGGTGTTCATTAACAACTGGCTGTTCACTACCAACCCCAGCCCGTCATTGTCTTGCGCGCAGATTCATGCCGCGACCAATCTATTGATTCAGGAATATCCGGACTTCGCTATCGTAATGCGTTCGGTAAACTCACTTCTGGATCAATCATTGCTCAAGTCCCTGATGGAGAATGGATATCGCCTGGTCCGCAGCCGTCGTGTCTATGTCCTCGATTGCACGAGTCAACACTACTTGCGGCATCACAACACTCAGATCGATCTCAAATTATTAAAGAATTCTCCTTATTGCGTGATCGATTGCCATAAAGCTCTCGAGAAACAGATTGTGCGAATGGCGGATCTATATCGCGGCTTATATCTGTCGAAGCATTCCAGACTGAACCCGCAATTCACTTCAGATTTCTTCCGTCTCACGCTGAAGGAGAATATCTTCGCCTACCGGGCTTTGGAAAAGGACGGCAGAATTGATGGATTCGCAACTTATTTCGTCCAGGACGATCGCATAAACTCTGCAGTGGCAGGATACGAACGTGGTTTGTCTCAGCGGGTGGGGCTTTACCGTATGTTGGTTGCGATTGTAGTTTCCGAGGCGGCTCGGAGAAATCTTAAGTTGAACCTCAGCGGGGGCGCAGGACATTTCAAGTCACTTAGAGGGGCTGTCCCGGTCGAGGAATACGATGCCGTTTACGACCGGCACTTGCCACGCCATCGGCGCCTGGCCTGGGCCACCCTGATGATGGCCGGCCGATTGGCTGAACGCGAGAGACCACCGGCCGTTTGAACAAAATCCGACCAATAGAGCAGGTGGTGCGGGTTGAAGCTAACAGCGATTTCCACACCTCTACTCCGTGTTAACCTTTGCCATTCTCAAAGTGCGCGATGCACTTTTCCAACCGGCTCAAATCATTGTTGACTTCTCAATGCGATTGAAGCTACACTATAGCCGTATTATAGCTTGAGATCGCCGCTCCTCGAGCAAAGCCCAAATCCCGGCAGGGCCAATAAACCATCTCTATCCTGTTGAACTCGATTGAACACTCATTCCGGCTGGAATTCCTCTTTGAGCGACTGACCTGGAGCTGCCGGCCGGCTGCATGCCGGCCATGAGGCGTGCGAGTTGATCGCGCGCATGCTGTTTTTCCCGAATCCCAAGGCTGAATCCCTATTGGCAGGCGGCGGTATCGGGCATGAAGTCCAACTGCACGACCCTGGGGGAGGCATCCCGCTGAGGGCCCCGTCTCTGGTCATGGACAGGTCAGGGAGAGCGTCGAGAATGGCGGCGGGATGCCTTCCGCGCTGCGCGAAGTATATCGCTAAGGGATGCCCGCGGGAGCATTTCACCATATGATCGTTTAGTGCAGTTAACAAGTCTGTCCTACGAGGAGAGTACCTTATGAAGCTCAAGCAACTTGTCGTATCCATCGAGAATTCTCCCGGCCGCCTCTACCAGGTTACCGCCGCTCTGGGTGATGCGGGAATAAACCTCAGGGCGCTCAACCTGGTGGACACCGGGGCATTCGGCCAGCTCAGGCTGCTGGTCTCAGACATCGCAAAGGCCAGGCGGATTCTCATGGAATTGCAATTGCCCGCCTTTGTGAACGAAGTCGTTGCCGCCTTGATCCCCGACGTTCCAAGAAGTCTGGCCAATGTTCTGAAACCGCTGAACGACGCCGGCGTGTGTGCCGCCAGTATGTACGCATTTATCGGGTTTGCGAAGGATAAGGCGGTCATGATCTTCCGGTTCAGCGACAACGACAGGGCCATAGAAGTGCTCAAGGAAAACGGAGTGACCATTCTGGACTCTGAAGCCTTTGGAATACTGGAAAGCGAAAGCAGACAGGAAAGGGAAAGTCCATGACGAAAGAAAATCCTGACTTTATCGCCAAGAGGATTGCGGTGGTCGGCGCCGGACCGGTGGGTTGCATAGTGGCGGCTTTTCTTTCAAAGGGCGGCCATGAGGTTTCTATCTGCGATGTCATCCCCGATCTGGTCGACCCGGCGGGGACCACCGGTATCTCGATCGAGGGCGCGGAGGAGCTCCACCAGAAAGTGGCCCATACGTGCCACGGTGTTGACGAACTGGCGCAGTTCGATCCGGATTTCATTTTCATTACAGTCAAGGCAAACGTGCTGCCGCTGATCGTTTCGGCAATCGAGGAATTCCACAGGGCAGGCAGCTATGTCATCAGTTGGCAGAACGGGATCGATACCGAACTGGAGATTGCAAAGGTGCTCGGGAAAAACCCGGTCATAAGGGGCGTGGTAAACTGGGGATGCAGCATGAAGGGCCCGTGCAGGGTCGTCATGGCTTTCCACCACCCGCCGCACTACGTTCAGGAACTCGCCCCTGAATCCGCCGCTGCTGCGGTTGAGGTTGCAAGGATATTGACTGATTGCGGACTGCCCACTTTGCACACCGATAAAATCACCTCCATGGTCTGGCGAAAGTCGGTGATGAACGCCGCCATGAACCCGGTGTGCGCGGTTACCGGCCTGACCATGGCGCAGGCCACGAGCGATCCGATCATCTTCGGGATCGTTGACGCCCTCGTGAAAGAGTGCATCAAGGTGGCGCGCGCAAACGACATAGTTCTTGGCTTCGATTACTATCCGCACGCTGTCGAGTACCTGAGAAACGCGGGCAACCACAAGCCTTCCATGTTGATGGACATTGAGGCCAAGCGGCGCACCGAAATCGATTTCATAAACGGCAAGTTCGTCGAATACGGAAAGCAGGCCGGGCTGGAAACTCCCTACAATGCCACTCTTCAATCGCTGGTAAAGGGCCTGGAATCAGTCATGGAGTCCGGCAGGCGATAAGAGCAGTGAACAGTGAGCAGTGAACAGTGAGCAGTGAACAGCCCAAAAACAACATGAATTCGATCTACGTCGGCGTTGATGTCGGCGCTTCCCGAACGAAAGTTGCCCTGCTCGACGGGGACAGGAACCTGCTTGGATACGCCGTAAAGAAATCCGGCGTCGATTTCCAGGCAACCGCCGCTGAGTGCCTGAGACAATCGCTCGAAATGGCCGGGCGCCGGGAGGCGGACATAGCGTATGCGGTCTCCACCGGTTACGGCAGATCCAACGTCGCCTGCGCCAGGGAAACGAAAACTGAGATCGGGTGCCACGCCAAAGGATGCTATCTCTATTTCCCCAAGGCTATTACGATTATCGATATCGGAGGGCAGGACAACAAAATTATCAGATTGGACGCGGAGGGACGCCGTGCCGGCTTCAAGATGAACCGGAAATGTGCGGCGGGCACCGGGGCTTTTCTGGAAGAGATGGCGTCACGGCTCGACATTGCCCTGGACGACATGGATGCCTTGGCGAGTCAATCCACCGATATGGTGAGGTTGGGCAGCTTCTGCACCGTCTTTTCGGCTACGGAAGTGCTGGAGAATATTCGAAATGGGAAAAAGGTCCCCGACATTGTCAAGGGAGTTTTCTTTTCGGTGATCCAAAGAATTCTCGAAATGGATTCGCTCTCTGAAAACGTGGTCATGACCGGCGGTGTTGTGGCTAACAATCCATACATCGTCACAATGACCGAAGAGCAGATCGGGCGGAAGGTCCTTGTTGCGGAGCACCCGCAGTTAACGGGCGCAATCGGGGCGGCCGTCTATGCGATAGAGGCAACTCTTAAGTTTTGAGTTTTTAATTTTGAGTTTTGGCGATCAAGTAAAAACAATGCGGTAGGAAATGGCATCATCTAAGAACTAACAACTAACAACCGGGTTTGTTATGGCTGAAAAAGAGGTAGTCATGAGGCGGCTGAAGACCGCACGAGATATCGGGAAATTCATGGCCGATTATTACTACGAGCTCGATGAAGCATCCAGATCGGCAAAGCGCAAAATCGCCTGGTGCACCAGCGTAGGGCCTGCTGAAATTCTCAGGAGCACGGGATTTCTGACCTATTTTCCGGAAACTCACTCCGCCATGCTGGGCGCCGGCAGGATGGCCGCCAACCTTATTCCCTCGGCCAACGCCATCGGGTACTCACCTGAGATTTGCTCTTATTTGACAGCCGATATCGGGGCCTGCATCCAGGGGGTGACCCCACTGGCAAAAGCCTTTCCCGGAATTGAGCGGATTCCCAGGGCCGATGTGCTGGTCTACAACACCAATCAGTGCCGTGACGTTCAGGACTGGTTTTCCTGGCATGCCAAAAGGCTTCGTTCGCCTCTGTTGGGTATAGAAACCCATCGAAACGTCGGGGAGGTGACAGCGGCGCATGTATCATCGATTGCCGCACAAATGGAGAATCTGGTCGGACCGCTCGAACGGATCGCGGGACGCAAACTCGACATGGACGAGCTGAAGAATACGGTGAGCCTCGCCCGCCAATGCTCCGATCTCTGGGAGAAATGCCTTGCGGCGGCGGCGGCAGCCCCTTCTCCCCTTACCTTTTTCGACTCCGCCACGCTTATGGGCCCGGCGGTTGTGGGCAGAGGGCGCCAGGCGGCAATCGATGTGTATCGGCTGCTCCTGGAAGAATTGAACGAACGTGCCGAAACGGGCGCAGGGGCAATAGACGGCGAACGGCATCGCATCTACTGGGAGGGGATGCCGGTCTGGGGACGCCTGAGCATGCACTCCAGGCTGTTTGCGGGCCTGGGCGCCGCTGTGGTCGCTTCCACCTACTGCAGCAGTTGGATTTTCAACGCCCTGGATGCGGCCAAGCCCTTCGAGAGCATGGCAAGGGCCTACACTGAGCTGTTTATCGTTAGGTCGGACGAATACAAGGAGCGATATATCAAGGGGAAGCTGGACTTCTTCAAGTGCGACGGCATCATCTATCATGATGCAAAAACATGCCCCAACAATTCAAACAGCCGCTATGGGATGCCTCAGCGCCTGCAAGTCGAGACCGGTGTCCCCGCCCTGATAATAAATGGCGATCTCAACGATCTGCGGCTTATTTCGGATGAACAGACCAAAACCAATGTAGAGGCATTCATCGAGCAGCTCGAAGAGTCCAGGGAATGAATAGTGAATGGTGAATGGTGAATAGAAAAAAATGACTCCTCTCGGTTCTATCGCTACGCGAGGAAGAGTGAAGAGGCCGCGTTTTTCTCTTTTTCTGTTCACTGCTCACTGCTCACTCTTCACTGCACTGCTCACTGCTTTAGCGGAGGTTGATCATGGCTCACTGGTTGAATCTGGGACAGAACTTTAAAGTCAACGCGAAGAAATACCCGGATACTTTGGCCATCAAGGACCAAAACAGGAGCTTCACCTATCGACAGACAAACGAGCGGGTCAACCGGTTGGCCGACAGCCTTCTTGCCCTGGGGCTCAAGAAAGGGGACAAGGTTGCCGTACTGCTGGAAAACAGTGTCGAAATCGTGGAACTCTATCTTGCGACGGCCAAGACGGGTATCGTTATCGTACCCATAAACTTCCGCCTGGTGGGCCGGGAGATCGCATACATCGTAAACAATTCCGATGCCGAAACAATCTTTGTACACGAACAGTTTACGGACGGCGTCGACCAGATCGGGGCCGAATTGGGCAAAATCCCGCCGCAGCGCCGCTTTGTTGTCGGCGGTCCCGCCGGCGGCTACAGGGAATATGAAACTCTCATTGACGCAGGGTCATCGCAGGAGCCGGCCTGCGAGGTAAAGCCCTCGGATACGTGGATTCTCATCTATACATCGGGCACTACCGGCATACCAAAGGGAGTGCTTCGATCACATGAATCCCACATTGCCTTCTATATAATCAATGCGGTCGATTTTGGCTTTACCAGGGATGACATTTGCATGAACGTAATGCCCCTGTGCCACATAAACTCCGTCTATTTCACATTCACTTTCCTCTACCTGGGCGCCTCGGTCTACATTCATCCAGCTCTGTCTTTCAATGGCGAAGAGGTGCTCGAGATAATCGAGCGGGAAAAGATAACTTTCATTTCGCTTATACCTACTCACTACAACCTCATACTGAGTGTTTCCGGCAAGGGGCGAAGCCGGGACGTCTCTTCGATCCGGAAGCTGCTTTGCTCCTCGGCCCCGGTCAGACAGAAAATGAAGATGGACATCATGGATTTCTTTGCGGGCGTGCAGCTCTACGAGGCATACGGATCGACGGAAGCCGGCATCGTCACCGTGCTAAAGCCCGAAGAACAGTTGAGAAAGCTCGGATCGATCGGGTGCGAAAGCCTTGGCACGGACCTCGTCAGAATTCTCGATCAAAAAGACCGTGATGTTCCGGTCGGCGCGATAGGGGAGATATTTTCCCGCGGCCCGATGCTGTTCGACGGTTACTATAAGCTTCCCGAGAAAACCGCGCACTCTTTTCGTGGTGAGTACTTTTCGGCCGGGGACATGGGCAGGGAAGATGAAGACGGATTTTTTCACATCGTCGACCGGCGGGATAACATGATAATAACAGGTGGAGAGAATGTTTATCCCAGTGAAGTTGAAGAGGTGATAGGGGGTCATGAGTTCGTATTTGACTGTGCCTGCATCGGGCTGCCCGATGAAAAATGGGGAGAAAGAGTTGTTGCCGTGGTGGTACCCCGGCCGGGCCTTGCCGAGGACCAGCTTTGCGAGGCCATAGAGGAGAGGTGCAAGACCGGTCTGGCGAGGTTCAAACGCCCCAAGGAGATCATATTTGTCAAACAGGAGCAAATGCCAAGGACCCCGACCGGGAAAATCCTGCACAGAAAATTGCGGGAGATGTGCGGCGGCGGAAATCTGCCCCGGGGCTTGTGAGCTGTCAAAGATTAAAGGCGGGCCCCCACACCCCATCCGGTTGGCGACGCCTGAAGATTGATGGGGAAATGTGGAACGAACGGGAATGGCGAAGACGGCCATTACAGACCGACACCGGAAGCCCAATCGCCTATTCGCTCTTTTCTCTTTTGCGACACTTTGAGCGCAAATACATCAGGACTTTGGCCGATACGTATCCATGCTCTTTACGATGGCCTCCTTGTCCAGGACAAACTCCATCATTCCCACCTGCTCCTCGTAGACCTGAGGGTCGATCAGTTCTTTCACCCTGTCTTCAAGAATGTGGTGCACAGGCAGCATGAGGGCCGTTCCGGCCAGCGGTCCCGCGAAGGTGGGATCACCTGCCGTAACGGTTTCGGCATAGGTCCCTGCGCTGTCCCCATTGGGGGAGCCCAGGATGACGACGACATCTTCTTTTCCCTGCTGATCGACCAACTGATGCCTGTGCAATGGGTTCCATTTCGCCGTTCGGCAAACTTCCTAATTCATTGCGTCAAGCATATCTCTTAAACAACGCTCCGAGATGACCCGCTCTTCTCCGATGAGGATGCCCCCTCGATAATGTCTGACGGTAATCACATGGGAGACGACCTCAATCTGAATCCCATCCCGGGGATAACCGCTTTTCTTTGCCCTGTACTCTGAAAAATCGATTAACGTTCCCATGCTTTACCCTCACCAGTACTTAGTTTCCCTGTAGAGTTCCGAGTGGAAGGGCTCTGAGTCGGAAAGCGAGCCGTTTAATAACTTCACTTCGAGTGCTGAATGCCGATGGAAGACCACGTTCAGGCAACCATACTCCTGATCGATTCCAAAAAGATCTTCCAGAGACCGGCCAAGAGCCTGAGACAAAACGATGCGATTGACGCCTGCGTGTCCCACAATGAGGACGTTTCCCCGTGTGGAGGTCAAAATTTCATAGAAGGCCGGAATGACTCGAAAGGTGCAGTCGAGAAAGCTTTCTCCCTCCGGGGGGCAAAAGTGGACGATATCCAGGCCCCTTGCACGGAATTCTTCAGGGTGCTGCCTTCGCACTTCATCAAAGGGCAGGCCTTCCCATCGGCCAAGCGAGATCTCACGCAGGTCGCGCCTTGGAACGCATGAAATATGATGCGGTTTGGCGATGATTTGCGCCGTTTCGACGGACCGTTTCAAATCACTGCAGATTACTGTAGAGAGAGGTATGTCCCTTAAGCCTTCTGCCAATCGCTCGGCCTGCAGGAAACCTTCTCCATTCAACGGAAGGTCCAACTGCCCGATGAAGCGTTTGGGATCGACCGGAGACCGAACGGCTCCGTGTCTCACCAGATAGATCGCCCTTCGGCCGCCCATGGACGCGGCCCTTATGCTCCTTTCGCAGCGGCGAACTATATTGTCCACCGGACACCCAAGGAGGGCTTCGATGCGCCTGCCGATGTTTTTTGCGTCCTCAAACCGTCTTATGATCTTCTTCAAAATGTCGGGCCGACCAGCATAACGGCTCATGGATCTCTCGAAACGCTCCTCCAGCGAGACAAGCCTGTCTTCCTCAACGCATTTGTCGGCAAAGTAGATGAGGTCGGCCTCATCCACCGACGGACCGTGGAACTGAATATCCATGTGTTTAGCCACAACGGCTCCAACACGCGGGTAGCCCATCCGGGCAATAAGCTTCGATCCAGCCCCGGCATGATCCGGCTGCCCCCTGGCAATATCGTGGAGTCTGCCGGCTGCAATGATCAATGGAAGGTCTAACGCGAGTCCGGTACAATTCAAAAACGCGGCAAGCGTCCGTGCAAGCTCGGCCACCAACCTGGAATGGGCGATCACTTGCTCTGAAACTTTCAACCGAGAGCAGACAGCCTCGCACTCCCCCTCCGTTGGAATACTCTCCCTTGACCGGCTCTCTACGAGTATTCGGAAGTCCGAAGGCGTATCGCAGTCCAGGAGAATGTTTTCGTCCGGGACGTCCACATCAATGGTATTGGGTTCAAAGCAGCTTAGGAGAGCGCGCAGTCCTCCGGGGTAGTCGGGTGACAGATTTTCTTTGAGATAAGCCGCCGGGATGAGCGGAGGATGGCCTCGCTGCCCATCGAAGCGCGGGTGGATAATCTTTGGATCGTTTCGATTGTAAACACTGAGGAGCGCCAGGATCGTTTCAGGGTTAACCAGCGGAATATCGCAGGGAAGAAGGAAAAAGGCGTCCACGTTGGGTTCAAAGCTTTTGAGCCCCGCCAGCACGGAGGAAAACATCCCACGGTCGTATTCCGCGTTGAAGATCCATTTGATGCCCAAAAGGTCCAGAACGGGCGTAAGTTCATCGGCCCTGTGTCCGACGACCACCCTCACATCCGCAATCCCTGCCCTGAGAAATCGCGTTACGGCCTCCTCGATCAGGGAGGAAGTTCCAAGGGGCGCCAAGGGCTTGAAGGTTCCCATCCTGGAGGAATAGCCGGCGGCAAGAACCAGCGCGACGACTCGAGGTTTCTTTCTCATCAGCTCTTCCCGGCTCTGGCCTGAATCAGTTCGGCCACAATGCTGATAGCAATCTCCTCCGGTGTCTCAGCTCCGATGTTCAACCCGATGGGGGCATGGACCCTAGCGAAATCCCCAGCGGCAAATCCTTCTTTTGTGAGAACCTCATAAGTAGCGTCCCGTTTTGTTCTACTGCCGATCATGCCGATATATCGCGCTCGGGTTCTTAACGCCTGACCAAGGACCGTTTTGTCGTGGACGTGTCCGCGGGTCACAATCACAAGGTAGCTCTCTTCATCGATATTCAAGTCCTTCATGGCTTCGTCAAAGGATCTCAGCACCACGATTCGATCGGCGGAACCGAGAAGCTCTCTGTTTGCAAATTCTTCCCGGTCATCGAGGACCACTGTGTGAAACCCGACAAACTTCGTCAACTGGGCAAGCTTCTGACCTATATGCCCAGCCCCGAAAATATAAGCGGAGCCCTCCGAGCAGAGGGGTTCTACAAAGAACCGCTCCCCTTGAAACTCGATGACCACGGGCTGCGTTGAACTTGCTTCCACGAGGAATTCCTTTGCGGGTGGCAGCCCCTGGTCCTCAAGAGAAGCACCGCCATCTTTAAAGAGATAGGCTGCCGGCGCCCCCTCGCTGACTTCCCCATCAGGAAGCTTAATTATCAGCCACACCCGCTTTTTTGAATTCAGTGCCGACAGAAGCTCCTCATAGTGCTTCAGCCGCGCAGGCTGGGAGGCGTCTTCGAAATGAATGAGGAAGTCCACGTTTCCTCCGCAAATCATTCCGATGGGAGCGGGACCTTCGCGGTTGAGGGTAAACGATCTCACCAGGGTCTTGCGGGAGGAGAAAAGCTCTTTGGCCAGTTTCTGAACAGCAGCTTCGAGGATGCCCCCTCCGATGGTGCCTATAATTGTGCCGTCTGACCGGATGATCATCCGCGATCCCACATCCCGGGGAGCCGACCCGCACCGGCTGAGAATCGTCGCCAGGACAAAGTTTTCTCCCTCTTTCAACAGTTTCTCAATGCTCTCAAAAATAGCCATCATGCAATTCCTGAATTCCTCTTGTCGGTCATTGTCCTTTTGGTGCTGCCGTTTAACGTGCCGGGGCTTCCCTCTCGAACCGTAACGCGGACCTTGAGTCTTCCCTCCAGTATGCTCGAACGTAGAACTGGAATACCTTTCAAAGCACGGTGAATACTCCCGGTTTCGTGCTCGCCACTCCCCTCCGGAAAGGTTGCTCTGATTTGCAAGTGGTTCAGATCGTGTTCCCAGGTAAGTTCGGCAGAAAAATCGATGAGGTCGCGAATCGGGAAAAGGGCTTCATCCAGATCCTCCATGGTGAGCATGATTCCCGGCTCCAATTCCAGTCGGCCGGCGATGCGGCCTCTTACCGGCGCCATCGTCTTCAACACGGTCCCGCAAGGGCATTGCTCCGGGAGAAACCGGCTCAAGTCACCTGTGCGATAGCGGATCAGGGGCATGCCACGGCGGGTCAGGGTGGT
>Ga0187890_10000247_pt1 | contig 38348 bp, 35 predicted proteins | sample June2016WEW_21_1_FD_133005 | JGI IMG/M metagenome (GOLD analysis project Ga0187890, IMG submission 133005) | Peatland microbial communities from SPRUCE experiment site at the Marcell Experimental Forest, Minnesota, USA - June2016WEW_21_10 | ecosystem: Environmental > Terrestrial > Soil >... | reverse complement strand
TACGGCAGGATCGAGCAGCCGCCACCCGGACGTGCTCAGGCTGATGAACCACAGCACGACCTCGACCAGAGAGCGCTCGGGATCGATGTTGAGGGTGCTCCGTTGGGTGCTCCGTTCGATGCTCCCTCCGACGGAGCACCCCCGCCGCCCATAACCCCGCACCACGACAGCGATCCAGGCTCGTCGGCAAACCCCGACAATGAACAGTACCTTCCCCTTCCCGGGCGGCGGCTATGACGCCGAGTCTCCCCCCTGTAACCGCTCGTGACCGGGAGCTACTTGACCGTCTCTCCCAACACGAGCCCCTCTCCACCTCGGAGCTCCACCTTCTCTTCTTCACTGGTCTTCGTACCTGTCGTCGTCGCCTGAGCCGACTGGAAGACGCGGGTCTACTGGTGCGTGTCTTCCCGACGCGCTCCACTCGCGGCGGGAGCGCCGAGGCGCTTTGGTTCCTCTCACCCAACGGGCGCCGCGCGATCGGTGCTCCCGCACGGCGGCTGCCCGGCCTCTCGATCCCCGACCTCGAGCACCGCCGCGCCGCCGCCGCATTTTTCCTCGCACTGATCGAGCGGAGTCTCGCCCGGCCGGATGAGGGGTTGTATAGCTGGCTTGGCGAGCAGCAGGCGCAGGAAGGCACCGGGGCGAGCGTGCGCCCGGACGGGTACGGCCGCTACCTGCTGCCCGAGGGCGAGATCACTTTCTACCTGGAGCTTGACCGCGGCAGCGAGCCCGCCGGCCAAATCAAGAGCAAGCTCGACGCCTACCGCCAAGCGCTCGCGGTCGACCCGCGCCGCGAGCAGGGAAACATCCTGCTCGTCTGCCAGGGGCCGCGACGGCTTGCCAACCTCGCGCGGTGCGCGCCGCCCGGACCTCCGTGGGTATGGGGCACCGTCGAGGGCGAGCGCTACACGCTGCTACCCAGCCGCGACCAGCAACGCGCGTTCTGCGAACTACCCGCAGGGCCTCGCCAGCCCGACCGCCGCGCCGCGGACTGCCTCGGCCGCCGCTGGCGCTGGCGGACAGAGTGTGCGGCGGGCGCGGGCGGCGTTCTTGGCGAGCCGGGGCGCGGGGAGTCCTGCGCAGCACACGCCCTGCGAGGCGTCAGTGAGTTCTGATCTTCCGCCTCACGTGCAGATCGAGGTACGCCGCATCCTCGATGCTGCCGCCCGTCGCTTGCTGCGCGAACGTCTTGCTAGACCATATGGGGCGCCGTTCTCTGGCGTCCGGTTGGGGTGTGAGGGTCGGCACCCGCGCATGAGGTGCGCGGGTTGAGGGTCCAGGGTTGGCCTGGGCCCCGACCGCAATCATGGGGGTGCCGACATGACACAGGTTCGCAGCTGGGCTGGGTTGGATGTGCACGCCGCGAAGGTGCTCGCGGTGACAGTAGACCGGGAGTCGGGTGAGCTGTGCTCGCGTCGTTTGTCGGGTAGGACGAGCGAGGTGGTGGCGTTCTGCGCGGGCCTGGCGGGTCCGACGCGGGTGGCGTATGAGGCGGGGCCGACCGGGTTCACGCTCGCGCGGGCGCTGACGGACGCTGGCATCGAGTGTGTGATCGCGGCGCCGGGGAAGATCGAGCGGCCCGCGCAGGACCGGGTGAAGACAGATCGACGTGACGCGGAGCGGCTGGTGCGGCTGCTGATGGTCGACGGCCTGCACCCGGTGAGGGTCCCGAGCACCGAGGAGGAGGCGCTGCGCGACCTGATCAGGGCACGCGAGGACGTGCGCGGGGATCTGATGCGCGCGCGTCACCGGCTGGGCAAGCTGTTGTTGCGCCACGACATCGCGTTCGACGGTCCCGGGAAGAACTGGAGTGCGCCTCACCGGCAGTGGCTCGGGCGTCTCGAGCTGGGCGAGCGGGGTGCGCAGGTCACGCTGCTTGACTATCTCGGCGCGATCGACGCGCTGATCGTGCGCCGTGACGCGCTCGAGTCGACGATCGGCGAGCTCGTGCCCGGCTCGCCGTGGGCGCAGACGGTCGCAAGGCTGCGCTGTCTGCGCGGGATCGACACGCTCTCGGCGGTCGGGTTGTGCGCGGAGATCGGTGACTGGGAGCGCTTTGACCGGGCTGGGCAGCTGATGAGCTTCCTCGGCGTCGTACCCTCGGAGAACAGCAGCGGCGAGCAGCGCCGCCAGGGCGCGATCACGAAGTCCGGGTCGCGTCACGCCCGCCGGCTGCTCGTCGAGGCGGCCTGGCACTACCGGCGCGCGCCCGCGAAGGGCCTCACACTCAAGCGTCGCCAAGAGGGCCAGTCGCCGCACGTGATCGCGCTCTCCTGGAAGGCGCAGCAGCGCCTGCACCGCACCTGGCGCCGGCTCGACTCAGAGCGCGGCAAGCGACGCACGATCGTCGCGGTCGCCGTCGCACGCGAACTCGCCGGGTTCTGCTGGGCGATCGCAAACGCCGACTGACCGGGCTCTGCACCACGTCGGTCAAGGAGGCGGCGGGAACAACCTGGCCACCACGCGCGAGAGCACCCGCGATATCGCTATGAGCAACCCCTCGGGGTGACGCTCGATCTCTAGACAGCGGGCTCTCACGACGAAACCCGGTCCTGCGGTACCCAACCCGCGTATATCAGCCTGACCGCGCGTCGCGCACCCGCCAGGCCCGCCGCCCCCTTGACCGACCATGATGCCCGCCCAGCCGCGGGCATCCGGTGCTGCCCACTTGACAAACCGCCGTCCATATCAGCGATGCACCCGACGCCACCGAAGGGCCATGTCGCCCAGCGCTCAGACAGCGACGCTCACGACAAGTCGCGCGTGGCCGCGACGCCGCCGGGCTCTCTCGCCGTCAGCGGCGAGCACGATCCCGCTCGCAGAGCTAAGAGTCGCAAGGAGCAATTCGACGCCGCACGCGAGCGCGGCTGGCGGTTGAGGACGAGTGAGCGCATCCGGCCTCATGCTTCGCGCCAAGGCACCCGCGGGCTTATCGCACTACGCGAAGGGCCCCGGCCTCACCCCAACTCTGCAATTTGACAACCACGTGGTGACGTGGTAGAGCTTCATGGCGAAAGGGTACCCCGCGGGGTCGCGCCCCACCGCAACACCCGGCCGCCCGCCGGGTTGCGTCCATCAAGGACTCCAACGCGCCGATCGCTCAACGGCTCGAGAGAGATGAACAGGTGAGCAAGATGACGAGAACGCTGCTGTTCGTGCTGGCGCTTGCGCTCGGAGCGCTGCTCGCACCGGCGGCCGCGGAGGCCGCCGCCTCGCTTGAATGGTCGACCACGGCGTCGGTCTTCGACGAAGTGGGCACCCCGACCGCCGTCTCGTGCGCGTCGGAATCGCTGTGCGTCGCGGTCGACAGCAAAGGGCACGCGTTCAGCACGTACGAACCGACGGCCTCCAAACCGCACTGGAGCAAAGCCGAACTCGACGGCGGCGAAGCTCTGAACGCCGTCTCTTGCGCTCCGAGCGGCCTGTGCGTGGCGGTCGCCGGGCACGGGCACGCGTTCGCGAGCCCCGACCCCGGCTCCATCGCGTGGTCGGCCGCAACGATCCCCAACAGCGGCAACGCGCTCACCGGCGTCTCGTGCCCGTCCGCGTCGCTGTGCGTAGCGGTCGATAAAGAAGGCGACGTGGCGACCAGCACGAGCCCAACGTCGGGCTCCTGGACGCTCGCGAGCAGCCATACCGGACACCATCTGACGGCGGTGTCGTGCTCCTCGCAGACGCTGTGCGTGGCGGTCGACAGCACCGGCAACGTGCTCTCGAGCGTCGACCCGACGGGCGGCGAAGCCGCTTGGTCACCGCAGAGGGTCGATCCTGGGGAACTGCTCGGCGTGTCCTGCTCGGCGGCGGGCCCGTGCGTGGCTGTCGACGGCGCCGGCGACGCGCTCGCCAGCGCAAACCCCGCCGCTTCGCCGGCGACATGGAGCCTCACACCGATCAACGCCGAACCCGACCTTCTCACCGGCGTCTCATGCGCGTCGTCGGGGCTGTGCGTAGCCGTGGATGCCCACGACCAGGCACACGCGAGCGACGATCCCGCCGCCCCAGTCCCTGTCTGGAGCTCGTCGAGCGCCAAAGCGGGCCCGCTCGCGGGGATCTCCTGCCTCTCGGGTGGCCTCTGCATCGCGCTCGACACGACCGGGGACTGGCTTGCAGCCCAAGTACCTGCACCGGAAGCCACGACGCTCGTGCCGACGGAGGTGACCGACGCGAGCGCGACGCTCGCCGGCGCCGTCAATCCCGAGGATGCGGTGCTCGGCGCCTGCACGTTCGAATACGGCACCGGCGGGCCGGGCGGCCCCTACAGCCAGTCGCTGCCGTGCTCGGCGCTGCCGGCGGCGACCGGCGGCGTCCAGGACGTCTCCGCACAGCTGACGGGGCTCTCTCCGAACACCGCGTACCATTACCGGATCCGTGCCTCCAGCCCGCGGGGAGAAGGCGCGGGCGCCGACGAGGCGTTTACGACGGCGACCTCCTCGCAGGTGCCGCTCGTGCACCCCAGCCCATCGATCACCGGCACGCCCGCAAGCGGCCAGACGCTCACATGCCATCCGGGCCTGCCCGCGGGCGCATCGGCGCAGCTGACATACGCGTGGCTGCGGGACCTGATCCCGATCGCGGGGGCCACTGGGTCGAGCTACGGCGTCAAAGGCCAGGACACCGGCCACCACCTCCAATGCCAGGTCACGGCAACCGACGGCGGTGGCAGCTTCACGGCGAAGAGCGCGTTCGTGACGATCCCCGTCGGGGGCGCGCCCGCATCCGCCGACGAGACCGCCGTCGGCGCGGCTGCCTTCAAGAACGGGAGGCTCAGCGTGCCGATCGCCTGCTCCACGCAGGCGAGCGGCGGCTGCCAGCTCGCGCTGCGCCTGACCGCGGTCGAGACGCTCAGCGGGGGTCACGTCGTGGCGATCGCGGCACGATCAAAGCGCACCGCCTACCAGGGCGCCGCGACCGTGCGCCACCGGGCGGTCACGCTCGCGAGCGCCCGTGTGCATCTCGCGCCAGGCGCGCACAGTGCCGTCACCGCCACGCTCACCGGCACAGCCAGGCGCCTGCTCGCCTCCACGCGACGTTTCACCGCCTACCTGCGCGTGAGCGGAACCGTGATCGGCGTGATCGAAGCGCAGCTCGCTCAGCAGCTGGTCACGCTCAGCGCGTCCTCCCACAGCGCATCCACCCATGCTGTCCACCGCCGCTAGCCGCTGGAGCACGCCAGCGGCGCTGCTCGCTGTCATGCTCGCGCTCGCCATGCCGCAGGCTGCCTCTGCGACGAGCGTCCTGGCAGCGACCCCGTACATGGGCTGGGACACGTACTTCGCCTTCGGCGGGCGCTACAGCGAGGCCACGGTGCTCAGGCAGGCGAGCCAGCTCATCTCGCTCGGGCTCGAGCGGCGGGGATACCGCTACGTGTGGCTGGACGTCGGCTGGTGGCACGGGACCCGCAACTCGAATGGCGAAATCACCGTCAGCCCCAAGCAGTGGCCCCACGGCCTGGCGTGGCTGACGCGCACGCTGCACGCGGCGGGGCTGCGCGTCGGTCTCTACACCGACGCGGGACCGAACGGCTGCGGCGGCGCCGGACAGGGCAGCTACGGCCACTACCAGCAGGACGTGAACACGTTTGCGGCGTGGGGCTTCGATGCTGTCAAGGTCGACTTCTGCGGCGGCGAGGAATATCACCTCAACCCGGCGACCGCATACTCCGAATTTCACGCGGCGATCGAGGCCAACTCGAGCCACCGGCCGATGCTGCTTTCGATCTGCGACTACCTGCAGCCCGAACAGTACGGCGAAGGGCGCCCCGCGCTGGATGAATCGGCCTTCACCTCCTATGGCTTCGGCCCGAGCGTTGGCAACAGCTGGCGCACCAACACCGACGTGGGCTTCCCCGGCAACGTGCCGTTCACCGACGTTCTGCGCAACATGGACGCCGACGCCGCGGCGCCGCAGGCGGCGGGGCCGGGCCACTGGAACGACCCCGACTACCTTGCCCCTGACCAGGGCATGTCCGCCGCCCAGTTTCGCAGCCAGCTCAGCATGTGGGCGATGCTCGCGGCGCCGCTGATGATCAGCGACGATCTCACGAAGATTGGTCAGGCGAGCCTCGCCGCCGTGCAGAACACCGAAGTGATCGCGATCGACCAGGACCCCGGCGGCGTTCAGGGCACGCTCCTGTCAACCGCGGGCAACGGCCAGGTCTGGGTCAAGCCCCTCGTCGACGGCTCGCGCGCGGTCGCGCTGCTCAACCGCGGCTCGAGCGCCAGGAGAGTCCAAACGAGCGCGAGCGCCGTCGGCCTGCCGCACGCGTCGAGCTACTCGGTGCGCAACGTGTGGACGCACGATGTGAGCTCAACCGGCGGCTTGATCAGTGCCGAGGTGCCGGACGACAGCACCGTGTTGCTGCGGGTGTCGGCGCGGTAGCGCCGCGCGTCGACAGCAGCGACTGCAGCCTGCGGGCGCCGACTACGCCGCGACTGCGACGCCAGCGGGGACGTAGTGCTCGAAGCTCAGATCCGCCGGTGCGGGGTTGCCCTGCTCCTCGGCAGCAGAGCTCAGCGCAAACCTAGCCGCGTCCTCAGCGTGGGCGGGATCGTATGTCTCAGCGCCTCCGGTCAGCCCGGGAATGTCTGGGAAATCAAAGCTCCAGCCATAGCCGGGTGCGTGATGGTGCAGGATGCGGATGGTGTCCATGGTTCTTCCTCGTTCAGAGTAGACGGAGCCACGCTACGCGCGGCTTAGGACGAAACACTTCGACGGATCCAGGACCGATTGGCACGGCGTAGGGTCCACGCATGAATTCAATACGCAGGCACCTCAACTACGCCAATGTCGTCGCCACGATGGCGCTCGTGTTCGCCATGAGCGGGACCGCATTGGCCGCGAAGCACTACCTCATCAACTCGACCAAGCAGATCAAGCCAAGTGTGCTCAAGAGCCTGGAGGGCAAGACAGGAAAAACCGGGCCGCAAGGGCCGGCTGGCACGCCGGGCGCCGCCGGAGCTCAGGGCCTGCAAGGCAAAGAAGGACCCGCCGGACAGTCGGCTCTGTCGCCGCTGCCGTCTGGCGCGTCGGAGAGCGGAAGCTACGGTGCAAGCACGGCCGCAGGCAGCGGCGAAACTCTCGAAACGGCCGCCAGCTTCCCAATCCCGCTGGCCGCGCCGGTCAGCCAGGTCGTGTACACCACCGCAACCGCGCCGGTCGCACATTGCAGCGGCCCCGGGCACGCCGAAAAAGGATTCTTCTGCGTCTACAGCGTCTTCTCGGTAGGGCTTGAGACGCCGCCGATCATCACCAGCACAGAAACGCTCGGCGCGGTGGGCGCGGGACGGTTCGGCTTCCGCATGGCATGGACTATCAGCGAACCCAACCCAGGAGCGGTCGGCACCTACACGGTGACCGCGCCATAGGGCCGCACGTCATCGATCACGGATCGTCGCGGTGCCAGACATTCCAAGGCACCGCGACGACGAGAGCCTAGGTCGCACCGCCCCTACACCACGCCGCCTAGCAGCTCGTGGACCAAGCGAGGCAAGGACGCAGGGAGCGTGGCGTGCCCCTGCACGCGAGCGACCGAGGACGCCGCCTCGTGCCGCGTCCACGACCTGCTAGGCAGCAGCCACCGCCGGTTCGCTAACGATCGGCGGCTTTGTCGCCTCCTTGTCACGGTCGATCGGCGTCACGAGGTCCTTGCCCAGGCCGAGCGCTGCGTAGATCTTGTCTTCGATCTCTTTAGCCACCGCCGGGTTCTCGTCGAGGTGCGCCTTGGCGTTGCCGCGACCCTGACCGAGACGGTCGCTTCCGTAGGAGAAGAACGAACCCGACTTGGACACGATGTTGTGCTCCAGGCCCAGGTCGATCAGGCAGCCCGACGTGGAGATGCCCTTGCCGAACTCGATGTCGAACTCCGCCTGGCGGAACGGGGCGGCCACCTTGTTCTTGACCACCTTCACGCGCACGCGGTTGCCGACCGCCTCGGTACCGTCCTTGAGCGTCTCGATGCGCCGGATGTCAAGGCGCTGGGAGGCGTAGAACTTCAGCGCGCGACCGCCCGGCTGGGTCTCGGGCGAGCCGAACATCACGCCGACCTTTTCGCGGATCTGGTTGGTGAGGATGCACAGCGTCTGCGTGCGGTTCAGGTTTCCGGCGAGCTTGCGCATCGCCTGGGACATCATGCGCGCCTGCGCGCCGACCGTCTGGTCGCCCATCTGCCCTTCGAGCTCGACCTTCGGGGTGAGCGCCGCGACCGAGTCGATCGCCACCACGTCCACGGCGCCCGAGCGCACGAGCATGTCGGCGATCTCCAGGGCCTGCTCGCCGTAGTCGGGCTGCGAGACGAGCAGCTCGTCGATGTCGACGCCGATCTCTCTCGCGTAGAGAGGGTCCATCGCGTGCTCGGCGTCGATGAACGCGCACACGCCGCCGAGCTTCTGCGCCTCCGCGAGCACGTGGTAGATCATCGTCGTCTTGCCCGATGACTCCGGGCCGAACACCTCGACGATGCGGCCGCGGGGCACGCCGCCGATCCCCAGCGCCAGGTCGAGGGAGAGCGCTCCGGTTGGAATCGCATCGCAGCGCACCTGGGCGCCCTCGTCGCCCATGCGCATGACCGTGCCCTTGCCAAACTCGCGCTCGATCTGTGTGAGCGCGCCCTGAAGGGCGGCGTCGCGCGCCTTGGCAGCCTTCTCCTGGTCGGTCACGGGCATGGTCTAACTCCTCCGGTTCGAAAATGGAGAGCAGAAGCTAGACGCCGCTGCGGACGGAACAGTTGTTCGTATCCCCGACGCATCTCCCGGCGGCCGCTCGCGCCTCCCCGCGGCGCCAGGCGTCTGCACGCTGATCCTTCGTCCACGCACCAGCGCTCGGCTCGCGCCGGCGCCGCACACCGACGATAGGAAGACCAGCCCCCACTCGCATTGTCCACCCCCTCCTCATCCCATGACCAGCCATCCACCCACCCGACGCCTCACCGTGCTCGTGACGATCGCCCTGTCGCTGGGCGTGCTGATCGCGGCGCTGCTCGGGCCCGCCCAGACGCTCGCCCAGACGCGCAAGGTCGCCTGCCCGACCTCCACCGTCCGCGCCAAGGCCAAGCGCGAGGGCCGCACATGCACGAAGACACACAAGGGCAAGGGCCACAAGACCAAGCGCCCCAAGCATGCGACCAAGAAAGCACCCAAGGCGGGCTCCCCCGCTACGCCGGCGACGGTGGCGGCGCAATGCGAAGACGGCAGCGCGCCGGTGCTGAGCGCCAGCGAGACCTTCTCCTGCACGGACGGCTCCGAGCCGGCATGTGCGGATGGCGCGACGCCGATGCCCTCCGATAACGGCGAGAGCCTGCTCTGCCCCGTGGCCACCGAAGCCGAACCGGGCTCGAGCGAAACCGAATGCGAAGAAGAAGGCGTCGGCTGCAGCGCTGACACGAGCCCCGGCTCGGACGAACAGACCTGCGAAGCCTCGGCCAGCGATAGCTCGAGCTTCGTCTGCGAAGCCGAAGACTGACAGTCGCGACGGGCGCTCAGCGCCCCGCCGCGACGAGCTCGCTGCTCGCAAGCGCCTCGTAGGTGGCGCCCTCGGGCGTGAGCCACGAGCGGTACAGGACGATCGCCTCCGGCATGAAGCTCAGCCGCGGCGTGGCGGGCAGCGACTGCTCGCTCGGCAGCCGGCCCGAGCGCGAGCGATCGGCGCCGCCGCCGGTCGAGCCGGTGGCGGTCCGGCGAGCGCCGCCGGCCCCGCGGCGCACGCGCGCGAGCGTGATGTGCGGCCTGTAGCGACGCCGCTCGGGGTGCCAGCCGCTCACGCTCGAGAGCGCGCCGCTGACACGCGCGTGCATGCGCTGCAGCTCACCCTCGTGGTCGCGGATCTCCACCGCAAGCGCATGCGGGCGCCGGGGTGGCAGCCACAGCGGCGCTCCGATCGACAGCTCGCAGGCGTGCTCGGCACAGGGCGCGAGCGCCGCGGCCAGCGCCTGGATCTCCCCCACCGGGCGGCTGCCCAGGAAGCACAGCGTCAGGTGCAGCGAGTGCGCGTCCAGCAGCCGCAGCGACCCGCGCGAGCTGCCGGCCGCCCGCGCTGACACGCCCACGCCACGAGCCCACTCGACGAGCTGCTCGCACGCCGACACGGGCGGGTCGACCGCCACGAACAGCCTTGCTGTGGCATCGCGGGACATCGCGCCACGCCGATGCTAGCGCCCGCTCCGCCGGCCGTACGTGCAGGTGCTCGCCAGGCGGTCAGGAATCGCTCAGCGCGCGGCGCACCAGATGCAGCGCGACCGTCGTCGCCCGATCGCGCACGTCGGCCCTGCCCCCGGGGAGGCTCACCGAGCGCGTCACCGGCTCACTTCCCTGCAGCGTGACGCTCAGCCACACAAGCCCCACGGGCTTCTGCTCGGTGCCGCCGCCCGGGCCGGCCACGCCCGTGATCCCCACGCCCACGTCCGCGCCCAGGCGAGCCCGCGCCCCGTCGGCCAGCGCCCGCGCCACCTCTCCCGAGACCGCCCCGTGCGTCTCGATCAGCTCGCGCGGCACGCCCGCCTGGGAGACCTTGGCCTCGTTGGAGTACGCGACGATGCCGCCGAGCATGTAATCCGAGGCGCCCGCCAGCTCGGTCAGCCGCGCCGCCAGCAGACCGCCTGTGCACGACTCCGCGGTGGCGATCGTGCGGCGTGGGCGTGCGTCGGGTGGGCCGTCGGGTGGCTGGGATCCTCTCAGCAGCGCCGCCACCTGCTCGTCCACGGTGCTCCCGTCTCGCGAGAACAGCGTGTCCGCATGGCGCGCGGCGACCACCCGCTCGAACGCGTCGTAGGCGTCCTGCGCGTCGGGCTCATAGCGGGTCACGATCTCCACCTCGGCCCGTTTCAGGCAGGTCGTGACCTCGAGCCGTCCAAGCTGCACGCCCTCGCGCTCGGCGACGCGCAGCGTCTCGGCGATCTCCGACTCGGGGATCCCGAACAGGCGCAGCGTGTGCTGGCGATACACGGTCGCGCCGGCGAGCGCCGCGCGCAGCGCCTCGCTCTCCAGCGCCTGTCTCCACATCGGCTGCAGCTCGCGCGGCGGGCCCGGCAGCACGACGACGGTGGGCGCGTGGCTTGGCGGAGACCCGGTCCCCGCCGGCACCACCAGCCCCGGCGCGGTCCCGACCGGCTCGAGCACGGTCGCCCCGCGCGGGATCGTCGCCTGCTTGCGGTTGGCCTGCGCGATCGCCTCGGGATCGATGTTCGGCCAGCGTTTGAGCAGCGGACGCACGATCTGCGCGATCCGCTCCGCCAGCGCCTCGTCGAGCACCATCTCGCGGCCTTGGAGCTCGCCGACGACCTCCGCCGTCAGGTCATCCGCGGTCGGCCCGAGCCCGCCGCTGGTCACGATCACGTCGATGCCGCGCTCGCTCATGAACTCGAGCGCCGCGCGCATGTCCTGCGGGCGGTCGCCCACGATCGTCGTGTACGCCAGGTCCACGCCGAGCTCGCGCAGCCGTTCGGCCAGCCACGGCCCGTTGCGGTCGCTGACCCTGCCCGTCAGCACCTCGGTGCCGGTCACGACGATGCCCGCGCGCACCGTGCGGCCGTCCGCTCGGCCGGCGCTGGGACGGGCTGGGTGGGCGGGATCCATATCCCCGCGCGAGCTCACTTGCACGTCGGCAGCTGGCTGGCCGTCAGTGGCCGGCGGCCGTCGGCCTTCGTGACCGAGTAGCCGATCGGTTCGCTGGAGGGCGCCACGGTCCGCGGTGTGCCGTCCACGAACATCGTCACCGAGCTGTTCCCCAGCGTGATCTCAAAGCGCCTCGCATGGTACGTCGGCGTGCTTTCGCCGGGTTGCAGCTCGAGCCCTGGGATCACCTTGCGCCCGTTGTCGCCGATCAGGCACACGTACACCACCGCGGTCGGTCGCAGCGACAACGCCACGAGCCCGGTGGAGGCGGCGCGGCGGTGGGCGGTGGATCCGCCGCTGGTGTGCTTGGTGGCGGAGGCGTGGTGCCTGGTCGCGGTGGTGCTCGAGGTGCCGGGCGTCTTCGTCGAGGAGCCGCCTCCGATCACGAGCAGCGCGATCAGCACCACGATCACCACGCCGATGGCGCCCACCGCGAGCATGTAGCCCCGTGACGGTCCGCCACCGGATCCCGCGCGCCCGCGCGTCCGTTTGCTCTGGGGCGTCGAGACGATCGGCTCGAGCATCGCCTCGCTCGGGCGCTCGTGGTGGCGTCGATACTCCTCCACGATCGCCTTGTCGTCGAGGTCGAGCGCCTGCGCATAGGTCCGCAGAAAGCTCTTGACGAACGTCGGCCCCGGCAGCAGCCCCCACTCTTCGTTCTCCAGGGCGCGCAGGTACTTCGCGCGGATCTTGGTCTTGGCCTCGATCTCCGACACGTCGATGCGAGCGCGCATACGCGCCTCGCGTAGCGTTGCTCCGATCTCGGGCATCAGGGCAAGAGGCTAGTCGCTGACGGCCGTCGCCGACTGCGTGGGCGAGGATTCCAAGCCCGCGAGCACCCGCGGCAGCTCGGCCTCGGTGATCAACACCTGCCTCGGCTTGGAGCCTTCATAGCCGGAGATCACCCCCCGACGCTCGAGCATGTCGATCATCCGCCCCGCGCGCGTGTAGCCCAGGCGCAGGCGACGCTGGAGCATCGACGTGGACGCCGTCTGCATTTCGGCGACGAGGCGGATCGCGTCGGTGAGCAGCGGATCCTCGTCCGGGTCGAACTCGTCCGGCGTGCCCTCGGGCGTCTCGGGCTCGACCTCCTGCAGCAGCTCCTCGCGCAGTTCGGGCTCGCCCTGGCGGCGCCACAGGTCGGTCAGCTTGGCGATCTGTGCCTCGTCGATGTAGGCGCCCTGGATGCGCTGCAGGCGCGAGCTGCCGACGGGGCTGAACAGCATGTCGCCCTGCCCCAGCAGCGACTCGGCGCCGTTCTGGTCGAGAATCACGCGCGAGTCCGTCTGCGAGGAGACCGCGAAGGCGATCCGCGAGGGCACGTTCGCCTTGATCATCCCCGTGATCACGTCCACGCGCGGGCTCTGCGTGGCCAGCACCAGATGGATGCCCACGGCGCGCGCCTTCTGCGCGAGGCGGATGATCGAGTCCTCGACGTCGGCCGGCGCCACCATCATCAGGTCGGCGAGCTCGTCGATCACGCACAGGATGTAGGGCAGCGGCGCTTCGCTGCGCTTGGCGCGCGACTTGTTGAGCTCGACCAGGCTGCGCGTGCGCGCCAGCGACATGATCCCGTAGCGCTGCTCCATCTCCTTGACCAGGTTCTGCAGCGCGTTGGCGGCCATGCGCGGGCTCGTGATCACGGGCGTCAGCAGATGCGGGATCGACTCGTAGTGGTTGAGCTCCACCTGCTTGGGGTCGACCAGCACCAGGCGCACCTCGTGCGGCGTGGCGCGCAGCAGCACGCTCGAGAGCATCGCGTTGATCGCGCCCGACTTGCCCGCGCCGGTGGTGCCCGCGACGAGGATGTGCGGCATCTTCGCCAGGTCGGCGCCGATCGCCTTGCCGGCGACGTCCTTGCCGAGCCACACGGTCAGCGGCGACCAGTCCTTGGGCGGCGCCTGGAAGACGTCGCCCAGCCTGACGATGCGCCTGTGGGCGTTGGGCACCTCGACGCCGACCGCCTGCTTGCCGGGGATCGGCGCGAGGATACGAATGTCGGTGGCCGCGAGCGCGTAGGCGAGATCGTCCTTCAGCTGAGCCACCTTGGCGACCTTCGTGCCGGGCGCCAGGCGCAGCTCGTAGCGGGTGATGTGGGGCCCCGCGACGGTGCCGATGACCTTGGCCTGGACGCCGAAGTGCCCGAGCGCCTCCACCAGGTTGGTGGCGATCCGCTCCTGTCCGGCGGTGTCGGGGCGCGTCTGCTCGGCGCTTGAGCGGGTCAGCAGCCCGGCGGCCTCGGGCAGGTGCCAAACGAAGTCCGGGTCGTCCGTCACCGCGCCCCTGAGCCTGCCCTGCGGGGTCAATTGATCGGGGCCCATCTCCCCCGGGTCGGCGTGCGCTGGCCGATCTTCGATCGGTCCGGAGATGTGCTCCTCCTCACCAGCGTGATCGTCGACCGGGACGTCCTGCCCTCCGTCGACGAGCTCATCGTGCTGGTCGAGATCCCCCTCGGGGAGTGACTCGTCCGCGTCGGCCCAGTCGTGCGAGGGCGCCTCGACGTGCGTCGCGCGCACGATCAGCTCCCGCGGAGCGGGCTCGGGGGGCATCAGCGGCGAGGACTGCGGGTCGTCGTCGATGGCGGCGGTGCTCGACGCGCGGCCACGGGCCGCCGGCTCGCGCTCGCGCAGCCGGCGCATCATGCGGGTGGTGTCGACGACGCCGCTGCCCGTCGCACGGATCACGCTCGCGATCGAGGCGCCGGTCAGCAGGATCACGCCGGTGAGCATCAGGAAGACGACGAGGATGTCCACGCCGACGTCCTGGACCAGCCTGTGCGTGAGCTGGTAGAGCGCCTCGCCGGCGACGCCGCCGTGCGCCTGCAGATGCGCGCTGCTCCACACGCGCGTGCCGTTCGCCGGAGCGGAGCTGAGCCCGAACATGCCGGCCGCCAGCGCGAGCGTGACCGCCGCGAACACGCACAGCGCGCCCGTGCGCAGCGGTCGCAGCGCGGGCAGCACCGGGCGCAGCAGCAGCGCGCTGCCACCCACCACGAGTGTCACCGGCGCGAGCACGCGCGCGCGCCCGAGCGTCCAGCCGAGCGCCACCGCCAGGCCGTGCCCGGCACGCCCGCCATTCCAGCCGCCGTACAGGACGAAGCCCATGAACACGCCGGCGGCCACGAGCGCCAGGCCGAGCACGTCGCGCTGGCGCTGGTCGAGCACGGGCAGGCGTGGCAGCGCGCCCGAGAACAGCGATCCGAGATTCGCGGCCCCACCCCTGCGTCTGCTTCGCCCCGAGCGGGCGCGCGCGGGCGCGCGGCGCCGACGGATCGACGATCGGCCAGCGGACGGGCGCGGAGAGGCGCGCTTGCGGACAGGAGCCATCTCGCGCAACTTCGACACCAGCGGCCCGGAACCTGCCTGCGAGCCTTACCATCGCTTTACACGCGGCCACTTACATAAAGACGATGAACGACTTCTCTCGCGCACCACGCGTCCTGGTGGTAGAGGACGACGAGGACATAGCCCAAGCGCTCCAGCGCTCTCTGCGCATGGAGGGATACGAGGTGAGGACAGCCGCCGACGGGCGCGCGGCGCTCGAGCAGGGACACTCGTTCGCGCCCGATCTGGTGATCCTCGATCTCGGCCTGCCCGAGCTCGACGGCTTGGAGGTTGCGCGCGAGCTGCGCGCCGACGACGACGTGCCGATCCTGATCCTGACCGCGCGCGACGCGCTGGAGTCGCGCGTGGAGGGGCTGGACGCGGGCGCCGACGACTACCTGGTCAAGCCGTTCGAGCGCCAGGAGCTGCTCGCGCGCATGCGCGCGCTGCTGCGCCGGCGCCCGCCGCGCGGCTCGGCGCCGCTGCGGGTCGGCGACCTGTCGCTGAACGTCGACACGCACGAGGTGCTCCGCGCCGAGCGCACGATTGACCTCACCCAGCGCGAGTTCGAGCTGCTCGAGTACCTGATGCGCAACGAGCGCATCGTGATCTCGCGCCAGCGCCTGCTCGACGAGGTGTGGGGCTATGACCCGTTCTCGACCACCAACACGATCGAGGTGTTCGTCTCCAACCTGCGCCGCAAGCTGGAGGCCGAGGGCGAGCCCCGCCTCCTGCACACGATCAGGGGAGCCGGCTACGTCCTCCGAGCCTAGACCGCTCCCGCTCCCCACCTCGCTGCGGCGGGTCGGTGAGCGCTTGTCGGCCAGCTTCGACCGGCTGCCGATCCGCGTGCGCCTGGCGGGCGTCTCGGCGCTGCTGACGTTTGTGATCCTGTGCGCGTTCGCGCTGGCGATCGGCTCGCTGACCGTCGAGCGCATACGCTCGGACTTCAACCGCGAGGTGCTGGAGACGGCCCAGGCGCTGCCGTCCCAGCTGAGGATCAGCGTCGACCCGTTCACGATCAGCAGCCCGCTCGAAGACTTCGCCTCGAATGCCGATCACGCCGAGATCAGGATCCTGTCGAAGGCCGGCAACGTCCTTGCACATGAGCCCGCGAGGGCGCCCTCGCTCGGGCCGCCGGAGCCGACCCCGATTACCGTCAACGGCTATCGCGTGATCAGCCGCGAAGCGGAGGTGACGCTCGGCGCGACCGGCGAACCGATCGGACGCGTGATCGTGCAGTACGGCCGCCAGGTGGCCGCCACGGAGGCGACGGTCAAGCGCGTGGAGCTGTTCCTGGTGCTGGGCGTGCTCGCCGGCAGCCTGCTGGCGCTGGCCGCGGGCATGGCGATCGCGCGGCGGGCGATGGCGCCGATCGCGCTCTTGACCTCCACCGCCGCCGAGATCGCGCGCACCCGCGATCCGTCACGCCGCATGCCGCAGTCCCAGGCCGAGGATGAGGTCTCAGAGCTCGCGCACACGCTGGAGGACATGCTGCGCGGGCTCGATGCCGCGCGTGAGGAGACGGAGTCGATGCTGGCCCGCCAGCGGCGGTTCGTGGCCGACGCCTCGCACGAGCTGCGCACGCCGCTGACGAGCGTGCTGGCGAACCTCGAGCTGCTCGCCGAATCCCTGCACGGCGACCAGGGCGAGGCGGCGAGCTCGGCGCTGCGTTCCTCGCAGCGGATGCGCCGTCTGGTCGCCGACCTGCTGCTGCTGGCGCGTACGGACGCCGCGCGTGTGGTCGCGCGCGAGCCGTGTGACCTGGCGCAGATCGTCGTCGAGGCGGCCGGCGAGCTCGGGCCGGTCAGCGCCGCCCACGAGATCACGCTCGACATCCACCCGGCGAAGGTGATGGGCGCGCGCGACGAGCTGCACCGGCTGACGATCAACCTGCTCGAGAACGCGCTGCGCCACACGCCGCCGGGCACGACGATCCACGTCGCGACGCTCACGAGCACCGACGGGAACGTGCAGCTGGTGGTCGAAGACAACGGCCCGGGCGTCCCCGCCGAGCTCGCGCCGACGCTGTTCGAGCGCTTCGTGCGCGGCGCCGGCGACCGCGGCGGCTCGTTCGGCCTCGGCCTCGCGATCGTGCAGGCCGTCGCAGTCTCTCACGGCGGCAGCGTCACGCTGGAACGGTCGCAGCTCGGTGAGGCGGAGGGCGCCACCGGCGCCCGCTTCGTCGTGACGATGCCCGCCTACTCAGACCTCGACGACGACCGGCAGCACCATCGGCCGGCGCTTCAGACGGTCATAGACTAGCTTCGCCAGGTCGTCGTGCAGCACCTGCTGGAGCAGGTCCACCTCCCTGATTTCCTCGCCCGCCGCCCGGCTCAGCGACTGCTCGACGGTCAGCCGGATCTCATCCACGAGCTCGTCGGCCTCGTCGAGGAAGGGCACGCCGCGGAAGATCACCTCCGGGTCCGCCACCGAGCTGCCGTCCTGCTCGGCGATCGTGACGACCACGATGAAGATCCCGTCGGCTGAGAGCATCCGCCGGTCGCGTAGCGCCGCGTCGGCCATCTCGCCGATCTCGACGCCGTCGACGAAGATCATGCCAGCCTGCTCGCGCGCGCCGAAGCGTGCGCCGCGCGCGTCGAGCTCCAGGGGCAGCCCGTTGTCGCCCTTGAAGATGTCGCCGGGTGGCACGCCGACGGCCTCGGCCAGCTGGGCGTGCAGGCGCAGCCGCTTGAAGTCGCCGTGGAACGGCATCACATAGCGCGGCTTGACGAGGTTGAGCATCAGCTTGACCTCCTCGGCGTAGCCGTGCCCGGAGGCGTGCACGGGGGCCTCGCTCGGGGTGATCACGTCGCAGCCGATGTGGTAGAGGCGGTCGATCGTCTCGTTGACGGCGCGCTCGTTGCCGGGAACGGGGGTCGCCGAGAACACGACGGTGTCGCCTGCCTTGAGCTCCACCTGGGGATGATCGCGGTGCGCCATCCTGCGCAGCGCCGACAGCGGCTCGCCCTGAGATCCCGTCGAGATGATCACGACGCGCTCGTCGGCGAAGTCGGCGATCTCGCGTGGCCCCACCAGCATGCCGTCGGGGATCTCGATGTGCCCGAGTGTGCGCCCGATGCCAACGTTCTTGCGCATCGAGCGCCCGACCAGCGCGACCTTGCGGTCGAGCGCGTACGCCGCGTCGACGACCTGCTGCACCCGATGGATGTTCGACGCGAAGCTCGTCACCACGATCCTGCCCTCGCAGCGCGCGAACACCTCCTCCAGGTGCGGACCGACGACCGACTCCGACGGCGAGAAGCCCGAGCGGTCGACGTTCGTGGAATCCCCGCACAGCAGCAGCACCCCCTCGCGGCCGAGCTCGGCCAGGCGCGAGACGTCCGCGGGCGGCCCGTCGACGGGCGTCTGGTCGAACTTGTAGTCGCCGGTGATCAGGACCGTGCCGAGGTCGGTGCCGAGCGCGACGGCGCTGGAGTCGGGGATCGAGTGCGTCATGTGCACCAGCTCGAGCGAGAACGGGCCGAGCTCGAGGCTCTCACCGGGATCGACCTCATGGAGCTCGACGTCGCGCAGCTTGTGCTCGTCGAGCTTGGAGCGCGCCATCGCGACCGTCAGCGCGCCGGCGAACACCGGCGGCTGGGCCTGCGCGCCGAGCTCGCGCAGCACCCACGGCAGCGCCCCGAGATGGTCCTCGTGGCCGTGGGTCACGACGATCGCCTCGATGTCGCGCGCACGCTCGCGCAGGTAGGAGAAGTCGGGCAGCACCAGGTCGATGCCGACCATCTCCGGCGTCGGGAAGCGCAGACCTACGTCGACCACGATGATCCGGCCGTCGTACTCGACGACGGTCATGTTCTTGCCTATCTCCCCGAGCCCGCCAAGGGGCAGGACGCGCAGCTTTGAGCTCACGCGGGCGTGCGGGCGGGTTGGATCGGCACGAGACCGTGGCGCTCGAGCATCGCGCGTACGGTCTCCGTCTCTTCCGCGGTGGCCTCCACCAGCGGCAGGCGCAGGCCCCCGACGTTATGTCCCAGCAGGTTCAGCGCCGCCTTCGTGCACGTCGGGCTGGCGGTCAGGAACAGCGTCTTGTACACGTCCTGCAGCGACGCGTCGATCTCGGCGCGATGCTCGGGCTCGTCGACCATCCGGCGCATCTCGTTGCCGACGATGTGACTCGCGACCGTGATGCCACCGGCGCCGCCCATGTCCAGCGTCCGCGCGAACGTCGCGTCGTCCCCGGCGTACAGCGCCAGGCCGTCGATCAGCTGAAGCTCGTCGGCGTTCGCCTGCTTGACGCCCTCGATCCCGGGGATCTGCGCGAGCTCCGCGAGCAGGTCGGGCGGCATGTTCGTGCCAGTCCGCGCCGGGATGTTGTACAGCAGCACAGGTTTGTCGGTGGCGGCAGCCACCGCTTCGTAGTGGCGGCGCAGGCCGAGACGGCTGGGCCTGTTGTAGTACGGGGTCACCGACAGCGTCGCATCGACGCCTAGCTCGGTCGCGCGTTCGGTCAGGTGCACCGCCTGGCGCGTGTCGTTGGTACCGGTGCCCGCCACGATCGTCTTGCCCGGGGGACGCTCGGCGACCGCCAGCTCGATCAGCCCCAGCTGCTCATCGCCGCTCATCGTCGAGGCCTCGCCCGTTGTCCCGGCGACCACGAACCCGTCCGAGCCGTTCTCCGCCAGGTGCCGCATGAGCGCGACGAACGACTCCTCGTTGACCCGCAGATCCTCGTCGAAGGGGGTGACGATCGCCGTCAGGATCGTGCCTAGCTCGTGCATGCGCCCAGTATCTCATGCCGGCCGACTTCCCCGGGGACGCACGAACGGACCGGCGCCGATCACTACGCTGCCCGCAGATGCGGCGCAGCCTCGTGTCCAGCTTGCTGATCGCGCTGGCGCTGCCCGCGGTGGCGGGGGCGCGCACGCCGATCGTGGACTCCGACCCGGTGGCCGAGGCCGTCACGCGCGCCGTCGAGTACTGGGGCGGCACGCCCTGCGCCGGGCAGGTCACGGTTGTTTCGAACCAGAGCAGCGAAGCGCCGCCCGCGGGCGTCAATGCGCCCAGCCCCGCCGGCGGCCTCGCGGCAATGTGGGCGACCTGGCTGACCCCCGCGGGCGCCAACCAGTTCGACGCTGCCGGCGAGCCGATCCCGCCAGCTGAGTTCAGCGGCTGCGTGGTGCACGTCAACTCCAGCGTGTGGCCGAGCTGGCAGGCCGACGACCGCAACTTCGCCGCATTCTGCAAGGAGATGCTGCACGAGTACGGGCACCTCGACGGATACCCCGACGCGGGCGCGCTACCCGACACGATCCAGTACGAACGCCCCGACCTCGCCCACGTGCCGTTGTGCGAACGCTACCGGCTGATATACGGCCACAGGGTCTACGAGTCGATGCGCCGCCCGCCACCCAAGACGCCGGCGAAGCGCCGGCGCGCACGACAGGACGCTAGAACAGGAGACTCTCCAGGCCCACGGTGAACCGGCGTTCGAGCGTCCCGATGCTACGCACCGCGAGCAGCACCCCCGGCATGAACGACTCGCGCCCGATCGTGTCGTGGCGGATCGTGAGCGTCTGGGCGAGATCGCCGAGGATCACCTCCTGATGGGCGACCAGGCCGGGCAGGCGCACGGAGTGAATCGGCGGCGGCTCGCCGCCGCTCGCCTCGGCCATCAGCTGCGCGGTGCGCGCCGCGGTGCCACTGGGCGTGTCGAGCTTGCCGTCGTGGTGCAGCTCGATGATCTCGGCCTTGCGCATGTGCCGCGCGGCCTCGGCCGCGAAGCGCATCATCAGCACGGCGCCGATCGCAAAGTTCGGCGCGATCAGCACGTTCGCGGGATGCGATGCGCGCTCGCCCTGGGATGCCCGCCCGCCCTCCTCGAGCTGGGCCTGCTGCAGCGGCGCGGGGTCAAAGCCGGTGGTGCCGATCACCACGTGCACGCCGGCGCGCACGCACGCAAGCGCGTTCTCGAGCGCCGTGTCGGGCCGGGTGAAGTCGACCACCACATCGGCGTTCGCGAGCAAGTCCGCGAGCGCGGTGCCGAGCAGCGGGTCGGCGCGCCCGACGAGCTCCATGTCCTCGGCGCCGAGCACCGCCTCGCACACCGTCTGGCCCATGCGTCCGGCGGCTCCGGCGACGGCCACTCGGATCATCGCGCCGCTCCGGTGGCCTCCACTGCGCTCGCCACGTCTGCGGCGGCGGCGCCCTTCGCCACTGCGCCGCCGAGCGGCTCGATCGCCGCGAGGAACTCCGTCTCGGCGGGCCCCACGCCGGCGACCGACAGGCCGCCGGCGCTGAACAGCTCACCCGCAAGCGTCCGCACCGCGTCGATCTCGACCGAGTCGATCCGCTCGATCATCTCGTTCACCGACAGGATCGGCATGTCGTTGAGCAGCGAGGCGCCCAGGCGACTCATGCGCGCACCGGTGGACTCCATGCCGAGCACCACGCGCCCCTTGAGGTTCTCGCGCGAGCGTACGAGCTCCTCCTCGCTGGCGGGGTCCTCGACGCAGCGTTCGAGCTCGGCGGCGACCACCGCCAGCGCCTCCCTGACGTTGTCCGGGCGCGTGCCCACGTACAACCCGACCTCGCCGGTGTGCGCGTACAGGTTGGAGAAGGTGAAGACCGAGTAGGCCAGGCCGCGGCGCTCGCGCACCTCCTGGAAGAGTCGTGAGGAGGAGGTGCCGCCGAGCACGCCTTCGAGCACGCGCAGCGCGAAGCGTCGCTCGTCCGCGCGCGCGATCCCCGCGCCACCCACGCACACGTGGTACTGCTCGGTGTCTTTCTGCAGGAACTGCGCGCGGGGTGTGAAGTCAGGCGCGCCGGCCGCTGTGACCGCCGCTGCGCTCGCTTGAAGCGATTGTGTGGAGTGGCCGTTGCCCGCAGCCCGCGCCTGTCCGAGACCGCTGGGCGATCTCTGAGCGGCCATCTCCACGAGCGCGTCGTGGTCGACCGACCCGGCGGCCGCGATCACGATGCTGCCGGGGAGATACCGCTGCGCGTGGAACGCTGCGAGCTGCTCGCGCGTGACCGCGCCGACGACCTCGGCGGTGCCGATCACCGCGCGGCCAAGTGGATGCGAGCCGAAGATCGCCTTGCCGAGCACGTCGAAGACGCGGTCCTGGGGATCGTCTTCATACATCGCGATCTCCTCCAGCACGACCTCGCGCTCGGCCTCCAACTCGCCGAAGCGCGGCTGCCAGACCATGTCGCTCATCACTCCGAAGGCGTGCTCGAGATGGCGGTCCAGCACGCGCGTGTACAGCGACGTGGCTTCCTTGTCGGTCCCCGCGTTGATCTCCGCTCCCATCGAGTCGAAGATCTCGTCGATCTCCTGCGATCCGTAGCGCTCGGTGCCGCGGAAGAGCATGTGCTCGAGCAGGTGCGAGATGCCCGCCTGGCCCTCGTGCTCGGCGACCGAGCCCGTGGCGATCCAGAAGCCGAGGGCCACCGAACGCACGCTGGGCACGCGTTCGGTGACCACCCTCACGCCTGAGTCAAGCGTGGTGATCCGATGCTCGTCGCTCACGCCGGAGGACTCTGGGGTCAATCGCGACCGTGGCGCGGACGCCCTGAGCCGCGCTCGCCCTCACGCCGACGGCCACGGTCGGAGCGCTCGCGGCCGTTGGATGAGGACCCGCCCCCGCCCCCCCTGCCGCCCTCGCGCGGTCCGCGGCCCCCTCCGCCGCCTCCGGTGCCGACGCCGGCGAGCTCCTCGACGGACTTGCCCGCGATGTCGGGGTCCTTGCTCAGGCGCAGGCCGATGCGCCCGCGCTCGCGGTCGACCTCGACCACGCGCACGTTGACCTCGTCGCCCTTGTTGAGCACGTCCTCGACGCTGTCCACGCGCTGGCCGGGTGAGACGTTGGAGATGTGCAGCAGCCCGTCGGTGCCCTTGGCGAGCTCGATGAACGCGCCGAAGGTCGTCGTCTTGACGACCTTGCCGACGTACTCGTCGCCGACCTCGACCTCCTTCATCATCATCCGCACGTGCTCCACGAGCGCGTCGCCGAGCTCGCCGTTGGCGGAGTAGATCAGCACCTGCCCGTCGTCGTTGACGTCGATCTGCGATTCGAACTCGTCGGAGAGGCCGCGGATCGTTTCGCCGCCCTTGCCGATCAGCAGGCCGATCTGCGAGGGGTCGATCTGGATCGTCTGGATGCGCGGCGCGAACTGGCTGAGCTGCTCGCGCGGCGTCTTGATCACCTCGGCCATCTTGCCGAGGATGAACGTCCGGGCCTCTTTGGCCTGCGCGAGCGCGTCGCGCAGGATGTCGAACGTGACGCCCGTGATCTTGATGTCCATCTGCAGCGCCGTGATGCCGCGCTCGGTGCCGGCGACCTTGAAGTCCATGTCGCCGAGGTGGTCCTCGACGCCGGCGATGTCTGTCAGGACGATGTAGTCATCGCCCTCCTTGATCAGCCCCATGGCGATACCGGCGACCGGGCGCTTGATCGGCACGCCCGCGTCCATCAGCGACAACGAGGAGCCACACACCGAGGCCATCGAGGATGAGCCGTTGGACTCGAGGATGTCCGAGACCACGCGAATCGAGTAGGGGAAGTCCTCGATCGAGGGAACCATCGGCGCCAAAGCCCGCTCGGCGAGCGCCCCGTGGCCGATGTCGCGACGCTTGACGCCGCCCATGCGGCCCGCCTCCCCGACCGAGAACGGCGGGAAGTTGTAGTGGTGCCAGTAGTACTTTTTGGTTTCCAGGCCGAGCGTGTCCAGGCGCATCTCCTCCTTGAGGGTGCCCATCGCCACGACGCTCAGCGCCTGGGTCTGCCCGCGCGTGAACAGCGCCGAGCCGTGCGTGCGCGGCGTGACGCCGACCTCGATCGTGATGTCGCGGATCTCGCTCTCGCCGCGGCCGTCCGGGCGCTTCTTGTGGACGGCGATGCGCTCGCGGATGATCGACTTCTCGAGCTTGTCGAACGCCAGCTGCACCGCTGCGCGCTTCTCCTTGGCGGCCAGCAGTTCGTGCTCGGAAGCACCCTCCGGCGCCGCCGGCGCGTGGTGCTCGAGGATCGCCGCCTCGGCCTCCCTGGTCGCGTCCTGGCGCTCGAGCTTGTCCTCGACCTGCGTGGCCGCGTCGAGCTGCGAGCCGTGCGAGGCGCGGATCGCGTCGAGCACCGCCGGGTCGACCTTGATCGCCTCGAAGACTTTCTTCTCCTTGCCGACTTTGGCCGCGAGGTCGCGCTGCAGCGCGCACAGCTTCTTGATCGCCGCGTGGGCGATGTCCAGCGCGTCGAGGATCTCGGCCTCGGGGATCTCGTTGGCGCCCGCCTCGACCATCAGGATGGCCTCCTCGGTGCCCGCGACGATCAGGTCGAGGTCCGAGCCGCCCTCGGCGTCGGGAAGCAGGCTCTCCTCGGTGGGGTTGACGACGAAGTTGCCGTCGATCTTGCCGATCCGCACGGCGCCCACGGGCGTCGGCAGCGGGATGTCGGAGAGCATCAGCGCGGCGGAGGCGCCGTTCATCGCGAGGATGTCATAGGGGTGGACGTGGTCGATCGACAGGGGGATCGCCACGAGCTGCGTGTCATAGCGCCATTCCTTGGGGAACAGCGGACGGATCGGGCGGTCGATCATGCGCGCGGTGAGCGTGCCCTTCTCGCCCGGGCGGCCCTCACGCTTGAAGAACGAGCCGGGGATTTTCCCGGAGGCGTACATGCGCTCCTCGACGTCCACCGTCAGCGGGAGGAAGTCGACGTCGCGCAGGGAGCCGGCGACGGCTGTTGCGAGCACCATCGTGTCGCCCTGGCGGACGACCACTGCACCGGAGGCCTGCTTGGCCATCCTGCCGGTCTCAAACGAGATCTCGCTACCGGCGATCTCCACGGAGACCCGTGTAACGGCATCACTACTCATATTCACTGCCTTCCTGTTCCGCCCGTCGGTCGGCGGTCCGTTTCTCTTTTTCTCTTTTCCCGAACGGACGGAGCTTAGCGGACTGCGGTTGAGGGTAAGGCTAGGAGCCGGCTGCGGCGAGGCCCTCGCGCAGCAGCTCGACGCCGGGCAGCTCGCCCGGCGAGCCGGCTTCATAGCTCCAGCGCACGACGCCGTCGGGTCCGGTGATCACCAGCGCCCGCTGCGGAAAGCCGCCGGGGTGCAGCACGCCGAAGGCGGCGCACGCGGCGCCCTTGGGCTCGAAGTCCGACAGCTGCTCGCTGCCCACACCGAGCTTCTCCTTGAACGCGCTCTGCGCCCAGGTGGAGTCGCAGGAGACGCCATACAGCGCGTCGCCGCGCCCCTCCAGCTCGCCCCGCAGCTCCTCATACAGCTGCAGCTGGTCGGTACACACGGGGCTGAACGCGAACGGGTAGAAGACCAGCACGCTCGTGCGACCCTGCAGGTCCTGCTCGGTGAAGCTCTCGCCGTCGGCACGCGCGAGCGTGAAGCTCGGCGCAAGCGTGCCTGCGGCGATTATGGTCACAGCGCGACCTTGGAGGGTCGAGGATCGAGTGGAGCAAGGACGCAGGAAGCGTGGCGTGCTTTGCACGCGAGCGACCGAGGACGCAGCTCCGCGAAGGTCATCGGCGCTCCGAGGCTATCTGCGCAGGCCGAGCTCTTTGATGAGGGCGCGGTAGCCCTCGAGGTCGCGCCGGCGCAGGTAGGCGAGAAAGCGTCGCCGCTGTCCCACGAGCATCAGCAGGCCACGATATGAGTGGTAGTCCTGGCTCTGCTCGCGCAGGTGCCCGTTGAGGTGGTTGATGCGCTCTGTCAGCAGCGCGATCTGAACCTTGGTGTTGCCGGTGTCCTGCTCGTTGGCTCCGAACTGGGCGGCGATCTCGCGCTTGCGCTCACTTGTTATTGCAGCCATGGCTCCGGGCACGGTAGCAGACGCAAACCGCGCGGCCGACACCGCGGACCCCTCGCGCCCTGGCTCTAAGCGGCGATCTCGCGGGTGCGCTGCACGTCGCGGTGCACCTGCTCGACCAGCGCGGCGGGATCCTCGAAGCGCCGCTCGCCGCGCAGGCGCGCCAGGAAGCGCAGGCGCAGCTGGCTGGCGTACAGGTCGCCTTCGAAGTCGAGGACGTAGGCCTCGATCAGCTCGCCGCGGCCGGTCTTGAACGTGGGACGCACGCCGATGCTGACGGCGGCGGGGCGGCTGCCGATCTGCTCGCTCTCGGCCACGCACGCGTACACGCCGTGGCCGGGGCAGGCGAGCGCCTCGTCGGGGACGAGGTTGGCGGTCGGGAAGCCCAGCTCGCGCCCGCGCTCGTCGCCGTGCACGACTTCGCCGCGCAGCTCGAAGCTCGCACCCAGCAGCCGGTTGGCCTCAGCAACCTCGCCGGCGAGCACCAGGCCGCGAATGTGGCTGGAGGAGACGATCTCGCCGTCGACCTCCAGCAGCGGGTGCACGACGGTGTCAAAGCGCGCGTCCTCGGACAGCAGGCGCGGGTCGCCTTGCGCCTTGTGGCCAAAGCGGAAGTTCTCGCCGATTGCGACCTGCTTGGCGCCGAGCGCGCCGACGAGCACATCGTCGATGAACTCGTTGGCCGAGCGCTTGGCGAACTCTGTGTCGAACGGGATCACGATCAACTCGCGCACGCCGAGCGAGGCGACCAGCTCGGCCTTGCGCTCGAGCGTGGTCAGCAGCTTGGGCGTGTGCTGCGGGGCGACCACGGACACGGGGTGCGGATCGAACGTGAGCACGCTGTCGGCGCCCCTGATCACCTCGCGATGCCCCACGTGCACGCCGTCGAAGGTGCCCACCGCGACGCTGCGCTCGGTTCCGCGCTCCACGTCGGGCAGGCGAGTGACCTTCACGGCCGCACAGCCTATTTGGACAGCGCGCCGAGCGCCTGATCGAGCGCCATCAGCGGCGGATCGCGCCACGGCTGCCCGCGCTGCGGCGGGCCGACCGCGTCGCGCACGTCGAACGGCCCGATCGCGGTGCGCCTCAGCTGCAGGCAGTACGCGTCCTTGAGGTCGGCGATCAGCGAGCGCACGTAGGTCCCGGAGCCGCACTCGATCGCAAAGCCGGCGCGCGGCAGCTCGCCGGGCGCCGGCAGGTCAGGCGGCAGGCCCGGCGGGGCGTGTGGATCGCGCCAGAGCTGCTCGAAGCGGGTGACGGTGACGATCCGCTCGGGCATCTCGAAGCGCTCGCCGCGACGGGCGCGCTTGTAGGCGCGCTCGCCGCCGATCTTCACCGCCGAGTGCATAGGCGGGCGCTGGCGCAGCTCCCCGGTGGGCAGCGCGGGCGGGTCGTCCGGAACTCGCCCGGTGATCGTGATCTCGCCCTCGGTGTCGCCGGTGCTCGACACCGCCCCCAGCTGCGCGACCGTCTCGTAGCGCTTGGGCAGCTGCATGAGCGCGCTCTGGGCCTTGGTCGCCCTGCCGACGAGCACGAGCAGCAGCCCGGTGGCGAAGGGGTCGAGCGTGCCGGCGTGCCCGGTGCGCGCGCCCGCGAGCGCCCGGCGCACGGCGGCGACCACGTCGTGGGAGCTCATGCCGGCGGGCTTGTCGATCAGCAGCACGCCGTCCATCGCGCTCTCCTGCCCCCACGCTCGCCGCCGCGTCCGCTCAGACGAGCGTGGCGGCCGCGTGCCCGTCAGATGATGGGTGCAGCTGCGCGGCGATCGCCTCGCGCAGGAACACGATCAGCTCGTCGGGATCGAGCGTCGTCGAGAAGCCGGCCGCGCGGCGATGCCCGCCACCGCCCTGAGCGCGCGCGATGATCGACACGTCGACGTCGTCGTCGGTCGCGCGCAGCGAGACTTTGTGCTGACCCTTGCGCTCGCCGCTTGAGAGCTCACGCACGAGCCCCGCGACCTTCGCGCCCTCCAGCGCGCGCAGCTCATCGATGATGCCCTCGGAGTAGCTCTCTTCGGCGTCGGCACGGTCGAAGTCCTCGGCGCTGAGCGTCGCGATCGCGAGCTCGCCGGCGTCGAAGCGCTGCAGCTGTGAGAGCGCGAGCGCGAGCAGCGTGAGCTTGCCCAGCGGCACACCCTCGTACAGCTTTCGATAGACGCTGGGAACGTCGACGCCAGCTTCGATCAGCTCGGCGGCCATCAGATGCGCGAGCGGTCCCGTGTTCTCGTACATGAAGCGCCCGGTGTCGGTGATCAGCCCGATGTACAGAGCCTCGGCGACCGGCGGCGTCGGTCGCACGCCGAGCCCGTGCATCAGATCCCACACGATCTCAGCGGTGCAGGAGGCGTCGGGCACGACGTGGTTGAGCGTGCCGAAGCGCGTGTTGTCGTGGTGGTGGTCGATGTTCAGCAGGTGCGCGCCGTCGCGCAGCACGCTCGCGGAGTTGCGGTCGATGTTGCCGCAGTCCAGGAACACGACGGTGCGCTGCGCGATGTCCGCCGGCGGGAGTCGAATCAGGCCGTCCAGCGACAGGAACCTGTACTCGCGCGGAAGCGGCAGATCGTCGGGTGAGATGAAGATCGCGGAGTCCTTGCCGAGCGCCTGCAGCAGCCCGTGCATCGCCAGCAGCGAACCGAGCGCGTCGCCGTCGGGGTTCTCGTGGGCGGCGAGCACGAAGCGCTGATCCTCGCGCAGCCGCGTGAGCACCAGCTCGCGTGTCTCCTCGGTGTGTGGAATCTCGCTCACGGGCCTTTGATCTCCTCGATCAGCTCCTCGACGCGCAATGCCCGATCGGTGGTGTCGTCATAGAAGAACTCGAGCGCGGGCGTGTGCTTGAGGCGCAGCTCGCTGGCAACGCGCGCCTGCAGGAAGCCGTGGCCACTGCGCAACCCGTCGAGCGTGGCCTCGCGCTCGGCCGGCTGCGAGACGCCGCCGTCGGCGCCGAGAACGCTCACGTACACACGTGCATGGCGTAGGTCTGGGCTGGTTCTGACATCGGTCACGGTCACAAATCCCACTCGCGGGTCCTTGAGGTCTCCTGCCACGGCGTCGCCGAGCACCTGCCGGATGGCCTCATCGACCCGGCGCATCCTTCCTGTGCTCATCCTATCCCTCCAATTCCCCGCCGAGCCTCGGGTCCCTTCAACGCCACTGAGGCGCGAGGATCAAGCGAGGCAAGGACGCAGTGAGCGAAATGTGCTGCGCACATGAGCGATCGAGGACGCCGCCTCGCGCCGGTCATCGCGCCTCAGTTGGACAGCTCGCGCTCCACTTGGCGTGTCTCGTAGGTCTCGAGCAGGTCGCCCTCGTGCAGATCCTGGAAGTTGGTGAGCACGATCCCGCACTCGAAGCCGCTTGCGACCTCGCGCGCGTCCTCGTTGAAGCGGCGCAGGCTCTCGATCGTCGTGTCGTAGATGACGGTGCCCTCGCGGACCACGCGCACGCGCGCGCCGCGCGTGACCTTGCCCTCGGTGACGAACGAGCCGGCGATCGTGCCGATGCGCGACGCTTTGAACAGCTGGCGCACCTCGGCCTGGCCGAGCGGGGTCTCCACCTCGGCCGGCTCGAGCATTCCCTGCATCGCCGCGCGCAGCTCCTCGATCGCGCGGTAGATGACCGCGTAGGAGCGGATCTCGACGCCCTCGCGGTCGGCGATATGGCGCGCGTCGCCGACGGGACGCACGTTGAAGGCCAGGATCACGCCATCGGAGGCCGATGCGAGCATCACGTCGGACTCGTTGATGCCACCGACGCCGCGGTGGATGATGTTGACCTTGACCTCCTGCTGGGGCAGCTTCGCGATCTCGTCCTCGATCGCCTCCAGCGAGCCCGCGACGTCGGCCTTGACCACCAGGCCGAGCTCCTTGACGGTGCCCTCCTGGGCGAGCTTGAAGACGTCCTCGAGCGAGACCTTGCGCCCGGAGCGCCGCGCGAGCGCCTCGGTCTTCAGGCGGTTGGCGCGCTCGCCGGCGAGCTGGCGCGCGCGGCGCTCGTTCTCGACCACGCGCACGTGCTCGCCCGCCTCGGGCACGCCGTCGAAGCCGAGCACCTCGACCGGCTGGCCGGGCATCGCGCGTTTCAGTTTGCCTCCGGTGAAGTCGTGCATCGCGCGCACGCGCCCGAAGTGCGCGCCCGCGACGAGCGCATCGCCGACGCGCAGCGTCCCGCGCTGGATCAGGATCGTGACGACGGGACCGCGTCCGGGATCGAGCTTGGACTCGATCACCGCGCCCGACGCCTCGGCGCCGGCGTTGGCCTTCAGCTCCTCGAGGTCGGTTACCACCTGGATCGTCTCGAGCAGCGTGTCGAGGCCCTCGTGGGTCTTGGCGCTGACGTCGACGAACTCGGTGTCGCCGCCCCACTCCGAGGGCTGCAGCCCGTGCTGGGTCATCTCGGTGCGCACGCGCTCGGGCTGGGCGCCCTCCTTGTCGATCTTGTTGACGGCCACGATGATCGGCACTTCGGCGGCCTTGGCGTGATCGATCGCCTCCTCGGTCTGCGGCTTGACGCCGTCGTCGGCCGCGACCACGATCACCGCCAGGTCGGTCACTTTCGCTCCGCGGGCGCGCATCGCCGTGAAGGCCTCGTGGCCGGGCGTGTCCAGGAAGGTGATCTCCTTGCCGGCGTGGCGCACCTGGTAGGCGCCGATGTGCTGAGTGATGCCGCCGGCCTCGCCGGCGACGACCTCGGTCTCGCGGATGGCGTCCAGTAGCGAGGTCTTGCCGTGGTCGACGTGGCCCATGATCGTGACCACCGGCGGGCGTTCGATCAGGTCCTCCTCGGCATCCTCGAATTCGGGCTCGACCTCGACGTCGTCGGCGGCGTGGACGATCTCGATCTGCTTGTCGAACTCGTCCGCCAGCACCTGGATGGCGTCGTCGGAGAGCGTCTGCGTGAGCGTTGCCATCTCGCCGAGAGACATCAGCTTCTTGATGATCTCCGGCACCGCCACGCCGAGGTACTCGGCGACGTCCTTGACGGTCGAGCCCGAGTTGACGCGGATCAGGTCGGTGGCCTCCATCGCGGCGGAGTCGATCGGGGCGATCGTGTCGTCGTAGGTGCCGCGCCTGCGCCGTCCGCGGCGGGGACGGCGCTGGGGCTGGTTGGAGGGGCCGCCCTGCTGGCGGCGCGAGGCCTGCGAGTCGATCACCACACGCCGGCGTCCGCCCGGCCCGATGTCGCCGGGCGTGCGCTCGCCGGTGCGCGAATCGCGTGTCGGTCGCACGCGCTCGGCGGCGGCAGCGGCGGCGGCCGATCCCGCCGGAGCGGAGCCAGCCGGCGCGGAGTCGCCCGCGGCGGGTGCCGCAGGCGCAGAGCCGGACGCAGCCGCTACGGCGGGGGCCGCGGCGGGCGCGGGCGCCGATGCGCTGGCGCTGGGTGCGGGCGCGCTCTGCGCGGGCGTCGCCGCTGGGGAAGCGATGCTCGCCGCTGTGGGCGAGGGTGCGGCGGCACGCGCCGCCGGCGCTTGGGCCTGCGCCGCGGACTTGGCGGGCGCAGCGGCGACGGGCGTCGAGGGCGGCAAGTTGAGCCCACCCGCGCCCCCGTTGGAGCTGGCGGGCGAGGCGCCGGCGCCGAGCGCGCTCAGCGCGGCGTCCTCGTCGACTGAGGAGGCGGCCGCCTTGGCCTCGATGCCGGCAGCCTTGAGCTTCTCGAGCAGCTCCTTGCTCGAGAGCCCGTGCTCCTTGGCGATCTCGTGTACGCGCTTCTTGCTCATCAGCTCACCGATTCTACGAGCTTGGGGTCGAGCGTCACCGGCGAGCGCAGCGCGCGTGCAATCCCGCCACGGCGCACGGCGCGCTCCAGGCAGGCACGATCGACCGCCGCGGGCTGGTCCGGATATCCGCCACGGCAGAGGTAGGCGCCGCGGCCCGGCATCGTGCCGTGGCGATCGACGATCGCGTTTCTGCAGGCACCGTCGCCGTCGCCGGCCGACCCCCGATCGGCTACGGCGATGCGCAACAGCTCGGACTTCGGCGCGATCCGTCCACAGCCGACGCAGCGGCGCCGGGGCACGTGCCGGTCTATGTCGCCTGCTCCTCGGCTGCCGTCTCGGCCGCCTGCTCCTCGACGTGCTCCGGCTGCGCGTCCGCGGGGCCCTCGGCGGGCGCGTCCTGCGGCGCCGCCTCGGCGGCAGGCGCCTCGGCAGGTCCGTCCTGCAGGGCGGCCGTCTGCTCGGCGGCAGGCACCTCGGCAGGCGCCTCGGCAGGTGCGTCCTGCGGGGCGGCGGTCTGCTCGGCGGCGGGCGCCTCGGCGTCGCCACCTTCAGAGGCGGCGAGGTCGCCGACGTTGTCGCTGGCGATGTTGGCGAGCGCCTGATGGCTTTCGAGCCCGCAGTAGCGCGAGTTGGGCAGCGATGCGTTGGGGCAGCGCCTGCCGTTGGAGAGGATCGCGGCGCAGCGGCCCTGGACCTCCTCCTCCTCGTAGCCGTGCTCGGCCTCCTCGGCGGCGAACTCGGTCTCCGAGCGGATGTCCACGCGCCAACCGGTCAGCCGCGCGGCCAGCCGCGCGTTCTGGCCCTCGCGTCCGATCGCCAGCGAGAGCTGGTCGTCGGGCACGATCACGGTGGCCTGCTTGGCCTCGTCGTCGACGAGCACCTCGCGCACACGCGCGGGCGAGAGCGCCTTGGCGACGAAGCGCGCGGGCTCGTCGTTGAAGGGGATGATGTCGATCTTCTCGCCGCGCAGCTCGGAGACGACCATGCGCACGCGCGAGCCGCGCGGGCCGACGCACGCGCCGACCGGGTCGACGCCGTCGGTGTGCGAGATGACGGCGATCTTGGAGCGGTAGCCGGGCTCGCGGGCGACGTTGGCGATCTCCACGAGACCGTCGGCGATCTCCGGGACCTCGAGCTCGAACAGCTTCTTGATCAGCTCGGGGTCGCGCCTGGAGACGATGATGGCCGGTCCCTTGGTCGAGGGCGAGACCTCCTTGATGACGGCCTTGATGCGCTGTGAGTGGTCGTAGCGCTCACCATCGACCTGCTCGGACTTGGGCAGCAGCGCCTCGACGCGTTCGCGCAGCTGCACGAGCGTGTAGCGCGAGTCCGACTGCTGCACGATGCCGGTGATCAGCTCGCCGACACGGTCGCGGTACTCCTCGTACATCATGTCGCGCTCGGCCTCGCGGATGCGCTGCAGGATGACCTGCTTGGCGGTCTGCGCGGCGATGCGGCCGAAGTCGTCGGGCGTGACGTCGCGTTCGTCGATCTGGTCGCGGTATTCGGCGAACTTCTTGGGGTCGATTTCCGGTTCCTCGGGTTCGCGCATCTCGCCGGTCTCGGGATCGACGGTCGTTTCCTCGTCGATCGTCTCGACGATCAGGTGCGCCTCCAGGCGTTCGGGGATGATCAGCTCGATGACCCTGAAGTCGGCGGTGTCGCGGTCCATCTCAACGCGCGCGTACTTGGCCGAGTCGGGCTGCTTCTTATAGGCGGACAGGAGGGCGTCCTCGAGCGCGATCATCAGCTTCTCGGGCTCGATGCCCTTCTCGCGTGCAAGCGCGTGCATGGCCTCAAGGATTTCGCGTGACATGGGCGGGCGTGCTCCTTAATCTTCGATCAGGTTCGAACGATGAATCTCCGAGTAGGGGATCGCGATGATGCCCCCGTCGGCGGCCAGCGTGACCTCGTCCTCGGATGCGCCCACAAGCTCCCCGGTGAAGCTGCGCACCGGCCGTGCGCCGGGGGGCCTCTCACCGTCGAGCTGCGTGATCGGCCTGGGGTGGCGCGTGCGTACCCGCGCGCGGTGCCCGACGAAGCGGCGGAAGTGCGCGGGCTTGGTCAGCGGGCGCTCACGACCGGGCGATGAGACCTCCAGCGAGTAGCGCTCGCGCAGGTCGTTCAGCGCCAGCGTCACGCGCTCGCACATCGCGAGCGTGACGCCGTCGGGGTGATCGATGAACACGCGCAGACAGCGCCCGCCGGAGACCTCGGCGAGGAGCACCTCGATGTCGGGCTCGCTGTCGGCCAGACGCCTTTCTATCTCTGTCTGCAGCATGGTCATGAACTGGCTCCTTACGCAAAAAAAGCGGGCGGGCGCCCACTCTCGGTACTGCTACCGGCGCCTGCGCGACGGTACGAAAGCTGTGGTTCGAGGATAGCAGTGGGCCGTCTGCACATACCCGGCTCAGCCGCGCTCTGCATCCCGACGTGCGCGTTCGCGGTACAGCCGGTAGTCCGCCCGCTCGGGCGCCAGCGAGCACGCCAGCGCCAGCGGCTTGCATGCCTCGCGGTGGCGTCCGAGCAACTGCATGGAGCGCCCCACGCAGAACTGCGCGTAATCGTTGGTGGGCGTCCTCGAGGCGACCGCATCGAACTCGGCGGCGGCGCTTTCGTAGCGCTGGGCGTGGAACAGCGCGCGTCCGAGCGCCTCGCGGATGGAGGCCTTGTCGGGCTCCAGGTCCCGCGCCCTGCTGAGCGGCACGATCGCGGCCTGGTGGTCGCCGTGGTCGAGCAGCTCACAGCCTCGCTGGTAGAGGTCGTAGACACTCTCCATCGGGGGCAGTTTAACGACTGCCGCGCAGGCTCTCGACGGCGTCGAGGATCGCCCCGGCGACCTGTGCCTTGCTCGCTCGAGGCACGTGGCGATCCTCGCCGGCGGTGAGGATCGTGACCTCGTTGGCGTCGGCGTCGAAGCCGATGTCGGTGCGTGAGATGTCGTTGACGACGAGCGCGTCAAGGCCCTTGCCGGTGAGCTTGCCGCGCGCGCTCTCCAGCGCGCGCTCGCCGTGCTCGGCGGCGAAGCCCACGAGCGTCTGGCCGTCGCGACGCTGAGCGGCCAGGCCGGCGAGCACGTCGGCGGTGGGCTCGAGCACGAGCTCCAGGCGCTCGCGACTTGACTTCTTGATCTTCCCGTCCGCGGGCGCGGCGGGCGCGAAATCCGCCACGGCGGCGGCCATCAGCAGCACGTCGCAGCCTGGGAACTCCTGCTCGCAGGCATCCTTGAGCTGGGCGGCGGTGACGACCTCGCGCCGGACCACGCCGGGAGGCGTGGCGAGTGCGACGTTGGCGGCCACGAGCGTGACCTCGGCGCCGCGCTCGCGCGCGGCCTGTGCGAGCGCGAAGCCCATGCGCCCGGACGAGCTGTTGCCGACGAACCTGACGCTGTCGATCGGCTCGCGCGTGCCGCCGGCGGTGACGAGCACCTTCAGCCCCCGCAGGGGCGCGGAGCCGCCGGAGTCCGCTCCCGGATCCCGGCCGGGGGCTCGATCGGCGAGCGGCTCAGACGCACGATCGGCGACCGCCTGCACGCACGCCGCGAGCACCCGCGCGGGCTCGGCCAGGCGCCCGACACCGTGCTCTCCCCTGGAGGCCAGCCGTCCGACGTCGGGCGCGACGACGATCGCGCCGCGCTCGCGCAGCGTGCTCAGGTTGTGCTGGGTCGCGGGATGCGAGTACATGTGGCTGTTCATCGCGGGCGCGATCACGAGCGGGCAGGTGGCCGCCAGCGCGCAGCTGCTGAGCAGGTTGTCGGCGAGCCCGCCGGCGAGCTTGGCGATCGTGTTGGCGGACGCGGGCGCGATCACGAACACGTCGGCGTTGGCCGCCAGCTCGAGGTGGCTGAGCGGCTCGTGCTGCGGCGGCGGCTGGTCGGGGAACGCCCCGCGCGCGGGGTCGCGCTCGAACTCGCTGCTCAGCACCGGCGCACCGGTCAACGCGGCGAACGACGCCCTGCCGACGAACCGCTGACTGGCGGGCGTCTGCACGACGCGCACCGCATGCCCGTCAGCGGTCGCCAGGCGCACGAGCTCGAGCGCCTTGTATGCGGCGATGCCGCCGCTGACGCCGAGCAGGATTCGGGACATGACTAGAGGTTGTAAACCGCCTGGCCGGCGCTAGCAAGCGCTGGCCGCCCCCTTGCGTCCCTGAGCCGGCCGAGGGGCAAGCGAGGCAAGGACGCAGTGAGCAAAATGTGCTGCGCACATGAGCGATCGAGGACGCAGCATCGCGCCGCCCATCGGTCGGCTCAGCGGTAGTGGTACTTCATCTTTCCTGCTGCTACCTCCTCGAGGGCGATCGTGAGGTAGTTTTTGGAGCCGGTTTCGACCATCGGCGGCGGGAACTCGTCGAAGGTGCCCTCGCCGAGGTTGTGGTAGTAGCTGTTGATCTGACGGGCGCGCTTGGCGGCGACGATCACGCCGGCGTAGTTTGAGTCGACCTGCTCGAGCAGGCGGTCGATGCGGGGGGAGATCACGGTTGCTGTGCCCTTTCCTTGTTGACCTTGCAGTGTAGTGCGCCGCGGGCGCGGGTCACTCGTGCGGCGTGCAGCGTATAACTATCGTTATACAGGTTCGCAAGGGGACACGTTCGCAAGGGGACAAATGCCGGGCAGCTGCCGAACACTGCCGGGCAGCTGTCAGTCGAGCTGCCCGGCGACGATCGCGGTGAGCCCGTCGAGCGCCTCGTCGAGCCGGTCGTTGACGACCACGTGGGCGAACTCGGGTTGCGCGCCGAGCTCCTGCTCGGCCACCTGCAGGCGCCGCTCGACCTCGTCCTGGTCGTCGGTGCCGCGACCGATCAGCCGCGTGCGCAGCGCGGACAGCGACGGTGGAGCGATGAACACCTGCACCGCCTCGGGCATCGCCGCGCGCACCTGGCGGGCGCCCTGGACCTCGATCTCGAGCACCACGGGCACACCCGCGCGCACGCGATCTTCTAGCTCGGAGCGCAGCGTCCCGTAGCTGCGCCCGGCGTAGTCGGCGTGCTCGACGAACTCGCCAGCGGCCACCCTCGCGTCGAACTGCTCGCGCGTCAGGAAGTGGTAGTCGACGCCGTCGCGCTCGCCGGGGCGCGGGCCGCGCGTGGTGGCGGACACCGACAGCTCGAGCTTGGGCAGGCGCTCCATCAGCCCGCGGATGAGCGTTCCCTTGCCGACCCCCGAGGGCCCCGTTATGACGAACACGCGCGCCACCGCCGGCACCCTAATGCCGTGCTCGGCGGGAAGCGCGCGCCCGCTGAGTGGAGACGGGCTCAGTGGTGCAACAGCGAGATGAGCTCGCTGCGCTGGCGCTCTGACAGCCCGCCGATGGTCTTGCTGGGGGCGATGCGGCAGTGGGCGAGGATCTTGTTGACCTTGACGCGCCCGTACTTGGGGACGGCGAGCAGCATGTCGAAGACCTTGGCCGTCTCGACGTACTCCGGCGGGTCCAGCAGCAGCGAGTGGATCGAGCGCCGCCCGGACTTCAGGTCGCGCTTGAGCTGTGCCCGCTGGATGCGGATCTGGTTGGCTCGCGCCAGCGCGTCCATCCTCTGGTTGAGCGACCGCTCAGGGGCGGTGGAGGTGTTTGCGGACGTCGTTCCGGTGGCCGGCGCCATGGGCGGCGAGTCTACACACCCGCGGGCGGCGATCAAGAAAAATCGCCCAATTCATCTAAACCTCAAGCTTAGGTATAGGAACATCGAGGTAGGTGGACGGTCTCGCGGTTAGTTTGCAGGGGTTTTTATGCGCCCCATACCTTCGAGCAGCCGGGACGCTGTCTCGCCTATTGGACCGCTTGCTCGCCGCGCGGGACGCTCCGGTATGGCGGTATCAACCCCCGTCGAGCGCGCTCCGCGCCAGCTCTCGCGCGATGCTCGCGCCGACGGCGGGGTCGCGGAAGCTCTCGGTCCCCACGGCCACGAGCGTCGCGCCGACGTCCAGCAGATCCCGCGCGTGGGATGCGCTCTGCACGCCGCCCATGCCGATCACGGGGATCGCCACGCGCGCGGCCACGGCGGCGACCTGCGCGAGCGCGACCGCACGGATCGCCGGGCCGGACAGGCCGCCACTGCCGCCGCCAAGCCAGGGATCCGCGCCACCGGCGCGCCGGCGCGGCGCGAGCGCCATCGCGCGCAGTGTGTTGATCAGCGAGACGGCGTCGGCGCCGCCGTGCTCGGCGGCGAGCGCACAGGCGGGCACGTCGGCTGTGTTGGGTGTGAGCTTGACAATAAGCGGCTTTGCCGTGCGCCCTCGCACCGCGCGCAGGACCTCCTCCAGCTGGCGGGGGTCGGCGCCGATGTCGAGGCCGGTCTTGACGTTGGGGCAGGACACGTTGAGCTCGATCGCGGCGATCTCGGCGCGCGCGTCGCATGCCTCCAGCAGCGTCGCGAGCTCGTCGGCGCTGGCGCCCATCACGTTCGTGATCAGCGGCACGCCGCGCCCGTCAGCGCCGGCGTCCGCGCCGATGCCCAGCTCGGCCAGCTGCGGGAGATCCTCGCGCAGGTATCCGTCGAGCCCCTTGTTGGGCAGGCCGATCGAGTTGATCAGGCCCGCCGGCGCCTCCCACAGGCGCGGCGGCGGGTTGCCGGCGCGCGGCTGCAGCGTGATCGTCTTGGAGACGTAGGCGGCGAACGGGAAGCGCTCGCGCAGCTCCTCGCCGAAGACCCGTCGTGCGGCGATCGCGTCGAACGTGCCAGAGCCGTTGATGATCGGATGCGCGAGCCGCAGGCCGCACAGCTCGACGCTCATGCCGGCGCGCCGATCGCTGCGCCACCGGCGTGGCCGCCGCCGGCGGAGTCGCCGCGGGTGTCGTGCTCGCCGGCGTGGTCCTCGACGCGCTCGAGCTCGGCGGCGTCGATCACGGGGCCGTCGACGCACACCCGCAGGTAGCCGCCGCCACGCCGGGGCACGACGCAGCCGAAGCACGCGCCGAAGCCGCACGCCAT
>Ga0187890_10000246_pt1 | contig 38430 bp, 32 predicted proteins | sample June2016WEW_21_1_FD_133005 | JGI IMG/M metagenome (GOLD analysis project Ga0187890, IMG submission 133005) | Peatland microbial communities from SPRUCE experiment site at the Marcell Experimental Forest, Minnesota, USA - June2016WEW_21_10 | ecosystem: Environmental > Terrestrial > Soil >... | reverse complement strand
GAAGCGCTTCTCGTGCTCGACGCCCGGCGCGTTGGTGTGCGCGAGCTCGTCGATCAGGCACAGCTCGGGCTTGCGCGCGATCACAGCCGGCAGGTCCATCTCCTCCAGCGGCGTGCCGCGGTATGTCAGGCGCCTGCGCGGGATCAGCTCCAGACCTTCGGCCTGCGCCAGCGTCTCGGCGCGCCCGTGCGACTCCAGATAGCCGACCACCACGTCGCGCCCGCTGTCGGCCTCGGCCACCCCCTCCTGCAGCATTCGATAGGTCTTGCCCACCCCGGGGGCCATGCCGATGAAGACCTTCAGGTGTCCCCGTTCGTCGGCCACGGTGCCATTGTGCTGGAAGAGACGGACCCGAGCACGGCGTCGTAGCGGCGGCGCACGTCTTCGCGGTCCGACTTCTCCGGCACCGACTCCTCGCATGCGCGCATGATCATCGCCGCCTGCTCGAGCACCAGCTCACGCTGCCGGGGGGAGGCCGTATACGCCATCACCTTGGCGAGCCCGTCGAGCTGGCGGATCATGACCGCCGGCATGCCGCGGCTGGCCTGGCGGATCTTGTCGTGCGCACGCTCGAGCAGGCGATCGAAGTCGACGGTCACGGCGATCACCCGCACGTGTCCGGCCGCGTCGCGATGAACCGTCGCCGGCCGCCAGCGGTCGGCGATCTTGCCCAGCCCGTCGCCCAGCCAGTCGATGCAGGCCAGCGCCGTGAACGTGTCGTTGACCGCAGGTGAGAGCGCCCGGATGGCGATCTCGACGAGCTGGTCGACCGCGAACGAGAGATCCTGCGTAAGGGTTCGGTGCGAGCCGGTCGCGTGCGCGCCGCCGAGCGCGCGTGCGACGCCGGGCGCGGCAGCCGCGGGCCACACGTTCGCCAGCGGCTCGCCCTCCACCACGAAGTGACCCGGGCGGCGCAGCAGGCGGATCACCGCGTGGCCGCGGCTGGCGATCTCGATCAGCGTGCTCATGCTCACGTACTGCAGATAGCCGCTGCTCGGCGCGCGCACGACGCCACTGTCCTCATCCAGGCGCACGAGCATCTCCGACAGCGACGGGCCCGCCTTTGGGCCGCCCGGGGCAGTCGGCGCGACCTCGGCTTCGATCGCCTGTGAGAGGTCGCCGGCGATGCTCGCGATCACCTGCGGCAGCTGGATCGACTTGGCGATGTGGTCGATGAACAGGACCAGCACCGCGACGTCCAGGACCACGAGCGCCATCGTGACCGTCACCGACAGGTGCGGAACGAAGTCTCCGTGGCCGCCCGAGCCGATCGCGCCGAGCGCGAGGACCGCGTAGACGAACGTCGCCACGAAGCTGCCGAGCGTGAACTGCGTGATCCGGTCGCGGATGAAGTTGCGCAACATGCGCGGCCCGAACTGAGTGGAGGCGAGCGTCAATGTCACGATCGTGATCGAGAACACGAGCGTCACGACCGTGATCACCGCCGCAGCGATCGCGGTCAGGATCTGCCGGGCCGCGTCCGCGCTTCCGCTGATCAGGAACGACGGCAGATGCGCCGAGCCGTCGTAGGCAGCCCGGTCCAGCGCGTAGGTGCCGGCGAACAGCGCGACCGCGAGCACGATCTCGACCGTCGGCACCAGCCACAGGTTCGTGCGCAGGGACTCGCGGCGCCATGCCGAGGGCAGCGGTGCCTGGAGCCTCATGGCCACGTGACTCGTCCGCGACCGCAGCACTGGCGTCGCAACGGGCGGGTCGGAGAGTGAAGGTGGTCGTACATGGTCGTTTGGGCAGCACGAAGCGCTGCCGACCAGTCTTCCCGGCTCACCGGCGGCCTACGATACTCGGCGGCGCTAATGCGTCGCGGGCTGCTCTGTGTGCACGTGCAGGCTGATCTCGCCGCGCCCGGCGTCGTACTCGAACAGCTCCGCGTAGCGTCCCCAGTCGATCGCCGTCTCCAGCTGTGCGCGCGCCTCGTCGCGGCTGTAGTGGCTGGCCAGCAGGTCGATGAAGAAGCCCTCGCGCAGCGCGCCGTCGCTGGAATGCTCGAGCGCGCGCTGGATGCGACGCACGAGCGGCACCCGCTGCAGCGCGGCCTCGCGGAAGATCTCCTTCGATCGCTGGATGTCGGCGCCGGCGAACCGCTCGCCGGCCTCGGTGAGGTGCAGGCGCCCGCTCTGGACCATCGCGAAGCCGAGCATCGTCAACGCGTCGACGATCGGGAACAGGTCGTCGATCGCGAATCCGACGACCGCAGCCAGCTGCGCGAGGTCCGCGGCCTCGCCGCTGGCGAGTGCGAGCTCGGCGAGCCCGGCGATGCCGTCGACGCTCGCGTGCGGGAGGACGACCTGCTGGACGCCGTCGCCCTCCTGGTCGTGGGCGGCGTTTGCGGCGGGCTTCGGGCGGTCGGTCATGATCCCGTAGATCTCGTCGACCAGCGCGCTGAACCGCTCCTCGCGCCGGTCGCGCGGGCGCTCGAGCCCGCATGCAAGCTCGGCGCGGATTCGCCCGGGGTTGGTGCCGAGCACGATCACCCGATCGGCGAACGCAACCGCCTCCTCGATGTTGTGGGTGACGATCAGGATCGCCTGCGCGGGGAACTCGCCCGCCTGCCACAGCTCGAGCAGCTCGGTGCGCAGGTTCTCGGCGGTGAGCACGTCGAGCGCGCTGAACGGCTCGTCCATCAGCAGCAGGTCGGGCTCCACGACGAGCGCGCGGGCGAACCCGACCCGCTGGCGCATCCCGCCCGAGAGCTCCTTTGGGAATGCCGACTCGAAGCCGTCGAGGCCGATCAGATCGATCGCCTCGCGCGCGCGCTGCGCGCGCTCCTCGGGCGGTATCCCCTGCGCCTCCAGGCCGAGCTCGACGTTCTGCTGAACGGTCAGCCACGGCAGCAGAGCGAATGTCTGGAACACGAGCGAGACGCCGGTGTTGATCCCCTGCAATGGCTTGCCGCGATACGTGACGGTTCCGCTCGACGGCAGCACCAGGCCGGCGATGCACCGCAGCAGCGTCGACTTCCCGGAGCCCGACTTGCCGAGCAGCGCAACGATCTCCCCGGGCTGGACGTCGAGACTGATGCCCTCGAGCACCGGCAGCCCGCCGCCATCGTGCGTCGCGAACGTCTTCGTCAGCTCACGCACGGAGACGAGCGTTCGGCGGGCGGCGCGGGTGGTCGGGCTCACGTCGGCCATCATGACCTCAAAACGAGTACCTGGTCTCGGCGAGTCGGTAGAGCCGGCGCCAGAAGAGACGATTGACGCTCACGACGAAGATCGCCATCACGGCGACTCCGCAGATCAGCTTCGCCTTCTCGCCGGCGTTGCTCGCGGCGACGATGTACGCGCCGAGGCCGGTCGCGGTCAGGGTCGTGTGGTGGTAGGTGACAACCTCGGCGACGATCGACGCGTTCCACGCGCCGCCGGCTGCGGTGATTCCACCGGTCACGTAGGAGGTGAGGATGCCGGGGACGATCAGACGCTTCCAGCGCTGCGCGCCGCGCACCCCGAGGACGTCCATCGCCTCGCGCAGGTCCGAGGGAATCGCCGACGCACCGGCGATCACGTTGAACAGGATGTACCACTGCGCACCGAGGGCCATCAGCAGGATCCCGCCGATGTTGATGCTGATGCCGAGCTCGATGAACGCGAGCGTCGCGAACGGGAACAGGAAGTTGGCGGGGAAGCTCGCCAGCACCTGGACGACCGGCTGCGCCAGACGCGAGACGCGCGGGTTCATGCCGATCCACACGCCGACCGGAACCCACACGAGCGTCGCCAACACGAGCAGCACGACGACGCGTCCGAACGTCACCGCCCCGAGCAGGAAGCAGTGTGGGATCTGCCCGAGCCCGACGCCACGGCTGGTGGCGATGAAGTGGAGCACCGCGTAGGCGCCGTAGGCAACGAGCGCGCTGACGACCACGGCGAAGACGACGTCGCCGGCGCGCCGGCGGACGGCCACGACGGCGGGTGACGCGTCGTCGCGGCCGAGGATCCGCATCGCGCGGCCGAGCGGCTCTGCGAGCCGCGCCCGCAGGCGCCCGAGCACGCGCGGCCAGGACGAGTGCGCCAGGATCTCGAGCACGAGCGAGCGCTGCGTCTCCGCCGCCTCGGTCGTCTCATACCGGTAGCGCTCAGACCACGCGACGAGCGGGCGCCAGAACACGACGTTGACCGCGATCACCATCGCGATCATCGTGGCGATCGCCAGCCCGACCGCGCCGAGGTCTCCCTTCGCGATCGCCGCGCCGACGAACGAGCCGATGCCCGCGAGCGAGTAGGTGTGATTGTGCACCGAGATCGCCTCGGAGGCGACGAGGAAGAACCAGCTGCCGCCGAAGCTCAGCATCCCGTTCCACACGAGGCCGATCGCGCCGCTCGGCACCTCGATTTTCCAGAATCGCTGCCAGCGCGTCAGCCGCAGCGAGCGTGAGAGCTCGTCCAGTTCGCGCGGCAGGCTCTTCAGCGACGCATAGAACGAGAATGTCATGTTCCATGCCTGCGCGGTGAAGATCGCGAAGATCGAAGCCGCCTCGAGGCCGAGCTCGCTGCCCGGGAACAGCGCGATGAACGCGGTCACGGTGATCGTCAGGAAGCCGAGCACCGGCACCGACTGCAGGACGTCGAGGATCGGCACGAGCACCTTCTCGGCGCGGCGGCTGCGGGCCGCCGTGTAGCCATAGAGCAGTGTGAACACCGTCGAGAAGAACAGCGCGATGAACATCCGCAGCAGGCTGAGCGCGGCGTCGTAGGGGAGCCGCGCCGGGTTGGTCGAGACATGCTCGAGCGCCGCTGGGGAGAACGTCGCGCTCGCGCCGTGGCCGACGCGCAGAACCGCGTACAGCAGCGCGAGCACGGCGATCAGCACGGCGACGTCGATCGGCGAGAGGGGGCGCCGGAGCGCGGCCCGCGTCGGCACGTAGCTGCGCAGCGTGGTCAAAGTCGGGCAACGCTAGCGCAGGGGCCGGTGCAGCGGGCGTGAACGCCGTGATCTCTCCGGCCATGACGATGTCGCCGTTTCAGCAACTCGTAACGAAATCGTTGTACCGCCGGCCCCGATCGTCACACGAGTGTGATGGCAGGCGGTCCATAGTTAAGTTGCGGCACCCGGCACCAAGGCCAGCAATGTGAGAGAGGCCACCGAATGAGACTTCCACACCGTCACCGGACGAGACCCAAGGCGAGGGGCTCGGCGACGATTCCCTTCTGGTCGCTGACGCTCCCGGCTTGGGCGACGGCGCAGCCCGTACGGTCGCACGTGGCACGCGAGCACGAGCCGACGACATGGACGTGTGCGAAATGCGGCACCGTCGTGGACGGCATCGGCGCCGCGGCCCACCACATCGGAGAGCATCGCCCGCAGGAACGCCCACAGCCAGCCGGCGTCCGAAGCATGGCCGGCCGGGCGCACGGGCGTCCGCGACCCCCGCGAAGCGAGGACCTACACCGTCGCCCGGGCGACGTCAGCCGCGACCACCTGTCAATCGTGAAGCGTGGCTGACGCCGAGAGACCTGCGATGCGATGACCCGTACCGCGGCCCTCGCTCTCCCGCTGGATGCCGCCCCCCGCTGCGCGTGTGTCGAGCGGGAAGTCATCCAGGACGGCTTCGACACGGTGCGACTGTGTTCACAGGATGCCCTCGAAGCGACGTTCGCTCCGCAGGTGGGCATGACGTGCTGCTCGCTGCGGCACGGGGGCGACGAGTTGCTCGGAGAGCGCTTCGGCTTGGCCGCCTATGCGAGCGAGGGCATCACGATGGGAATGTCGGTGATGCATCCGTGGGCCAACCGACTCTCAAGCTGGAGCTACAAGGCGTGTGGAGCGACCGTCCGCCTGCCGGTCTCGCCGCTGCTGCACACCGACCGCTGGGGCCTGCCGGTCAACGGCGTACAGTCCTGCGGCCACGCCTGGGCCCTGGAGAACACCGGTGCCGGGCCTGGGTCCGCGTGGCTCGAGGCGACGTTGCCCTACGATCGCGATCCGCGGCGGCTCGAGCTGTTCCCCTTCCCGCACCAACTGCACCTCCGCGCCGAGGTGATCGGCACGCACCTCTACATCGCCACGATCCTCGAGGCGACCGGCGGCGTGCCGGTCCCCGCCTGCTTTGCATGTCGCCTCTACCTGCGGGGTGAGCAGCCACGAGGCGATGCCACAATGGTCCTGCCCGCACGGCGGCGTGTCATTACCGACAAGCGCCTACTGCCCACGGGCGCGACCGAGCCGCTCGAGATGAGCGCATCGACGCTCGGTGTCGATCACGTTCACGAGGTGTTTCTGCTCGGGGCCGATCGCCGCCTGACCATCGCGTCGGACCTACGGCGAGTGACGGTTGACTTGCTCGACGGCTTCCCGTTTGCGCAGGTGCGCAGCATCGCCGGCGAACCACACGTCATGGTCGAGGCGCTCACGGCCGCGCCGGATGCCCTGAGTCGTGGCGTGTTCCCAGTGGCGAGGCCGGGACGACCGTACCGGGCTGCACTGCGTCTGTCGATCGACGAGCTCTCCTGACTGAGAGAGGGCGCGGCTCGCCGCGTGACCGCCGCCACCACGAGCTGCCGGGCACCGCGATCAGCACGGCGACGTCGATCGGCGAGACTGGACGCCGGAGCATGGCCCGCGGCGTAATGAAATCGTTGTACCCGCCACCCCGATCGTCACGCGGTCGTGATGCCGGGTGATCGATAGTTGAGTTGCGCCACCAGCGCGCAAGCCAGGCGGAGCGATGAAAGCGATGACGGAGGACCACCGATGACTGACGATGAGCGGATCACGATGCTCGAGCACCGCGTGCGGGAACTGCAGACAGCGACTGTCGCGATCGTGCGCCACCTCGGGATCGAGCAGGACGTAACGGCCGCAGAGCGGGCTCGACTGGACGAAGTCAGAGCCAGGGGCGATGCCCCCGTCGAGCACCTGAGTGAGCTGTACGCCAAGCCGCCGCATTCCTGAGTAACCGGCGTACTCGCCGGCCCCGATCCTTACGGGAGCGCCGTCACGCTCGACCTCGACGGCCGTGGGTGACGGGTCACGTCCGTGTGCAATCGTTAGTCGCGATGGACGTCGTAGCGATCGCGATCGCCGCATTGATCTTCGGCCTCCTCGGCGCGCTGATCGCGGGCTTTGATCGAATATGAGCATCGCTGAAGCGCTCGCCCTGGCCGCGGGCGTGGCGTTGTTCATATATCTCGTGTATGCGCTGCTGCGCGGAGAGCGGCTGTAGGTAGATGACGGCGTCGGGCTGGCTTCAGATCGTTCTGCTGCTCGTCGTCCTGACCGGCATCACGCCGATGCTCGGCAGCTACATGCATCGTGTGTTCGCCGGGGAGCGGGTGCTGCTCACGCGCGTCCTCGGGCCGGCGGAGCGGCGAAGCTCTGCGCTCTTGGCTGGACCGGAGCCCGCCGGCCAGGACTGGAGGGGATATGCGGGCAGCGTGCTGATGCTCAGCGCGGTCTCGTGGCTGGCGCTGTATCTCGTGCTGCGCACGCAGTCGATCCAGCCGCTGAACCCCCAGGGCTTTGGCTCGCCTCCCTGGGATCTGAGCTTCAACGCCGCCTCGTCATTCGTCAGCAATACCGGCTGGCAGTTCTTCGGTGGCGAAAGGACGCTCTCGAGCTTCTCCCAGATGACGGGAATCGCGGTCCAGGGCTTCCTCAGCGGAGCCGTGGGGATAGCCGCGGGGATCGCGATCGCCCGCGGCTTTGCCAATCGTACGAGCAAGGAGCTGGGCAACTTCTGGGTGGATCTGATCAGAGCGCTGCTGTACGTGCTGTTGCCGCTGTCGATCCTCGGCTCGGCGTTCCTGGTCAGCCAGGGCGCGATCCAGACACTCGCGGGCGACGTCCACCTCTCGACCCTGACCGGGGGCACGCAGACGCTCGCCCTCGGTCCGGCCGCCTCGCAGAAGGCCGTCATGCTGCTGGGCTCCGACGGCGGTGGCTTCTATGCGGTCAACTCCGCGATGCCGTTCGAAGACCCCACGGGGCTGACGAACTTCGTCGAGATGGTGATGATGCTGGCGATCCCAGCCGCGCTGACGGCGACCTACGGGCGAATCGTCGGCTCTCGCCGTCAGGGCTGGGTGCTGTACGCGGTGATGGTCGTGATGTTCCTCGGCGGAGCGGCGGTCGCCTACCCGGCCGAGAGCCGGCCCTCCCCGGCGATGCGCGCGGCCGGCGTCCACGGCCTGAACATGGAGGGCAAGGACCAGCGCCTGCAGGTGTCCGACTCGGTCCTCGAGGCCGTTGCCGGCACGACGACGGGCAACGGGTCGACGAACGCCGCACTGGATTCGTTCACCGGACTCGGCGGGTCGATCCCGATGGCGGACGTCATGACCGGCGAGGTGATCTTCGGCGCCGTTGGCTCGGGCCTGTACGGGATGCTGCTGATGGTGCTCCTCGCCGTGTTCGTCGCCGGGTTGATGGTGGGACGCACGCCCGAATACCTGGGCAAGCGCATCGAAGCGCGCGAGATCAAGCTCGTCACGATCGGCGCGATCGCGGTGCCGCTGATCGTGCTGTTCATGACCGCCTGGGCGATCAGCGCCCGCTACGGGATGCGCTCGATCTTCAACGCCGGACCCCAGGGCTTCTCCGAAACGCTATACGCGTATACGTCGCAGGCCAACAACAACGGCTCGGCGTTTGCGGGCTACGTCGGCTTGCTGCAGCCCCACGCCCCGGGCAACGCGGGCGCCAGCGGAGTCCCGTTCGCCGACCTCGCCGGAGGGCTCGCAATGCTGGTCGGGCGCTTCCTGCCGATGCTGGCGGCGCTCGCCGTGGCCGGCTCGCTGTCGGGCAAGCGCACGATCGCGGCCGGCGCGGGCACGATGCGCACCGACACGGTGGTGTTCGCGGTGCTGCTGCTCGCCACCATCACGATCGTCGCGCTGCTGACATTCGTGCCGTCGCTGATGCTCGGCCCGCTCGTGCAGGCCCTGACCCCGAGGCTGTTCTGATGCTCCGCCAGCTCAGATCGTCACTGCTCGCGGTGATCGTGCTGAGCGTGCTGCTCGGCCTGGCCTACCCGCTGGCGATGACCGGCCTGGCGCAGGTGCTCTGGCCACACCAGGCGAACGGCAGCCGCGTCGAGCGAGACGGGCGGCTCGTCGGCTCGCTGCTCATCGGCCAGGACTTCCACGGCATCGCGCGCTACTTCCAAGGCCGCCCATCGGCGAGCGCCGATGACCCCGCGGCCACCCAAGCCTCGAACCTCGGGCCCAACTCCACCGCCCTCTCGCGTCAGATCAGTGCGCGCCTTGAAGCGTACCTGCGCCGCGAGCGACCCTACGACCCGGGCCTGACCGCCGCGGCGGTCCCCGTGGATGCCGTGACGGCCTCCGGATCCGGGGTGGATCCCGACATCTCGATGGCCAATGCAGCTATCCAGGCGCACCGAGTCGCGGCTGTCCGCGGGCTGCCCCTCGCCACGGTGATGCATCTCATCGTCGAGCACACCGACGGTCTGTCCGGCGGCCTGTTCGGGCCGGTGTCAGTCAACGTGCTCGCCCTGAACCTCGCTCTCGACGCGGTGCGCTCACGATGACCGGGCCGGCGCGGACGGGCGTGATCAGAGCCGAGATCGTCCTGCCGGCGCTCGCGTCGGCCGCTCGCAAGCTGAGCCCGAGGCGGATGGCGCACAACCCGGTGATGTTCACCGTCGAGGTCGGCGCGCTGCTCACGACACTGCTGTGGCTCGCGCAGGCGAGCGGCGTCGATGTGGGGGGAACGGGCGGCGACCCGAGGTGGTTCACCGCGTCGATTGCCGGATGGCTGTGGTTGACCGCCTACTTCGGCAACCTCGCCGAGGCGGTCGCCGAGGGTCGCGGAAAGGCCCAGGCCGACGCCTTGCGAGGCATGCGCAGCGACACTCCGGCGCGCCTGCGCGACGGCGGCACCAAGTCCTCCGCCGAGCTCGCTCCCGGTGACCTGGTCGAAGTCCTGGCCGGCGAGCTGATCCCAGGCGACGGGACGATCGTCGAGGGGATCGCGTCGGTCGACGAGTCGGCGGTCACCGGCGAGTCCGCCCCGGTGGTGAGGTCGGCCGGAGGCGACCGTTCCGCGGTGACCGGAGGGACGCGGGTGCTCTCCGACCGGATCCTGGTCGAGATCACCCAGCATCCGGGCGAGAGCTTCCTGGATCGCATGATCGCACTGGTCGAAGGCGCCCAGCGTCGCAAGACGCCGAACGAGATCGCGCTGGGGATCCTGCTCGCCGGTCTCACGCTGATCTTCCTCACGGTGGTGATCACGCTCGGGCCGTTCGCCGAGCATGCCCACACCGCGATCTCGATCGCCACGCTGATCGCGCTGCTCGTCGCGCTGGCGCCCACCACGATCGGCGCGCTGCTGTCGGCGATCGGCATCGCCGGCATGGATCGGCTGGTTGCACGCAATGTGCTGGCGCTGTCGGGCCGCGCGGTGGAGGCTGCGGGGGACGTGAACCTGTTGATGCTCGACAAGACGGGCACGATCACGCTGGGCAACCGCCAGGCCACGGCGTTCATCCCGATGCCGGGGACCGACGAGCGCGAGCTCGCCGACGTCGCCCAGGCGGCGTCGCTGGCCGACGAGACGCCCGAGGGCCGCTCGATTGTGATCCTGGCCAAGCGCTACGGCGTGCGCGAGCGCGAGCTCGCCGAGGCGGGGGCTCGCTTCGTGCCCTTCAGCGCACAGACGCGCATGAGCGGGGTCGACCTGCATGGCCAGGAGCTGCGCAAGGGCGCGGGAGACGCGATCATCGACTATGTGCATAGCCGCTCCGGACAGGTTCCGCCCGAGCTCGACCGGGAGCTCGGGCGCATCGCCAGCGAGGGCGGAACGCCGCTCGCCGTCTGCCGCGACGCGACCGTGCTCGGCGTGATCGACCTGCGCGACATCCTCAAGGAGGGGATCAACCGCCGCTTTGCGGAGCTGCGCCGGATGGGCGTCAGGACGATGATGATCACCGGCGACAACCCCCTGACGGCGAGCGCGATCGCCCATGAGGCCGGCGTCGATGATTTCCTCGCCGAGGCGACGCCCGAGCGCAAGCTGGCGCTGATCCACGAGCAGCAGAGCCAGGGCCGGATCGTGGCGATGACCGGCGACGGCACCAACGACGCGCCCGCTCTGGCCCAGGCCGATGTCGGCGTGGCGATGAACACCGGCACCCAGGCCGCGCGCGAGGCGGGCAACATGGTCGATCTCGACTCCGACCCCACCAAGCTGATCGAGATCGTCGAGGTCGGCAAGCAGCTGCTGATCACCAGGGGCGCGCTGACAACGTTCTCGATCGCCAACGACGTCGCCAAGTACTTCGCGATCCTTCCAGCGGTGTTCGTGGCGACCTATGCTGCGGCGGGAGCCTCCAGCGGCCCGCTCGCGCGTCTGAACGTGATGAGCCTGGGGTCCCCGCGGTCGGCGATCCTGTCGGCCATCGTCTACAACGCCCTGATCATCCCGGCCCTGGTGCCGCTCGCCCTGCGCGGCGTGCGCTACCGGCCGCTCGGCGCCAGCGCCCTGCTGTACCGCAACCTCGCGATCTACGGCGTGGGCGGACTGATCGCTCCGTTCGTCGGCATCAAGCTGATCGACCTGCTCCTGCACGGCGTGCTCGGAGCCTGAGCCGGCGATGCCCCGCGGAGAGCACAAGGTGTTCCTGGGCATGGCGGTCGGCGTGGGCAAGACCTGCCGCATGCTCCAGGAGGGCCACTCGGTGGCCGCCAAGGGCCAGGACGTGGCGATCGGCCTGCTGGAGACTCACGGGCGGCCCGAGACGGCTGCGCTGGCGAAGGGGCTCGAGCTGATCCCGCGCCAGCGCGTTCCGTTCCAGGGCGCCGTGGTCGAGGAGATGGACCTGCCCGCGATCCTGCGCCGCTCGCCGCAGGTGTGCTTGATCGACGAGCTCGCCCACACCAACACGACCGGGCTCGAGCACCATCAGCGATACGAAGACGTCGAGGACGTGCTCGCAGCCGGGATCACGGTCTTCTCCACGGTCAACGTGCAGCACCTGCAGAGCGTCAGCGAGCGGATCGCCGAGAAGACCGGCATCGCCATCACGGAGAGGATGCCCGACCGGGTGCTCGACGAGGCCGACGAGGTGGTGGTGGTCGATCTGACGCCTGAGGCCCTGCAGGCGCGCATCACCGAGGGCAAGGTGTTCCCGGCCGCCAGCGTGCCCGTGGCGCTGGAGAGCTTCTTCAACAAGGACAACCTCGGCGTGCTGCGCGAGATGGCGCTGCTGCAGGTCGTCGAGGAGGTCGAGGCCCACAGGCTCACAGCGGAGGTGCTCAACGACGAAGACCGCCTGATCAGCAACGTGGCGGCGGAGCGCTCGCACAGGTTCCTCGGCCTCGTCCGGCCCGACCCGAGCGCCAACCGCATCATCCGCCGCGCGTGGACGATCGCCGAGCGGCTGGGGGGCGAGTTGGACCTCCTGTGGGTCGTGCCCTCCAGCGAGGCAGACGACCCCGAGACCGACCGGCGCGTCGACGAGCTACGCCGCCTGGCGGCGGTCTTCGGCGCACGGATGATCGTCGAGACCGATCGCAGCGTCGCCCGCGCGGTCGCCCGTGTCGTCACCCGGTGTCAGTCAACGCACATAGTCATGGGCACCCCGCACCCCCACCAGAGGCTCGGCCGGCCGTCGAGCACGCTCGTGGATGAGATCGTCGCTGCTGACCCGAGCCTGGACATCGTGCTGGTGGGAGACCCGCAAGCGGCTCCGCCGATCAGTAGAGATGTTGGGTGAGCGACTGGTCGAGCGGCCCGAGACACAGCGCAGCGAGGAAGTTCAGCAGCGCGAAGATGATGACGAACCCGATCACGAAGATGACGAACGTCGGCGTGTCGGTGCGCAGCGTGCCGAGTCCCGCGGGTGTGATGCGACGTTTGGCGAGCGCACCGGCGAGCGCGAGCGCGGCGAGGATCGGGACGAACCGTCCGAAGGTCATCACAAGGCCCCCGGCGATGTCCGCGAAGGCGATTCCGTGAGAGTCGACGTTGCCGGCGCTCGGCTGGACGAAGCCCGCGTAGCCGGCGAACGCGGACCCGTTGTTGTTGGTCTGGGAGAGGTAGGCGTAGAGCGACTCCGCGAAGCCTTGAGGCCCGTGTCTGGAGAGCGACTGCCGGCCGGCCGGGGTGGCGTTGGCGAGCGCGGTCATCACGAGCACGAGGATCGGGACGAACAGCGTCCCCAGCGCAGCGAGCTTGATCTCGCGCATCCCGAGCTTCTTGCCCAGGTACTCCGGCGTGCGCCCGACCATCAGACCCGCGAGGAACACGCCGAGAACGACGAGCAGCAGCATCCCGAACAGCCCTGATCCGGGCCCCCCGAAGATCACCTCACCGGTCATGATGTTCGACATCGCAACGGCGCTGCCGATCCCGGTGTACGACTCAAGGCCACTGTTGACCGCGCCGTCGCCGCTGGCGGTGCCGGTCTCCGCGAACAGCGCTGAGCCGGCGGCTCCGAAGCGCTGCTCCTTGTCCTGCAGGTTGGCGCCGTGCAGGCCGGCTGCGTGCATCGCGGGGGTGCCGTGCGCCTCGGCCGCATAGATGATGCCGGCGCCGGTTACGAACAGCACGAGCATCGCCGAGTACAGCGCCCAGCCCTGCCGCCTGTTGCCCACCATCCGCCCGAACGTGTACGTCAGCGCCGCGGGAATCAGCAGCATCAGCAGCGCCTCTACGAAGTTCGTGAGACCGGTGGGGTTCTCGAACGGGTGGGCGGAGTTCGTGTTGAAGAACCCGCCGCCGTCGCCCGACAGCAACTTGATCACCTCCTGCGAGCCAACCGGCCCCATGGCGATCGTCTGCTTTAGATGGGTCAGCCCGGTGACGCTCAGGTATCGCGAGAGATTCTGGAGCGCGCCCTGTGAGACCAGGAACAGGCCGCCGAGAATCGACAGCGGCAGTATCACGTACAGCAGCGAGCGGGTGAGATCGACCCAGAAATTGCCGAGCAGCTCAGTCTCGCGCCGCGCGAGTCCGCGGATCAACGCGACAGCCACCGCCATGCCGACAGCCATCGAGGTGAAGCTGGCGACGGTGATGCCGGCCATCTGCGAGAAGTACGTAAGGGTGGTTTCTCCCGCGTAGAACTGCCAGCTCGTGTTGCTGACAAACGACGACGCGGTGTTGAACGACAGATCCCACGGCCCCGAGGCGAAGCCCTGCCGATTGAACGGATGCACCCCCTGCGTGCGCAGAATCGCGTACAGGGCCAGCCAGCTCGCCAGGCTGAAGATCAGGACCGAGCGCGCGTAGGCCTTCCAGTCCTGCTCCTCATCGGGGGCGACGCGCAGGATGCGGTACAGCACGCGCTCGAACGGCCCGACGAGCCTCGACAGCGCGACCGGCTCGGCTTGGTAGACGCGTGCGAGGTAGCCGCCCACCAGCGGCGTGAGCGCGGTCAGCACTATCAGGAAGATGACGATCTGCGCCCAGCCCGCAAACGTCATCGCAGTGCCTCCGGCTCAGCCCTGGCGGCGCCCGCCGGACCACCGATGCCGCCGCTTCAGATCACGAGGCGACGGCATCGAAGGTCGCCCGTGGGGTGTCCGCCTCGAGCGCATCCTGCACTTCGTAGATCGCCTGGGTGGCGGTTCGCGGACAGTTTCTGTTGTACAGCGGGCTCAGCCCATCGGTGAGCAGCACCTGGGCGCGCGCGACGCCTGCGGGGTTAACCGGCACCGCACCTTCGAGTCGTTCTGCCAGCCCGAGGATCGGGTGCCGAGCGCGACGCACCGCGGCGGGCTCGACCACGCTCGCCGAGATGACCCGATGCGACGCGCGGTAGTCGGCGTAGTCGACGATCCCGCGAAGGCTGCGCGCGATCTGCTGCCGGGTGCGCGGGTCGGTGAGTTGGCGGGCTCGCAACGCCAGGGCTGGGGTCGACTCGTGTGGGCGTCCGGCCGCGATCTGGCGGTCGAGTGCTCCACGGGCGACGTAGACCCTGAGCCGAAGCTTCACGGGTGCCTTCGCGGTAGTCGCGGTAGTCGATAGGCCGTCGCGGTGCAGCGGTACTGCGTGAAAGGTACTCATCTATTGCTCCTGCCGGGCTATGCCGGCGCTCGGTGTCGACGGAGCAGGTGAACATTCACCTGAAGGCATCGGCATTGTGTAGTGGGGAGCCGTTGCCAGGCTGCCCGACTTGAGTGTGTCATCGCGACGATTACGCTCGTGTTACAAATGACGCTGCCGCCATAACGATTTTGTGAAGATCGGCAGCAGGTCAACCGCGCGCTTGTCGCGGGTCCTCGCGATCGAGCGTGTCGACGAGGAGGTCCCACCAATCGGGCGCGGAGACACCAGCCGACAGCGCGGCGAGCGCCTGCCTGAGATCGCTCCCGCGGCCCTCGCTGTCGCGCCCCACCTCGGAGACGAGCCAATCGACTGGCGCCAACCTGTAGACATGCAGCGAACGCCCGCCTGCGGGGCTGTCGACGATCCACTCCCCGGGGCCCCGCACCTCGATGAGGACTCGCTGGTCGTGAGAGATGGGGTGCTCGGGCGGGCTCATATGACGTATCCCCTGGCTTGCCGCTGGCTCATGCGTGCGGCCTGCCTCTAGAAGTGCCCCTTGACCGCCTCGATCGAGATCCGGCGGTTGTCCTCCGGGGCGGGGCGCAGGATCAGGATCTCGGCCGGCACTCGGTCGAGCATCCAGCGCAGATCGTCATAGCTCAAGCCCGAGCGGGGATCTTCGTCGGCGGAGACGATGATGCGGTCGAAGTGCTCCTGCTCGAGCAGTTTGCGCAGCGCGTCGCGCGCGGAGCGCCCGCGACCGACGCGCGAGTCGACCGGCACGCCCTGTGAGGAGGCACGCTGTTCGATCGCCTCCAGCAGCGGCATCCCGCGCGCGCACTGCACGGGCAGGGCCGTCTCCAGGGGGAGGTTCATCGGCACGCGCGCGAGGAACGCCGGCATGATGATCGCATCCTCCGCCTTCGCCAGGCGCACGGCCGCCTCGAAGGAGCGGCGCGAGATCTCCTCGCCGGTGAACGGGAGCAGGATCCGGCGGCCCCCCGGCAGACGGTCGCGCGCCGGGCGGCGCCCATGCGGCGGCAGCCAGTAGCCGGCGGCGATCCCGAATAGGGCGCCAGCGCAGGCGACAGCGATGATCACGCCCACGTTCACGGTCCCTCCACGCTCGAGTCACTTGAGCGCTGCGAGCGATCGGCGACGATGCGCACGTCGACGCCCGGGAGACGCTGCATCAGCCGCTGGGGCAGGGGTGTGCGCAGGCGAGCAAGGCCCCGCGCCGGGCGCGAGCCGCCGATCAGGATGTAGGTGCTCCCGCGCCGCGAGGCGACGTCGACTACCGCGCCCGTCAAGTCATCGGACTCCTCCTCGATCATCCTCGCTCCGAGCACAGACGCGAGCTGGCGAAGCGCGGCGAGCGAGCGCTGCTCATCCTCGGCGAGCTTCTTCCCGGGCGCGCGGACCCACAGGAGATCGAGCCCGGCGCCCAAGCGCTGGGCGGAGCGCCACGCGCGGCGCACGAGCCGCTGCGCCCCCGGATATGGCTCCACCAGCGCGAGCAGGCGCTCGCCGACAGCGTGCGGCGCGTCCGCCGCGAGGCTCTCCTCGCGGGAGCCGACGAGCTCGGTCGTCAGGCGCTTGGCGCCGACCTCCTCGGCCACCTGGCGCAGCGCGACCTCGCGCAGCGCGGACAGGTTCTCGATCTTGAAGAAGTTGTTGAGCGCCGCGTCGATGCGCTCGGGCGGATACACCTTGCCGGCGCGCAGGCGGTCGAGCAGCGCCTCCGGGGTGAGGTCGATCAGGACGACCTCGTCGGCGCGCCCGAGGATCGCGTCGGGGATCGTCTCGCGGACGCGGATGCCGCTGAGCTCGGTGATGTGGTCGTTGAGCGACTCGAGGTGCTGGACGTTGAGCGTGGAAAGGACGTCGATCCCGGCGGCGAGGACCGCTTCGATGTCCTCGTAGCGCTTGGCGTGCTCGATCCCGGGGACGTTCGTGTGGGCGAGCTCGTCGATCAGGCAGAGCTCCGGCGCCCGCCGCAGGATCGCGGGCAGGTCCATCTCTTCGACGACCGTCTCGCGGTATTTCACGCGCCTGCGCGGGATGATCGGCAGGCCCTCGGCGACGCGGGCGGTCTCGTCGCGACCATGCGTCTCGAGCAGGCCGATCACGACGTCGCGGCCCGCCTCCTGCTCGGCGTGACCCTCGAGCAGCATGCGGTAGGTCTTACCGACGCCCGCCGCCATCCCGATGAAGACCTTCAGGCGACCGCGGCTCTGCTCGGCGGAGACGACCATGACAGTGCAATCGCGTCGCGACCGTCGCGACGCGCTCGCCGCTCATCCTCCGAGCAGGTTGTGGACGATCAGGTCGATCAGCTTGATGCCGATGAACGGGGCGATGATCCCGCCGAGGCCGTAGATCCACAGGTTGCGCCGCAGCAGCGCGCTCGCGCCGATCGGCCGGTAGCGCACCCCGCGCAGCGACAGCGGGATCAGCAGCGGGATCACGATCGCGTTGAAGATGATCGCCGAGACGATCGCGCTCTGCGGGGTGCCGAGACTCATGATGTTGAGCACGTGCAGCGGCCCCTTGCCCCCCGGCGCGGCGGCGTAGGTGGCGACGAACACGGCCGGCAGGATCGCGAAGTACTTGGCGACGTCGTTGGCGATCGAGAACGTGGTCAGCGCACCGCGCGTGATCAGCAGCTGCTTGCCCACCTCGACGATCTCGATCAGCTTCGTCGGGTTGGAGTCGAGGTCGACCATGTTGCCCGCCTCGCGCGCCGCCTGGGTGCCCGTGTTCATCGCGACGCCGACGTCGGCCTGGGCGAGCGCGGGCGCGTCGTTGGTGCCGTCGCCGGTCATCGCCACGAGGCGACCCTCGGCCTGCTCCTCGCGGATCAGCGCGAGCTTGCGCTCGGGCGTGGCTTCGGCGAGGAAGTCGTCCACGCCGGACTCCTCCGCGATCTTGGCCGCCGTCAGGCGGTTGTCGCCGGTGACCATCACCGTCCTGATGCCCATCGCGCGCAGCTGGTCGAAGCGCACCTTCATGCCCTCCTTGACCGTGTCCTTGAGGTAGACCACGCCCAGCACCTGGTTGTCGCGCGAGACTGCCAGCGGCGTGCCTCCCTCGCGGGCGATGCGGTCGAACGCCTCCTGCAACTCGGGCGGCGGCGAGCCGCCTTCGCGCTGGACGAGCTCGATGATCGCGTCGCCGGCGCCCTTGCGCAACTGCTGGCCGTCGATGTCGATGCCGCTCATGCGCGTCTGCGCCGTGAACGGCACGAACTCGGCCCGCAGCGTCGCCATGTCGTGCTCGCGGATGCCGTACTGCTTGGCCAGCACGACGATCGAGCGGCCCTCGGGCGTCTCGTCCGCGAGCGAGGCGAGCTGCGCCACCTCCGCCAGCTCGGACTCGGCCACGCCGGGCATCGGGACGAATTCGGATGCCAGCCGGTTGCCGATCGTGATCGTGCCCGTCTTGTCGAGCAGCAGGACGTCGATGTCGCCGGAGGCCTCGACCGCGCGGCCGGACAGCGCGAGCACGTTGCGACGAACCAGGCGGTCCATGCCGGCGATGCCGATCGCGCTGAGCAGCGCGCCGATCGTCGTCGGGATCAGAGCGACGAGCAACGCGATCAGCGTCGTCTCGGAGATCGACGTGCCCGCGAACAGGCCGAACGGGCGCAGCGTGGCGACCACGATCACGAAGATCAGGGTCAGCGCCGCGAGCAGGATGTTCAGCGCGATCTCGTTCGGCGTCTTGCGCCGCGATGCGCCCTCGACCAGCGCGATCATGCGATCCAGGAACGACTGGCCGGGCTCCTGTGTGATTTCGACGACGATCTCGTCAGATGTCACCCGGGTGCCGCCGGTGACCGCGCTGCGGTCGCCGCCGGACTCGCGGATCACGGGCGCGGACTCGCCGGTGATGGCGGACTCGTCGACCGTGGCGATGCCCTCGATCACCGTGCCGTCGCCCGGGATCAACTCCCCCGCGGGGACGACGACGACGTCGCCGCGCGTGAGCTCGGAGGCCGCCTTGGTGGAGCCGTCGCGCATCCTCGCCACGGTCTCCTTGCGCATCGAGCGCAGCGTATCCGCCTGCGCGCGGCCGCGGCCCTCGGCGAACGCCTCGGCCATGTTCGCGAACACGACCGTCAGCCATAGCCAGATCGAGATCGTGAGCGTGTACCAAGCGGGCTCGTGGCCGCCGCCAAGGGGCTTGCCGCCGAACACCTGGATCAGCCACGTGACGGTCGTGATCAGCGAGCCGACCTCCACGACGAACATCACCGGGTTGCGGATCTGCACGCGCGGGTCGAGCTTCTTGAAGCTGTCGATCAGCGCGCGGCGGACGATGTCCCGCTGGAACAGCGAGATCGCCTGGCGCTCGTGGGTTGCGGGCATCTGCGCGGACATCAGTGTGTTCCTCCGGTAAGGCGGTCGAGGGCGAGGTTCAGCTCGAGCACGTTCACTCCCTGCTCGCCGGAGAAGCCCAGCCCGCGCGCGTCGGTGTACTTGGAGATCAGGCCGTCGACGACGCTCAGCGAGAGCTTGCGCACCGCGGCGATGCGATGGGCCTGGATCCAGGCGTTCGCCTGTGAGATTTCGGGGTCGAGGTTCGAGCCGGAGGTGTTGACTGCGTCGACCGGGATCTTCGCCACGGTCAGACCCGCGTCATATGGCTTGTTCAGTTCGAGATATTCCTTGATGTTTTCGGCGTCGGCTTCCTCGGTGGCCTTGTCGTTGGGGCCGCGGTTGGAGAACGTGCTCGCCGCCGCGTTGTAAGCACCGCCTTCGGTGGCGGACGGGCGGCTCTGGAAGTAGCGGGGATCCGCTTCGGTGACGAGCTCTTTTTCTTCTTCCTTGGGCTTGCCGTTCTTTTCGAGCACGGGCGCCTTGAAGCTCTGGCCGATGATCTTCGAGCCGACGAGCTTGCCGTTCACGTAGACCTTCTGCCCGTTGGCGTCGCCCGGGAACGCGACCTGGCTGACGCCCGTGATCACGAGCGGATACACGAGCCCGAGCAGGATCGTGAAGACGATGATGCCGATGACCGAGGTGATGATGTCGCGCTTCATGTCAGTAGAGGTGTCCGGTCAGGCCCTGGACGATCGGTCCGAGCAGCAGGGCGGGGAAGAACGTGAGCGCGCCGACGAGGATGACCACGCCGATCAGCAGCACGGCGAACGTCGGGTTGTCGGTGCGCATCGTGCCGAGGCCCGCGGGCGTGACACGCTTGCCCGCCAGCGCGCCGGCGACGGCGAGCGCGAACAAGATCGGCGCGTAGCGCGCGAACAGCATGTCGAAGCCCCCGAGCAGATCGGCGAAGGTGACGCCGTGGGAGCCGGCGTTGCCTGCGTTCGGCTGGATGAAGCCGGTGTAGCCCGCGAACGCCGAACCGTTGTTGTTCGCCTGCGACAGGTACGCGTAGAAAGTCTCAGAGAAACCCTGCGGACCCTTGCCAAGTGTGGAGATCGATGCGCGCCCAGCATGACTGGCCGTAGCCAAAGCAGTGCAGAACAACGCGGCCAGCGGCGTGATCAGGATGCCCAGGCCGGCGAGCTTGATCTCCTTCGCCTCGAGCTTCTTGCCCAGCCACTCGGGCGTGCGCCCGACCATCAGCCCACCGATGAACACCGCCAGCAGGACATACAGCAGCATCGAGTACAGCCCGGTGCCGACGCCGCCGAAGATCACCTCGCTGGCGGACAGGTTGGCCATCGGCACAGCTCCGCCGATGCCCGTGAAGGACTCGATCGCGCTGTTGACCGCGCCGCACGAGGTCACCGTGGTGACGACGTCGAACAGCGCTGAGCCGGCGATCCCAAAGCGCTGCTCCTTGCCTTCCATGTTGCCGCCCGTCGAGCCCGAGATCACGTGCGTGTGCAGGCCTGCGGCGTGCTGCGCCGGTGAGCCGTGCGCCTCGGCGACGTAGGCGACGCAGGCGGCGCCCAGGAACATCACCATCATCACGCCGTAGATCGCATAGCCCTGACGGCGGTTGCCGGTCATGCGCCCGTAGAAGAACACGAGCGCGGCCGGGATGATCAGCACGAGCAGCATCTCGAAGAGGTTGGTGAATGCGGTCGGGTTCTCGAACGGGTGCGCCGAGTTGACGTTGAAGAAGCCGCCGCCGTTGGTGCCGAGCTCCTTGATCACCTCCTGCGATGCCACCGGGCCCATCGCGATCGACTGGGTGAGGCCGGTGATCGTGTGCGCCGTCAGGTAGGTGGTGAAGTTCTGGATCACACCTTGGGAGACGAGCACGAGCGCTCCAAGCACCGAGATCGGCGCGAGCACGTACAGGATCGTGCGCACCAGGTCCTGCCAGAAGTTGCCGATGCTCTTGCCGCTGCGCCCGATGATCCCGCGCACCAGCGCGACGGCCACGACGATCCCGACCCCGGCCGAGAGCCAGTTCTGCACCGTCAGCCCGATCATCTGGCTGAGGTAGCTCATCGTCGTCTCGCCGCTGTAGTACTGCCAGTTGGTGTTCGTCAGGAACGAAGAGGTGGTGTTGAACGTCACGTTCCACGGGGCCGATTTGTAACCGAGCGGGTTGAGCCCGTGGGGGACGAAGAAGGCGTTCTGCGTGCGCAGGATCAGGTAGAGCAGCAGCCAGCCCGCGAGCGAGAAGATCAGCAGGCTTTTCGCAAATGACTTCCAGTCCTGCCCACGCTCCGGGTCGACCCGCAGAACGCGGTACAGGAACCGCTCGGGACCGGCGAATATCGGCGAGAGGAACACCCTCTTTCCGGTGTAGACCTTCGCCATGTAGCTCCCGAGGGGCATGGCAAGCGCGGTCAGGATCACCGCGAACAGGATGATGGTAAGCCAGCCTGCGAATGTCATGCTTAGAGCTTCTCCCCGCGGATCAGGGCGTAAAAGAGGTAGGCGATCACCAGCACAGAGACGACGAGGCCGAAGAAGTCGGCGCCGCTCATATGCGCGATGAAGAAACCGAATGGCAGCGGAGCGCTCATACCCGGTCGATCCCCTCGACCATCAACAGCAGAATCGCGAACACCACGATCCCGAGAATTATTGCCACGACGTCCATGGGCACACTATTGGCGCTACCGCGTCACGGCGGCGTAACGAATCCCACCCGGCACATAACGATTTCGTGACGACGAGAGGCGAGGCTTGCATGTGGTGGCACGCGGTGTCTGCTGGGGAGAGGGGGTGCACTGCATGCGTGGATCCTGCTTGGCCCGCAGCGGCGGCGCATCCGCAGCAACGACTGTCGGACAGTCAGTAGCCCACCGCAGAGTTCACATTCGCTACGGTCCGAGCGCGCCGATCGGGATCACGGCCACGCCGTCGTCACGACGGTAGCCGTAGCCGGTCGCAACAATCACGCCCAGCAGTGCCGGGCTCCCGCATCTCGCCTTGTCGATCCGCGCGGCGAACCGACTCAGGCTCGCCGCAGCGTCATCGATCTGCCCGTGTCCGAGCTTCACCTCGAATGCCATCCAGCGACCATCACCCGTCTCGATGATCGCGTCGACCTCCAGCCCGCCGCTGTCGCGGTACTGCAGCACCTGCGCATCCGCGGCTTGCGCATATACACGAAGGTCGCGGACGACGAGCGACTCAAACAGGAAGCCGAATAGGCTGAGATCTCTGAGCAGCCGATCGGGTGCCGCACGCAGCGCCGCCACTGCCAGCGAGGGGTCGACGAAGTGCCGCTTTGGTGCCGTTCGAAGCCGGTGCTTGGAGCGCAGGTGAGGCGCCCAGGCGGGCTGGTCCTCGACGACCATGAGCCGCTCCAGCGCGCCGATGTACTCGCGCACAGTGTCATCCTTCAACGGGCCGTCGGCGCCGCCGGTGTCCTGGGCGAGCGTGGTTGCGGCGGCGGGAGTGGCGACGTTGCGCGCGAGGCTCGACAGCAGGCGGGCCACGCGGTTCGGGTCACGATGAGTCGCGTCCACACGACCGACATCTACACGGGCGATCTCATCCAGGTAGTCACGCACCGCGAGCAGGCCGTCGGGGACGCCACGCCCGCGAAGGCCCGGCCATCCACCGAGGGCCAGCTCCTCCGCGAGGTCCACCACCGTGAGCCCCGGGTCGGCGGTTGGGCTCACCCGGCCGTCCAGCAACTCGGTCAGCGAGATGCGCCCAGTGCTCCGGCCCGCCTCGAAGAGGCTCATCGGACGCATGCGCAGACGGGCGATACGCCCGGCGCCCGTGTGCCGCGTGATGTCGTCCGAAGGGACAGCAGAGCCGGTCAGGATGAACTGGCCAGGGTCGGGGCGATCATCGACCGCTCGTCGGACGTGGTTCCAGATGGTCGGCTCGATCTGCCACTCGTCGATGAGTCGGGGCGCCGGGCCATCGAGCACGAGTGCGGGATCGACCGCGATCGCCTGCCGGGCGTTCGTGTCGATGTCTAGTAGAACCTCGCTCGCAGCGATCTGTCTGGCGGTGGCCGTCTTCCCGCACGCCCTTGGTCCCTCGATCACGACGGCGCCAACGGCGTTCAGACGAGCCGCGAGCTCGCGATCGACGATCCTGGGCTGATAGCTAGCGGGGAGAATGCACCTAGTCTAGCGGGGAGATTGCTGCGTATCTGGCGGGGATATTGCAGTATCCGTGGCGGGGATGACGCAGGGCCTCCACAGCTTGCGAGGTCGGCTTCACTCCGAGAACCGGTACCCCACCCCCGGGTCGGTCACGATGTAGCGCGGTCCAGCCTCGCCCTCGGGCTCGATCTTGGCGCGCAGCCGCGCGATGTGCGTGCGCAGCGGCTGGATGTCATCGACGTATTCCGGGCCCCACACCTCCGCGAGCAGCTTGCGGTGCGTCATCAGCCGCCCGCGGTTGCGCGCCAGGACGCGCAGCAGGTCGAACTCGATCGGCGTCAGATGGATCGGCTCGCCATCACGACGCACGAGCCGCGCGGCGAGATCGATCTCCAGCCCCTCCGCCTCGATGCGCGGCTCCCCCTCCCCGCGCGCGGCCCGGCGCAGCGCGGCGTTCAACCGGGCGACCAGCTCACGCGCGCCGAACGGCTTCGTTATGTAGTCGTCGGCTCCGGCCTCGAGCGCTCTGACCTTCTGCTCCTCCTCGCCCACCGCCGAGAGCACCAAGATCGGCATGTCGCTCCACTCGCGCAACGTGCGCGTCACGGCGATGCCGTCGATGTCGGGGAGCACGAGATCGACGATCGCCGCGTCCGGCGGACGCACCGCCGCGAGGTCCAGCGCCTCCGAGCCGGTTTCCGCCGGCACCGCCTCGAAACCCGCCTCGCGCAGCACCACCTTCAGCGCGCGCACGATCTGCGGCTCGTCGTCGACCACCAGCACGCGCGGAAGCCTCGCCGGCTCAGCCGGCGGCCGGACGCTCACGTGGCCCGTTCCGGGCCGGCGGACGGCGCGGCCGGCGCTCGGACCTCGCCCGCGGCGCCCGCACCCGACGGCGCGTCGAGATCGATCTCCCCGCGGGACTCCTCGAGCGGCATCTCGAACACGAACGTCGCACCCTGGCCGGGCAGGGACTCCACGTGCAGCGACCCGGCGTTGGCCTCCGTGAAGCCACGCGCGATCGCCAGCCCCAGGCCCGAGCCCCGGTGCCCGCTGCCGGGCGTGCCGGCCCGGTAGAACGGCTCGAACACCCGCTCCAACTGAGCCGGCGGGATGCCTGGGCCACGATCTACGACCCGCACGATCACGCGTCCGCCGGCCGGCCCGCGCCCGTGCGAGCCATCCCCGCCGTCACGGTCCACCGCAAGCGCCGCCCCGCGCGTGACCGCCAGGCGTCGCACCGCGCGCGCGCGCACCGACACCGGGTGCCCGCCGGAGTGGCGTCGCGCGTTCTCGAGCACGTTCACGAACGCACGCTCCATCTGCACCGGATCGACGCTCACGAGCGGCATGTCGCGGTCGATCGACAGGGTGAACGCCTCCGGGCCCGCCCCCACGTCGGCGACGGCCGAGCGGATCAGATCCTCGATCGAGGTCCAGTCCCTGCGGGGCTCGGCGGCGCCGGCCTCCAGGCGCGAGAGATCGAGCAGGTTGTCGACCAACCGCGCAAGGCGCTTGGTCTCCTCCTGGATGACGGCGGCCATCTCCGCGCGCTCCTCGGGCGACAGCGACGGTGAGCCGACGGCCTCGCCGGCGGCCGAGATCGCGGTCAGCGGCGAGCGCAGGTCGTGCGAGACCGCGCGCAGCAGCGCCGTCTTGACGGTGTCCGCCCGCCGCAGCGCGGCCGTCTCCACAACGCCGCCGAGCAGCGTCTCGCGCTCGAGCGCGGCGCTCAGCAGCGCCTCGAGCGCCGGCACGACGCGCTCCTGCAGCCTGCGCAGGTTGGCCTCCGAGGTGCCCGCGCCGACCAGCAGCGTCCCCAGCCGGCTCGTCCCTTCGCGCAGCGGGAACGCGACCCTGCGCTCGTCTCCCTCGACGGCATCCATCTCGATCGCCGCCGAGCTCAGCTCGAGCGTATGCGCCAGACGAGCCGCCGCCGTCGGCAGTGCCTCGGCGAGGCTGTTCCCGCGCAGCAGCAGCCTGGCCATCTCCGCCGCCAGATCCGCCTCCCGCCGGCGCTCCTCCGCATCGCGGGTGCGTGCGCGCGTGACCTCGGCGACGGAGCTCGCCAGCACCGCGACCACCAGGAACGCGGCGAGCGCAACCCAGTTGTCGGAGTTCTGGAGCGTGAACTGCCCGACCGGAGGCAGATGGAAGAAGTTGAAAGCCGCCGCGCTGACCACGGCCGTGGCGACCCCCAGCCAGGCGCCCCACGTGACCGACACCACCAGCACCGCCGGCAGGTAGACGACGCTCAGCGAGACCACCGGCGCGACGTGCGCCAGCGGATAGACGATCAGGGTGCACAGCGCCACTGCAATCAGCGCCACGATCGCCCCCACCCTGCGGGGGGGCGGTTCTGAAGCCAGCAGAAAGCCGAACGGGGAGGCCATCGACATCAGCGTAAGGCGAACGGGGCGGGTCTCGCCTCCCGCCCCGTTCGGTGCGCCCTGCGCGGTTCGGTGCGCGGGAACCGGGCTCGCCCTCGACGAGCCCCGCTCGCTGCCTTGTCCCACCGTCCCGGCGATCATCATGAAGAGCCGCGCCTGCCGCGACGTGACGCTCCCGTGATCACGCTGTGACGATCTCGTGACCGGCTCGTGCGTCTGAATCGATACGCGTCGCTCAAGTCGGAGCCGCGATCCAGCCGATAGGCACGTGGAGACAGACAAGCACAACGGATGACCACACGTAAGCGCCACAAGACAGCGCTGATCTCCCTCGCCGTCGCGGCCGGGCTGTGTTCGTCCTGGGCTGGACCAGCTTCAGCAGGCACCCTCGCACAGGCGCGACTGTCCGAATACACGGTGAGTCCAGCTTGTGCCCCACCGGCGTTCGGTTATGCAGGCTGCCTTGCGCTGCGGCTCGTGCGACGGACCACCTCGGCCCATCCGGCGACCAGAGCTGGAGCACACGCGAGCTCGACTCGTCTCTCCCCGCTGCCGGCGCCCTCGCCGGCCAGCGGTGAAGTCGGCTACACGCCCGAAGACCTGCACGTCGCCTACGAACTGCCCGCCACCGCCCCGCCCTCGCAGACGATCGCGCTGGTGGACGCGTACAACGACCCGACCGCCGCCGCCGACCTGACGGCCTACAGCGAAGAATTTGGTCTACCGGAATGCGGCAGCGGCTGCTTCACGCAATACAACGAGCACGGCGAAACGACACCGACGAGCCTGCCGTTCCCGAAAACGACCGCCGAACTGAAAAGCTGGCGCACCAGCGCCAACAAAGCCAAGCGAGAAGAAGCCGCGCAGGCCGAAGGCTGGGGCCTGGAGATCTCGCTCGACGTCGAGACCGCCCACGCCATCTGCAACAACTGCCACATAGCGCTCGTCGAGGCCAGCTCGACGGCGAACACCGACCTCGAAGCCGCCGAGCGCGCCGCCGCCAGCCTCCCCATCTCCGCGACCGAGATCTCGAACTCATGGGGCAGCCCCGAGTGCTTCGAAGCGCCGCCGGTGCGCCAGTGCGAAGAAGGCCAGGCTTTCAATCACCCCGGGATCGTCGTCACGGCCTCCGCCGGCGATGATGGCTATCTGAGCTGGACCGCCGCCGACAGCGCCGAACGCGGCTTCGCCTCCTTCCCGGCATCCTTTCCAGACGTCGTCGCCGTCGGCGGCACGCGCCTGGAACTGAACGAAGACACGCACACGTGGGCGAACGAGACCGTGTGGAACGACGGCGGCGAAAGCGGTGGCGTCCCCGACGGACACGGGGCCGGCGGGGGTGGCTGCAGCGTCGTGTTCGCGGCGCAGCCGTGGCAGCAGAACGTCGCCGACTGGTCGGCGGTCGGGTGCGGCGAACACCGCGCCGTGGCCGATGTCGCCGCCGACGCGGACCCGTACACCGGCGTCGCCGTGCGCTACTCGGAGCCGATCTGCAGCGTCGAAGAAGAACCGGGCGTGGTCAGCCTCCAGGACTGGTGCACGATCGGCGGCACGAGCCTGGCATCGCCGCTCATCGCCTCGGCGTTCGCGCTCGCCGGCGGCGCCGGCGGCGTCGAATATCCAGCGAAGACGCTCTACCAGCACGAGAAGCTGCGGCCGGGCTCGCTCCACGACATCACCGCGTCCGCGACGTCCGGCTCGAACGGGAGATGCTCGCAACCATTCGACGAAGAAACGGCTTTGACAGCTTGCACGCCCGAACAGGAGGCCACGGCCAGTTGTTCCCTCCAGCTCATCTGTCTCGCCCACGCCGGCTATGACGGACCGACCGGGGTGGGAGCCCCGCACGGCATCAGGGCATTTGAAGCTCTAACAAAGGAAGAGACCGAAGAGCTAGCCCAGATCGAAGCCCAAGAAAGAGCGCAAGCCGAAGCAGAATTCGCGGCGGAGGAAAGGGCGAACGCGGAAGCAAGAGCCAAAGCGGAAGAAAGCAGGAAGGCCGAAGAAAGAAAGGAGATCGAAGACCAGAGACAAGCCGAAGAAATAGGCAATTCCACGAGCAGCTCCTCGTCGGGCGGCTCCTCGACCGGCGCGGAGACCACAAGCACGACGACCGCTACAACAGCCTTCGTCCGAGTCTCAGCGCTTGCCCTCACGCTGAAAGCCCTGATCGCGCTGAACACGAGCCGGCCGAAGATCGCCCAGATCGGCTTCACGTTCACGATCAACGTCGCCGCGCACCTTGTCGTATCGCTCCAAAAGCGAGTCGTTAAGCACGGACACGCGCGCTGGCAGGCGTTCACGCACCCGCTCACGATCGCCGCCTCGAGCGGCCGCAACAGCAGACGCCTCGCAAGACACGGGGCGCTGAGCAACGGCACATATCGCCTGACGCTCACCCCGGTGCACGGCAGCGCGCGCTCGATCGTGTTCAAGATCGGCTAGACGGGCGACGCGTCGCGCAGCAGCAGCTCCCCTCGCTCGGTGAGGCGCCACGAGTTGGGCGCGCCCCGCGTGCGGGCTTCGCCGGCCTTCGCTATCAGCCCGCGAGCCTGCAGGCGGTTGAGCAGCTTCGAGGCCTGGCCCTGGTCGACGATGCCCGCACGGTCAGCCACCTCGCGGTTGCTCGCGCCCGGGTAGTCGGCGATCGCGCGCAGAACGCGCGTGGTGCGGTACGTGAGCCGCGTGCCGCCACCGTGCCGCTCGGCGGAGCCGCCGCCGTCCGGCAGCTCGATTCCCGCGCCGATCCGGATGCGAGGCGCCGGGCGTGTGAGCTCGCGCCGCGCGACCCCCGCCCCCAGGTAGGGCAGGACGATGATGCTCACCAGCGACCCGAACAGGTCCATCACCCCCGCTGGCTCATCCGCCAGCAGCCGGTTCTGGAGCACCGCCAGCACCGCGCCGACGACGCCCTCGGCGATCACCGCGGGGGGCTGCTGCCTGTCGGCGGGCCCCTCCAGGCGACCGCGATCGACCGCCTCCGCGAGCGCGCTGAGGATCTGCACGCGCCGGCGCAGGACCTGCTCGCCGCCGCTCATCGAATACACGACCAGCAGACGCCCCAGCGCGGGCTCCCGTTCGAGGAACGCCAGGAACGCCGCGAGCGCGGCCTTGATCGCGTCCAGCCAGCGCGACTCCGCGTCGTAGGCCGCGAGCATCCCCCTGCACGCGCGTTCCACACCGAGATCGACCGCCGCCAGCAGGCACGCTTCCCGATCGGGGAACGCCTCGTGAAAGGCCCCGCTCGACACGCCCGAGCGCGCGATCACGTCCGCGACCGTCACACCGGGGCCGCGCTCGCTCATCGCCTGGGCCATCGCCTCCAGGATCCTCGTTCGCTGAACCTCGTCCACGCCCCTGCAGCTCCCCGCTTGACACCGACCCGGGAGCCTATCCCCTTATTGTCTACTCAGCCGGGCGCCGGAGCGAGCCTTGCGGGCGCTCCGTACTCCAGCAGGCGCCCGGGCAGATCCACGCTCCCGTCCGCGTGCTGGCCGTTCTCGAGCAGCGCCACGATCGTGCGCCCCACCGCGATCGCCGTGCCGTTGAGCGTGTGCAACGCCTGCGTGCGCTTGCCGGCACGCACGCGCATGTTCAGGCGCCGGGCCTGGTAGTCGGTGGTGTTCGAGCACGAGGTCAGCTCGCGGTAGCAACCCTGGCTCGGGATCCACGCCTCGCAGTCGTACTTCTTCGCCGCCGAGTTGCCCAGATCGCCGACCGCGATGTTGACCACGCGGTAGGGCAGCCCCAGCTCGCCGAGGATCTCCTCCTCGATCGCGAGGATCCGCTCGTGCTCGTCGGTCGACTCCTCGGGCGCGACGAAGCTGAACATCTCCACCTTGTCGAACTGATGCACCCTGATCATGCCTCGCGTGTCCTTGCCCGCCGCGCCCGCCTCGCGCCGGAAGCACGGCGAGAAGCCCGCATAGCGCAGTGGCAGCAGCTCGGCATCGATGATCTCGCCGTCGTGCAGCGAGGCCAGCGCGACCTCGGAGGTCCCCACCAGGAACAGCTCGTCCTCGGGCAGGCTGTAGATCTGCTGCTCGGTGTCCGGCAGGAAGCCCGTCCCGTACAGCGCCCGCTCGCGCACGAGCACCGGCGGTATCACCGGCTCGAACCCCGCCGCGCGGAGCTTCTCGAGCACCCAGCGCACGAGCGCCAGCTCGAGCATCACCAGGTCGCCTTTCAGGTACGCGAAGCGCGCCCCCGAGAGGTTGGCAGCGCGGTCCATGTCGATCAGCTCGCCCGCCAGCTCGAGGTGGTCGCGCGGCTGGAAGTCGAGCTGCGGGATCTCGCCGACCTCGCGCACGAGCTCGTCCTCAGGTCCCGGCGCGGCGGTCGGGTCGGGCAGGTTGGGCAGCGGCGCGAGCGCCGCCTGCAGGCCCAGCTCGACCTCGCCCAGCTCCTGCTCGAGCTCCTTGGCGCGCGCGGCCACGCTGCGCATCGCCACGATCTCGCGGTCACGTAGATCGTTGCCGCCCAGCCTCCCGGCGGCCGTCTGGATGCGCGCGTTCGCTTCGTTCTGCTCCGCGCGTAGCCCCTCCAGCTCGGGCAGCAGCTCACGGCGGCGGCCGTCCAGCTCGATCACACGGTCCAGGCCGTCCGCCGCCCCCGCGCCGCGCCGCGCAAGCGCCGCACGAACGCCGTCGGGGTCCTCGCGGATCAGCTTCAGGTCAAGCACGCTAGGAGCCTATCCGTCTGTGACAGCGCACCTGGGGTCACCAATACCTCTGGGCTCGGTGGTCTCGGCCAAGCAGGTTCGTGACGGCGGCACGACCGACACGCGAAGCGTCACGGTCGGGACGACGTCACGAACCTGCGCTATTTGGTCGACAGCGTGATGTTCGTGGTGGGCACCTTTTCGGCTTTGAGCCCGGAGTACTTCGCGAGGAACGCCGCGACCGCCTGAGCGTCTTCGCCGACCACCACGTTCTCGGGCATGATCGCGCCCGAGAAGCCGCCGTTGCGAATCGCGAAGAGCACCTGTTCGACGTTCTCCTTGCGGATGTTGAAGTTCGGCCCGTTGGTCTTGACGCGGTTGGAGATCACCGTCGCCGAGCCCTCCGCGCCGACGACCGCCAGGGTGTGGCAGCCCGAGCAGTGGTCGCGGAACAGCACCGCGCCCTTGTAGTACAGGCTGGTCTTGGCGAGCTGGATCCCCTGCGACCCGCACGCGCCCAGCGCCGTGGAGCAGGCGAGCAGGGCGATCGTCATGGCTGCGCGCTTCATGCGCCGGGAATATATAGGCACGAGGCCGGCACGGAGCGCCGGCCGAATCATCGATCTAGAACCCGTGAGCCGTGCTCGCCGCGCGCAGCGCGAGGAACACCACCACGAGCGCCGACAGCGCCATCACGCCGATCTCCCTGCGCACGATCGCCACGACCACGGTCTGCTGCTCGGATTCGGGCAGCGCGCCCACCGCAGCGGCGTCCTGGAGGCCGCGCTGGTCGAGGATCGTCTGCGCCGAGGCGACGCGCAGCTGCTCCGCTACGAACGCGACCGCGAGCGGCAGCAGCGCGTACAGATAGAAGAGATGAACGCTTGAGTACTTGCCCGCCGCCGCCAGCGAGCCGACCGCGATCGCGAGCGTCAGCGCGGAGCCCTGCCCCACGCGCAGCAGCACCCAGAACGCGCGCACCGGCCCGGCGGCCGCGCCGTGGTCGGTGCTCGTGCCGCCGATGTCGCCGCGATACCAGACCGACGCACCGAGCAGGCCGGAGACGGCGTTGAGCGCGGCAACGGCCAGCGAGCCCGCCACGACAGCCTCCGTCACGGCTTGGATTTCGAGCCGATTGCCACTAGTAACACCCTGCCACAAGCAGTGATATAACAGCGCGCGGTGCTGCGCACATATCTCCCGGCGATCGTGTTCCTCGTTCTTGGTGGCGCCGTGGGCGGCGCGTTTGCGGTGCTGAACTCGGTCATGGGACCGCGCCGTGCGACCCCGCACAAGCAGGATCCGTACGAGTGCGGGCTGCCGTCCGAGGTCAAGCGCGGGCTGCGCTTCGGGATCAGCTTCTACCTGATCGCGATGCTGTTCATCCTGTTCGACATCGAGGTGGTCTTCCTCTACCCGATCGCGATCGAGCTGCGCGCCTACGGCAGCTTCGCGCTGTTCGAGATCATCGTGTTCATCGTGCTGCTGTTCGTGGCCTTCGTCTACGTATGGCGGAGGGGGGCGTTGGAGTGGAAGTGAAGCGTGAGATCCTCGGCACGGGGAGCCGGGCCAGCGGCGCCGCGCCTGGCGGAGCGACGGGCGGGGCCGCGGACCTGCGCGTGCGCTCGCTGAACTCGCGCCAGCTGCTGCGCGGCGGCGACCTCGTGGGCCCGAACCCGTCCGCGCATCTCGAGGGCGCCGACTTCGAGCGCCACGTCGAAGAAAGCGTGATGACGACCACGCTCGACAAGGCCGTCGCGTGGGCGCGCTCGAACTCGTTCTTCCCCGCGACGTTCGGGCTGGCATGCTGCGCGATCGAGATGATGTCGATCGTCGCCGCGCGTGTGGACGTCGCGCGCTTCGGCTTCGAGGCGTTCCGTGCCTCGCCCCGCCAGGCCGACCTGCTGATCCTCTCCGGGCGCGTGTCGATCAAGATGGCGCCGATCGTGCGCCGCATCTACGACCAGATGCTCGAGCCGAAGTGGGCGATCTCGATGGGCGCGTGCTGCAGCTCGACGGGCGTCTTCAACAACTACGCGCTCGTCCCCGCCGACAAGTTCATGCCGATCGACGTGCACGTCCCCGGCTGCCCACCCCGCCCGGAGGCGCTGATGCACGGCGTGCTCAAGCTGCGCAAGATGGTCCAGGACGACCCCGACATGGGCTGGCGCGAGCGCTACGGCGCGCGGGGCACCGAGGAGCTGCTGCCAGAGCCCGACGCGACGACCGAGCGCCCCGCAACGATGAACGTGCCAGTGGCACTGGAGGGGGATTCGGCCGGTGCCTGATGCGACCGGCCTGGAGCTGATCGCCCAGGAGCTGCGCGAGGCAGAGGGAGCGGACGTCGTCACCGACACGCTGTTCTTCCGCGAGCGGGCCACGCTGAGCATCGACGCGGCGCACGTGCGCGCCGTGCTCGCGCATCTGCGCGCCAAGGGCTACGCGTTCCTGGCGAGCCTGCACGGGGTCGACTACTACCCCCACGAGCCGCGCCTGGGGGTCTGTTACGAGCTGCTGGACATGGCCAGCGTCGACCGCCTCACGGTCAAGCTGCGCGTCCCCACCGACTCGCCCGAGGTGGAGTCCGTGACCGCGGACTGGCCGACCGCCGACCACCAGGAGCGCGAGGTCTATGACATGTTCGGCGTGGTCTTCCGCGGCCATCCGGACCTGCGCCGGATCCTGATGCCCGAGGACTACGAGGGCCACCCCCAGCGGCGCGACTTCCCGATCGGCGGCGAACCCGTGATCTTCACGTACAACGAGCGCGAGGCGCTTGGGAGCGCCGAGTGAGCCCGGCCGAGCAGCCGACCATGTCCGAGTACCGCCGGCGCGAGCAGAGCATCACGATGGCTCCGCTCGAGGAGCAGCTCGGCGAGCAGGGCGAGGGCAGCGACGGCGAGCCCACCCAGGAGCTGCTGACGCTCAACTTCGGCCCTCACCACCCGGCCACGCACGGCGTGCTGCGGCTGCTGGTGACGCTCCAGGGCGAGGTCGTGCGCGACGTCAAACCGATCATCGGCTACGTCCACACGGGCATCGAAAAGACCGCCGAGGACAAGGCCTACTGGAAGGTCATCCCGGTGATCGAGCGGATGGACTACCTCTCCTACTACTTCAACGCGATGGCGTTCTGCGGGGCGGTCGAGACGCTGCTCGAGGTCGAGGTTCCCAAGCGCGCGCAGTACCTGCGCGTGATCCACCTGGAGCTCAATCGCATCATGTCGCACCTCGTGTGGCTCGGCACGAGCGCGCTCGACCTCGGCGCGATCTCGATGTTCTGGTACTGCTTCCGCGAGCGCGAGAAGATCCTCGACCTGTTCGAGATGTCCTCCGGCCAGCGGATGCACACGCGCTACTTCCAGGTGGGCGGCGTGATCGAGGACATCCCGCCGGGCTTCGTCGAGAAGCTGCGCGGCTTCTTGAAGGAAATGCCCTCGCGCGTGGACCAGTACCGGGACATGCTGAACGGCAACGAGATCGTCCTGCAGCGGCTGCGCGGCACCTGCCCGCTGGACGCCGACACGCTGCTGTCGCTGGGCGTCACCGGCCCGCTGCTGCGCGCCGCGGGCAACCCGTGGGACCTGCGCAAGGCCGACCCCTACTGCTCCTACGACGACTTCGACTTCAAGATCCCGGTCGGCACCGCAGGCGACAACTACGACCGCTTCGCGTGCCGCGTGGCCGAGATGTACGAGTCGGTGAAGATCGCCGAGCAGGCGCTCGAAGGGCTGCCCGAGGGGCCCCACATAACCGAGGACCGCAAGGTCGCGCTGCCGCCGCGCCACGAGCTGGCGACGTCGATGGAGGCGCTGATCCACCACTTCAAGCTCGTCACCGAGGGCATGCGGGTGCCGCCGGGCGAGGTGTACTTCCCGATCGAGTCCCCGCGCGGCGAGCTCGGCTGCTTCGTGCGCTCCGACGGCTCCTCCAAGCCCGCGCGCGTGCACATGCGCGACCCCTCGTTCGTCAACCTGCAGGCCACCGCGCCAATGGTCAAGGGCGCCTACATAGCCGACCTGATCGCCACCCTGGCGATGCTCGACCCGATCTTGGGAGGAATAGATAGATAGATGAGCGTTCGCGTGGCATGTCCGGAGGTCCGGCGATGAGCGCCGTGCGACGTTTCGAGCACGGCTCGCGCGTGCCCGGCTGGGATCAGGCGGCGGATCTCGAGAAGGACCCCGCGGAGATCCCCGACCCGGCCACGACGGCCGTGCCTGAGGATCTGCGTGCGGAGATCGAGGCGCACATGGCCAACTACCCCGACCGCCGCTCGGCGACGCTGCCGGCGCTCGCGGCGGCGCAGCGCGTGCACGGCTGGTGCTCGCCGGAGGCGCTCGAGCAGGTCGCGTGCGTGATGCGCGTCACGCCCGCCTACCTGGACTCGGTGGCGACGTTCTACGACATGCTCGAGACCGCGCCCGTGCCCCGCCACAGCGTGTACGTGTGCACGAACATCTCCTGCTCGCTGTGCGGCGCCGACGAGCTGTACGCGGCCATGAGCGAGGCGGCCGCGCCGCGTGCGGGCGAGGAGCCGGACGTCAACGTGCGCTCGTTCGAGTGCCTCGGAGCGTGCGACATCGCGCCGATGGCGTCGGTCGACGGCGTCTATGTCGGCCCCCTGAGCGTCGCCGACGTGCCGCAGCTGCTGGAGGACGTTCGCGCGGAGCGGCCGGTGCTGCCCGAGAAGCAGCTCGCGCGACGGCTGGTCGCCGATCCCAACGCGAACAGCCGTGAGTTTCCGCTGCATCCGGCCGAGGGAGGCCCGTGAGCATGGCTGCGGTGGGTGATGCTCCGATCCTCCTGTTCACCGACATCGACGAGCCGGGGCTGTGCACGCTCGACGTGTACGAGCGCCGCGGCGGCTACCAGTCGCTGCGCAAAGCACTGGCGATGACGCCCGAAGAGGTCCTCGAGCAGCTCAAATCGTCGGGCATCCGCGGCCGCGGCGGCGCGGGCTTCGCGATGGGCACGAAGATCTCGTTCCTGCCCAAGGGCTCGATGGACAAGTACCTGGTGTGCAACGCCGACGAGTCCGAGCCGGGGACGTTCAAGGACCGCGAGCTGATGCAGAAGACGCCGCACTCGCTGATCGAGGGGATCATCATCGCCTCCTACGCAGCCGGCACCAGCCGCTCGTTCATCTACATCCGTGGCGAGTACGAGCTGCAGGCCGACATGCTCGACGCCGCGCTGCACGAAGCGCGCGCCGCGGGATATGTGGGCGAGAACATCCTCGGCTCAGGGCACTCGCTGTCGCTGGTCGTGCACCGCGGCGCCGGCGCGTACATCTGCGGCGAGGAGACCGGCCTCTTGGACTCGCTCGAAGGCAAGCGCGGCAACCCGCGCCTGAAGCCGCCGTTCCCGGCCCTGCAGGGCCTCTACCAGGGGCCGACGCTGATCAACAACGTCGAGACGCTCTCCACCGTTCCCACGATCATCGCGATGGGCGGCGAGGAGTACGCGAAGCTCGGCGTCGAGACCTCGACCGGGACGAAGCTCGTGTCTGTCTCCGGCCACGTCAAGCGCCCCGGCAACTACGAGATCGAGCTCGGCATCCCCTCGCGCGAGATCATCTACGGGCTCGCCGGCGGGCCGCCCGAGGGGCGCGAGGTCAAGTGCTGGTTCCCCGGCGGCTCCTCCTCGCCGGTGCTGAAGGCCGAGGACCTCGACGTCCCCTATGACTTCAACTCGCTCGCCCAGGCCGGCACGATGCTCGGCTCCGGCGCGGTCATCGTCGTCGACGACTCCACGCCGATCGTCGACGTCGCGTTGAAGGTCGCCAAGTTCTACCGGCACGAGTCCTGCGGCAAGTGCACGCCCTGCCGCGAGGGCACCAACTGGACCGTGAAGATGCTCGAGCGCATCGACTCCGGCGAGGCGACGCCGATGGACATCGAGATCATGGCCTCGGTGCAGGAGCACATCATGGGCAACTGCCTGTGCGTGCTCGGCGACGCGATGGCGATGCCGATCAGCTCGATGATCGTCAAGTTCCGCGACGAGTTCGAGGCGCACATCGAGGCCGCACGCGCTCGCAACGGCCTGGGGGCCGCCGCCTCGCAGACCGCGCTGGCCGCCTACCCCGTAGCGGGGCACAGGCAGGGAGCGCCCGATGCCTAGGCCCGAGCCGCGAACCATCACCTTCACGATCGACGGCCGCGAGGTGCAGGGGCCGGAGAACGCGATGCTCGTCGACGCCGCCAAGCACGGCGACGTCGAGATCCCGGTGTTCTGCTACGAGCCCAAGCTCGGCCAGCCCGTGGGCGCCTGCCGCATGTGCCTGGTCGAAATCGAGGGCATCCCCAAGCTGCAGACGGGCTGCTCCACGCCGGTCAAGGACGGCATGGTCGTGTATACGCAGACCGAGCGCGTGAAGACCGCGCAGCAGTCGGTCGTGGAGTTCCTGCTGATCAACCACCCGCTCGACTGTCCCGTGTGCGACAAGGGCGGCGAGTGCCCGCTGCAGGACATCACCTTCGGCTGGGGCGGCGGCATCTCGCGCTACATCGAGCCCAAGCGCCACTTCGTCAAGCCGCTCGAGCTCTCGCCGCTGATCGCGATCGACCGCGAGCGCTGCATCCTGTGCTACCGCTGCGTGCGCTACTCGCAGGAGGTCGCCGAGGACTACCAGCTCGTGCTGCTGGAGCGCGGCGCGCACTCCTACGTCTCGACGTTCGACGGGCACCCCTACGTTGCGCCGTTCAGCGGCAACATCATCGAGCTGTGCCCCGTCGGCGCGCTCACCTCCCGGCCCTACCGCTTCCGGGCGCGCCCGTGGGACATCGAGGGCGCGGGCTCGGTGTGCACGCTGTGCCCGGCGCAGTGCAACGTCACGGTCACCGTGCGCGACGAGCGCGCGCTGCGGATCCTGCAGCGCGACAACGTCGAGGTCGACGACGGCTGGCTGTGCGACAAGGGCCGCTTCGGCTATCAGTCCTTCCACGTCGACGAGCGCGTCACCGAGCCGCTGCTGCGCGACGGCGGCGACTTGCGCCCGGTCACGTGGGAGCGCGCGCTCGCGGAGGCCGCCGCCGGCCTGGCGCGAGCCGGCGAGCAGACCGCGGCGATCGCCGGCGCCCAGGCCACCAACGAGGAGGGCCTGCTGCTCTCGCGTCTGCTGCGCGACGGCCTCGGCTCGCCCCATATCGACTCCCGTCGCGCGAGCTCGCTGCCGTTGGAGCTCTATCGCGCGCTCGACGACCCACGCTTGCAGGCGAAGCTCAGCGACCTGGAGTTCGCGGACGCCGTGCTCGTGCTCGCTGCCGACCCCGTCAACGACGCGCCGATCCTGGACCTGCGCCTGCGCAAGGGCGTCCGCCGTCACGGGCTGAAGCTGGCGATCGCCTCCCCCAAGCCGTCGTCGCTGGACCCGAACGCCGCCGCGGCCGTGCGCCACGCGCCCGGCGCCGGCGCCCCCTTCGTCGTGGCGCTGAGCGCCGCGCTGACGGGCGATCAGGACGCGGAGCGCCTGGCGCTCGAGGCCGGAGCGGAGCCCGCGGCGGTGCGCGAGCTGGCCGCCCTGCTGCGAGCGCCGCGCGGCGAAGGCGCACAGGACGAGAGCGAGCGCCGCACACCCGAGGTCGTGATCCTGTGGGGCGAGCGCCTGGCTGCGGGGCCCAACGGACAGGCCGGTGTGCACGCGCTGCTGGAGATCGCCGACACGCTCGACATGGCCGGCGTCGACGGCGCGGGCCTGCTCGAGATCCCCGCGACCAGCAACGGGCGCGGGCTGCGCGAGGCCGGCGTGCTGCCGAACGCCGGCCCGGGGCTGAGCGAGCCGGCGAGCGTCGGCCGCGATGCGCGGGCGATCGCGGAGGGGCTCGCCGACGGTGAGCTGGCCGCCGTGTACCTGCTTCGCAGCGACCCATTGCGCGACCTCCCTGACAGCGAGCTGTGGGAGCGCGCGCTCG
>Ga0187890_10000245_pt1 | contig 38435 bp, 49 predicted proteins | sample June2016WEW_21_1_FD_133005 | JGI IMG/M metagenome (GOLD analysis project Ga0187890, IMG submission 133005) | Peatland microbial communities from SPRUCE experiment site at the Marcell Experimental Forest, Minnesota, USA - June2016WEW_21_10 | ecosystem: Environmental > Terrestrial > Soil >... | reverse complement strand
GGAGCTAATTGCCCCGATCGCGATGGAGCAGGGGCTGCGCTTTGCCATCCGCGAGGGAGGTAAAACCGTGGGTTCGGGGGTGGTTTCCAAGGTGATCACCTAATGGTTGCGACCAAAACAGTCGGCTCCGGCGTGGTGTCGAAGGTGGTAACTTGATCTGTGGTTTTTTTCGCCCGCGCAGCGGGCGCTGTCGGACGGCGTCGCTTCGACGCCGTTGTAAAGGTAAATAGATATGGCTAATCAGAACATTCGCATTCGCCTCAAGGCTTTCGATCATCGCTTGATCGACAAGTCGGCGCGCGAGATCGTCGAGACCGCGAAGCGTACCGGAGCGACCGTGAAGGGCCCGGTGCCGCTGCCCATCAAAATGGAGCGCTTCACCGTGCTCGTATCGCCCCATGGCGACAAGGACGCGCGCGACCAGTTCGAGATCCGCACGCACAAGCGTCTCATGGACATCCTGAGTCCGACGGACAAGACCGTCGATGCCCTGATGAAGCTCGAGCTTCCAGCGGGTGTCGACGTCCAGATCAAGCTGAACTAGGGCGCGAAGCGCTTCCCGGCGGGGGCTTTCCGCCCCGTCCGGGTGAAAATCGCGGCGGAACGTTGAACCGGATGGGGATTCCGGTATACTCCGCCGTCCATTTTAAGGGTCGGAGCGCGTGGGTGCCGACGCCAGTTATCCGAAGACGCCTCTCCTAGAGGGTGGCGCCGAGGGTCCTGGGGTCCCGCGTACCCAAACCGCCGGCCTGTTTGCAACGAACCGGGACGCCTTGAGCTGTTCCCGCGGTATGAGGATTGACAATGACCATCGGTCTGGTTGGCCGCAAGTGCGGCATGACCCGCGTATTCACTGACGCCGGCGTTACCGTTCCCGTGACGGTGGTCGAGGCGTTGCCCAACCGTATCTCGCAGATCAAGAGCGACAAGCCCGACGGCTATCGTGCAGTGCAGGTGACCATCGGCAGCCGCCGCCCGTCGCGCGTACCCAAGGCGCTTGCCGGTCATTTCGCCAAGGCGAACGTCGCGGCTGGCGATTCCTCCCGGGAATTCCGCCTGGGGAAGAGCGAGGGTGAAGGGCTCGCCGTGGGCGGGGAGCTCAAGGTCGACATGTTCAAGCCCGGGCAGATCGTGGACGTTACCGGTACGACGCTCGGCAAGGGTTTCGCCGGCACGATGAAGCGCCACAACTTCGCCGGCGGCATGAAGACTCACGGCAATTCGCTGTCGCACCGTGCACCGGGTTCCATCGGCCAGCGCCAGACGCCGGGCCGTGTGTTCAAGGGCAAGCGCATGTCCGGGCACATGGGCGTGCGCAACCGCACCATCGAGAACTTGCGCATCGTCGAGGTCGACGTGCCCCGCAATTTGCTGCTGATCAGCGGCGCCGTACCGGGGTCGGAGGGCGGTCGCGTGGTCGTTCGCCCCTCGGTGAAGGCGCAAGCGCAGACGCGCCGCCGCCGGCTCGCGCCGAACAAGGCGCCGGCAGCCGCCGCCGGCAAGCCCGCCCCCGGCAAGCCCGCGCCTGCCGCCAAGGGCAAGCCCGACAAGAAATAGCCGACGAGAAGTGATGCCATGAAGCTCCAGTTAAAAAATGCGGCTGCCGCGAGCGAGATCCAGCTCTCGGACGTCGCCTTCGGCCGCGCCTACAACGAAGCGCTGGTCCACCAGGTCGTGACCGCTTACATGGCCGGCGGCCGTGCCGGCACCAAGCGGCAGAAGTCGCGCGCCGAGGTACGCGGCGGCGGCAAGAAGCCCTGGAGCCAGAAGGGCACGGGCCAGGCGCGTGCCGGCTCCATTCGCAGCCCCCTCTGGGTGGGTGGCGGCCGCACGTTTGCCGCTCGCCCGCGCGATTTCTCGCAGAAAGTGAATCGCAAGATGTATCGCGCCGCCATGCAGTCGATGGTGTCCGAGCTCATTCGCCAGAATCGTCTGGTGGCGGTCGAGAGCCTCGAGCTCGCCGCTCCGCGAACCAAGCTCCTGCTGGGCAAGCTCAAGGAGCTCGGCGCGGCGCGTGCCTTGATCCTGGTGGAGGCGTTCGAGGAGAAGCTGTTCCTCGCGGCGCGCAACCTGCCCCACGTCGAGGTCATGCCGGTCGGCTCGCTCGATCCGGTGAGTCTCGTCAAGCACGAGACCGTGATCGCCACCGTCGGCGCGCTGCGCATGCTCGAACAGCGTCTCGGAGGCACCGATGAATAAGGAACGCTTGATGAACGTGCTGCTGCAGCCGCATGTGTCCGAAAAGGCGGCGACCCTCACCGACAAGAGCAACCAGTACGTGTTCCGCGTGCTGAGCGATGCTTCCAAGGAGGAGGTGAAGCACGCGGTGGAGCTCATGTTCGAGGTGAAGGTCGAGGGCGTGAATCTCCTCAACAAGCCCGGCAAGAGCCGGCGCTTCAAGAACATCGAAGGGCGGCGCAACGGCTACAAGAAGGCTTACGTGCGTCTCCAGACCGGTCAGTCCATCGACTTCACCGGCGCAGCGAAGTAGAGGAAGGCCATGGCACTCATCAAAATGCGACCCACGTCCCCGGGCACGCGCTTCGTAGTCAAGGTCGATCGCTCGCACCTGCACAAGGGCGGCCCGCTTACTTCCTTGACCACCAAGAAGAATCGCAGCGGGGCGCGCAATCACTCCGGCCGTCAGACCACGCGTCACATCGGCGGCGGGCACAAACAGCGCTATCGTCTGATCGATTTCAAGCGCGACAAGGACGGTATTCCCGGCGTCGTCGAGCGGCTCGAGTACGACCCGAATCGCACGTCGCATCTCGCGCTCGTCAAGTACGCGGACGGCGAGCGCCGCTACATCCTCGCGCCGAAGGGCGTCAAGGCGGGCGATGAGATCCGCTCGGGCGCCGATGCCCCGATCAAGGCGGGCAACGCGCTACCGCTGCGGCACATCCCCGTCGGCAGCACGGTGCACAACATCGAGCTGAAGGTGGGCAAGGGCGGCCAGCTCGCACGCTCGGCCGGCGGCTCCGCGCAATTCGCGGCGCGCGAGGGACTGTACGCGAGCGTACGGCTGAAGTCGGGCGAGATCCGCAAGATCCACATCGACTGTCGCGCCACCATCGGCGAGGTCGGGAACGACGAGCACAACCTGCGCGTTTTCGGTAAGGCCGGCGCGGTGCGCTGGCTGGGCGTGCGGCCGACGGTGCGCGGCGTCGTCATGAACCCGGTCGATCATCCGCACGGCGGCGGCGAGGGCAAGTCAGGCCAGGGTAACCCGCATCCGGTGAGCCCATGGGGTCTGCAGACCAAGGGCAAGAAGACCCGCCACAACAAGCGCACCGACGGCATGATCGTGCAGCGTCGTAAGAACAAACGCATTTAATTTGGAGTACCGCAAGTGCCTCGTTCGCTAAAAAAGGGCCCGTTCGTAGACCTGCACCTGGCTAAGAAAGTGCAGACGGCGAGTCAGAAAAACGATCGCCGTCCGATCAAGACCTGGTCGCGGCGCTCCATGATCATTCCGGACATGGTCGGCCTGACCATTGCGGTGCATAACGGCCGCTTGCACGTGCCGGTGCTCGTGTCGGAGAACATGGTCGGGCACAAGCTCGGCGAGTTCGCGCCGACACGCACGTTCAAGTCCCATTCCGGCGACAAGAAAGTGTCGGCGGCGGAGTAGCCCATGCAGACCAAGGCCGTATTGCGCTATGCGCGCATCTCACCGCAGAAATGCCGTCTCGTCGTGGACACGATCCGCGGCAAGTCCGCGACGCTCGCGGTGAACACGCTCAAGTTCATGCCGAAGAAGGGCGCGAAGATCGTGCTCAAGGTGCTCGATTCGGCGATCGCCAATGCTTACAACAACTTCAACGCCGACGTGGACGAGCTCAAGGTCACGCGCGTGGAAGTCGACGCGGCACCGATGTTCAAGCGCTTTCACGCGCGCGCCAAGGGGCGCGGCGTGCGCATCGCCAAGCGCAACAGCCACATCCTGGTGCAGGTGTCCGACGGAAAGGAAGGAAACTAGCATGGGTCAAAAAGTCAATCCGATCGGCATCCGCTTGGGGATCACGCGCGACTGGACGTCCAAGTGGTATGCCGGCACCAAGACGTTCGCGTCGAACATCCACACCGATTTCCTGGTGCGGCAGTACCTCATGAAGAAGCTCGCGGATGCGTCGGTGAGCCGCATCCACATCGAGCGCGCCGCCCGCCGGGCCAACATCACGATTCACACGGCGCGGCCGGGCATCGTCATCGGCAAGAAGGGCGAGGACATCGAGAAGCTGCGCGGCGCCGTGGCCAAGATTCTCGGCATGACGGTGCAGGACGTGCGTCTCAACATCGCCGAGATCAGAAAGCCCGAGCTCGATGCGAAGCTCGTCGCCGAGGGGATCTCGCAGCAGCTCGAGAAGCGGGTGATGTTCCGCCGTGCCATGAAGCGTGCGGTGACGAACACCATGCGCTCGGGTGCGCTCGGCATCAAGGTGCGCATCTCGGGCCGCCTGAACGGCTCGGAAATCGCGCGCACGGAGACCAACCGTGAGGGTCGCGTGCCGCTGCACACCTTCCGCGCCGACATCGATTACGGTCTCGCCGAGGCGATGACCACGTACGGCGTGATCGGCATCAAGGTCTGGATCTTCAAGGGCGAGGTATTTGATCAGCCCGAGGTGGAATCCGCCGAGGTCGAGACCGCACGCGCCGAGGGCGAGGGTGCGACGGCCGCTGCGAAGCCGGCCGAGGCGCCGGCGCCCGCGCCCGCTCAGAGCTGAAGCTTAGGTAACGACACATGATGCAGCCGAAGCGGACCAAGTTCCGCAAACAATTCAAGGGCCGGATCTCGGGCAGCGCGCAGCGCGGCAACTCCGTGGCGTTCGGCGAGTACGGCCTCAAGGCCACCGACCGTGCGCGCATGACGGCACGCGAGATCGAGGCGGCGCGCCGCGCCATTTCGCGTTATGTGAAGCGCGGCGGGCGGATCTGGATCCGCGTATTCCCCGATGTGCCGATCACGCAGAAGCCGCTCGAGGTGCGCATGGGCTCCGGCAAGGGCAACGTCGAGTACTGGGTGGCAAAGGTGTTGCCGGGCAAGGTGCTGTTCGAGATCGAGGGCATGAGCGAGGAGATCGCGCGCGAGGCTTTCCGGCTCGCCTCCGCGAAACTCTCGGTGTCGACGGCGTTCGTCAAGCGCCAAGTTCGGGCATAGAGATAAGGTGCGGGCATGAAGGCGAAAGATCTGCATGGCAAGGCCCCCGAGGCCCTCGGCGAGGAGCTGCTCAAGCTGCGGCGCGAGCAATTCAATCTACGGATGGCGCGCGCCACGGGGCAGGCCGCGAAGCCGGATCAGTTTGCGAAAGTGCGCAAGAACATCGCGCGCGTGAAGACGGTGCTCGCCCAGGTGCGCGCCCGCGGAGGTAAGGCTTGATGTCGACCACGAATCCCACGGCCGAGAAGGGCGTCGCGCAGACGGAGGCGCCGAGCCCCGGACAGCGCTTGCTCACGGGCAAGGTGGTGAGCAACAAGATGGACAAGACCATCGCCGTATCGATCGAGCGTCTGGTGAAGCACCCGACGTACGGCAAGTACATCCGCCGCACCACCAAGCTCCTGGCGCACGACGCCAACAACGAGTGCCGCGAGGGCGACACGGTTTCCATCAAGCCGTGCCGGCCGCTGTCGCGCCGTAAATCCTGGATGCTGGTGCGCGTCATCGAGCGCGCACGCGCCGAATAAAGGACCGACATGATTCAGCTTCGAACCATGCTCAACGTCGCCGACAACTCCGGCGCCAAGCGCCTGATGTGCATCAAGGTGCTCGGCGGCTCGAAGCGCCGCTATGCCGCCGTGGGCGACGTCATCAAGGTGAGCATCAAGGACGCGATTCCGCGCGGTAAGGTCAAGAAGGGCGAGGTCTACGACGCGGTGGTCGTGCGCACCAAGAGTGGCGTGCGCCGCGCGGACGGCTCGCTCATCCGCTTCGACACGAATGCGGCGGTGCTGTTGACCAACAAGCTCGAGCCCATCGGCACCCGCATCTTCGGGCCCGTGACGCGCGAGCTGCGCAACGTGCAATTCATGAAAATCATCTCACTCGCTCCGGAAGTGCTGTGATGAACAAGATACGCAGAGGCGACACGGTTGTTTTGATCGCCGGCCGCGACAAGGGCCGCCGCGGCGCGGTCATCGGAGTGGACGGCGACCGAGTGCGCGTCGAGGGCCTCAACATGGCCAAGAAGCACGAGAAGCCGAACCCGAACCAGAATCGACCGGGCGGCATCATCGAGCGCGAGGCGCCGCTCCATATCTCGAACGTGGCGATCTTCAATCCCGCTACGCAAAAGGCGGATCGCGTCGGCTTCAAGGCGCTCGCGGACGGCCGCAAGGTGCGCGTTTTCAAGTCGAACAAAGAAATGATCGATCCCAAGTAAACGGGCGAACACATGGCAAGATTGCAACAACTGTACCGCGACAAGATCGTGCCCGAGCTCAAGCAGAGCTTGGCTCTCAAGAACACGATGCAAGTGCCGCGCATCCTCAAGATCACGGTCAACATGGGCGTGGGCGAGGCCGTGGCGGACAAGAAAGTAATGGACGCGGCCACCGCAGACCTCGCCAAGATCACAGGGCAAAAGCCCGCCGTGACCAAGGCGAAGAAGTCCGTTGCCACGTTCAAGGTGCGCGACGGTCAGGCGATCGGCTGCAAGGTGACCTTGCGAGGCGCGCGCATGTACGAGTTCCTCGATCGGCTGGTCAACATAGCGATTCCCCGCATCCGCGACTTCCGCGGCATCAGCGCGCGGTCCTTCGACGGTCGCGGCAACTACAGCCTCGGCGTGAAGGAACAGATCATTTTCCCGGAAATCCAGTACGACCAGATCGACCAGATTCGCGGGATGGACATCACCATCTCGACGTCGGCCGCGGACGACAAGCACGGACGTGCGCTGCTCGAAGCCTTCAACTTTCCGTTTCGCAAGTAGGGTAATAGCCCATGGCAAAGACCAACATGCTCATGCGCGAGAAGCGCCGTCTCAAGGTAGCCAAGAAGTACGCTGCCCGGCGCGCCGAGCTGAGAGAGCTGATCCGCAATCCCAAGACGGGGGCGGAAGAGCGCGTCGCGGCGCAGGCCGAGCTGCAGCGCCAGCCGCGCGATGCGAGCGCGCATCGTCAGCGCAATCGCTGCTCGATCACCGGCCGCTCGCGCGGGGTGTATCGCAAGTTCGGCTTGGCGCGCACGAAGTTGCGCGAAGCCGCGAGCCGCGGGGAAATCCCGGGCCTTTCGAAGGCGAGCTGGTGAGGCGCGCACAATGAGCATGACAGATCCGATCGCCGATCTTCTGACCCGCATCCGCAACGCACAGTCCGCGGGCAAGGCCACCGTGGCCGTGGGCGCCTCGAAGCTCAAGCTCGCCATCCTCAAGGTATTGAAGGATGAGGGCTACATCGCCGGCTACGGAGTCGATCCCGCGAGTCCGCACAAGGCTCTGTCCATCGAGCTCAAGTATCACGAGGGGCGCCCCGTGATCGACCGCATCGAACGCATCAGCCGTCCGGGGCTGCGCATCTATCGCGGCAAGGACGAGCTGCCGAAGGTGCTCGGCGGGCTGGGGGTAGCGGTGGTCTCGACGCCGCAAGGCATCATGTCCGATCGGCAGGCGCGCGCTGCCGGCACCGGCGGCGAAGTGCTCTTCGTCGTTCAATAGTCTCAATAATAGATACCGCCAGGACTTCATCATGTCTCGAGTAGCAAAGAAACCGGTAGATCTGCCGCAAGGCGTGAGCGCCACGATCGGCGCCGACAGCGTGACGGTGAAGGGTGCCAAGGGATCGCTCACGCTTGCGCTGAAGAGCGGCATCAAGGTGGTGCAGCAGGAGAAGCACCTCGAGGTGCAGGCGAGCTCCGGCGCGGAGGGCCTCAATGCAATCGCGGGCGCTACGCGCGCGCACCTCGCGAACATGGTCATGGGCGTGACCAAGGGTTACGAGAAGAAGCTCGAGCTCGTGGGCGTCGGCTATCGCGCCGCGGTACAGGCCAAGAGCCTCACCCTGACGCTTGGATTTTCGCATTTGATCAATTACGCGATCCCGGAAGGCGTGACCATCGAGACGCCCAGCCAGACCGAGATCGTGGTGAAGGGCATCGACCGCCAGCGCGTCGGACAGACGGCTGCGGAGATCCGCGGATTCAGGCCGCCGGAGCCCTACAAGGGTAAGGGCGTGAAGTATTCGGACGAAAAGATTTCGCTGAAAGAGGCGAAAAAGAAGTAACCACATGAAGCTGCACAAGAAAGACACGCGATTGCGGCGCGCGCTGCGCAGCCGCGTGAAGATCAAGGAGCTCGCCGCGATGCGGCTCTCCGTCCACCGCACGCCGCGCCACATCTATGCGCAGATCTTCGCCGCCGAAGGCGATAAGGTGCTCGTGGCCGCCTCCACCGTGCAGAAAGACGTGCGCGGCGAGCTGAAGACCACCGGCAACATCGAGGCCGCCAAGGCCGTCGGTCGCGCCATCGCGGAGCGGGCCAAGGCGAAGGGCATCGACAAGGTTGCATTCGACCGTTCCGGCTTCATGTATCACGGCCGCGTGAAAGCGCTGGCGGATGCCGCCCGAGAGGCGGGTCTCGAGTTCTAACGGAGACACTATGGCGAGAACAGAAAAACCGATGTCCGGAGACGACCTGCTCGAGAAGCTGGTCGCCGTGAATCGCGTCGCGAAGGTGGTCAAGGGCGGCAAGCAGTTCGGCTTCACCGCGCTCACCGTTGTAGGCGATGGGGCCGGACGAGTGGGCTTCGGCTACGGCAAGGCACGCGAGGTGCCGGTGGCGATATCCAAAGCCATGATGCAGGCGCGCAAGAGCCTCGTGAACGTATCGCTCAAGAACGATACGTTGTTCTACGCGGTCAAAGGACGGCATGGGACGACGCGGGTCTACATGCAACCGGCCGCGGACGGTACCGGCGTGATCGCCGGTGGCGGCATGCGCGCCGTGTTCGAGTGCGCGGGCGTGCGCAACGTGCTCGCGAAGAGCTACGGGTCGCGCAATCCGATCAACGTGGTACGGGCGACGATGGACGCGCTCGGGAAGCTCCGCACCCCGGACGACATCGCGGCGAAGCGCGGCAAGAGCGTCGAGGAAATCGTGGGCTGAATGGCATGAGCGACAAATCCGTCAAAGTCACCTTGATCAAGAGCATGGCGGGACAGCTCGCCAACATTCGCGCCTCCGCGCGCGGGCTTGGCCTGCGCCGCATCGGCCACACCGTGGTCGTGGCGGATACCCCGGCGAACCGCGGCATGATGTTTGCCGCGAGCCACATGCTACGGGTCGAGCCTGCGGATGGCGAAAAGTCCACCGCGAAGAAGCGAGCCCCAAGAGAATCGCAAGGCTCGAGGTAAGAGGACCACTATGCGCTTAAACACCATCAAGCCGGCAGCCGGCGCCAAGCGGCCGCACCTGCGTGTCGGACGCGGCGCGTCCGCCGGCCAGGGGAAGACGTGCGGTCGCGGCGTCAAGGGTCAACGCGCCCGCAAGGGCGGCTACCATAAGGTCGGATTCGAGGGCGGCCAGATGCCGCTGCAACGCCGCTTGCCCAAGACGGGTTTCCGCTCGGCCATGAAGGCGAGCCGCGCCGAGCTCACGCTCGGCGATCTGATGCGCGTGCCCGCGAGCGAGGTCACCCTGGCCGCGCTCATCGAGGCGAGCCTGGTCCCGGAATACACCGAGCGGGTGAAGATCATTCTCTCGGGAAGCGTCAGCAAGGCCTTCGTCATCAAGGACAAGGCGATCACCGCGACCAAGGGTGCGAAGAGCGCGGTCGAGTCGGCCGGCGGCCGCTTCGAGGTCTGACGTCCGATGGCCACCTCGACTGCCGCTACCGCCTTAGGAGACATGACGCGTTTCCAGGAGATGCGCAGGCGCCTGTGGTTTCTCCTGGGTGCGCTCGTCGTGTATCGCGTCGGCACGTTCATCCCCGTCCCGGGCATCGACGCGGCGAAGTTCGCGCAGTTCTTCTCCGGGCAGCAAGGCACGCTCCTCGGCATGTTCAACATGTTCTCGGGCGGTGCACTGCAGCGCTTCAGCATCTTCGCCCTGAACGTGATGCCCTACATCACGGCCTCGATCATCGTGCAGATGGCCTCCATGGTGTATGCGCCGTGGAACCAGATCCGCAAGGACGGCGAGTCCGGCCGGCGCAAACTGATGCAGTACACCCGCTACGGCACGGTGGCGCTCGCCGGGTTCCAGGGTTTCGGAGCCGCGCTCGCCATCCAGAATGCGGGCAACAACCTGGTGCCCAACCCTGGGTTTCAGTTCTTGTTCGTCGCAACCGTCTCGATCACGACGGGCACCATGTTCGTGATGTGGCTCGGCGAGCAGATCACCGAGCGGGGCATCGGCAACGGCATCACCATGATCATCGTCGCGGGCATCGTTGCCGGGCTGCCGCGCGCCATCGGCAACACCTTGGAAATGGTGCGCTCGGGCGAGATGAACCCGCTCATCGTATTGCTGATTCTCGTAGTGGTGATCGGGGTCACCTTTTTCTGCGTGTTCATCGAAACGGCGCAGCGCAAGATCCAGGTCAACTACGCGAAGCGCCAGGTCGGGCGCCGCATGATGCAGGGCCAGAGCACCCATTTGCCCTTCAAGCTCAACATGGCGGGCGTCATTCCGCCGATCTTCGCCTCGAGCTTGCTGGTATTCCCGGCGACGCTCGCGCAGTTCTTCGGCAACAGCCCGAATCCGAATGCATTGCAGCGCACCCTGCAGAAGGTGGCCGCGATCCTCAACTACGGGCAGCCCCTGCACGTCATCCTGTTCGCTCTGCTCATCATCGGCTTCGCCTTTTTCTACGTCGCCCTCGTGTACGACGCGCGCGACACGGCGGAGAACCTCAAGAAGGCAGGTGCCTTCATTCCGGGCATACGCCCCGGCCAGCAGACGGGCGACTACCTGGATAAGGTGCTCACCCGGCTGACTTTGTGGGGCGGTCTTTACATCATGGGTGTGTGCGTCCTTCCCGAGATCGCACGTATGCTGAATCCCAGCATCCCGTTCCAGTTCGGCGGCACCTCGCTCCTGATCATCGTGGTGGGCGTCATGGACTTCGTGGCTCAGGCGAAGTCGCATGTGATGTCGCACCAGTACGAGGGCCTGTTGAAGAAATCCAGTCTCCGGGGCATTGGGAGTAAGAAATGAAGGTTCGTCCGTCGGTCAAGAAAATCTGCAAGAACTGCAAAATCGTGCGGCGGCGCGGCATCGTCTACGTCATTTGCTCATCCGATGCGCGTCACAAGCAGCGCCAAGGATGAGGGCCAAGGTGAGGACAACGCTGATGGGACAGTCGATGGACCGGGCCGTCTGCATTGATCATCAGGGTATTTTTGGTTATAATTCTCTGCTTTTTCGCGGGCGGTACTCTCGTCCGTGTAAGCGCGGATTAGGGGAATCTTGATGGCGCGTATCGCCGGCATCAACATACCGATGAACAAGCACGTCGTCATCGGCTTAACTCACATCTTTGGCGTCGGCAAGAGCCGGGCCATCCGCATTTGCGATGCGGCCGGCGTGAAGCACGCCGTCAAGGTGAAGGATCTCACGGACGCCGAAGTGGCATCGCTGCGCTCGCAGGTGGCGAAGTTCGCGGTCGAGGGCGACCTGCGCCGCGAGGTGTCCATGAACATCAAGCGCTTGATGGACCTTGGGTGCTATCGCGGCATCCGCCATCGCAAGGGCTTGCCGCTGCGCGGCCAGCGGACCCGCACCAATGCCCGTACCCGCAAGGGACCGCGCAAGCAGGCGGTCAAGATGAACGCGCCCCCCGGCAAGGTCTAAGGGCGCTGCAGGATTTAACTCATTGCCCGCGATGCGGGCAATTCGCGTCGAACTAGGAATGCAACACTATGGCTGATCAGAAGCAAAATAACGCGCAGGGCCAGGCCGCCGGCGGCGCTGCGAAGCCTGCCCGCAAGAAGGCGCGCAAGAACGTGCTGGATGCGATTGCCCACGTGCACGCCTCGTTCAACAACACCATCATCACCATCACCGATCGTCAGGGGAACACGCTCTCCTGGGCGACCTCGGGCGGCTGCGGCTTCCGCGGCTCGCGCAAATCCACCCCGTTCGCCGCTCAGGTGGCGGCCGAGCGCGCCGGTACGGCGGCTCAAGAGCACGGGGTGAAGAACGTCGAGGTGCGCGTGATGGGTCCCGGACCGGGACGCGAATCGGCGGTGCGCGCATTGAACGGTTGCGGTCTGAAGATCACCAACATTGAAGACGTTACGCCGATCCCCCATAACGGTTGCCGCCCACCGAAAAAGCGGCGCGTCTGAGGACCCCCCAAGGGTCGATTCGCTCAAGTTAGACCAGATCTAAAGGTTCGCAATGGCAAAGTACACCGGTCCGAAGTGCAAGCTCTCGCGGCGCGAGGGAACCGACCTGTTCCTGAAGAGCGGGTCGAAGCCGCTGGAGTCGAAGTGCAAGCTCGAGGTGCCGCCGGGCGGCGTGAAGAGCGAGCGCAAGCAGCGCTTGTCCGAGTACGGGTTGCAGCTTCGCGAGAAACAGAAATTGCGCCGCATGTACGGCGTGCTCGAGCGTCAGTTCCGAAACTACTACCAGAAGGCTGCGGGGCGCCCCGGCGCGACCGGCGAGACGCTGCTGCAATTTCTGGAATCTCGTCTCGACAACGTGGTCTATCGGATGGGCTTCGCCGTCACGCGCGCCGAGGCGCGGCAGTTGGTGAGCCACAAGGGCGTGTCGGTGAACGACAAGCTGGTGAACATCGCCTCCTATCAGTGCAAGGCGGGCGACGTGATCAGCTTGCGCGAGAAAGCCAAGAAGCAGACTCGCGTGCAGGCGGCCCTCGGCGTGGCGGCCCAGGTGGGCTTCCCGGATTGGGTCGAAGTGGACGACAAAAAGTTCTCGGGCCTCCTGAAGTCGGTGCCCGAGCGGCAGGAGATCCTGCCCGACATCAACGAGAGCTTGGTCGTCGAGTTGTATTCCAAGTAGCGCATCCTCAGCCGCCCGGCCGGCGGCATCGCAGCGCTTGCTGCGCAGTGTCCGAAGTTTTTAGCGAGGTATTCCATGCAGGGATCCATTAACGAGTTTTTGAAGCCCCGGGTGGTCAAAGTGCAGCCCGTGTCGACGCGCCATGCGCGGATCGTGATCGAGCCGTTCGAGCGCGGGTTCGGACACACGCTGGGCAACGCCTTGCGCCGCGTGCTTCTGTCGTCATTGCCGGGCGCGGCGATCACGGAGATCGAGATCGAGGGAGTGCTCCACGAGTACACCGCGATCGAGGGCGTGCAGGAAGACGTGGTCGACATCCTGCTGAATCTCAAGGCGGTGGCCATTCGCATGCACACCCGTGAAGTGGCTGAAGTCCGGCTGCACAAGAAGGGCCCGGGTCCCGTCACCGCCGGCGACATCGCGGGCGATCACGACATCGAGATCCTGAATCCGGATCTCGTGATCGCGAATCTCACCAAGGCGGGGGAGTTGTCCATGTCGCTGAAGGTCGAGCGCGGCCGTGGTTATCGGCCCGCCGCTCAGCGCATGGCGTTCGAGGAACAAACGCGCGCCATCGGCCGCCTGCAACTCGATGCCTCCTTCAGCCCGGTGCGCAAGGTCACCTACAACGTCGAGAGCGCTCGTGTCGAACAGCGCACCGACCTCGACAAGCTGATCCTCGATATCGAGACCAACGGCACCATCGATCCGGAAGAGGCGATTCGCCGGGCCGGCGGCATCCTCAAGGATCAGCTGTCCGTGTTCGTCGATCTGCAGGGCCAGGACGACTCGACCGCCAAGGCTACCGAGACGCAGTTCGATCCCATCCTCCTGCGGCCGGTCGATGAGCTCGAGCTCACCGTACGCAGCGCCAACTGCCTGAAGGCGGAGAACATCCACTACATCGGCGACCTGGTGCAGCGGACCGAGGTGGAGCTCCTGCGCACCCCGAATCTCGGCAAGAAGTCGCTCACCGAGATCAAGGAAGTGCTCGAGAGCCACGGCTTGACGCTCGGCATGCGCATCGACAACTGGCCGCCGCCGGGATTGAAGCGCGACGACGATCGCGACGGCATCTGATCGCAGGACAGCAGCGCGAGACCACAGACAGTAGGGCTTTTCAAACATGCGTCACAGAAACAGCGGGCGTCAGCTCTCGCGTAACTCATCTCATCGCCATGCGCTGTTGCGCAATATGGCCACTTCGCTCCTGCGCCATGAGATCATCCGCACGACTGTCCCGAAGGCGAAGGAGCTGCGCCGCGTGGTCGAGCCCCTGATCACGCTGGCAAAGATCGATTCCGTGGCCAAGCGGCGTCTCGCCTACGCGCGGCTGCGCGACGTCGCCGTGGTGGAGAAGCTGTTCGACGATCTCGGGCCGCGCTTCAAGGCACGTGCAGGCGGTTACACGCGCATTCTGAAGATGGAGCCGCGCCCTGGCGACTCGGCGGACATGGCGCTCATGCAGCTCGTCGAGGAAGTCAAGGTCGAGAAGGAACAGAGCACCGACGGCAAGCAGGGCCGCTCCAAGCGAGCCAAGAAAGCCGCTCCCGCGGGCAAGGACGAGGCGGCTGCGGCGCCCAAGCGCCGCAAGGCGAAAGCGGCCTAACGGGGCAGGCGGTCAGGCGGCCGCGGTGATCCCCGCGAACGCATCCCGGGTCATGTTTTCCGGGACGTTGTCGGTGGTCACGACGTTGTCCTCGATGCGAATGCCGCCGTAGGGCCGCAGCCGCTCCACCATGCTCCAGTCGATATGGCTGCCGCGCGCGTCGTCGCGCGCGGCCTTCAGCAGCGAGTCGATGAAATAGATGCCGGGCTCGACCGTCACCACGACGCCCGGCTCGAGCATCCGCGTGAGCCGTAGGTAGGGGTGCCCCTCGGGCCGCGAGAGTTCTGCGCCTTGCGAGTCGCCCATCACGCCGCCTACGTCGTGTACCTGGAGACCCAGCAGGTGCCCGATGCCGTGCGGAAAGAACACGCTCGTGACCCCCGCCTCGAGCGCCGCCTGGCCCTCCAGCGTGATCAATCCGATCTGCTCGAGCACATCCCCGATGAGGCGATGCGCCGAGAGGTGCACTTCGCGGTAATCACGCCCCGTCACGATCTCATCGCACATGCGCAGCTGCGCGGTGTTGAGCGCCGCAATCAGATCGGAGAAAAATCCCGGCGCGGCAGCATAAGTGCGCGTGATGTCTGCCGCGTAGCCCCGGAATTGCGCGCCCGCGTCGATTAGGAACGAGCGCAGCGAGTCGGGCGGGCGGCGTTCGAGATGCTGATAATGCAGCACCGACGCGTTTTCGTTGTAGGCAACGATGTTGTTGTACGGCATTTCCTCCTCGCGCTGCTCACACGCCTCGAGGTAGCGCATTTGGGTCGCGTATTCGGACGCGCCGTCGAGGAAGGCCGCCAATGCCGCGCGATGCCCGCGTGCACCCAGCGCATTCGCGCGCCGCATGCATTCGAGCTCATAGGGCGTCTTCACGGCCCGATCGTAGTGCAGCTTCTTGAGCAAATCGGGATCGTTGAGGCTGCCGGCCGCTGCGTCGGGAAGGGCCTCGCTCGGGCCAATGAAGGCGACGCGGCCGAGACCAGTCCAGTACACCGCACCCTCGAGCGTGGGATTCGCGAGGGGCGTGATCACGACTTGCTCCGTCCAGCGCTCACGCGGCACGCTCGCCGGCTTGTGCCAGTAGTCCTCGGGACGATGAAACAGCACGTGCGGGGCCCGGCCGGGCACATAGATCAGAATACAGCCGGGATTGTCGATGATCGGTACCCAGGCCTTGAAGTGCGGGTTCACCTTGTACGGATAGGCTTGATCGTCCAGAAACAGCATGGGGGGAGCGCCCGCGTGAATCACCAGCGCATCGAATCGCGTCGCCGCGAGCACCGCATCGGTACGTCTCGCCAAGGTCCTCAAATGCTCGGAATACAGCTTGTCCAGACCTGCCTCGTGCACGCTCACTCCTCCGAAGACTCCGTTGCCGCCCCAACGCCCACTGCCTCGCGGCTCCGATCCGCGACGTTAACCTGAGGTTAAAGGCGCTCCATGAACGCGAAAGTGATATGAAATTGAGCCGAAACACTCTAAAATCGGCCCGGACAGTTGGGTGGAAGCCCAATACAACACGCTTGCCTAAAACGTTATCATTAAATTTCTGGGGTATCGATAGATGAAGACCAAACTTGCTTTAAGCGCTTTTGTCGCTGCGCTCGTGCTGGGTGCCTGCAGCAAGACCGAGGCTCCTGCGCCGACGACCGATACGACTCCGCCGCCTGCCGCTACGCCAGCTCCTGATTCGGCCGCTTCGGCCGCCGCTGACTCCGCTGCTGCTGCCAGCGCTGCTGCCGACGCGGCACAATCCGCCGCGTCCGCGGCTTCGGCTCCGAAGTAACTCGCTTCGAAAGCTGATCCATGCCCGGGCGGACGGCCGAGTCGGCGCGTTCGCTCGGGCATTGTCTTAATTGGCGGAGGTATTCGCTTCCTTGCTCGTCAGCATTCGCGACTGCAGGCACTCCAAGAAGGATCGTCAGTGGATCCAGGGGGTTTATCCTGAGTATCTCGATGCCTTGGCGGACTTGAATACCGGTTTGTTCTCGGTGCTCGGTGCCAGCAATCCACACCAGGACGAGATTTTTGCCAACTGGTTCTCGAACGATCATTCCCACCCGCTGGTGATCTCCAAGGGGGCGGAAGCGGTGGGGTTTGCGCTCGTCAGCCGGCCCCGGGTCGCAGCCGCCGGCGAGGCTCCCGTCAATTACCATATGTCGGAGTTCTTCATCCGCAAGCCGAACCGGCGGATGGGCATCGGCCGCGATGCGGCCAAGCTCATATTCGATCGGTTCGCGGGCGACTGGGAAATCGTCGAGTATCAGAGGAATCCCAGCGCCGTGACCTTTTGGCGGCACGTGCTCACGACTTATTGCAAGGGCCGCTATACGGAGCGCTCCCTGAACGGTGAGGTGCACCAGCGCTTCACCAGTCGCCCGGCGGCTGCCCGCTAAAGCTGCCGGACCGCCCGTACGGGGCCGGCATCACCCTCCGACGGATTGGGGTCCGCTCGCTCAAGAAAGGCGCACTCTGGCCGACTTCGTGAGGAGCGTTCACCTCACGGTGCCCGCGCCACGTTTGTCCTCCGAGAGCGAAATTGACCGTTCCAGCGCACACATCCTCGCAGCCGCAGCATTCCCAGGATGCCTTCGCCTTCATCCAATCGCTCGCGGCCGAACTGTCGGCCGGCAAGGTAGACCTGCCTTCCTTTCCAGAGATCGCGGTGCGCGTGCGCCGCGTGCTGTCCGATCCGGCTTCCTCCGTGAGCCAGGTGGTGCGCGTCGTGGGATCCGAGCCGGCGCTCTCGGCTCGCCTTCTGCGCATCGCCAACTCCGCCTCGCTCAACCGTAGCGGCAAGCCGGTCACGGACCTGCGCACCGCCATCAACCGCATCGGCCACAACATGGTGCGCAGCGCCGCGATTTCGTTTGCCATGGCTCAGATCCGCAAGAGCAACACGCTGGCGGGGCTCGAGGATCAGCTGCAGCAACTATGGAAGGAAAGCACGGCGGTCGCCGCGCTTTCCTTCGTACTGGCGCGCACCTGCACGCGCGTGAATCCCGACGAGGCCCTGCTCGCGGGCATGATGCATAGTATCGGCAAGCTCTATGTGCTCACACGCGCAGTGTCTCACCCAGAGCTTTTCACGACGAGCGGCATAGTCGAGCAGATCGTCGGTGAGTGGCACGCCTCGATCGGCAAGGCGATCCTGGAGAACTGGGAATTTCCGGAGAGCATGGCGCAGGCGGTCGGGGAGCAGGAGGAGCTCACGCGGGAAGAGCCGGCGCAGGCGGATCTGAGCGACGTCCTCGCGGTCGCGATATTGATGGCACGCAATGCCGCGAGCGAGCCGGACGTCGTTTTGGCGCTCGAAGGCTTGCCGTCGAGCTCGCGCCTCGGCTTGAACGAGACGCGCATCGTGAGCGTGATGCGCGACTCGGCGATGGAAGTCAAAGCCCTGGGCGAGGCGCTCGGCGACTAAAAGGCGCGATGTCGTGGCGCGGCTAGCGTTGCGCGGCGATGGCTCTCGCCACGTAAGCGACGTTGTGCGGCATGATGCCCGCGAGATTGATGCGGCTGTCGGACGTCATGTAGATGTGATGCTCCGTGCGCAGCGCCTCCACCGCGGAGCTCGGCACACCCAGCAACGAAAACATGCCGTGTTGCGTGCCGATGAAATCGAACGAGTTGCCGCGCGTCGACTCGCGCAGATGCGCCGCAAGGAGTGTGCGCATTTCCCTGATCCGATCGCGCATCGCCGTGAGCTCCGCGAGCCATTGCTGCGAGAGCTCAGGATCCGCAAAAATGCGCGCGGCGATCGCCGCACCGTGATCGGGCGGCATGGAATAGATACTGCGGGCAATTTGCAGCACGTGGCTTTGAACCGCATCGGCTCGCGATTCGTTCTCGCTCACGGTGATGATTGCGCCGACCCGCTCGCGATACAGCCCGAGATTCTTGGAGTGCGAGACGGCGATGAGAGCTTCCGGCAGAGCCTCGGTCATGAGACGAAGGCCCGCCACGTCCGCCGTGAGATCCGTTCCGAATCCCTGATAGGCCAGATCGATGAAAGGCACGAGACGCTTGCGGCCGAGCAGATCCGTGAGCGCGCGCCATTGCTCGAGCGACAGGTCCGCGCCGCACGGGTTGTGACAGGACGCGTGCACGAGCACGAGGTCTCCCGCCCGCGCTTGCTGCAGCCGATCGAGCATCGCTTCGAAGAGTAGCCGGTGGGCGGCCGCATCGTAGTAGGGGTAGCGCTCGAGCCTCAAGCCGCTGCCGCCGATGAGCGGCGCGTGATTGCCCCACGTCGGATCGCTCAAATAAACCGCCGTGGCGGGTGCGACGGTGCGGACGAGCTCGGCGCCGACGCGCAGAGCGCCGCACCCACCGGGGGTCTGAGCGGTTCGTGTGCGGCGCATCGTACGCGCCGGGTGGACAGGGCCGAGCACCAGGGCCTCGACGGCCGCGTTGTATTCCTCGCGGCCCGCGGCCGCCACGTAGGACTTGGTCGTTTGCGACGCGATCACCAGCTGCTCGGCGCGGCGCACGCACTCGAGCACCGGCGTGTTGCCGCTCGGGTCGCGGTACACACCGACGCCGAGATCGACTTTCTCGCGGAAGGAATCGGCGCGAAACTGCGCCATGAGCCCCAGGATCTGATCCGGCTTCAATCGGTCGATGTTTTCAAACAACGGAATCCCCCTTTCTTTTGCGAGTTCATTATAGTCCAGCGTGCCCTTGGCCCCCGGCCGTGGGACGGTGTAAGGGAGCCCCGCAATGCGGCAGACGTCTCCAATCCAAGACATTTGGTCCGGTGACATTTCCAAGTGTTAGCGTGTACGCTTGAGTTCCTCATTTGCGGGAGAGTTTGATATGGCACTTTGGAACGAGAAACCCACGCCCACCCCTGCCCCGACCGGTCGCAAAGAACCCTTGACGCCCGTGCCCGGGGGTGCGGCTCCTTCGGCGCCGGCTCCCGTCGCGGAACGCGCGACGCCGGCCGACCGGATCTCGAGCGATGCGGCCCTGGCGGCTGCGCAGCGTCGGCCCGCTCCCCGCGGTGAGGGCGGCGAATCCGTCATCGCGGCAAACCTCACCATCGAGGGCAAGATCGAGGGATCCGGCAACGTGCGCATGGCCGGACGCTTCAAGGGCGACGTGCGCATCGACGGCAACTTCAACATCGAGCCTGGCGCTCATCTCACCGGTCAAGTGCTGGCTGCGGTCGTCGTGGTCGGGGGAGAGCTGCAGGGCAACATCGAGTCGGCCAAGCGGGTCGACGTCCTCGAGGGCGGAGTAATCGTCGGCGATGTGAAGGCCGGATCGATCACCGTCGCCGCCGGGTCGCGCATGCGCGGGCACGTCGAATTCGGTTGGGATGATGAGAAGCTGAAGAAGCTGGGCACCGCCGCCGGGTCCTGATGAGCGTAGTTCGTCCAGGCGCGCTTGGCGCAACGCGAACATGTCCCCATTGCAAGGCGACTGTTCTGCAGAGCGCCAACATTTGCCCTGGCTGTCAGCATCACCTTCGTTTCAATGTCGGCAATGCCGAGCCGCAAGCCGCGGGACACGCGGCGATGCGTCTCGAGGGGACCATTGCCCATCCGAGCCGCACCGAGTGCGAGTACTGCGTCGTGATCTCGATCACCAACGAGCAAGGCGAGAAGATTGCGCGGCACGTGGTCGGCGTCGGCGCGCTCGCGCCGGGCGAACGCCATAAGTTCACCTTTTCGGTGGACGTGGTTCCGGCGCGCCCTCCCGGCAAGCGCTGACGGTCTCGCAGGCGGTCGAGCTCAGCGCCGCTCGCTGCCCTCGATGTCGATGAAACGCAGGAATTCCGCGCGTGTGCTCGCGTCGGCCCTGAAGGCGCCGACCATGCGGCTGGTGACCATGGATACCCCGCGCTTGTGCACCCCACGCGTGGTCATGCACTGATGAACCGCGTCGATGACGACGCCGACGCCGCGCGGCTTGAGCACGTCGTCGATGCAGGAGGCAATCTGGGCGGTGAGCTTTTCCTGGACCTGGAAGCGGCGCGCGAAACCGTCCACCACGCGCGCGAGCTTGCTGATCCCGACCACGCGCTGCGAAGGCAAATAACCGACGTGTGCGCGACCGATGATCGGCGCCATGTGGTGCTCGCAGAACGACTCGAAGGCGATGTCGCGCAAAACGACCATCTCGTCGTAGCCCTCAACCTCCTCGAACGTGCGCCGCAGGTAATCCCTTGGGTCGCTCGCATATCCTGAGAACCAGTCTCGATAGGCGTCCACCACCCGCTTCGGCGTGTCGCGCAGGCCCTCGCGATGCGGATCCTCCCCCGCCCAGCGCAGCAGAGTGCGTACCGCCGCTTCCGCGCCGGCACGGGTTACCTTTTCGTTAGTCTTCGCCATTTTTCCCCTTCCCGGTAATTGCGTGCGCTCGGGCGCTCGATTGACCGGCACCCGCATAAGCGACATCGATTCTAGCGGAAGCTCGAGGCTTGGGGTCGGGCGAGGCGTGGGGGGGCGGCGCGTCGGGTGCCGCAGCCGGCGGCCCACGATTCGCGTAGGCGACTTTTGGGGAAAGTGTGACGACGGCCACGCTTTGACGGCGACGCGCGGCGAGTGCTTTCCTATAATGCGCCGGCCGTTTCAATCACCAGGAGATCCCGTCATGCGTTCAGTGCGATTTCTCGTCACCGCGGCCGCCGTCGCGCTCATCGCCGCGATGCCCTCCTGGGCGGACACACCGGGACATCACCCCGCCTACTTGCACGCGCTTGCGGATCTGCGCGATGCGCGCGCTCATCTGGAGCACTTCACGAACGAGCCGGTCGTTCCTGAGGAAGTGCACGCCATCGAGCACATCGACAAGGCCATTGGAGAGATCAAACAAGCCGCCATCATGGACGGCAAGAACATCCACGATCACATGCCGATCGACACCCACCTCGGGCGCCATGACCGCTTCGTGAAGGCCCTGGAGTTGCTCGACAAGGCGCAGCACGACGCGTCGGGCGAAGAAGACCAGCCCGATACCATGGGATTGCAGCAGCGCGTAATCCGCCACATCGAGGAGGCTCGCCATTCGGTGCGGCACGCTCTCGAGGTGATCCACGGCTGATCGCTCAATGCTCCCGCCACAGCTCGGGAAATAGAGGGTGATCCATCGGCGCCCCGGCCGGCAGCTCCTGCGCGAGACCCGGGAACTCAGGGGAGGTTTTCCAGCGCCGCGGCGCATGCACCATGTCGTCGCCGAGGAAGCGCACGGAGAAAACGCGTCGGCGCCGGTTCGCTTCGACGCCGCGCGATGCGTGCAGCGTCAGCATGTGAAAGCACACGGCATCTCCCGGCTCGAGCTCCCAGCCGAGAATGCGAAAGTCCCGGCGCCGCTCCTCGATGTTCGGCAGATCGGCGAGTGAGCCCTCCGGAAACCATTTCGCCTGGGAGTCCATGAACGAGCGCGGCATGAGCCATGGACCGCGCTGCGAGCCTGCGACGAACTCGAGGGTTGAGGCCCGACTCACGGGGTCGACGGGAATCCAGAAGCTCACGTTCTGCATGCCGTCGACATTGTAGTAGGGCTGGTCCTGGTGCCAGGGAGTCGGCTGGCGCGTGGCAGGCTCCTTGGTGAGCATGTGATCGTGATAGAGACGCACGGAGGTGCTGCGCATGAGACGTCCGGCCGTCTCCGCGAGCGCGGAGTCGAAGATGATTCGCCGGTAATGAGGGTTGTCCTGCCAGGTGCAAAAATCCTCGACAAACTTGCCGGGATCGCCGGCGGCGCTCGCGATCTTCGCACGCGGGCTCAACCGCTCGAGGTTCAAGTCGATTCCTGCACGCAGCTCATCGATCTCGGCGGGCTCGAACAAGCGCGGCAAATATGCGGCGCCGTCGCGATGGAATTGCTCGACGAGCTCCTCAGTCAACTTGAATCGCACCCAATATCTCCTCGAGGAGAGACGGGCCGCGGTATGCGAAGCCCGTGTAGACCTGCAATAGATCGGCGCCCGCTCGCATCGTCGCGGCGGCCCGATCGCCGTCGACGATACCGCCCACACCGATGATGGGAAAGCTCCTGCCGAGCTCGACGCGCAATTGCTGGATGACCGCCACAGAGCGGCCGTGCAGGGGCGAGCCCGACAGGCCGCCACGCCGGTCGGCCGGCCAGTCGGGACCCAGCGCCGCGAGATCGGTCGTGGTGTTCGTCGCGATCACACCGTCGACCCCGAGCGAGCGCAGGCTTGCCGCGACCGCGCTGATCTGCGAGGAGTCGAGATCCGGCGCGATCTTGACCAAGAGCGGCACGCGGCGTCCGTGGCGCGTCTCCAGCCGCTGCCGCTCCTCAAGCAGCGGCCCGACGATGCTCGACAGGCCGTCGGGCGCCTGCAGCTCGCGCAGGCGCGCGGTATTGGGCGAGGAGACGTTGACCGCCACGTAGTCGGCGAGCGCATAGACCTTGCCGAGACACACGAGGTAATCCTCGGCTGCCCGCTCGAGCGGCGTGTCGGCGTTTTTGCCGATGCTGATACCGCGAATTCCGATGTAGCGCGCGCGGGAGAGACGCGCGACGAGATGATCGACTCCCTTGTTGTTGAACCCCATGCGATTCACGAGGGCGAGGACGCCCGGTGCCCGAAACATGCGCGGTTTTGGATTGCCGGGCTGCGGCCGCGGCGTCACGGTGCCGAGCTCGACGTGGCTGAATCCCAGCGCGCCGAGCGCCTCGAGATAGTCGCCGTTCTTGTCGAAGCCGGCGGCGAGGCCCAGCGGGTGCGCGAACTCGAGGCCGAGGATCCGTACAGCCGAGCCCGGGCGCGCCTCGGGAGTGCGCCAAAAGGGGCGCAAGCACTGCAAACCCAGAAGCCCCCAATCGTGGGCGCGTTCCGGATCCCAGCGCGTCAGGATCGGCAACAGCGCCTCGGAGACGACCTGCGCGGGCTTCCTCACCGCCCCCGCAGCCTCACGCGCGCTTCCGTTGCGCTGCCCGTGCCGCGGCCGGCTGCTCTGCCCGCTGCAATGCTCCCTTGAGGTAATGCCCGGTATACGATGACGGGTGGCGCGCGATGTCCTCGGGCGTCCCGACGGCGACGATGTTTCCGCCGCCGTCACCGCCCTCGGGACCCAAGTCCACGACCCAGTCCGCGGTCTTGATCACGTCCAGGTTGTGCTCGATCACGATGATGGTGTTGCCCTCGTCGCGCAAGCGGTGCAGCACAGCCAGGAGCTGGGCGATATCCGCAAAGTGCAAGCCCGTGGTCGGCTCGTCGAGGATGTAGAGCGTGCGTCCGGTCGCGCGCTTCGAAAGCTCCTTCGCGAGCTTCACGCGCTGCGCCTCGCCGCCGGACAGCGTGGTCGCGCTCTGGCCGAGGCGCACGTAGGAGAGCCCAACGTCGAGGAGCGTCTGCAGCTTCGGTTGCACGGTCGGTACTGCAGAGAAGAACGGCAACGCGTCCTCGACCGTCATGTCGAGCACTTCCTGAATGTTCTTGCCCTTGAAGCGAATCTCGAGCGTCTCGCGGTTATAACGCTTACCGCGGCAGACATCGCACGGCACATAGACGTCTGCGAGAAAATGCATCTCGACCTTGATGACGCCGTCGCCCTGACACGCCTCGCAGCGGCCGCCCTTCACGTTGAAGCTGAAGCGTCCCGCCTCGTAGCCGCGCGCGCGAGATTCCGGCACGGAGGCGAAGATTTCGCGGATGGGCGCGAACAGGCCGGTGTATGTGGCCGGATTGGAGCGCGGCGTGCGGCCGATCGGGCTCTGATCGATCTCGATCACTCGATCGATGTGCTCGAGTCCCTCGAGACGCTCGAAATGCGCGCTGCCCGCGGCCGCGTGATTGAGCTGCGTCGCGACGGCGCGGAACAACGTGTCGTTGATCAGCGTCGACTTGCCTGAGCCGGATACGCCCGTGATGCAGGTCATCAGCCCGAGCGGGAACTCCGCCGTGACGTTCTTGAGGTTGTTGGCGCTGGCCCCCACGAGACGCAGCATGCGCTTCGGGTCCGGCGAGCGCCGCAACGGTGGAATCTCGATGCGTCGCCGGCCGCTCAGGTACTGGCCGGTGATTGAATCCGGATGCGCGGCGACTTCCGCGGCGGTGCCTTGAGCGACCACGGCGCCGCCGTGCACGCCGGCCCCCGGCCCCAAGTCCACGACATGGTCCGCTTGGCGGATCGCATCTTCGTCGTGCTCCACCACGATCACCGTGTTGCCGAGATCGCGTAGATTGGCCAGCGTATCGAGCAGGCGCTGATTGTCGCGCTGATGCAGCCCGATCGATGGCTCATCGAGAATGTACATGACGCCGACCAGCCCGGATCCGATCTGGCTCGCGAGCCGGATGCGCTGTCCCTCTCCGCCCGATAAGGTGTCCGCACTGCGATCGAGCGTGAGATATCCGAGCCCGACGTTCGCAAGGAAGCCCAAGCGGTCGGCGATTTCCTTCACGATCTTGACCGCGATCTCGCCGCGCCAACCGGGCAGCCGCAAGCCGGAGAAGAACTCGACCGCGCGGTCCACGCTGAGCGAAGACACCTCGGGAGCGTTCTTGCCGTCGATGAAGACGTTGCGCGCGGCGCGATTGAGCCGCGTGCCGCGGCACTCGGGACAAGCGCGGGCCGAGCGGAACTTCGAGAGCTCCTCGCGCACGGTCGCCGACTCGGTCTCGCGATAGCGGCGCTCGAGATTGCTGACGATGCCTTCGAAGGTATGTCTGCGCTTGACCGTGCCGCCCTTGCCGTCGAGATATTTGAACTCGATCTGCTCCTCGCCGCTGCCGAAGAGCACCAAGTTCTTGATCTCTTGGGGCAGGCTTTCGAAGGGTGCCTCGATGTCGAACTTGGTGTGCCGCGCCAGCGACTGTATCAGCTGGAAGTAGTAGGCGTTGCGCCGGTCCCATCCGCGCACCGCGCCGCCCGCGAGCGACAGATGCGGATTGGCGACGATCTTCTCGGGATCGAAGAATTCCTGAGTGCCGAGCCCGTCGCAGCTCGGACACGCGCCGACGGGGCTGTTGAACGAGAACAGCCGCGGCTCTAGCTCGGACAGTGAGTAGTTGCATATCGGGCAAGCGAATTTGTTCGAGAACACCAGCTCGGAGCGTGACGCGTCGTCCATGTAGGCCACCCGCGCCACGCCCGATCCCAGTCGCAGCGCGGTCTCGAAGGACTCGGCCAGACGCTGGGCTAGATCGGGCCGCACGCGGAACCGATCGACGATCACCTCCACCGTGTGCTTGCGGCGCACGTCGAGTTTCGGCGCCTGATCGAGCTCCACCACTTCACCGTCGATGCGGGCACGCACGAACCCGCTCGCCTGCAGCTCCTCGATGAGCTCCGCGTGCTCGCCCTTGCGCTCGGAAATCGCGGGCGCAAGCAGCATGAGCGCGGTGCCCTCCGGGTGCTCGAGCACGGCATCAACCATCTGACTCACGGTCTGGGCGGCGAGATCGATGTGATGGTCGGGGCAGCGTGGGGTGCCGACGCGGGCGTAGAGAAGCCGCAGGTAGTCATAGACCTCGGTCACCGTGCCGACGGTCGAGCGCGGGTTATGGGACGTCGACTTCTGCTCGATGGAGATCGCCGGAGACAGTCCCTCGATGGTGTCCACGTCGGGCTTTTCCATCATGGAGAGAAACTGGCGCGCATAGGTGGACAAGGACTCTACGTAGCGCCGCTGTCCCTCGGCATAGATCGTGTCGAAGGCCAGTGAGGATTTTCCCGAGCCCGACAATCCGGTGAGCACGACCAGCCGGTCGCGAGGCAAGTCGAGATCGATATTCTTCAAATTGTGGGTCCGGGCTCCCCGGATACGGATATTTTGCATGCAACCAATCACTATACGCCCGGCGTCAAGGGGGAACCACGCGCGCGCCACGGCGCAGCGCGGGCTCTACGGCACGGCCTACGCGGCCTGCTTGCGCAGACCGCCTGCGGGGCATTTTGCCGCAGAGTTTCTCGGCGAGCGCGGGCCTATTACCCGATTATGGGGACGGTCGGGCCGTGTACAATGCGCGTCAAGTCAACGAGGGGAAGCTCATGGCGCGCGGAGTCAACAAGGTGATTTTGGTGGGGAATTTGGGCGGCGATCCCGAGACGCGCTCCATGCCGAGCGGGATGACGGTCACCAACATCCGCATTGCCACCAGCGAGTCGTGGAAGGACAAGGCCTCCGGAGCGCAACAGGAACGCACCGAATGGCATAGCGTCGCCCTCTTTGGGCGCCTGGGCGAGATTGCGGCGGAGTATCTACGCAAGGGCTCGCAGGTCTTCATCGAGGGGAAGCTGCGCACCCGCAAATGGCAGGATAAGCAAGGCAACGATCGCTTCTCCACCGAAATCATCGCGGACAACATGCAGATGCTGGGCGGCCGCGGCGGCGGGGCAATGGGCGGCGGACCGTCGGGTGGGGGCGAGCGTTCCGCGCCGCCGCGCGAGGACTACGATCAGTCGCCGGCACCGGCGGGCGGAAAAGAAGACTTCGACGACGACATTCCGTTTTAGGCGCCGACGTCAGTCGTCTTCGAGGGGGAGGCCCGGAAACAGCGTGTCGGTGAAGCCGAACTGGGTCAGATCGCGGATCCTGCGCGGATAGAGAACCCCGTCCAGGTGGTCCACCTCGTGCTGCACCACGCGCGCGTGGAAAGCGCTCACGGTGCGGTCGATGGGCCGGCCGTGCTCATCGAGCCCCGTGTAGCGCAGGTGCCGATAGCGAGGCACCAGCCCGCGCATACCGGGCACCGAGAGGCATCCCTCCCACCCGTCTTCCATGTCCTCGCCGAGGGGTGTGAGCTCGGGGTTGATGAGCACCGTGTAGGGCACCAGCTCCGCCTCCGGATAGCGCGGATTCGCCTCGACGCCGAAGATCACCACGCGCGCACCGACTCCGATTTGCGGTGCAGCAAGCCCGGCGCCATTGAGATGGCGCATGGTCTCCCGCATATCGGTGAGCAGCGTTTCGAGCTCTGGAGTGCCGAATGCGGCTACCGGCTCCGAAACCGCGAGGAGCCGCGGATCGCCCATCTTGAGTACGTCGCGTATTGCCATGGTTCCTAGTATCTTAGCGGCCTTTCCGAGGGGAGCCCATCCGAGCCGATGCCCGGCCTTGTTTACATAAAGACATTCGGTTGTCAGATGAACGAGTACGACTCGGGCAAAATGCACGACGTACTCGAGGCGGCCCATGGGATGGCCCGCACCGAAGATCCGGCGCTCGCCGACGTGCTCCTGGTGAACACCTGCTCGGTGCGGGAGAAGGCCCAGGAAAAGGTGTTCTCCCTGCTCGGCGAGTGGCGTCGTTACAAGGAGGAGCGGCCGCACGTGGTGATCGGCGTGGGCGGCTGCGTCGCCAGCCAGGAGGGCGAGGGGATCACCGCCCGCGCCCCATATGTCGACCTCGTGTTCGGCCCGCAGACGCTGCACCGCTTGCCCGACATGCTGCGAGGCTTGAAGCAGACGGGCCGCGCGCAAATCGACGTGAGCTTCCCCGAGATCGAGAAGTTCGACCGTCTACCCGAGCCGCATGCGGACGGCGCCGCGGCGTTCGTCTCCATCATGGAAGGCTGCAGCAAGTACTGCACCTTTTGCGTGGTGCCGTATACCCGCGGCGAGGAGATCAGCCGCCCCTTCGAGCAAGTCCTCACAGAAGTGCGGGCGCTCGCGCGTGGCGGAATGCGCGAGGTGACTCTGCTCGGTCAGAACGTGAACGCCTATGCGGGTGAGATGGAGGACGGAGCGCTGGCGGATCTCGCGACCTTGATTCACTTCGTCGCCGCCGTTCCGGGAATCGAGCGCATCCGTTTCACCACCTCGCATCCGCTGGAGTTCAACGACAGTCTGATCGAGGCCTATGCGAACGTGCCGAAGCTCAACAATCTGCTGCATCTGCCCGTGCAGAGCGGGTCCGATCGCATCCTCGCGGCGATGAAGCGCGGCCACACCGTGCTCGAGTACAAACAGAAATTGCGCAAGCTGCGCGCGGTTCGGCCCGACATCTCCGTCACCACCGACATCATCGTGGGATTTCCCGGCGAGACGGACGAGGATTTTGCGGCGACGATGAGTCTCATTGCGGATGCCGGATTCGATCAATCCTTCAGCTTCCTCTACAGCCGTCGTCCGGGGACACCGGCCGCGGCGCTGCCCGACGAAGTGCCGGTGGAGGTCAAGCAGCGCCGTCTCGAGCTCATTCAGCAGCGCTTCAACTCGCAGGCCCGCGCGATTTCGGAGCGGATGGTCGGAAGCCGCCAGCGTGTCCTCATCGAGCGGCCCGCCAAGCGCGACCGCAACGAGCTGGCGGGACGCACCGACAACAACCGCTGGGTGAACTTGCAGGGCCCGGCACATCTCATCAATCAGTTTGCGGACGTCGTCATCACCGAAGCCAGACCCAATTCGCTGCGCGGCCGTCTCGTCCTGGAAAGTCCGGCGTGAGCTCAGTCCCCGTGACTCGGGACCTATCGCTCGCGCCGGCCGACAACGTGCGCCTGGTGGAGCTGTGCGGTCCGCTGGATGCGCACCTGCATCTGATCGAATCGCGGCTGGGCGTCGAGGTACGGCGGCGCGGTAATCGCTTCCAGATCATCGGCCTGCCCGCGGCCGCGCAGCGCGCCGAGGCCGTGCTCAAGGATCTGTATGCCCGCGCGCAGCGCGAGCCCGTGGATTCGGAACGCGTGCACATCGCTCTTCAGGAGCTCGGTATGGAAGGCAACGACTCCGAGGCCGGCGGCGGTGAGCTCAAGGTCAACACCGCCCGCGGCGCGGTGCGCGCGCGCGGCGCCAATCAGACCGAGTATCTGCAAAACATCCGCACGCACGATCTCACTTTCGGCATCGGCCCGGCGGGGACGGGCAAGACCTATCTCGCCGTGGCCTGCGCCGTCGAGGCGCTACAGTCGGAGCGCGTACGCCGCATCGTGCTGGTGAGGCCGGCCGTCGAGGCCGGCGAGCGTCTCGGTTTTCTGCCCGGCGATCTCACGCAGAAGGTCGATCCTTACCTGCGCCCGATGTATGACGCGCTCTATGAAATGATGGGGTTCGAGCGCGTGGCGAAATCCATCGAGCGCAACGTCATCGAGATCGCGCCGCTCGCCTTCATGCGCGGCCGTTCCCTGAACGACTCCTTCGTGATCCTCGACGAGGCGCAGAACACGACCAACGAGCAGATGAAAATGTTCCTGACCCGCATCGGCTTCGGCTCGAAGGCGGTCGTCACGGGCGACATCACCCAGGTGGACTTGCCCAATTCAAAGCCCTCGGGGCTGCGCACGGTCATCGATATCCTCGACGGGGTTCGCGGTATCGCCTTCACCATGTTCAGCTCGCGCGACGTCGTGCGCCATCCGCTGGTACAACGCATCGTCCAAGCCTACGAAGCGCGCTCTCCCGACGAGGGCTCCGCCGCGTGAGATACAGAAGCTGCTCCAGCTCGACTTGAGCTATGCCGCCCGGCGGCCCTGGGTGCCGGGTCGGGCAAAATTCTCGACCTGGGTCGAGGCGGCGCTCGCCGGAGCGGCGCGTGCACGCGACGCGCCGCGCGCCGCGCGTGCCATCGCCCGTGCGGGAAGCAGTCCAGTGGTCGTGTCGGTGCGCGCGGTCGGCAGCGCCCGCAGCCGCAGCCTCAACCGCTCGTACCGCGGCAAGGATCGGCCCACCAATGTGCTCTCGTTCGAGGGACCTGGAGTGATGCCCGATGGGAGCCGCGCCCTCGGCGAGCTCGTCATTTGCACCCCCGTGGTCGCGCGCGAGGCCGACGCGCAAGGCAAGTCCGCCGAGGCTCACTGGGCTCACATGACGGTACATGGTGTCCTGCACCTGCTCGGGTTCGACCACGAACGCGACGCGGACGCCCGGAAAATGGCCGAGCGGGAGATTCAAATCCTTGATCGGCTTGGTTTTTCAAACCCGTACGTGTGATCGAGTATCCTTAGACCATCCATGTCTGAGCCCACAGGCAACACCGGCCGCTGGTTGAAGCGGATCACGCAGTCGATGTCCGGCGAGCCTCGCGACTTGCCGGAGCTGATCGAGGACCTGCGCGAGGCGAGCGAGCGCGGGCTCTTCAACAGCGACGCCTTGGTGATGATCGAGGGCGTGCTCGCGGTCGCAGACATGCAGGTGCGCGACATCATGCTGCCGCGGGCGCAAATGGTCTTCGTCGAGCGCGACGAGGCCCCGGACAAACTGGTCGAGCTCATGGTGGAGTCCGGCCATTCGCGTTTCCCTGTCATCGGTGAGGACCGCGATCAGATCCTCGGCATCGTGCTCGCCAAGGACTTGCTGCGCTTGCAGATCGAGGACGGCTCGTCCTTCGAGATTCGCGAGTACATGCGACCGGTCATGTTCGTGCCGGAGAGCAAGCGGCTCAACGTGCTGCTCAAGGAATTCCGTCAAAGCCACAATCATCTCGCGATGGTGGTCGACGAGTACGGGGGGGTCTGCGGCCTGGTGACCATCGAGGACGTCATCGAGCAGATCGTGGGTGAGATCGACGACGAGCACGACGTTGAGGATGCGCAGGCGATCCGCCGCGAGAGCGACCGAGAGTTCACCGTGCGCGCGCTCACGCCCATTGCCGATTTCAACCACTACTTCGGCACGGCTTTCTCGGACGAAGAATACGACACCATCGGCGGGCTGCTCATGCAGGAGTTCGGCCGGCTGCCGCGCCGTGGAGAGACCATCTCAGTCGGAGAGATGGAGTTCCGCATCGTGCGCGCCGACCGCCGCCGCATCGACCTGTTGCGCGTGATCACGCCGCGCGTCATCGAGCCCCCCGGAGCCGATAAAGCCGATCGCTAAAGATCGGCTCCAGACTCGGCTCGAGCATCAGTGGCGGGCGAGCAGCGCCTGCCAGTTGAGGATGGCGTTCCACAGCATTCTCTGATCGCCGCGGTTCAAGTCGCGGTGCAGGGGATTGAAGTTGAACGCCACCACGCGGCCCTTTCCCACCGGCATGTCGAAAATGGCGGGATGTCCGATCAAGTTCTCTCCACCCCAGACCTGACCGCTTACTACCAGGGGTTGCCCATCGGAGTCACCCCAGGTCATGACCACGCCGTTCGGGTCGAACGGGCCGTCCAGACAGGTCGTGCAGTAGGCCATCCGCAGCCAGCGCCGGGGCATGGCATAGAGCGCGTAATTCTCGCGGAATACGTGCGTGTGCGCGCTGTATCCGTAGGCGATGGGGCTTTCGGGCTGGGCGAAGGTGACCCGCAAATGCGAGCCCGGGGTGCGCGTCTCGGTGAACACCGAGGCCGCCGCCGCGTCGCTTCCACCGCCCGCCGCGCTGCGCGGCACGCCGCCCGACTCGCGCCGCACCCCGCGCACGAGGCCGCCTTCGAGCGCGAGCATCGATCCGTTGCCGAGCGTGATGAGCATGCCTCCCGCGTCGACAAATCGCTGGATCTCGGCGAGGCCGCCATAGCCGATGCCGCCTGTGATGTCGTCCGACTCGGCCGGTGTGCCGTGACTCGGCGTCGTCTTGGTTTTCTTGAACGGCATCGGCCCCCAGGCCCTGGGAATGCCCTCGATCTGCTCGGCGAGCTCCAGATCGACGTGCCCGTACAAGAGCACGTCGTAATGCGCGCGCAAATTGCCGTGCCGCACGTCCTCGTCGCGCACGTAAGTGTAGGGAATGCGGCGCTGATCGAGCGCATAGCGCACCCAGCCGTTGCTGTCGGTGTCCGCCCATGGCACCCACACGCCGAGACGCGGCACCGGCGCCGAGTGCGTGACCGCCTGCGGGGCCGCGTCGAGGCGCTGAAAATTGAGCCCCAGCTCCGAAGCCGCGGCCGCGACGGCGGCATCGAGTCCGGGCTGCGCCGGCAATATCCACGAGCCGCGCGGATAGTCGCGACCCTCGGCGCTGAAGGGCTGTTCCGCAATCTCGAGCTTGAAACGCGACAGGCGAAAGCGGGCTTCGAGGAGGCCTTCCTGACCCGTGTCCCCGAGCACGTATAGCGAGCCTTGACCGGCGACGTGGCCTGCCGGGTGCGGTCGCTCGGTGAGGGGCGAAAGCGCAGCTGCGCGCACCGCAGGGTCCGCGGTGGCGACCGCGGCGAGGTGGTAATTGGCCGGCAGCTCCCAGGAGATATCGTCGTAGGGCTCGCCGGCGTCTTTCGGAAAGAACTTCGGGCTCAACAGGTCGACCGCGTAATTGCGATACGGCTGGTCGAGCCGTACCACGTAGGTACCCGCCGCGAACGTGCCTTCCTTGAGCGTGAGGCTCGTGCCTGCGCGTCGCACTTCGATGCCCTGCGCCATGAGGAGCGCGACCAGCTGCGCGACGCGCCGCGGATCGCCCTGATCCTCGGGAATGAGAAATGCGAACGGCGCCTCGGTCGTGCCCTTGCGCCAGGAGTCGAGACCCTTCTGATAGAAGTTGTGCAGCAGCGCCTTCGATTGCTGCGCGGTCATGTCGAGTGCCGCGAGGGCGGCGGTCTCCATGTAATTCACGTTGTCGCGCGCCGACCAGCGGAAGGGACCGATGGGCGGGGGCTCGGGCCGATACCACTCCCGGCTGGTCTCGTCCGGGTAAGACATCTGCTCCAGCGTCTCGGCGGTGCCGTTGCCGAAGGTCTCGTAGCCGCGGCCCATCGAGTTATGGTTGAGACCGATCGAATCGAGGAACACGTGCGCAAAGTCGTCGCCGAAGTTCCAGCTCCACACCCCAGGCATGCCGAAACCGGTGAGCGTGGTCACCTCGTGAAAGCTCATCTCCAGGCGCTCGTCATAGCTCACGGGATCGATGTCGTCGTTGATCGGGCCGGTGCCGTTCCAGGTGACGAGGAGCGCGACGCTCTCGTGCAAATCGTGCACCACCTGCGGATGCCACTCGAAGAACATGCGCTGCACCGCCTTGGTGGTCTCGTGAGTGAGCTGAATGGCGTCACGATTGATGTCGACCATGGCGTAGCGCGACCAGTAGGGCGGCGCCTGGCGCGGCAGGGTGGCGCGGTCCGTCTTGCCCTTCAAGAAGCGGTAGAACCATTCCACCTGCTTGTCGCGGCCATCCGGATTCGAGACGGGATTGATCAGCACCACGACGTTCGCGCGGATGCGCCGGATCATGGGCTGCTCCGAGACGGCGAGGCGGTAGGCGAGCTCGAGCATGGTTTCGGTCGAGCCGGTTTCGTCGGAATGCAGCGCGGCATTGAAATAATAGATGGGCCGCGCGCCGGCAATGATGCGCTCGGCGGCGGCGGGATCGGTCTTGCGCGGATCGGCGAGCGCCGCAGTCGCGGCTTTCAGCCGGTCGAGATCGCGGATGCCCTGCTCGTCGGAGATCGCGAGCAGCACGATATCGCGGCCTTCTTCGGAGCGCCCGATGGTGAATTCGTGCACGCGCGGCGAGGCGGCAGCGAGTGCCCGGCTATAGGCGTAGGCAGTTGCCGAGTCGACCAGCTCGCCGGGCGCGCCGGGGATCCGGTGCAGGAAAGCTCGAGGCGAAGGGACTGTCGTCGAGAGGGGCAGATAAGACACCCAGGGCGATGAGAATCGGGGCTCGGTGGTTGCCGCGGCGATCTCGCGGGTAGCGGCTGCGTCCTCCGTATCCGGAGCGGCGATTGTCTCCGGGGTCGAAAGTTGCGCCCAAGTGCCGGTCGGGGGGAAGCAGATAAGCAACAGCGCCGCCGCAATCGTGGCGCGGAGCGGAGCGATCGTCGGCATGGTCATCGCAGGCTCAATGCCTCGATCGCGTCTCGGTAGTCGAGCAAACCGGCCGTGGCGAGTCCCGCGACTTTGCCCTCATCGTCGCAGCGCCGCACCAGTACCGCTTCGCGGTGGAATCGCTCGTCCTCGAAGCGCGCCGCTTCCCCGAGTGACATCGGTCCGCCCTGCAGCTTCAAGGTCACGAGTGAAGCCGGGCTCAGCTTCGCCAAGTAATCCGGGTCCGTCGCGAGCAAATAGCGCTTCGCGGGAACGTGCAGCCGGACCGGCTCGGAGACTTCGGCCGGGAATCGCTCGGCGAGCCAGCGCCCGCCGACGCGCTCATGGTGCGCATCGGAGGTCCATTCGCCGAGATCGTTCGGCGCGTTCGCGACCAGGTGGCCGACGTCGTGCAACAGCGCGGCCACGATGAGTGCCGGCGACGCACCGGCCTCGCGCGCGAAGTGCGCCGCCTGCAGCCCGTGCTCCACGATGGAAACACACTCGCCGAAGTAGGCCTCGTTGCCTCGGTCGGCATAGAGAGCAACAATCTCATCCATAACGCTCATCGAGTCGCTCCTTCCGCGAGTTCGCGGCGCAGGAGCGCCGCGTTGTTGTAGACACTGTCGCGGGTGAGATAGCACCCGCGCAAGTGACGCTCGTGCCGCTTGGAGGAAAACGCCGTACGGCCGTGCAGGATGCGCTGATTGTCGAACACCACGATCTCACCATCCGGCAGCTGCGTTTTCAGCTGGAAGCGCGGCTCGCGCAGCACGGCCGCGAAACGGCGATAGGCTGCATAGAAAGGCGCAGCCTCGAGAGGCGGGAGACGCAATGGGGCGATGGAGCGACTGTTGTAGTGGACGGCGCGCACCTCGCCCCGGCACGAGACCTCGATCAATGGCCGCTCGGCGAAGAGCTCGGCATTCTGTGAGCGGTAATGAAACGGCACCGGCGTTCGCGCGAGCAGCGCAAAAGCCTCCGGATCGATGGTGCGGAGGTGCTCGGCCAGCGCGAAGCCATCGGCGAACAGGCTCTCGCCGCCGTCCGGCGAGGCGATGAGCACGTGCAGCGCTTGAAAGCCCGGTACGGGGTCGCGGTAGGGATTATCGGTGTGCAATCCGAGCCCGAGGTCCGAGTAGGCAAGGTTCTCGGGCTGCGGAACGGAGCGCACGTCGAACACCAGACCGTAATTCGTTTCGGCCACCTGGCCGACCAAGCGCATGGTCTCGAGGAGCGCGCCGTCGACTGCCGGCACATCGCCCAGAAATGCCATGCCGTCCTGAAGCAGGCGGGTGAGCCAGCTGGATCGGAGGCGGCGGTCGGATTGCAGGTCTTGCAAGCTCGCTCGCGAGAATTCGTCCGCCCCGAGCGCCGCGCCGTCGAGCCAGCGTCGCGCATCGAACTCCGGGCGGTAGGACCACCGGCCACGCTGCGCCGCGAGCCAGGGCAGGTCGAGCCAAGTGCTGTCGGCGGAGCCCTCCCACTCGAGGTGCAGTCTGCCGTTTTGCACGACGGCCGATCGGATGCGGGGCTGATCAGGCAGATCGGCGATATCGACCAGCCGCTGGCCGCTATGCGGGTCGCGGTGCCCGGGCGCATTGTCGTACAGCCAGATGCTCGCGAACTCGTCGACGCTGCCATCGACCCACGCAACCCCGAGCGTGTCGGGACGGGTGAAGAGTGTCGGTGTCGGGGGTTGCACAGTCACGGGAGGTGTTTGCCCTCGCGGCTTGCTTTCGAGCTCAAATAGCACAGGTAGGCCGCGGCGATCACCGCGAGCACGCTCACGCCTGCGAGGGTAGTGAACACGCCCTGCCACCCGAATGCCACGGAAAGGCGCGCGACGCTGTCGCCGGCCGTGACCGCGCCCAAGTAGCCGACGCCGTCGATGATCCCCGAGGACGCCGCCGAGGCTTGCTTGCCACCGAAGTCGAGCGCGAAGGCTCCGCCGAGATAGGAGTACGGTCCGAGCAGGCAGAACGCGATGGTTCCGATCGCGAGCGGCGGTAGCCACGAGCCGGCAGCGCTCGCCGGCAGGGCGGTGAGGAACAGGAGGGCGGCTGCGGTCGCCGCCAGACCGGCGAGCATGATGACAGAGCGCCCGTTGGCCCCGAGCCGATCGCTGAGCCAGCCGCTCGCGAGCACGGAGACGACACCCACCCCGGGAAATATCGCGCTCATCCCGGCAGCCTTGCTCGCCGTGTAGCCGAGGTAATCACGCAGATAGACCGGTGTCCAGATATTGAAAGTCTCACGAATTATCGTGCAGCCGAGCGAGAGGACGCAAACGATGAGGAAGGAACGGCTGCGCAGCAACGGCAGGAGCAATGCCCCCACACCCTGCACGCGCGCCTCGCTCGCCGCGAACAGGTTGAGGGGATTCGTCTCGGCCTCGCTATACCCCGCCTCGACGCGGGACTCGCGCAGCAGCAGCCAGTTCGCGACGAAGCAAATGGCGGCGACGGCGGCCGCATAGTAAAACAAGGCCTGCCAGCCGGCCCCGCGCGAGATGAGCACTCCCATCGATCCGCGGGCCGCGGCATCCCCCACCAGATAGCTGATGCTCAAGATTCCTGCGACGGTGCCATAGCTCGAGTAGTCGAACCATTTCGACGACACCTTGATCAGCCCGGCCCAGGCGATGGATTGCACCAACCGGTTGCCGAACCAGGCGACTGCGAATAACGGAATGGCGCTGCCGATCGAGAACAGCACGGTGCAGGCGGCCGCGCCCGCGAGCCCGATGAGAAAGCTCGTTCGGCCACCCCAGAAATCCCCGAGGCCGGTCAAGAACAACTTCCCCAGCGCGTACGCCAACACTCCCAGCGAAGCGACGTCGCCGATGCGCTTGACCGCCTCGTCATGGCCGATGCCGTGGCGGCCGAGCTCGTCGATGATGAGCGGCGTGCCCACCGACAGATCCGCTCGGCAAAAATAAAGCGCGCCGTAACCGGCGAACAGCAACGCAATGACCTTGAATTGATCGAGACGCAGGGAGCGCATCGCCGCAATCATCCCATTTGCTCTACCGCACGGCGGAGGTTTCTCATTGCAATCAGATGACACGGAACCAGTGCCGGCGGTCGGCTTGGAGTTGGCACGGAAGCTGCTTCACTCCCATCGAGCGGCGCACGACGCCGCGGGTTTTGCGAAGGAGCCGCGATGAACACGATTGGATGTCCCCGGATGCGCCGAGCGCGAGCCGCACGGCGGCAAATCGTGGCCGTTTGCGGCCGCCGGAGGGCGGCAAATCGTTGCCGCTTGCCGATGTCACTCAGAGAGGAGCATTTCACATGAGCTCAATCACTGCAGCCACCTCCGCGCTGCTCACCAGCCCGAGCTTTCGCGGCCATGGCCACAGAAGGGGCGCGCATGCGACCACGGAAAGCGCCTCGAGCACCTCCCGCGCGAGCAGCGGCAGCAGCAGCGGCATCGGACAATTGCCGGTCGGCGCTTCGACCTCGTTGTTCAGCGGTCTCGTTCAATCGTTCGAGCAAGCGATCGGAGCACAAGGTACCGCCGCCCAGGCCGCGGTGAGCGGCGCTTCGAGCCCGAGCGCGGCGACGCCGGGGCAGGGGCAGGAGCTCCAGGCGTTCCAGCATTCACTCTTGCAGGCTCTGAAGCAGGACGGCCTGAGCTCGGGCGGTTCCGCCAACATCGTCTCGTCGCTGCAGACTCTCATTCAACAAGTGGGTCCCAATGGCAGACCTACCGCGGCGACCGAGACGCTCACGTCCACGTTCCAGAATCTCGTGAACGGTATCAACGGCAGCGCCGCCGTATCGGCATCCAACCAGTCCCCCAACGCGGGACTGCAGAGTTTTCTGAATAGCCTTCTGCAGAAGGTGCAGGCCGGCGGCGCGCAATCGCTCTCGGCCACCGGCAGCAACGTGAACACGCACGTCTGAGCGGCCGCGCTCGTCGCGGCCGCGCGACGCAATTGACGTCGGCAACCGGCACGGCTAGTCTGAAGCGCAGCCGAAATTTCGTGCCGTGGACTCAACACCCAGATTTCCGACGCTCTACATTCCGCACGGCGGCGGCCCTTGCTTCTCCATCGATCCGCCGGCGAGCGACCCTCGGCGATGGGATGGCCTCGCGGCGTACCTCAAGGGCATCGATGCCGGCCTCGGCGCGCGGCCCAAAGCCGCTCTCGTCGTCTCGGGACACTGGGAGATGCCGCAACCGACCGTCAACGTTGCCCAGCGTCACACACTGCTCTTCGATTACTACGGGTTCCCCGAGCACACCTACCGCTTGAAATATCCGGCGCCG
>Ga0187890_10000244_pt1 | contig 38488 bp, 40 predicted proteins | sample June2016WEW_21_1_FD_133005 | JGI IMG/M metagenome (GOLD analysis project Ga0187890, IMG submission 133005) | Peatland microbial communities from SPRUCE experiment site at the Marcell Experimental Forest, Minnesota, USA - June2016WEW_21_10 | ecosystem: Environmental > Terrestrial > Soil >... | reverse complement strand
CCCCGCACGGAGTTGATGACCACCTCGTCGGGGTCGGGGATCATGACCGCCCGCAGGAGCTTGACCTTCTCGTCCCTGATGCCCTGGGCGTCGACCGAGGCGGGGGGCTCCATGAGGGTGAGGGCCAGGACCTGCATGACATGGTTCTGCACGATGTCGCGCAGGGCGCCGGCGGTCTCGTAGAACCCGCCCCGGTGCTCGACCCCCAGCTCCTCGGCCACGGTGATCTGGATGTGGTCCACGTAGCGGCGGTTCCAGATGGGCTCGAAGATGGCGTTGCCGAAGCGCAGGGCCAGGACATTCTGCACGGTCTCTTTGCCCATGTAGTGGTCGATGCGGAAGATCTGGTCCTCGTCGAAGGCGGCGTGGAGGGTGGCGTCGAGGGCCCGGGCGCTCTCGAGGTCGCGGCCGAAGGGCTTCTCCACCACGATCCGGGCGAACGACCCCCCGTCGCCGGGGGCGTTGCAGCCGTGCTGGGCCAGGGCGCCGGCCACCTCGCCGAACACGGCGGGAATGGTGGCCAGGTAGTAGACGCGGTTGCCGCCGGTGCCGAACTTGGCATCGGCCTCGCCGAGGACGTCCTTCAGCTTGTCGAAGGTGGGCTTCTCGGCGTACTCGCCCGACACGTACCGGAACCGGCGCACGAGCTTCTTCCACTCGGGCCCGGCGTTGGGTGCGGCGTCGAGCGCGGCCTGGCGGAAGCGGTTGTCGCTCCAGTCCGTGCGCGCCACCCCCACGACGGTGAACCCCTCGGGAAGCGCCTTGTGCTCGGCCAGCGCCGCGATGGCCGGCAGGAGCTTGCGCGACGCCAGGTCACCCGACGCCCCGAACACCACCAGGCAGAGCGGGGGCGGGGGCGAAACGGCGTCGAGGGTGTGGGTGGTCTCCTCGAGCGGTTGGTGGTCATCGATGTCGGTGGCCTCGATGACGGCGGTGGCGTCCGGTGTCATGGCCTCAGCTGCCCGCCGAGAGGGCGTTGGCCTTGTCCGACAGCGACTGGATCAGCTCGTCGAAGGACTTGGCGAAGCTCGCCACCCCTTCGTCCTCGAGGGTGCGCCCGACGTCGTCCATGTCCACTCCGGCGGACCCGATCGCCTCGAGGGCGCGTTGCGCCGCGTCGGGATCGGCGTCGACGGTACGTGCCACCGTGCCGTGGTCGAGGAAGGCGGCGACGGTGTCGTCGGGCATGGTGTTGACGGTGTCGGGACCGATGAGGGTGTCGACGTAGGCGAGGTCGGGATAGGCCGGGTTCTTGGTCGACGTCGATGCCCACAGAGGGCGCTGCACCTTGGCGCCCTTGGCGACCAGCGCCTCCCAGCGGGGCCCCGAGAAGCGCTCGACGAACAGGGCGTAGGCGCGCCGGGCCTGGGCCACCGCCGCCGTCCCGCGCCGCGCCAGGATCTCCGTGGCCTGCGCGGATGTCGCCTGGGCGGCGAGGGTGTCGAGGCGACGGTCCACCTCGGTGTCGACCCGGCTCACGAAGAACGACGCCACGCTGCTCACCCTGGACAGATCGGTGGCGCCGGCGGCGACGAAGTCCTCGAGGCCGGCGAGGTACGCCTCGATCACGTCGTCGTAGCGCTCCAGGCTGAACAGCAGGGTGATGTTGATGCTCCGGCCCTCGGCGAACATGGCCCGGATGGCGGGCACGCCTTCGATGGTGGCGGGGATCTTCACGTAGAGGTTGGGCTCGTCCACGAGCTCGTGGAAGTGCCGGGCCGCCTTGATGGTGCCGTCGGTGTCATGGGCCAGGCTCGGTGCCACTTCCAACGACACGTAGCCGTCGACGCCCCCCGAGGCGTCATGGACCGGTCGGAGCACACGCAGGGCGTCTGTGATGTCGGTGACGACGAGCTCCCAGTAGGCCTCCTCGACGGTGTGGTCCTTCAGCAGTTGGTCGAACTGTTCGTCGTAGTCGGTGCCGCCCTCGATCGCCTTGGCGAAGATGGTGGGGTTCGAGGTCACCCCCCGGATGCCCTCGTCCACCAGCTCGGCCAGGCGTCCGCCGCGCAGGTAGTCGCGTCGGAGGTTGTCGAGCCACGGGCTCTGGCCCTGGTGCTCGTACAGGTCGTGGAGCTTGGTCATGGTGCTCCCTTCTCGCTCGGACCGGCGCCGTTCACCGCGGCCACCCGGTTGTGAACTGGCGTCAGGGCGGCGACGACCGGCCCCGTCGGGCCAGTAAGGCCCGGGCTCGGGCCGCCACGTTGTCGGGTGTGTACCCGAAGTGCTCGAGCACCTCGGCTCCGGGCGCCGATGCCCCGAAGTGGTCGATGGCGACGACGTCGTCCGCGTAGCGCTCCCAGCCGAACGAGGCCGCCGCCTCGACGCCGAGGCGGGCCACCCCGGGGGGCAGGACCTCGTCCCGATAGTCCTGGGTCTGGAGGGCGAAGAGGTCCCACGACGGCAGCGACACCACCCGGGCCCGCACCGACGGGGCCCCCGCAGCATCGCCCCCGGCGCCGGGACCGGCGAGGACCGCGACCGCCTCGAGACACAGAGAGACCTCGGATCCCGTCCCGATGAGGACGATGTCGGGGTCATCGGCATCGAGCAGGACATAGCCACCCCGGGCCACGCCCTCGCCGGCCTCGGCCGTGCCGGCGAGGACCGGGATCGACTGACGCGTGAGCACCAGGGCGGTGGGCCCGTCGGAGTCGACGGCGATCCGCCAGGCGTGCGCCGTCTCGTTGGCGTCGGCCGGGCGGATGAGCCGTAGTCCCGGCATGGCCCGCAGCGCGGCGAGGTGTTCGATGGGCTGATGGGTGGGGCCGTCCTCGCCCAGTCCCACCGAGTCATGGGTCCAGGAGTAGATGACGTGGGTCTCCGACAGCGCCGCCAGCCGGACGGCGGGGCGCATGTAGTCGCTGAAGACGAAGAAGGTACCCCCGACGGGGAGCACGCCGCCGTGGCGCGCCATGCCCGTCATGGCCGCACCCATGGCGTGTTCTCGGATCCCGTAGTGGATCTGGTCTCCTCCGGGAGCCTCTGATGACTGGTTGGGGGTGTCTTTCAGTTTCACGCCGGTGTTGCCGGTGAGATCGGCCGATCCCGCCACCAGTCCGGGGATCACGTCGGCGGTGGCGGTGATGCACTGGTTGACGGCGGCGCGCGTGGCCACGCTCTGGCCGGTCTCGAAGACGGGAAGCTTCTTGGCCCAGCCCTCGAGCCCGCGCCCGCCCTGGCACGCCTCCCACACCGCCTTGTCGCCCTTCCAGGCGTCGAAGCGCGCCTGCCACGCCCCCTTCTCGGCCTGGCCCCGCACGATGCAGCGCCGGTAGTAGTCGACGATCTCGTCGGGGACCCAGAACTGCTCGTCAAGAGGGAGGCCGAGGATGGCTTTGGTCTCGCGGATCTCTTCCTCGCCCAGGGGTGAGCCGTGGGCCTCGGCGGTGTCGGTCTTGTGCGGTGAGGGCCAGCCGATGTGGCTGCGGAGGAGGATCATGGACGGCTTGTCCTCGACGGCCATGGCCCGGCGCAGGGCGGCCTCGATGACGTCGGTGTCGTTGGCCACCTCGCCGATGTTGTCGGTGTGCCAGCCGTAGGCCTCGAACCGCTCGGCCACGTTGTCGTTGTAGGCGAGCTCGGTCGGACCGTCGATGGTGATGTGGTTGTCGTCGTAGATGTAGACGAGCCGGCCCAACCCGAGATGGCCGGCGAGAGACGCCGCCTCGTGACTGATGCCTTCCATCAGGCACCCGTCACCGCAGATCACGAAGGTGTAGTGATCGACGATGTCGGGTCCGAAGTGCGCCCGTAGCCATCGCTCGGCGATGCCCATGCCCACGCCGTTGCCGAACCCCTGGCCGAGCGGGCCGGTGGTGACCTCCACCCCGGCGGTGAGGTGCACCTCGGGGTGGCCGGGAGTCTTGCTTCCCCACTGCCGGAACTGCTTGATGTCGTCGAGGGTGAGCCCGTACCCGGTGAGGAAGAGAAAGGAATACAGCAGGATGCAGGCGTGCCCGTTGGACAAGATGAAGCGGTCGCGGTCGGGCCAGTGGGGATCGGTCGGGTCGTGGCGCATGATGCGGTTGAAGAGCACGTGCCCCAGGGGCGCCAGGGCCATGGCGGTGCCCGGGTGGCCCGCATTGGCCTTCTGGGGGGCGTCCATGGCGAGGCCACGCACCACGTTGATCCCGAGCTGTTCGAGCTCTGCTTCGGTCACGGGGAGAACCGTACTCCCTGCCCATCGTCGGGCCCGCGGGGAGGAGTGGTCGAGCGGTCCGAGAGCAACGCCACCGACGCCGTGAATCCGTGGACGAAGTTCCGTCCCCCCACGGGGCCGAGCTCCCCAGCCGCGAAGAACCCCGCCATCGGAACCGCGCCCAGGTGCTCGGTCAGGACGCGCACGTCGTGGTGCGGTTCGCCGAACAACCGCGTCCCCCGGCCGTTGCAGGTGAACACGAGAGCGGCGTCGGCCCGGCGCGCCGTCACCAGCGCGTGGAGGTCCTCGTCCGCGGTGGCGGCGTCGCGGAGATGGAATTGCACGGTCGTGCCCACCGCCATGGCGTCGCCGACGGCGATGGCGCCCGAGGAGCGGTCCGCACCCACCACGTTGCGCACCAGGAAGTCGCCCCGACCGAAGTGGTCCCGGTGCTCGTCGATGACCCGGCCCAGATGCAGCCCACCGGACTCGAGCAGGACCACCTCCTCCTCGCTCAAGGAGTCGCGGGCTTGGGCCACGACCTGCTCGAGGGCGGGCCTCCCGGCCAGCTCGTAGAGAAAATTGTGCTCGGCCTTGGTCACCACCAGGGGGTCGCCGAAGGGTCGGCAGCCCTGGGAGACGAGCGTGGCCACCTCGGCGCCGGGACCGAGGAAGGCGCCCACCGCGCCACCGGTGCGGACGCGTGTCCCCAGGGCGAGGCGGTTGCCGCCCGGGCCGCGCGCCGCGGAGGCCATGCCCCCCACCACCCGCAAGCCGGGGTGGTTGGTGTCCACCCAGTTGAGAAAGGACTCCGTCGGGAAGCTGTAGGGGTCGCCCACGAGGACGAGCGCCTCGGGATTGAACGGGATGGTGGCGGGCCAACCCCGGAGCACCAGGCCGTCGCCCGACTCCGAAGGCACGGCGTCGAGCTCCAAGGGGACGAGGGGCCCGACATGTCCGGCGAACAGCGTGACCGCGGCGCCCTGTTCCACCTCGCGGTGGGGCCCGAGCACGGACTCGGCCGCACATCCCACCGACACCAAGGGGTGCAGGACCTCCTCCACGGTGCGCATGACGTCTTCGAGCGCGCCGGCGTGGGGGGGAGTCACGAACACCGTGGCGAAGTCGGGTCGGTCGCCGATGCGCTCGAGCACGGCTCCGGTCACCTCGCCCACGGCGTGGGCGGTGAGGGGGTGCTCGCTCATGGCGGCCGCGAAGGGCATCGTGGCGACCCTACTTCCGGGCCCGTCTCCCTCGGACCGCGCCACCTCGGACCGCGCCACCTCGGACCGCGCCACCTCGGACCGCGCCACCGGGGCTCCCGGGGACAGCGCCCTTCAGGGCCGGGTCCACGCCTCGGCGCCCGCCACCCACACCGACGCCACGCGCCATCCGCCACCGTCCCCGGCCTCGAGCGCGACGAGATCGGCGCGCCGCCGGGGCGCGATGGCGCCGCGGTCGTCCAGTCCGAGGAGTCGGGCCGGGGTGGTGCTGGCGGCGGCCAGCGCGTCGACGAGAGAGACGCGGCTGTGGTCCACGGCGTTGGAGACGGCGCGCTCCATCGTCAGCGCCGAGCCGGCCAAGGTGCCGTCGGGGAGCCGACGGGGCCCGGTGGCCGCGGGGTGGGCTCCGGCGGTGGTGGCGACGGCGTCGGTCACGAGCGCCACGCGGGTCGCGCCCTTCGCCGCGAAGGCCATCCGGAGGAACACGGGGTGGGTGTGAACGAGATCGGCGATGAGCGACACCGACAGCCGGTCGTCGGCGAGGGCCGCCCCCAGGAGTCCCGGGGCGCGGTGGTGAAGGGGCCCCATGGCGTTGCCCAGGTGGGTGACCAGGCGGGCCCCGGCGTCGGCGGCGGCCCCGGCCACCTCGGCGCTGCAGGCCGAATGGCCGAGGGCCACGAGCACGCCCCGCCCGGTCAGGGCGGCGACGGCCTCGAGGGCACCGGGGAGCTCGGGGGCGAGGGTGAGGATGCGCACCCCGGTGCCGAGGGAGTCGAGCCACCCCCGGTCGAGCTCGGCCCGCAGGAATTCGGGACGATGGGCCCCGGGGACGGCCAGGAAGGGGCCTTCGAGATGGGCCCCGGCGATCTCGGGACGGCCCGGGGCGGGGCGCCGGGCCGCCTCGGCGATCCGGGCCAGGGAAGCCTCCAGGGCGTCGAAGGGTGCGGTCACGACGGTCGGGCACCAGGTGGTGACGCCCTGGGCCAGCAGGGCGACGTCGAGGGCCTCCCAGTCCGAGCCGGTGGCGCCGGCGACGTCGATGGCGCCGATGCCGTTGACCTGGAGGTCCACGAAACCCGGGACGAGCACGATGTCGGGAACCGGTCCCGCCGCCGGCCGCACCTCGGCGATCAGGCCGTCCTCGATCACGACCTCGGCGTCGGCGAGGGGTCCGGCGGGCGCCATCACCGTGGCGGCCCGGACGACGGCGCCGTTCGAAGGGCCCGTCGAGGGGCCGGGGGCGGAGCCGGGCTCGGCAGGGTCGGTTCGTGGGCTGGGCACGAGAGTCGTACGGTATCGCCGTGGCTGATTCCCAGGTGCAGGTGCCACCCAACTGCGACCTCACTCTGGGGATGGTCTGCATCGACAAGTCCGAGCCGGGGACGACGGTGTGGCAGATGCCGGCCGACGAGCGCTTCACCAACCCCGTGGGGGTGCTCCAGGGCGGGTTCCTCGCCGCGTGCTGCGATTCGGCCATGGGCGCCGCCACCGTCACCTGGGCCCGGGGTCGCAAGGTCTTCTCCGCCAACGCCGAGATGAAGGTCAGCTTCCTGGCGCCGGTCCGCCCCGGCGGCACCCTCACCTGCACCTCGAGGGTCATCTCGGGGGGCAGCCGGGTGGCCTTCGTCGAGGCCGAGCTGACCGACGGCGAGGGTCGCCTCGTGGCCAAGGCCAGCTCGACCTATCTCCTGTCTCCCCGGGGGTAGCCCCGGGGGTGGAAGGGACCACCGGCGTCGTGATGCTTGCGGCGCGTCGCCCGGGCGGGGGAGGATGGCGCCTCGGAGGAGGGTCGGTTGGCACGTGATGGTGGGGAGTCGGGACGTGGTGGCGGGCTGACCGCGGCGGGTGGCGACTTCATCCATCTCGTCATCGACTACGCCAAGCAGGAGACCCTCGGGCCTCTCAAGAGCCTCGGCCGCTTCCTGGTCTTCGGGCTGGCCGGGTCGCTGGCGATCACCGTCGGCGCCGTGCTGCTGTTGCTGGCCGGCCTGCGGGCGCTGCAGACCGAGACGGGGTCCTCGTTCACCGGACACCTCAGCTGGGTGCCCTACCTGATCGTGGCGGCGGCGGCCATCGGGGTGTTGGTCCTGGCAGCATGGCGGATCGCCAAGGGACCGGCGGCCAAGCGCGCCGGCGCCGACGGCCGCGACAAGAAGAGGAGTCGATGATGGCGACGACGGCGAGGATCACCCGCGACGACCTGGAGGCCAAGCTCCGTGAGATGTCGGGCGGGGTCGAGGACACCGTCGAGGCGGCGCGGCCCAAGTTGATCGGGTCTGCTGTCGCCGGGCTCTTACTGGTGGTGTTGATCGCCTATCTGCTCGGACGCCGCAGCGGTCGGGCCCGCTCGGCGGTCGTCGAGATCCGCAAGGTCTGAGGCGCCGTGGACCGCATCCTGCGCGTCCTGGTGACGCGGGCCATGCGGCGCGGCCGTGCCGGTGAGCCGATCTGGTTGGCGGTGGCGGCGGCGGCCTGGTTGGTGCGGCGAGGGCTCAAGAGCCGCGACAAGGTCGTCTGGAGTGGGCGCGTGGAGCCCGGGCAGCGCCTGGTGATCGCCGTCGGCGACAACGGTGTGTCGGCACCCTCGACCACCGGCGGGGAGTGACGTCTTCCACCGACCCGCTTCCGGGCCGGCTGTCGGCGGGCGAGCGCGTGTTGCTCGTCGATCCCAAGGAGCGGCGCTATCTGGTCACGCTGCACCCCGGCGCCGCGTTCCACACGCACTCGGGGATCGTCGCCCATGACGACGTGATCGGACAGGTCGAGGGATCGACGGTGGGGGCCACCACCGGCCGCCGCTTTGTGGTGCTGCGGCCCACGCTGGCCGACGTGGTGCTCAAGATGCCGCGCGGGGCCCAGGTCATCTATCCCAAGGACCTCGGCGCCATCCTGATCGCGGCCGACATCGGTCCGGGCATGCGGGTGCTCGAGGCGGGTGTCGGCTCGGGGGCGTTGTCCATGGCGCTGTTGCGAGCCGGGGCCGACGTCGTCGGGTACGAGGTCCGGGCCGACTTCGCGGCGGGAGCGCGTGCCAACGTCGCGGCCTGGGCGGGGCCCGACGCCACCTACCGGGTGGAAGAGCGCGACGTGTACCAGGGGATCGAGGAGCGCGGCATCGACCGCGTGGTGCTCGATCTCCCCGAGCCGTGGCGGGCGCTCGGTCCCGCTGCTGAGGCCATGCGGCCCGGCGGGATCCTCCTGTCCTATCTGCCGTCGATCACCCAGGTGGCCACGCTGCGTGCCGCCCTGGCGGCGAGATCGTTCGGGATGGCGGAGACCTCCGAGGTGCTGCGCCGCACCTGGCACGTGGAGGAGCGCTCGGTCCGGCCCGACCACCGCATGGTGGCCCACACCGGATTCATCACCACGGCCAGACTGCTCGTGGCGCCCGAGGACATCGAATCATCCGAGGACATCGAACCGTCCGGCGGGTAGGGAACCCGGCGAGCCGGGGGAGTGAGGCTGGCTCAGCTCTGCTCGATGAAGATGCACTCCCCGGGGCATTCCTCGGCCGCTTCGGTCACGGCGTCCTCGAGGTCGGCGGGGACGAGGGCGAGGCCGGCGGAGCCTCCGGGCTCGTTCTTCACCTGGTCACCCTCTTTGACGTAGGCGAGGCCGTCGTCGAGCAGCGTGAAGACGGCCGGCGCGATCTCCTCGCACAGGCCGTCACCGGTGCACAGATCCTGGTCGATCCACACCTTCATGAGCTTGCTCTCGCCTCTTCTCCGGCACTCGTCCTCGGCACGGGGCCGACGGATTTCGAAGGTAACGACGCCTGGTTCGCGGTGTCAATTGAGTCAATTGACCCGGTCACCGTTGCGACCCGAAGCGCCACCGGACGTGCCGATCCAAACCCGTTGTCACTCGGACCAAGAGTCTACTGGGGAGTCGACCTGAATCCCGCCGTCCTTGAGCGTCAATTTGCCCTGGGGGCCGGTGTATGGTCGCAAGGGAGGCGCCCGGACACAAGCCCAGGAGGTGGTTCCGACGGCCGAGCCGGAAGAGGAACGACAGCTGGCGCTGCGCGAAGAGCTCGACCGTCTGCGCGACAGGTGCCGTCAGGCCGACGAGGAAGTCGCCGTCCTGCGCCGACGCCTGTCGGAGGGGCCCGGCCGCGTCCAGTCCCTCGAGGAGCGACTGCTCGAGACCAAGGGCCAGCTGGCCCAGGCGGTGTCGCAGAACGAGAAGCTGACCTACACCCTTCAGCAGGCGAAGGAGCACATCGCCGCCTTGCGCGAGGAGGTCGACAAGCTCACGCAGCCGCCGAGCGCCTACGGGACGTTCCTCCATGCCAACGACGACGGGACCGTCGACGTGTTCTCCGGCGGTCGCAAGATGCGTGTCGCGGTCCATCCCGAGATCGACGGGGTCGAGCTGCGCCGGGGCCAGGAGGTCGTCCTCAACGAGTCGCTCAACGTGATCCTGGCGCGCGAGGGCGAGGACTCCGGCGAGGTCGTCACCTTGAAGGAGCTCCTCGACGACGGCCGGCGGGCCATCGTCTACGCCCGGGCCGACGAGGAGCGGGTCGTCGAGCTCTCCCATGACCTCCTCGGCGTGCACCTGCGGTCCGGCGACGCCGTGCTCATGGAGACGCGGTCGCAGCTGCTCGTGGAGAAGCTGCCCCGGCCCGAGGTCGAAGAGCTCGTGCTCGAGGAGGTCCCCGACGTCACCTACGCCGACGTGGGTGGCCTCGACAGCCAGATCGAGGACATCACCGACGCCGTCGAGCTTCCCTATCTGCACCGGGCCCTGTTCAAGGAGTACAAGCTGCCCGCCCCCAAGGGGATCCTGCTCTACGGGCCGCCGGGGTGCGGCAAGACCCTCATCGCCAAGGCGGTCGCCAACTCCCTGGCCAAGAAGGTGGCGCAGGTGACGGGCAATTCCAACATCCGCAGCTACTTCCTCAACATCAAGGGCCCCGAACTGCTCAACAAGTACGTGGGGGAGACCGAGCGCCAGATCCGGCTCGTCTTCCAGCGGGCCCGGGAGAAGGCCGAAGAGGGTGTGCCGGTCATCGTCTTCTTCGACGAGATGGACTCGTTGTTCCGCACCCGGGGGACGGGCATCAGCTCCGACATGGAGTCGACCATCGTGCCCCAGCTGCTGGCCGAGATCGACGGGGTCGAAGCGCTGCGCGACGTCATCGTCATCGGCGCCTCGAACCGCGAGGACCTCATCGACCCCGCCATCCTCCGTCCCGGACGGCTGGATGTGAAGATCAAGATCGAGCGGCCCGACGAGGAGGCCGCCGCCCAGATCTTCTCCCGGTACCTGACCTCGGACCTCCCCATCGACGCCAAGGAGGTCGAGCGGCTCGGCGGGGGTGACGCGGCGAAGTCGGTGCAGGCCATGATCGAGGACACCGTGACCGAGATGTACCGCGCCGACGACGAGAACAAATTCCTCGAGGTGACGTACCAGAACGGTGACAAAGAGGTCCTCTACTACCGGGACTTCGCGTCGGGGGCCATGATCGAGAACATCGTCCGGCGGGCGAAGAAGCTGGCCATCAAGCGGGCCATCGCCGGGGAGGGGAGAGGGGTTCGGACCTCTGACCTCTTGGAGTCCATCCGGCGGGAGTACAAGGAGAACGAGGACCTCCCCAACACCACCAACCCCGACGACTGGGCCCGGATCTCGGGCAAGAAGGGGGAGCGGATCGTGTACGTCCGCACCCTCCTGGCCGACACCGAGGAGACGCGCGGCGGTCGTTCCATCGAGCGGGTGGGTACCGGCCAGTACCTGTGAGGGCGCAGAAGCTCTCGAGACGGCCCCGGGGGGTGGGCCGCGCCGCCCCAGCCTCCACGCACTAGGGTCGGTTTCATGGTCGTCCCGAAGGTCTGCGGGATCGAGACGGAGTACGGAATTCACCACGTCGGGGGCGACGGCAATCCGGTCGCGTCGTCTTCGCTGTTGGTGAACGCGTACGTGTCGGACCTGGCCCGGGCGGGGTGGGACTTCGAGGACGAGTCACCGGGCAACGACGCCCGGGGGTTCGCCCGGGAGGGATCGTTGCCTCCCGAGATCGAGACGCATCTCGTCAACGCCGTGCTCACCAACGGGGCCCGGTACTACGTCGACCACGCCCACCCGGAGTTCTCGACGCCGGAGTGTGCCGACCCCCTCGAGGTCGTGCTCTACGACAGAGCGGGGGAGGAGGTGTTGCGGCGGTCGATGGCGGCCGTGCGGCGGTCGCTACCCGAGGGCCAGTCGATCGTCATCTACAAGAACAACTCCGACAGCAAGGGCAACTCCTACGGCACCCACGAGAACTATCTCATGGACCGCGCCGTCCCCTTCGCGCGGATCGCCCATCTCATCACGCCCCACTTCGTCACCCGGCAGGTCTTCGCGGGGGCGGGGAAGGTCGGGAGCGAGACGGCGGGCAACGCCGGGCGCGACATCCAATTCCAACTCTCCCAGCGGGCCGAGTTCTTCGAAGAGGAGATCGGCCTCGAGACCACCTTGAAGCGTCCCATCGTGAACACCCGGGACGAGCCCCACGCCGATCCCCAGCGGTACCGGCGGCTGCACGTCATCGTGGGGGACGCCAACCTGTGCGAGGTGGCCACCTTCTTGAAGGTGGGGACCACCGCCCTCGTCCTGGCCCTCATCGAGGACGACGCCTTCGACGGGCGCGAGCTCACCCTCGCCAACCCGGTCAAGGCCATCCGCCAGGTCTCGCTCGACCTCACCCTGTCGCAGCCCCTCGACCTCGCCGACGGCCGCACCACGACGGCGATGGCGCTGCAGTGGGAGCTGTTCAGCCTGGCCCGGAAGTACGCCGAGGACCGGGGGCTGGCGTGCCTCGGGGACGAAGCCGTCGGCCAACAGGTGCTCACCGCCTGGGAGGACGTGCTGCACGGTCTCGAAACAGACCCGAGCGTGGTCGCCGACCGGGTCGACTGGGCCGCCAAGCTGCAGCTGCTCGAGGCCTTCCGGGAGCGCCACGGGCTCGACTGGGACGACCACCGGCTGGCGGCGGTGGACCTGCAGTACCACGACCTGCGCCCCGAGCGGTCCCTGTTCGCCCGGCTCGACACCGAGCACCTGGTGAGCGAGCAGGCCGTCCTCGATGCGGTGACCGAGCCCCCCCGGCGCACCCGGGCCTATTTCCGGGGCCAGTGTCTCAAGCGGTGGGCGTCGTCGGTGGCCAGCGCCAACTGGGACTCCTTGGTGTTCGATCTGGGTACCGATCCCCTCCGACGCGTCCCTATGATGGATCCGCTACGTGGAACGGCTGAATTCGTCGAGGAGCTCCTGGATGGAAGCTCGTCACCGGCGGAGCTGTTGGCACGGTTGAGCGCCTAGGAGTGGGTTGATGGCAGAGCAAGAGAAAAAGCGCCGCCCGGCGTCGACGACGCGGGAGGAGGCCAAGACCGAGGAGGCCGAGGCCCCCGCGGCGTCACCTCAGGGCGAGAAGCTCAAGGCCGAGCTCGACGACCTGCTGGACGAGATCGACGAGGTCCTCGAGGAGAACGCCGAGGAGTTCGTCCGCAACTACGTGCAGAAGGGCGGGGAGTAGCCGGGTGGGTCTGCCCCTCTTCCCGCCCGGGGACGACCCGGGCCCCGACTTTGCCGCCCTCATCCGCCACAGCGACCACTACCGGCCGCGGCCGGTGGTCGATGGGAACGGCGCCATGCCGGCGGTGGCGCACGGCACCACGGTGGTGGCGCTCCGGTTCGCCGAGGGTGTGGTGATGGCAGGAGACCGCCGCGCCACCGAGGGCAACATCATCGCCCACCGGGCCATGGAGAAGGTGTTCCCCGCCGACCGGCACTCGGCGGTGGCCATCGCCGGGGCGGCGGGCCCGGCTGTCGAGATGGTGAAGCTGTTCCAGACCCAGCTCGAGCACTACGAGAAGGTGGAGGGCGTGGCCCTGAGCCTCGAGGGCAAGGCCAACCAACTCGGCCAGATGGTGCGCGAGCACCTCCCCATGGCCATGCAGGGGCTCGTGGTCGTGCCCTTGTTCTGCGGGTTCGACCTCCGCCTGGGCGGGGGGCGGATCTTCACCTACGACGTCACCGGCGGCCATTTCGAGGAGGCCGACTTCGCGGCCACCGGATCGGGGGGCCGCGACGCCCGGAACACCATCAAGCTCGGATGGCGTGGCGATCTGGGCCGGGCCGAAAGCATCGAGCTGGCCGTGCGGGCCCTGTACGAGGCGGCCGACGAGGACTCGGCCACCGGGGGGCCCGACCTCGTGCGGGGGATCTTCCCCGTCGTGGCCACGGTCACGAGCCAGGGATACGACCGGCTCGCCGATGCGGAGGTGGCCCAGAGCTTCACCGCCCTGGTGCAACGACGCAGCCTGGGAGGTGGCGACTCGTGACCATGCCCTTCTACGTGGCGCCCGAGCAGGTCATGAAGGACCGCGCCGAGTACGCCCAGAAGGGCATCGCCCGCGGTCGGTCCCTGGTGGCCTGCGTGTTCGCCGACGGGATCCTGGTCGTGGCCGAGAACCCGTCGCGGTCGCTGCACAAGGTGAGCGAGATCTACGACCGGATCGCCTTCGCCGGGGTGGGCAAGTACAACGAGTTCGACCAGCTCCGGGTGGCCGGGGTGCGCCACGCCGACACCAAGGGGTTCGCCTTCAGCCGCGAGGACGTCGACGCCCGGTCGCTCGCCAACCTCTACGCCCAGTTCCTGGGGCAGGTCTTCACCCACGAGATGAAGCCGCTCGAGGTGGAGATCCTCGTGGCCGAGCTCGGCGTCGACGGCAAGCCCGACCAGCTCTACCACATCGCCTACGAGGGCACGATCACCGACGAGGACCGGTTCGCCGTGCTCGGGGGCGAGACCGAGACCATCTCGGACCGGGTGGCCGAGGCCTACCAGGCCGACTGGCCTCTGGATGCGGCCCTGCGGGGAGCCGTGGCCGCCCTGGCCGGGCCGGATCGGACGCTCGAGCCCGCCGATCTCGAGGTGGCCCTCTTGTCGCGCGCCAACGGCCGTCGCGCCTTTCGCCGACTGGGCAACGAGGAGCTCGCCGAGTTGCTGAGCGGCACCCGCAAAGCCCCCCGGGCCCCGCGCGGCGGGGGAGCGGGTTCGACGACCACCCCCGACAGCGACGGGGGACCCCTGCGCTCGGAGTAGCGCCGGGTGGGTGAGGCGGTCACCCCTCGCCGGAGGAGCCCTCCTCGATCTCGTCGAAGAGCGCCTCCACCTGGTCGGCGAGCATGAGCTCTCGGGCATCGGCGGCATGGTCCACCTCGACGAGGACCTCGACCGGACCGGGCAGAGGGTAGGGACCGTCACCGGCTCCGCTCAGCTGGGTCAGGATGCCCTCGGCACCGAGGCGGGCCATGACGACGCGGGCCTCGAACATGGACCCGACCGTCGTCAGGTGGACCATCAGCGGCGTTGCCACCCGAAAAGGGTACCCAGCGTCGCCCGGTCCTGCCCGGGGAGACGCCGACACGCGCGGCCCCGGCACTACCGTGGGTGAGGTGGACAGGCGGATCTTCGGACTCGAGAACGAGTACGGCGTCACCTGCACCCTGCGCGGCCAGCGCCGCTTGTCGCCCGACGAGGTGGCACGGTACCTGTTCCGACGCGTCGTCAGCTGGGGACGGTCCTCGAATGTGTTCCTCGAGAACGGGGCGCGGCTCTATCTCGACGTGGGCAGCCATCCCGAGTACGCCACACCCGAGTGCGATTCGATCACCGACCTGGTGGCGCACGACAAGGCGGGGGAGCGCATCCTCGACCATCTCGTCACCGGCGCCGAGGCCCGGCTGCGCGAGGAAGGCATCCGGGGCGTCATCTACCTCTTCAAGAACAACACCGACTCGGCGGGCAATTCCTACGGGTGCCACGAGAATTACCTGACGAGCCGACGCGACGACTTCGCCCACTACACCGAGATCCTGATCCCCTTCCTCGTGAGCCGCCAGATCTTCGCCGGGGCCGGCAAGGTCCTGCAGACGGCGCGGGGGGCGGTGTTCTGCCTGTCGCAACGGGCCGAGCACATCTGGGAGGGGGTGTCCTCGGCCACCACCCGGAGCCGGCCCATCATCAACACGCGCGACGAGCCCCACGCCGACGCCGAGCGGTTCCGCCGGCTGCACGTCATCGTGGGCGACTCCAACATGAGCGAGTACGCCACCTTCTTGAAGGTGGGGTCCACCAGCATCCTGTTGCGCATGCTCGAGGATCCCGGCACGGTTCTGCGTGATCTCACCCTCGAGAACCCCATCCGGGCCATACGGGAGATCAGCCACGACCTCACCTGTCGGCGCAAGGTGCGGCTCGCCAACGGGCGAGAGGTGAGCGCCCTCGACATCCAGTCCGAGTACCTCAACCGGGCGCTGCGGTTCCGCGACACCCACGGGCTCTCGCCGCAGGAGGACCGCGCCCTCGACATGTGGGAGCACTGCCTCAAGGCCCTCGAGTCCGATCCGTTCACCTTGGGCCGGGAGTGCGACTGGGTGGCCAAGCATCAACTCATCGAGGCCTATCGCGACCGCCACGGGCTGCCGCTGGGCCACCCCAAGGTGGCCCTGCTCGACCTGCAGTACCACGACGTCAACCGCAGCCGGGGGCTGTACTACCGGATGGAGGCGCGTGACCGCGTCGACCGGCTCGTGGAGGACAGCGCCATCACCGAGGCCATGAACCGTCCTCCCCAGACCACCCGGGCCCGGTTGCGGGGCGAGTTCATCCGGCGGGCCAAGGAGCGCCGTCGTGACTTCACCGTGGACTGGGTGCACCTCAAGCTCAACGACCAGGCCCAGCGGACGGTGCTGCTGAAGGACCCCTTCCGGTCCCACGACGAGCGGGTCGAGAAGCTCATCGCCAGTCTTTGAGGGCTGGTGGGGGCCATTAATGGGGTGGGGTCAACTAGCCTCGTAATTTCGTGACCCCTGATCGGCCTGACGCGCCGCCTTCATCGAGTTCGCTCGACGGCCTGTGGCTGCGCGGCTCGGCTCCGGTGACGACGGCTCCGGTGACGACGGCTCCGGTCAGCGCGTGGACGATCGCGGCGCCCTCCCCGCCCGCCCCCTTTCTGACAGATCCCGACGCGCAGGCGGCGGCGCCGGGGCAGGACATGCGACCCACCTGGGAGCGGCCCCCGGGGACCCGGCCGCCGACGCACAAGGGCAACCGGGGGAGCCGGTGGCTCATCGAGTGGGCGGTCGTGCTCATCGTGGCGGTCCTCGTGGCGGTGGGCATCCGCACCTTCGTGGTGCAGACCTTCTTCATCCCCTCGGCGTCGATGGAGCCCACCCTCATGGTGGGGGACCGGATCCTGGTCGACAAGATCAGCTACCACCTCCACGCCGTGCACCGGGGCGACATCGTGGTCTTCGCCACGCCGCCGGGCGAGGACGCCGGGCCCAATGTGAAGGACCTCGTCAAGCGCGTCATCGGCCTGCCCGGTGAGACCATCTCGTCGGCCGGAGGCCAGGTGGTGATCAACGGCAAGCCGCTCAAAGAGCCCTGGCTCGTCCCCGGCGTGGTGACCACGGGGATCAACACCCAGAAGATCCCGGCCGGGGAGTACTTCGTCATGGGGGACAACCGTTCGGACTCCCAAGACAGCCGGTTCTTCGGCCCCATCAAGGGCTCGCTCATCGTGGGTCGGGTGGTGGTCAAGATCTGGCCCCTCACGTCGTTCCACTTCTATTGATCCACCCCAGCCCGGCGCCCCCGCGGCGCCGACCCGTCCCCGGGGCCTCCGGCCGTTGCCCGGAGGCCAGGGGTCGTAGACTCGGGGCGAAATGTTGTCGCTCAGCCCGGCGAAACTGCTGGTCATCCTCGTCATCGCGCTCATCGTGCTGGGGCCCGAGAAGCTCCCCCAGGTGGCGCGGCAGATCGGCGCGGCGTGGCACGACCTGCGCCAGTGGCGGAGCCGGATCGAGAGCGAGGTCCGAGGGGCGTTCCCCGACCTGCCTCCCACCCACGAGGTCGCCACCATCGTGCGCTCCCCGTTGGCCTTCCTCGACCGCCTCGCCGATGAGCACGAAAAGGCCTTGAGCGAGGAGCCCACCGCCTCGGCCGAGGCGACCGATCCCTCTCCTGGCATCGGGCCGGGCCCTCCGGGCGAGGGGGCGGGGACAGCGGCGGGGGAGCCCGAACCGGGCCCACCGGCGGCGTCGAACGGGTCGGTGGGGCACAACGGATCGGTGGCGACGAACGGGTCGGTGGGGCACAACGGATCGGGCGGGGGCGTGTCGTCCCCGGTGGGGCCGGCCGAGGCCCCGGTGGAGCGCTCCGGTGCCTTCCCTGCCGTGCCCGACGACCCCAGCATGAACTGACCGGCGCCGCCGATCCCCGCCATGGCCACCCGCCTCCGAATTCCTTTCCGGCGCAGCTCGACGCGCCCCTCGGCCGACGCCATGACCCTCGGGGAGCACCTGGCCGAGCTCCGGCGGCGGGTGGTCATCTCGGTGTTCGCCTTCGCGGTCGGCGCCACCGTGGCGTTCATCATCTACCCCCAGATCCTGCACTTCCTCCAAGCCCCCTACTGCCGGGTGGTGGGGCGGGGCCACAGCTGCAGCCTGTACGTGACAGCCCCGCTCGACGGGTTGTCGCTGCGCATCAAGTTGTCGACCTACGGGGGGATGTTCCTGGCCTCACCGGTGTACCTGTGGGAGTTGTGGCGGTTCATCACGCCGGGCCTGCACGCCAACGAGAAGCGGTACGCGGTGCCGTTCGTGGTGTCGTCCATCGTGCTCTTCGCCTTCGGCGCCTACCTGGCGTTCGTGGCCTTCCCCCACGCGCTGGTGTTCCTGCAGAACATCGGGGGCCCCACGCTGAAGCAGATCTACAACCCCAACAGCTATCTGGGCCTGATCGTGGCCCTCATGCTGGTGTTCGGGCTCACCTTCGAGTTCCCGGTCATCTTGGTGTCGCTCGAGCTCGTCGGCGTCCTGACGCCGCGGCGGCTGGCGTCGGTGCGGCGCTGGGCCATCGTGGGCATCGTCGTGTTCGCGGCGGTCATCACGCCCAGCGGGGACCCGTTCTCCATGCTGGCACTGGCGGTGCCGATGTACGTCTTCTACGAGGCGTCCATCCTGATCGGCAGGTTCCTGCATCGTTGAGCCGCGACGTCCGGTGACCGCCGGTCCGGGAGCCGACGACACCACCAGAGCCTCGATGCTGGCGCGCCTGGGGTTCCCCCTCGACCCCTTCCAGGGCGCCGCCTGCGACGCCCTCGACGAGGGGCGGTCGGTCCTCGTGTCCGCCCCCACGGGTTCGGGCAAGACCGTGGTGGCCGACTACGCCGTGGCCCGGGCGCGCGCCGCGGGCCGGCGGGCCTTCTACACGACGCCGCTCAAGGCGTTGTCCAATCAGAAGTTCGCCGAATTGGCCGAGGTGTACGGAGCCGACGCGGTGGGACTGCTCACCGGTGACGTCTCGCACCGGCCCGACGCGGCGATCGTCGTCATGACGACCGAGGTCCTGCGGAACATGCTCTTCGCCCGGTCCCCGCAACTGGCCGGGCTCGGCCTCGTCGTGCTCGACGAGGTGCACTACCTCCAGGACCCCTACCGGGGGTCGGTGTGGGAGGAAGTGATCATCCTCACCGATCCCGAGGTGGTGTTCGTCTGTCTGTCGGCGACGGTGTCCAATGCGGCCGAGTTCGGCGCGTGGCTGCGGGCGGTGCGCGGCCCCACCGAGGTGATCGTCGAGACGCACCGTCCCGTGGAGTTGGTGAACCACGTGGCCATCGCCGAGAAGGGGAGCCGTCGCGTCGACCTGGTGCCGTTGCTGCAAAAGCGCAAGGTCCACCCCCAGGCGCGGGCGCTCGACGAGCGCATGGCCCGGTTGGCCCGGCGTCCCGGGGGCGTCCGCCACTCCCGGCTGGCGAGCCCCCGGCGCAGCGAGCTCCTCGAAGCGCTCGACGACCTGAGCATGCTGCCGGCGATCGTCTTCATCTTCTCGCGCGCCGCTTGCGACGACGCCGTGGCCCAGTGCCTGGGAGACGGCATGCGCCTCACCAGTGCCGAGGAGCGCGCCGAGATCCGGCGCCGGTGCGAAGAGCACACCGAGGGGCTGCCCGACGAGGAGCTGCGCGTCCTCGGCTACGGGCCCTGGGTGGCCGGACTCGAGGCCGGCCTGGGGTCGCACCACGCCGGCCTGATCCCGGCATTCCGACAGGCCGTGGAGGACTGCTTCTCGTCGAACCTGTTGCGGGTGGTCTTCGCCACCGAGACGCTGTCGCTCGGGATCAACATGCCGGCCCGCACCGTCGTGATCGAGCGGCTCACCAAGATCCGCGAGCACGGGCGCAGCGGCCTCTCCTCGGGGGAGTACGCCCAGATGACCGGTCGGGCCGGGCGCCGCGGCCTCGACTCGGTCGGCCACGCCGTGGTGGTGTGGTCGCCGCAGGTGTCGATGTCGGGTGTCGCCGCGCTGGCCACCTCCGCGCCCCCCGATCTCCGGTCGTCGTTCCGGCCCACCTACAACCTGGCCGTGAACCTGGTGCGCCGTTACCGCGCCGATCAGGCGCACTTCATCTTGGACCGGTCCTTCGCGCAGTTCCTCGACAGTCGGCATCACCACGCCCTGTCGGAGCGCCTCGACCGGGGGCTGGCCCTGCTCGAGCGCTTCGGGTACGTCGACCGAGAGGCCTGGCGCCTGACGGCGCGCGGGGCGGTCCTGGCCGGGATCTACCACGAGTCGGACCTCCTCGTGGCCGAGGCGCTGTGCCAAGGGCTCTTCGACGGGCTCGACCCGCCCGAGCTCGCCGCGGTGGTCTCGGCGTGCACGTTCGAGTCGCGACCGGGGCGGGCGCCGCTCGTGTCGCGTCCACCCCAGGCCCTGCGGGCCCGCCTCGGTTCGCTGGCCGCGGTGGGCGAGGAGCTGCGCGACGAGGAGGAGGCCACCCACCTGCCCCGCACGCGCCCTCCCGACGACGCCTTCGCCGACGTCGCCTGGCGCTGGGCGAGGGGGCAGCGCCTCGACCACGTGCTCGAGCGGGCCGAGCTCGCCCCCGGGGACTTCGTGCGCAACGTCAAGCAACTCATCGACCTCCTGCGCCAGCTGGCGGTGGTGGGCCGACCCGAGACGGCGGCCTCGGCCCGTCTCGCCGCCGCCCTGCTCCAGCGGGGCGTGGTGGCCGCCGCCGCGGGCCCGACCGTGGCCCTCGACGACGATCCGGAGCCGCCACCGCCGGCCGCCGGTGCGGCATCTCCGGACCCCGGGGCGCGCTGACGGGCTGGGGGTCACGGGCTCTCGGACACCGCCGCGTCGGGCTCTCGGGGCAGGGAAATGGGGGGTCCGCCACCCCGGCGTCGAGCCGGTCGTAGTGTTGCCGGGGCCATGTTCCCCTATGCCGAGGAGACGTTCACCGCCGCCGAGATCGAGGTGCTGCGCCGGTATGTCACCAACGTCGAGGGGCCGGTATTTGCCCTGGTGAACCTGCCCGAAGTCGTGAAAGGGGCGCTGTTCGCCCGCTATTCACGGTCGGCCAAGAGCCTGCGGCGGTTGTTCCTCGACGAGTTCGTGGGCGAGCTCGATGTGACCGGCGACGCCGGGGTCGACGCCACCATGGGACTGCGGCGGGCCGAGGAGCTCTACGACCGCGTGTTCCTCGAGTACGGCGACGACTCGGTGGCCCAACTCGGCGGCGTGCACCTCGCCTGCGAACAGGCGTCGAACATGCTCACGAAGGTGCTCGAGTGGGGCCGACTCATGGCCTATCTCGAGCAGTCCACGCGCTATGTGCCCTACGACAGCCGGCTCAGCACCGGTCACTACCGCTACCACCGCGACCCCGAGGTGCTCGAGTCGCCGATCGGGGCGCGCTATGTGGGCGACATGGACCGCATGTTCGACACCTACGGCGCGTCGCTCCCCGAGCTCCAGGCCTGGCTCTCCAAGCGCTTCCCCCAGAGCGCCGGTGATTCGGATTTCGTGTACCGCCAGTCGATCCGGGCCAAGGCGCTCGATGCGCTGCGCGGCCTGCTCCCGGCCGCCTCGCTGTCGAACGTCGGGGTGTACGGCACGGGCCAGTCCTACGAGATGTTGTTGCTGCGCATGCGCGCCCATCCGCTCCCCGAGGCGCGGCGCTACGCGCAGCTCATGCTCGAGGAGCTGCGCAAGGTCATCCCGTCGTTCCTGCAGCGGGTCGACATCCCCGAGCGCGGCGGGGTGTGGACCGACTACCTGGCCGACACCTCGGCGCACACCGACGAGATCGTGGCCCGCCTGTGGCCCGACGCCCAGGGTGCCCCGGCCGAACAGGCCTCGGCCGTCCGGTTGGTCGACTGGGACCCCGAGGGGGAGGACAAGGTCATCGCGGCCATGTGCTATCCCCGGACCTCCCTGTCGGACCAGGAGGTGCTGCGCCGGGTCCGGGCGCTGGGCGCCGAGGACCGTCGTGGCGTCATGCGGGCGTATGTGGGGGACCGCACCAACCGCCGGCACCGTCCGGGCCGGGCCTTCGAGCGCACCGGCTACCGCTTCGACGTGGTGTCGGACTACGGCGCCTTCCGCGACCTCCAACGCCACCGCATGCTCACCATCGAGTGGCAGGACCTCGGGCCCGGGCTCGGCTACGAGATGCCCGACACCGTCGCCGAAGCGGGCCTCACCGATCGCTACGCGCGCTCGATGGCGCGGTCGGCCGACCTCTACGAGGTCATGACGCACGTGTGTCGCACCCAGGCGCCCTATGCCGTGGCGCTGGCCTTCCGGATTCGCTACGCCATGCAGATGAACGCCCGCGAGGCGATGCACATGTTGGAGTTGCGGTCGGGCGAACAGGGCCACCCCGCCTACCGCGTCGTCGCCCAGGACATGCACCGGCTCATCGCCGAGCACGCCGGGCACCGGCTCATCGCCGAGGCCATGACGTTTGTGGACCATGCATCATACGACCTCGAGCGCCTCGGTTCCGAAAAACGCGCCGAGGCCCGTCGCTCGGCGGCTGCGTCGACCTGACCCAGAGACGTGCTCTCGTCCGCATGCGTGGTGGACAAGAAAAGCCGTCGTCGTCTTGACCAGGGGAGATGTGCAAAGTTCCTGGTCGGGTCCGACAACGAGCGCTTGAGTGGTGAAGAGCGCGCAGCCTATTGTTCGCACCAGTCCCAGACGCCCCTACAGCTGCTCCTCCGGTCCTACCGGCTGAGCGGGTGGCGAGGGGGGGATTACTGTGAGAGGCGGAGGGTGGCCCGGGGGACCGAGTAGAGAACGTCCCCACCATGACCCCGGCGGGTGCCGCCGGTCTGGTGGAGATGGCACCAAAGGTCCCCGGGCCCAGCCGCCCTCGACGCACCCGCGACACCGAGATCTGCCGGTGACCCCGTCGCGGTGCTCTGACGGACGGATCGGAGCCGATATGCTCCCGCGGCGTTAGACGACCCAAAGGGCAGAAGTGGCCGACGACCTGGATGATGTGGCAGAACCCGAGGAGCTCGACACCGAGGATCTCGAGGATCTCGCGGACGAGGAGTTGCTCGACGAGGTCCTCGACGAAGAGGATCTCGACGTTGCCCTCGTCGACGATGACGACGACGACGACGTCGTGGCCGACATCGTCGACGTCGAGGAGGACGACGCCGACGTCGTGGTCGTGCCCGTGGCCGCCGTGGCCGCCGTGGCCACCGCAGAAGAGGGTGACGAGGAGGAAGAGGAGGTCGACGACGAGGACGTCGAGGCCAGCCTGGACCAGATCCTGAAGGAGCGCCTGGTCGTCGAGGAGGAGGAGGCCGAGGACGAAGAGGTGGTCGAGCCCGACGACCGGTCCGAGGGCTCTGAGCGGGTCCTTCCCAAGCAACCCGACGAGTTCGTCTGCAGCTCCTGCTTCCTCGTCAAGCACTCCAGCCAGCTCGCCGATCCCGAGAAGGGGCTTTGCCGGGACTGCGTGTGAGAGCCGTCGTGGTGCGACACCGCCAAGAGGAGGGCGCCAGGTGACCGAAAGCAAGTCCCCCGGGGACCGGTTGCTCGAGGTGGCGGTGTTCGGACCGGCCGGCTTGGCGGTCACGCTCGTCGAGGAGTTCCCCAAGCTCGTCGAGAAAGGCCGCCACCGGGTGCAAGGGCAGGTCCACACGGCTCGCCTGGTGGGACAGGTCGCCGTCCAGATGGGGCGGCGCCAACTCGAGGCGACCATCGCCCACTTCGGTGGACAACCCGACGGGCACGGGACCGAGACGCACGCCGACCGACCCGAGCACGGCGCCGACGACGCTGAAGCCGGCCCCGGGTCCCACGAGGCCGTCCCCGGCGCCGGTGCCGCCCCGGCGTCGCCACCGGCGCCCGGGGCACCCCGGCACGAGCCCACAGCGCCGCCGTGGCGACGGCCGCCGTGGCTCGGAGACGGGGGGGGCAACGGCACCGGGTCGCCGGCGTCGCTCGCCATCCCCGGCTATGACAGCTTGTCGGCGTCGCAGGTGGTGCAACGACTCGAGGGGCTGTCCTCGCCCGAGCTCGAAGAGGTGCGGGCCCACGAGGCTGCGCATCGACAGAGACGCACCATCCTCCACCGGGTCGAGCAGTTGCTCACCGGTGGCGATGACGTGCCGTCCTAGCGGGCGACGGAACAGGATCGAGGCGGGCCCGTGGAGGGCACGCGGCCGGCACGGCGCGAGGACGGCGACCGGTGTGGCGAGCTGTGCCGGGCCGCACTCGAGGAGCTGCAGAAGGCTCGGGGTGGCCCCCTGTTCGTCCGCCGCGAGACCGGATTGATCGCCAAGGCGCTCATGCGACCCGGTGGTCTCGACCGGCTGCTCGCCGACCCCCGGCGTCGGGTGCTGCTCGGGACGGTCGACGACGCCGTGGTGGGCATGGCCACGGGGCGCCTCGACGCCGTGGGGGAGACCTCCCTCGGGATCATCGACGCGTGCTACGTCGAACCCGGCGCCCGGGGCGTGGGGGTGGGGAGGGCGCTGCTCGACGCCTTGGTGGCCTGGTTCGAGACCACGGGGTGCCGGGGCGTCGACATCAACGCCCTCCCCGGGGATCGCGCCACCAAGAACGTTCTCGAGGCGTCGGGGTTCAAGGCCCGCCTCATCACGATGCATCGCACCCTGGAATGACCTCGCCGCCTCCCGCCGGTGCGCCGGTGACGCCGGTGGTGGCCGTCGGGGGAGTGGCGGTGCGAGACGGCGCGTTGCTGCTCGTCCGGCGGGCCACCGCGCCCCAGGCGGGACGGTGGACCATCCCGGGGGGCCACGTGGAGCCCGGCGAGGACCTGGCCAGCGCCGTCGAGCGCGAGATGCGCGAGGAGACCGGACTCGAGGTTCGCTGCGGTCCGCTGCTCGGTTGGGCCGAGCGCATCGGTCCGGGATACCACTTCGTCATCCTCGATTTCACCGTGGCGGTGCCCGACGGCGCCCCTGATCCGCGCGCCGGGAGCGACGCCGCCGCGGTGGCCTGGGTCCCGCTCGCCGAGGTGTCGGGGGCGTCGCTGGTGGAGGGAGTCGAGGAGTTCCTGCGCGCTCACGGCGTGATCGACTGAGCTCGGGGACGCGCCCGGGCCCGGCGTGCGAGGGTCAGGCTCCTCGAGCGCCGGAGGTGCTCGGCCGGCGCGGGCCCGGTGGCGGGGGGATGGGCAGTCCCAGGAGCTTGGCCAGCTCCGGGACCTGTCCGGCGGCACGACGCGCCGAGGAGCGCAGCTCCTCCCCGGCGGGATCGGGGAGTCCGGCCGGCTTCACCGTCCGGCGCACCGGGGAGTCCACCACCGCGTCGAGCAGCGCCTTCCAGTCGGCTTCGGCCAAGCCCGGGGCCATGGCGGTTCCCGCCGCTTCGGCCAGGCGGACCGCCATCTCGGCCGGCACACGGGCGGCGGGTTCAGGGGGTTTGGCCGACACGCGCAGGGCGTCGGCGACCCTCCCGTCGTCGAGGGCGGCGGTGATGCGAGCCAGCCACCCGTCGCGCAGGGCCGTCACCCGGGTCTGCAGCGCGTCGCGCAGGGTGCCCACCATCTCGCGAGCCTCGTCGTCGAGGCTGACGGTGGAGGCCGACGCCACCACCGATCGGACCTCGCGCAGCGGAGCGTCTTTGCCGGCGTTGCGCGCCGCCACGGCGCGGTCCTTCCATCCGGCCAGGTTCATGCGAGGCAGGAGCTCCTCGGCCATGGTCAGGAGGGGGTCGGGGGACACCTCGGCGCGTCCCTCGGCCCGGGCGCGGGCATTTTGCTCGTCGATGGCGTTGCGCACGGCCGGAATCCCACCCCGGAGCAGCTGCTCGGCGACGGGAAGCTGCTCGGGCCGCAACTCGGCGAGGGCCGCGTTGCGGTGGGTCGAGACGGGCTGCAGGCGCCGGGGGCGCTCGGTTCGCTCGGGCCGGGGCGACCGCGCTCCGGGGGCGGCGCGGTCGCGCTGCCCGGGCGCGCCCCGGTCGCTTCGTTCGGTGCGTTCCGACGCGGCACCGCGCTCGGGGCGGGCCGGGCGGCCGTCGCGCTCGGGACGCGCCTCACGCCCGGGCCGGGCGGCCCGGGGCCCGGCGCGCTCGGCCCCCGATGGCGATCCCGGCGCGCCGTTGCGGCGTGGCGCCGAGCCCCGGCCCGGGGCGCCGCGCCGGGGACGATCGCCGCCACGGTCCTCCTCGCGCCGGCGATTTCCGGGCACCAGGACCACCGACACGCCGGCGGGTGCGCTGTCGCGGCCCGAGCCGATGATCTCGATGCGGGCCGCCTTCTCGGTGCGAACGCCCTCTTTGGGGGCCAGGACCGAGGTGACCACGATGCCGTCGAGGTCGAATTCGGCATCGGCGCGCAGGACGTCTCCGACCTTGGCGCCGTCGGGAAGGAGCGTGCCCTCGAGCGAGCCTCGCGGTTGCCGGGCACCAGGGGCCCGCCACGTCCACGAGCCGTCGTCGCGGCTGCTGGTGAGTTCGATGTCGATTCGTCGCGTCATTGGGGTCGGACCACGCTACCGTCGGCACCGACACCGCGAGAACACGTCTCTCTCCCCGTCCCGGTGCCAGGCGTTTGCGTTTTCTGTGGAGGTTCTGAGAATACGGCCCAAACGCCCCCGGGAACCATGGGCAGTCCCTAATCTGACAGGGGTCGGGAACACCCGTGGGTGGTTGTCTCCCCGAGGGAACAGGAGCCCGAGCAGTGGACGAGAAGCGTCTGGACCCCGCGGCCGACGACGCCGAGTCGACGCCTCCTCCACCCCCGCCATCGGGCGAGACGCCTTCTTCTCCCGACCCCCTGCCACCGTCTCCCGACCCCGTGCCCAATCCGGAGGTCTCGACGGCGCCGTGGCCGTACGGCGCCGGGCCCTCGGTGGCGCCTCGGGCCGCCGCGCCCGTGTGGAGAGGTGCCGAGCCGCCGGTCGTGCCGGGATGGCCTCCCCCCGGGTACCCGCCCCCGGGCCCCTATACGGGGACGTCGCCCGGTGGGGGCTGGGGAGGAGCGCCGCCCCGGGACCCTGCGCCCGGTCCACGCGGCATGCGGGGATGGATCGTGGTGGCCGTGGTGGCCGCCCTCATCGGCGGCGCGGCGGGGGCGGGGATCGCCGAGGCCGTCGGGACCGGTGGCCCCGACAGCTCCGCCCCCCCGGTCAGGGTGGGCCAAGAGACACCGGGCCCCGCGCTGGCCGGCGGCGCGCAGATCCCCACCATCGTGAAGAGCGTCCTGCCCGAGGTGGTGTCGATCGACGCCAAGGGACCCGGGGCGGGGGAGGGCCCCTTCGGCAGCGGACAGAGCGAGGATCAGGGCACGGGGATGATCATCGGCACCACCGGCGAGGTGATCACCAACAACCACGTGATCTCGGGCGCCACCACCATCACCGTGACCCTCTACGGCCAGACCGCGGCGTTGCCGGCCACGCTGGTGGGCGCCGACCCCTCCAGTGACACCGCCCTGCTCAAGATCAATTCCCCTCCGGCCAATCTCCAGCCGGTGACCTTCGGGGACTCGACGAAGCTCGAGGTCGGTGACGCCGTCATCGCCATCGGCAACGCGCTGGGCTTGTCGGCGGGCACGCCCACGGTCACCTCGGGCATCGTGTCGGCCACGGGCCGGACGGTCCAGGCCGGCGACGCCGACGGTGGTGCGGGCGAGACCCTGCAGAACATGATCCAGACCGACGCGGCGATCAATTCGGGGAACTCGGGTGGGCCCCTGGTGGATTCGGCCGGACAGGTGGTGGGGATGGACACGGCGGTGGCCTCGTCGAGCAGCGGGAACGCCCCGGCGCAGAACATCGGGTTCGCCATTCCCTCCTCGACCATCCAGGGACTGGTCGCCACCTTGCGCTCGGGGGGGACGGCGGGCAAGGCCAAGCCCTACCTCGGCGTCGAGGTCACCGACGAGACCACCCAGGAACAGCAGGCCTACGGTCTCGTGCCGGCGTCGGGGGCGTTGGTGGTGTCGGTGGTGAGCGGATCGCCGGCCGACAGCGCCGGCATCCGCACCGGCGACGTGATCGTCGACTTCAACGGGAAGGCGGTCACCTCGGCCCAGGGGCTGACCAACGACGTCCAGGCCCTGGCCTCGGGGACCAGCGTGCGGCTCACGCTGTATCGCGGCCAGGAGAAGATCATGCTGTCGGCCACACTGGCCCTGGCGCCGGCGAGCTGATCCCGCCGGGACGGCTCAGCGACCCCGGTCGCCGTCCATGAGCTCACGCAGGATGTCGGCGTGCCCGGCGTGACGCGCCGTCTCTTCGACGAGATGGGCGAGCATCCAGCGCAGGGTCAGGCCGTGGCGCCCGAAGGCGAGCGGTTGCTCGAGGTCGGGACAGGCCGCCACGTTCTCGTCGGTGCGCCGTCCCGCCTCGGCATAGGCGCGGCGGACCGTGTCCACCGTGTCGGTGTCGTCCAGTTCGAAGCCGTCGCCCCGCATCACCACGTCGGAGCCGACCAGGCGTCGTTGGCCCCAGTAGACCTCGACGGAGGTCAGGTGCTTGACGAGCCCGAGGAGGGTGGTCTCCGACGCCACGAGCCGACGGCGGGCGTCGGCGTCGGAGAGGTGCTCGAGCTTGCGGTCGACACCGGCCCGCAGATAGCCGAGGAACGCCAGCATGGTCTCTTTCTCTCCCCCGACGATGGCCGGGACGTTGTGGTCCCCGGTCTCCGCCGGCGTCATGGCCGGCCGAGCAAGGAGCCCTCGACTCCGGGCCCGGTCTCGGCCCCGACGCGGATGTACCACTCGGTGCCCCACACCGCCGTGAACGCTTCGGGCGGCATGGAGAGGAAGAACGAGGTGTCGGTGATCTGACTGGCGTGCACCTCCATGGCCCGGCGTTTGCGATCCAGGAAGGCGCTCACGTCCACCGCCGCGGTGATGCGCTCGGCGCGCACGCCCATGGTGTCGATCATGGCGCGTTGCTCCTCGGGCATGGAGAGACCGAACTCTTCGGCTCGATCGGCCAGCGACAACATGTGGTCCCGGTTCATCGTCGCCATGAACACCCGCGCCGTGGCGGCTCGCTCGGCGGCGCGCAATCCCACGCGGTGCACCTGGATGTGGTCGGGATGGCCGTACCCGCCGTTCTCGTCGTAGGTGGCGAAGACCTCGGCGCCCTCTTCGTCGAGGATGGCGGCCAGGCGTGACGCCGCCTCGTCGACGTCGGCCTGCCAGAAGCAGGCCGGGTCGTTGTTGGTGGGCTCACCGACCATCCCCGAGTCCCGGTAGCCGAGATACTCGTGGCGGGCCACGCCGAGGACCTCGCACGCCGCGGCCAATTCGCTGGCGCGTCGTTGCGCCAGGGTCTCGTCCGGCGCGAGCAGTCCGTCGGCGACCTCGCCGAGTTCCCCGCGCGTGGCCGTGACGAGCACGACCCGGTGTCCCTCGGCGGCCATCTTGGCCATGGTTCCCCCCGTCTGGATCGCCTCGTCGTCGGGATGGGCGTGGAAGAACACGGCGGTGGCCATGAGCCTGGAGGCTACGACATGGACGCGTCGGCGACGTCGGGGGAGGGGAGGGGGAGGGGCGAGGATCGGAGACGCCGTCCTCCGGGGTGTGCTCGTCGGGAAAGCTGAGCAGAACAAGCGCATGGCGGCTACGGCCGCCTCCGGTGATCCTCTAACCGACGACCCAGGCGTCGCCCTTTGACCAGGTGTGCCTGCCACCGCACTCCGAACTATCGGTGAGGTTGTACCCCAGCCTGCTCGAGTCGAACGAATCCTTGTCCATCGCTATCCCCGTGCTGACTGGATTTTCCGTTTTTGGGCACCTGATCATGACGCTTCCCATTGGGATACCTCGTTTGGTTAGGAGCCTCAGAAATACTCCAGCAACCCAAACTGCCCCTTCCTGAAAGGGGATTTCTCATTGGTTCGGGCTTCAAGCCCTGGAGGTAGGTCTCGGAAACCCGCGGGCGTCACCGTCTGACAGCGCCCCGCCCCCGGCAACCTATCTTGTCGATTCGTGTGGCACGGCTCGGAGCGCCGCCAGCCCCGAGGCGACCACGACATGCAATTTGTGGTATATGACATGTTCGATATATCAATCATCGGAGCATCGGCCCGCCGGATGGCCCCGGTGATGCCCGGAATGGCATCGTGTGGACGCAACGACCCCGGGGGCGTTCCGAGCGCCCGCTCGAGACGGAGACGGAGGCCCTATGGCAACGACGGTCACGCTCACGACGCCTGACGGCGACATGGACCTCTACGACGCCGAGCCGGCGGGGGAGGCCCGGGGGGCGGTGATCGTGGCCCAGGAGGCCTTCGGGGTGAACCCCCACATCGAGGACGTCACCAGACGTTTCGCCGCGGTGGGGTACCGAGCGGTGGCTCCCAGCCTCTTCCACCGCACCGGCGCTCCGGTCATCGAATACGGCGACTTCGAGAAGATCATGCCCCAGTTCGCGGGGCTCTCCGAAGCGGGGGTGTTGAACGACATCGACGCCGCCATCGCCTACCTCGACCAGCAGGGCTTCTCGATGCCCCGCATCGGGGTGGTCGGCTTCTGCATGGGTGGCACGATGGCCTTCTTGGCCTCGGTGCGTCGACCCTTGGGCGCGGGCGTGACCTTCTATGGCGGGGGGGTGACAGAAGGACGCTTCGGGGTGCCGTCCATGGTGGAGCTGGCGACCGAGCTCAAGGCTCCCTGGCTGGGCCTGTACGGCGAGGAGGACCAGGGGATCCCCGTCGACCAGGTCGAGGCCCTGCGGGAGGCGGTGGGGGGCGCCACGGTGGACACCGAGATCGTGCTGTATCCGGGCGCCGGGCATGGCTTTCACTGCGACATGCGCCCCGATTACCACGAGGCCTCTGCCACCGACGCCTGGAAGCGCACCCTGGGCTGGTTCGAGAAGTATCTGCCGGCGAGCTGAGACCCGCAGACGCCAGCCGGCGTCGGACAGATAGCGCCGGCAAGGGGAAGATCCGAGGGATCGGCGGAGCGCGGACCCCGCTGTGAGGACCAAGACCTGCGCTCCGCCGACACCCTTCTTGAAAGGTCGCCAGCGAGGTCGTGGGTGGGGCCCAAGGACCACCGTACGCCGATGCCGACAAGGTGTCTACGGTCGGTCTCGAATGGGCGCGTGGACTGGTGGAACCCGCGTGGTTCGGACCGTCGGGAACGCCGCGACGGCCACCGCGCCTGATCGAGGCGCGGGAAAGGGGCGAGTCCGACGGGGTCGGGCCCGAGGGCCGGGGGTCTTCCCGAGACGCCCGAGAGGGGCTCGTCCCGGGCGGTCTCTCCGGCGTTTGGGAACGTGGAATGCCGCCGATAATGTATCTTATGTAAAGTTAGTGCAGAGACGATTGGGGTGCCTGGGGCAGGCTGGCGGGCGGGTCGCACGGGGCCCCTCCCCCCGGGCCGAAATGGGTCAGGACCTGGGCGTAAAGCCCAACCGGGGGCCGGGCAAGGGGTAGATACGGGCCGAGGGGCTGCAGATCTCGTCGATGAGCCCGTACTCGAGGGCTTGCGTGGCGTCGAGGAAACGGCCCGCGGCGAGGTCCCGCTCGAGGGCCTCGGGTGACGAGCCCAGCGTGGCCGCCAGGCGTTCGGTGAACTGCCGGAGGTGGGCCCGGTTGTGGGCCGCCCAGGCTTCGAGGTCCCGGGCCGGGCCCGACAGCTCGAAGACCGGTTCACAGAGCCGGAAACGGGCATGGGGGGTGGCCCGGCGGTGATGGGCCACCACCAGGGGCCCGAGGGCGGGACCGGCCGCCTGGCCGATGCAGGTGGCGGTCAGCTCGACGCCCAGGAGGTCGATGACGTCGATGAGGCACATGGCCGCCTCGAGGGTCCCCCCGGGGCTGTCGATGTGGAGCTGGATGGGATCGTCGCCGGTGGCGTCGAGGGTCATGAGCTCGGCCGAGAGGTGGCTGGCGAGGGCGCTGTCGAGGTACCCCCACAAGAAGACCACCCGTTGGTCGAAGAGGCGGTCCCGAGCCGAGAGGCGCCCGGGGTACTCGGGTCGTGGGGCCCCGGGCTGGGGGGCGGCGGGAGGGGTAGTCATCGGCCGCGCTCCCCCAGCCGCCAGTCCAGCTCCATGCCGACCGCCGCCGCGTAGCGCTCCAAGGTGGACAAGCGGATGTCGGCCTCCCCCGCCTCGAGGCGGGCCACCGCGGACTGCGACGTCCCCATGCGCTGCGCGACCTCGGTCTGCGACAGCCCCACGAGCAGCCGCCTGCTCACGAGCTCGGCGCTCAGGTCCTTGCGTCGTCGTGCCATCTCCCGGAACCCGGGGAACACCGTTTCGTGTCGGCGGGCGGTCACCGGTCTCCTCGATCGGGCGGTGTGATCGACACCCCAATATACCTCCAATAGGATATCTCAGCAATGAGATATCCCGTCGCCGAGCCGACCTTCGGTCCCGGGGCGGCTCCAAGAGGAGGAGGAAGGTCGTGTCCCTTCAGCAGTCGGTGATCCCCACCGTGCTCGAGCAATCGGCCCGGGGCGAGCGCGCCTTCGACATCTATTCGCTGCTCCTGCGCGAGCGCATCGTCTTCCTCGGCCAAGAGGTGGACGACCAGATCGCCAATCTGATCATCGCCGAGCTCTTGTACCTCGAGGCCGAGGACCCCGAACGCGACATCTCGTTGTACATCAACTCCCCCGGCGGCCTCGCCTATGCCGGCATGGCCATCTACGACGTGATTCAGCACATTCGTCCCGACGTGTCCACGGTGTGCGTGGGCATGGGGATGTCGGCTGCCGCCATGGTCCTGTGCGGCGGGGCATCGGGGAAACGCCTCGCCCTTCCGAGCGCCAAGATCATGATCCATCAAGGCTCGGCCGGTACGCGTGGCGCGCCGCGCGACATGGAGATCCAGTTGCGTGAAGTGCTGGCGATCACCAGGCGTCTGGCCGAGGTCATCGCCCATCACACCGGGCGGCCGGTGGAACAGGTCGAGAAGGACCTCGACCGCGATTACTTCATGAACGCGCAAGAGGCCATGGAGTACGGCCTCATCGACGACATCATCGTGCCCCGACGCGGCCTGGCCTTCCCTCCCCCGGTGGCGGTGGCCGGGTAGAGGCGCGCCGCCGGCGGTTACTTGGCCGGGAGGCTGGAGAACGCCACCGCCCCGGCCGGCACCGTCAGGTGCAGGGCCTTGCCCCAATTGGTGAAGGTTCCCGAGTCCTTCACCGTTTGGGTCCCCTCCTTCGCCGTCCCGCTGAATTTGAGCGGCACCGTGGGCTGCGACGCGGCGACATAGAGGGTGGTGGCACCGGTGACGCCCGATTGCGGCGTGCCCGGGAGCCCGCCCTTGACGCCGATGGCGGTGCGACCGGCGACGGTCGTCGGGTCGGTCAGCGTCAGCTTGCCGGTCGGGTTGAGCTGCGCCAGGGTCCCGGCCAAGGTGACCGCGGAGACGATCGACTTGAAGAGGCTGTCGGTGCTGTGGACGGCGATCCACTTGTTGGCGTAGCTCGTCGCCACCGTGGCGGCCAGACCCATGGCCGAGGTCAGTCCGCCCGAGTCGCCGCGCACGTAGGCGATGCCCCCGACGTAGATGACCTGGATGTGTTGGGTTCCCTGGGCGACGGTCTGCTGGCCCTCGGTCTCCGACGCGTCACCGCTGATGATCTGAGACGACGTGCCTTCGACGGCGCTCAGCACGTAGTGCGCGGAGCCCGTCTTCTTGGCCGACGTGGTGGCGGCGGTCAGGATCTGCGCGGCGGTTTTCCCCGACAGCGCACCGATGCTGGCCGTTGGAGCGGCCGCTGATCCCGATGAGCTGCAGGACGCGGCGATGAGGGCCACGAGGGCGACGAGCATCACGGGCACGGTTCTGCGCATCGAATAACGGTAGTGCATGCCGTGCAGGCCCCCGACGGGGTCCCCCACCCCGTCGTGTCGCTCAGACTGTGGCAGGGCCTGTGTGTGCACTGTGCAAACCTGCGGAGATCTCGGGACCCCTTCGACCCGCGAGGAGCGTCACGGTCAGGCTCCGCTGCTCAGGCTGTTCCCAGGCTGCGGTTCGAAATCGATCAGAAGATCGGTGCCGAGCGCCCTGGCGATGCGGTCGAGGGTCATCACCGTCGGCGAGACCTGTCCCCTCTCCAGACGGGCGATCGACGGCTGGCTCGTCCCGGCGCGCTCGGCGAGCTCGGTCTGGCTGATCCCCGCCCGCCGTCGCGCCGCACGCACCGCGCTGCCCACCATGATCGAGGTGCGGGTGCGCTCGTAGCGGGCCAAGGCTTCGGGTCCCCGGCGGGGAGCCGGTCGACGTGGCGACCCCGAGCCGCGGGGACCCCCCGACTTCGATGATCGTGTCCCCGACGCCGCTCCAGCCATATCAAAGATGAACTATACCATGTGGGATATAGGTGGGGTTGACGCACCCGGATCCGAATGATCCAGATATAGGGTCGTCCGCATGGCGACCGACCCCACCCGGGCCACCGTTCCTGAAATGAGGGCGGCGGTCGAGGGCACCCTGATCCACCGGAAATGCCCCTTCTGTGAGAGTGAGCACTGGAAGCCCCCCGTCGATGACCGCGCCTTCGTGGTGTCGGAGGCGACGGTGGTCAACGGGAGAATTGCAGACGCTCGCGTCGAGGGAGCCGCGGTGAGTTGGGTCTGCGGAGGTTGCGGTTTCCTCAGGGTGCACGTCGTGACGGTCCCGAGGTCCTCCTAGCACCGCGGCGCGTCCTGCAGACCCTCGGTCCAGACCCCGCCCGGCCCGACCGGTGAACTACCGGCTCTGTGTCGAGTGTTGCGGGCAGAAATCCTGGCCACCGGAGTCGACCAGCCAGCCTGCGGTCTCGGCTCGCGCCCGGATGGCTTCGGTCGGCACCTGGTGAAAGTCGCTGCCGGAATCGAGAACCGTCAGAGCGTTCTCGCATCCATCCCGGTCACAGCGGACCGAATCCTCTGTGACAGTCATGACGCCCACGGTACTCAACGGTGCGCCGGGAAGGCCCGGAAAAGATCCGGGACGATCCCCCGCCGGATCGGAACGCCGGCCCGACCCGATCGGCTCAGACGGGGGCGTCGGGGGGATCCCGGCCGATGGCCGAGGGATGGTGCGTCCCTTTGTGGGTCACCGGGGCCGACGTCGGGCGACCGGGAGAAGAGGCGCAACGCGTCTCTCGTCACCGGGTGAGGGGTACTCCTGCGGCGACGGCGAGAGCCCGATGGGTCGCTGTCCAACGGGGCGTGGGGCGGACGACCCCCGGGAGGGCATGTCGCAGGCCCGGGGGCCGTCCTGGGGTCACGGTACCGACCGCGCCGGCGGGCGGCCACTCGCTTCTCTCCCGACGGTCCGAGACGGGCCCTCGTACAATGCGACCGCATGAACTGGCCCCTGCAATTCGGCATCTTCCTCGCCCCGTTCCACCCCGTGGGCCAGAATCCCACGCTCGCCTTCGAACGCGACCTCGAGCTCGTCGTCCGCCTCGACCAGTTGGGCTTCGACGAGGCGTGGTTCGGTGAGCACCACTCGGCGGGCTACGAGATCATCGCCTCGCCCGAGGTCTTCATCGGCGTGGCGTCCCAGCGAACCCGACACATCCGGCTGGGGACGGGGGTGAGCTCACTGCCCTACCATCACCCCTTCATCCTGGCCGACCGCATGGTGTTGCTCGACCACCTGACCCGGGGCAGGGTGATGTTCGGCGTCGGGCCCGGTGCGCTCCCCTCGGACGCCTTCATGATGGGCATCGACCCCATGAACCAGCGCGACATGATGGAGGAGTCGCTCGAAGCCATCCTCGCCCTCCTCGACTACGGCGAACCCGTGACACGCGAGGCGTCGTGGTTCACGTTGCGCAACGCCCGATTGCAACTGCGGCCCTTCACCCACCCCCGTTTCGAGGTGGCGGTGGCCGCGCAGATCTCCCCCGCCGGTCCTCGCGCCGCGGGACGGTTCGGGTTGTCGTTGCTGTCCATCGGTGCCACTTCGGCCGGCGGGTTCGACGTGCTCGGCTCGCACTGGCAGGTCATGGAGGAGCGGGCCGCCGAATTCGGCACCGAGGTCGATCGGCGCAAGTGGCGCCTGGTCGGGCCCATGCACATCGCCGCCACCGAGGAGCAGGCGCGTGCCGAGGTGAAGTTCGGCCTCGCCCAGTGGGTCGACTACTTCGAGCGGGTGGCCGCCCTGCCCCTGGCGCCGGGCACGCTCGACCCCGACAAGATGGTGGATGCCCTCATGGAGACGGGCTTCGCCGTGGTCGGGACGCCGGAGATGGCCATCGCCCAGATCGAACGGCTCGTGACCCAGTCCGGCGGCTTCGGGACGTACCTGCTGATGGCGCACGAGTGGGCCGACCGGGAGGCGACGTTGCGGTCCTACGAGCTGTTCGCCCGCGAGGTCGTCCCCCACTTCAAGGGCACCTTGTCTTCGCTCCAGGACTCGCGGGACTGGGCTGCGGAGAATCGACCCGAGTTCATCGGGGCCGTGGGTGGGGCCATCATGCAGGCCATCACGGACCATCACGCCGAGCGCGAAGCCAAGCAAGGCCAGGTGAAGACGACCGAGTCGTGACTCCCTAGGAGGAGCGGGCGTCGAACGTCGGCACCAGGTGGCGAGCGGCCCGCGCTTCGTCGACCCGCCGAACCGGCGTCAGATGGGGAGCCTCGGTGGCCTCCAAGGCGCCTTCCGGGGTGCCCGCCGCGGCCACGATGCGTTCCAGCGCACCGGCGAGGGCTTCGAGGGTCTGCAGGCTCTCGGTCTCGGTGGGCTCGATCATGAGGGCTTCGTCCACGATGAGCGGGAAGTACACCGTCGGCGAGTGGAAGCCCTCCTCGAGGAGGCGCTTGGCGACGTCGAGGGCCCGCACCCCCGTGGCCCGTTTGAGCGAGGACGCCGAGAGGACGCACTCGTGCATGCAGGGCCGGTCGTAGGGGGCGTCGAACGTGGCGGACAACCGCTGGCGCAGCCAGTTGGCGTTGAGGACGGCCAGATGCGCTACGTCACGGAGTCCGTCGCTGCCGTGCACGAGCACATAGGTGAGGGCCCGGGCCAGGACGAGGGCGTTGCCGTGCCACGAGTGCAGGCGACCGATGGACTGCTCGGGTGTGGTCCACCCGAACCGAGGCGCGGAGGGGTCGCCCAGAGGGGTGGGGCGAGGACCGGGGAGGAACGGTGCCAGTCGCTCGGACACCGCCACCGGTCCCGCTCCCGGGCCACCACCGCCGTGGGGGGTGGCGAAGGTCTTGTGCAGATTCAGGTGGACGATGTCGAAGCCCATGTCGCCGGGGCGCACCACGCCCAGGATGGCGTTCAAGTTGGCACCGTCGTAGTAGAGGAGCCCCCCCACCCCGTGGATGGCGTCGGCGATGGACTGGATGTCCTCCTCGAAGAGCCCCAGGGTGTTGGGGTTGGTCAGCATGATGCCGGCCACGTCCTCGTCGAGCACCGATCGCAGGGCGGCCACGTCCACGCAGCCGCGCTCGTCGCTCGGCACCGTGACCACCTCGAAGCCTCCCAGGGTCACCGATGCGGGATTGGTGCCGTGGGCCGAGTCGGGGATGACCACCTTGTGGCGGACGTCCCCCCGGGCCGCGTGCCAGGCCCGCATGAGCAGGAGGCCGGTCAGCTCGCCGGCCGCCCCCGCGGCGGGCTGCAAGGTGGCGGCGGCCATGCCGGTGATCTCGCACAGGACCGCCTCGAGCTCGACGAGGAGCTCGAGCCAACCCTGGATGCAGTTGGCGGGCGCGGCGGGATGGACGTCGGCCAACCCCGGCAGGACGGCGACGGCATCGCAGATCTTGGGGTTGTACTTCATGGTGCACGAGCCCAAGGGGTAGGCCCCCAGATCGACGGAGAACTGGCGGTGGCTCAGGCGGGTGAAGTGCCCGACCAGGTCGCGTTCAGAGATATCGGCGAGCACCACGGGGGCCGCCTTGCGATGGGCCTCGGGGACGAGCTCTTCGAGGGGGATCTCGGGGATGCCCGTGGTGCGCAGCTGCCACGCCCGGCGCCCGGGCTCGGAGAGCTCGAAGAGGGTGGGCTCGGTGTCGCGGCCGAGCAGAGGCGCGCTGGCGGCGCGACCACCGGCGGCCGGGGCGGGGACGAGGTCGTCGGTCATCACCGCACCGCCTTCTCGAAGGCCGACACGAAGGCGTCGATCTCCGCCCGGGTGCGGCGCTCGGTCACGGCCACGAGCAGTCCGTCGGTGCGACCCCCGGCGTAGGTGGGATCGAGGGGAACCCCGGCCAGGAAGCCCTCGTCGGCGAGCCGCTCGACGGCCATCTCGGCGTCGATGGGGAGGTGCAGCGCGAACTCGCGCACCACCGGTGCGTTCGCCACAGGCTCGACGCCGGGCACGCCCAGGAGTCCCTGACGGCAGTACCGCGCCCCGCGCGCCGAGCGCAAGGCCACTTCGGCCATGCCCGAGGTCCCCAGCCACCCCAGCTGGATCGCCGCGGTCACGGCCATGAGGGTCTGGTTGGTGCAGACGTTGGACGTGGCCTTCTCGCGCCGGATGTCCTGCTCGCGGGCCCGCAACGTGGTGACGTAGGCGCGTCGCCCCTCGGCGTCGACGGTCTCGCCCACCAGCCGCCCCGGCAGGCGGCGCACGTGCGCCATGGTGCAGGCGAACAGGCCGAGGTACGGCCCCCCGAAGCTCAAGGGCATCCCCAGGGCCTGGCCCTCCCCCACCACCACGTCGGCGCCCCAGTCACCGGGAGATCGCAGGATCCCGGCGCAGATGGGGTCGAAGGCGACGATCAGCAAGGCGCCGCTGCGGTCGCACCGGACGCGGGCGTCGTGGAGGTCCTCGAGACAACCCAGATAGTTGGGATAGGCGACGACGATGGCACCGGGCTCGTCGGAGTCCTCGAAGGCCGTCGCCGCCCAGTCGGTCGTGCCCTT
>Ga0187890_10000242_pt1 | contig 38646 bp, 30 predicted proteins | sample June2016WEW_21_1_FD_133005 | JGI IMG/M metagenome (GOLD analysis project Ga0187890, IMG submission 133005) | Peatland microbial communities from SPRUCE experiment site at the Marcell Experimental Forest, Minnesota, USA - June2016WEW_21_10 | ecosystem: Environmental > Terrestrial > Soil >... | reverse complement strand
TCGAGCTCGAAATCGTCGAAACGAACCTTCTTCTCCGGCAATGAACAACTCCTGCGCGACTTATTCTTCTTCTTTGCCGCTAGATGCGGCAAGCCGCGTCTGTCGGGTGATTCGCTCTTGTGGACTTTCAGAAATTCTGTTCTGTTGGACCCGCCCTGTCAAGCGCGCCGTTGTGAATTTCTTCAGATCAATTCAGACGGCTTCAGACTGGCTCCATGGACGCTTCGATGAATCAGGCGCATGATCACACTCACTTGCGGGATTTGCTCACCGCTCCTAAGCAAGTCGAAGCTAGGCGAGTCAGGTGGGCCCAGTAAGTGGGGGGTTCGGGAAACGGGGAAGGTTCTCGAACCCCTCAAACACCAAAGAAGGGTTTGGGCACGTCACCTCACTGCACTGCAGAAACAGGCCAACCACAAAATCCGCTCGCTCCCTCAAGCTTACCCAGCACCCAGACCCTCTTCCCATTAGCAAATGAGCCCGTTGCGAAACTCCAATCTCCAAACTCCAATCTCCGGCCTCAGCGCCTGAAGGCACTTTCATAACGCAGCACTTACGGCATGCCTAAAAGGCATGCCCTGATACAAACCATACCTGCACTATCTAAGGCTGTTGCATCCCAAAAAGCAGAAACTACCTCCCATAATTCATAGCCGCTATTCCAAATCCTCTCTATAATTGTGGAACTCGCTCTACGCACGCGACTTAGCAGCACCGGGGAAAATTGGAGGGTGGCAGTGAAGTTGCTTATGCCTCAACGGCAGCGAGTCTCTGGCCGCGCCGCCGCTGCGACCGCCCCTGTCCATGAGTCGCGAACTGAGTCGCGAAATATGAACCGCGAATTTGAGGCCCGATTTACCGCCATCCTACTGACTCTGCTCACAGTAGCTGCGGTACTGTTCGCCGGCTTCAACTACAAAATCGAGCACCAGTCTGCGGTTCCCGACGACGGCGCATGGTGGATGGAGCGGAACGGCCACCTGGTGGCGGATCGATTGGAGCCGAATGGTCCGGCAGAGCGAGCCGGAATCCGCCGTGGGGACGAGGTAGTCAGCATCAACGCCCGCGCGGTAGACACTTCGGCTTCGGTGACGCGGCAACTCTACTATTCCGGCGTCTGGTCGAAGGCAACCTATTCGCTGGTCCGCGGTTCGGTTCCGCTGGATGTGGAAGTGGTGCTGGTCCCGGCCGAGCGCTCCATGAACGATTGGCTGCGGCTGATCGCGCTCATTTACCTCGGCATTGGGCTTTATGTACTGCTGCGGCGCTGGACGGCCGTAGGTTCCACCCATTTTTATATTTTTTGCCTGGTGTCGTTCGTTTTCTACTCGCTGCACTACACCGGCAAGTTCAACGCTTTTGACTGGACCGTGCTGTGGGCCAATGAAGTCGCATGGCTGCTGCAGCCGGCGCTGTTTCTGCACTTCGCATTGACTTTCCCGGAACGGCGGGAGTTCGTCGGCAAGCATCGCTGGTCGATTCCGCTGCTCTACCTGCCCGGACTGGTACTGCTCGGAATACAGGTGCTGGCGCTGGAGTTCTCAAAAGCCAGCGCTGCGCTGCTCTTTAATCTGAACCGGGTGCACTGGGCTTATCTGACGGTCTTCTTCGTCTCGGCGGCGGCGGTTCTGTGGCACAACTACCAACGGGCCACGACTCCGATTCTGCGGCAGCAACTCAAGTGGATTACGCGCGGCACCATCCTCGCCATCACCCCGTTCACGCTTTGCTATGTACTGCCGTATCTGTTTGGAGTGATGCCTTCGCCCACCATGAAGGTGTCGGTGCTCTCGCTCGGACTACTGCCGCTGACTTTTGGATACGCCATTTTTCGCTATCGCTTGATGGACGTGGATCTGATCTTCAAGCGCGGCATGGCGTATACGCTGGCGGCGGCGGCCATCGTGGCCATGTACTTCGCCGGCGTGGCCGCCATTGCGGAGCTGGTGCACACGCGCGTGCCCAGTTCCGGACCGTATGGGCTGATGATCGCAGTCGTGGTCACCGCGCTGCTGTTCGATCCGGTGCGGAAATTTATTCAGGAAAAACTTGATCAATACTTCTTCCGGACAGGCTACGACTATCGGCGCACGCTGATCGAGTTCGGACGCGAGTTGAGTTCGGAGACCGATCTCGACAAAATGCTTTCCTCGCTGGTGGATCGGCTGGCACGCACCCTGCTGGTGGATCGCATCGCGATCTTCCTCGGGAACAGCGACTCTTCGCGCTTTGAACTGTCGAAATCGTTCGGCATCGCGCACGTCACCGGTCTTGATCTGGCGTTCCTTGCGAAGCCGCGAATCGAGGATGCGGTCGGACATATCTTCTTCGAAAACACGCACCAGTTGCCGCGTGAAAATGCCTCCGCGCAAGAAGCCATTGGACGCCTGGACTTGAACTACTACATTCCCTGCCACGCGCGGCAAAAGACCATCGCCTTCCTCGGACTGGGCAAGACTATGCAAGGCGATTTCCTCTCCAGCGAAGATGTGGAGCTGCTGCAAGCGCTGGCGGGATACATTGGCATCGCGATCCAAAACGGGCGGCTGTACGCGTCACTTGAACAGAAGGTGACCGAGTACGAGCGGCTCAAGGATTTCAACGAGAACATTGTGGAATCCATCAACGTCGGCGTGATGGCCGTGGACCTGCAAGATCGCATCGAGTCCTGGAACTCGCAGATGGAAGTCATGTATGCCCAGCCGCGCTGGCAGGTGGTGGGGCGCTCGTTGAGCGAAGTTTTTCCGGCCGCCTTCGCCGAGGAGTTTTACCGCGTGCGGCAGAATCCGGGCATCCACAATCTTTATAAATTCCGGCTGGTAACTCCGACCGGCGAATCGCGCATTGTGAATGTAGCGATGGCGCCGCTGGTAACCCGCAAGTTCAACGTGGTGGGGCGGCTGGTGATCATGGACGACATCACGGAGCGGATCGAACTTGAAGTCCAGCTCACCCAGGCCGACAAACTTTCATCGATCGGACTGCTGGCCGCTGGGGTTGCGCACGAAGTGAATACGCCGCTGGCGGTGATCTCCTCCTACACGCAGATGCTGGCGAAGCAGTTGCAATCGGATCCACAGAAAGCGGGACTGCTCGAGAAAATCACCAAGCAAACGTTCCGCGCCTCGGAGATCGTCAATAACCTGCTGAACTTCTCTCGCACCACGGGCACGGAATTGACGGAAGTCAGTCTCAACAAGGTGATCGCGGATACGCTGGCGTTGCTCGATCACCAGTTCAAGGTGGCGCACATTCAGGTGCAGCCCGAGCTCCACGAAAATCTTCCTTTAATTCAGGGTAACGCCGGACGACTGCAGCAGGTGTTCTTGAATTTGTTTTTGAATGCCAAGGACGCAATGGCCGGGGGCGGAGTGCTGAAGGTGGCAACGCTGAACGGCGAATTTGTCAGTGTGCGTGTCTCCGACACCGGCACGGGCATTGCGCAGGAAAACATCCAGCGCATCTACGATCCGTTTTTCACCACCAAGACGTCGCCCGTGGAGGGCCAGAATCGCGGTACCGGTCTTGGGCTTTCTGTTACCTACGGCATCATCCAGGAACACGCGGGCAATATCCGCGTGGAGAGCCGCCCGGGCGAAGGCACCACCTTTACCCTGGATTTTCCATTGCTAGCGAGCAGGAAGGCCATCCATGTCTGAAGTGGCGATGTCTGAAGTAGCGGCCATCTCGCGCCGGAGCACCCCGGAAAGCACGCCGCAAAGCGCGGGTAGAATTCTCATCATTGACGATGAAGCGGAAATCCGGGAGTCGCTGGAGACTCTGCTTCAGCTCGAGGGATACACCGTCGCGGTGGCGGAAAACGGACGGGAAGGTCTGGCGCAGGTTGGAGAGCGCGCTTTTGACGTGGTTTTGCTCGACCTGGCGCTGCCTGACCGGAACGGGATGGATGTGCTCTCTGAGATTCGCCTGCTGCGCGCACAGCAGGCAGTCATCATGATCACCGCCTATGGAACGGTGGAGAACGCGGTCCGCGCCATGCAGTCCGGCGCCACCAACTTCATCCAGAAACCGTGGGACAACGAGAAGTTGCTGGCCGACGTGCGCGCCGCCGTCGCCCGCCAGAAGGCGGAAGAAGAAAATATTCAACTGAAGCGCGCCCTCAAGCAGCGCTACAACTTCGAGCACATCGTGGGCAAGAGCGAGCCCATGCTGAAGATTTTCGATCTGGTTGCGCAGGTTGCGCCCAGCCGCTCGACCGTGCTGCTGCAGGGCGAAAGCGGGACGGGCAAGGAACTGATCGCCAAGGCGATTCATTTGAATTCCACGCGGCGCGACAAGCCGTTCGTGCCCGTCAACTCTGGGTCCACGCCGCCCGATCTGCTCGAATCCACGCTCTTCGGGCACGTTAAAGGCGCCTTCACCAGCGCGGTTACGTCGAAGAAAGGACTCTTCGAAGTTGCCGACCGGGGCACGCTCTTCCTCGACGAGATCGGGACCATGAGCATGGACACGCAGAGCAAGATTCTGCGCGTGCTGCAGGACCGCAAGTTCATGCATCTGGGCGGCGTTCAGGAAATTCAAGTGGACGTGCGCATCATCGCCGCCACCAATGTGGATCTGCGCCAGATGGTGCGCGAAGGCCGTTTCCGCGAAGACTTGTTCTACCGTCTCAACGTAATCAGCCTTGATCTGCCGCCGCTGCGGCAGCGCCGCGAAGATATTCCCCTGCTGGTGCAGCACTTCCTGCAGAAGTATTCCGAAGAAAATGAGCGGCCGCCGCGCCGCATCACCACCGAGGCGTTGCGCCCGCTCGTGAGCTACTCCTGGCCCGGCAACGTCCGCGAACTTGAGAACACTATCGAACGCGCCGTGGTGCTATCTTCCGACACCGACATTGGGATCGATCTACTGCCCGACCACGTTGTGGGGCGCGGCAACTCGGTTCCGGCGATGGATGCGAATGCCGGGGCCACGCTGTTCGGCATCATGGAAGACTGCGAACGGCGGATCATCATCGATATGCTGGAGAAATGCGGCTGGAATCAGACCGAAGCGGCGGAACGCTTCCACGTCCCGCTCTCTACGCTGAATCAGAAAATCAAACGGCTGGCCATCGAGATCAAGAAAAAGAACCGGGAGCAATCCACGTAGGGACAGCCGCCCTCGGCTGTCCCGCGAGCGCAGCTCGCTGGGTTTCGATCATCCATCCTTGAACTCAAGAGCGATCGGGCTTCGACCCGCCGGACAGCCGGGGGAGGCTGTCCCTACGTAGACTTCCCCTCTGCTATAGTTCCTTGAGCGGAATTCCCTTGAGCACATGGCGTTCGAACTCGAACTGACTTCGCCCATTGACGTCGCCAAAGATTTTGCGCTGGCGGTTCAGGAATACACCCTGCTGTCGGCGCAATGCCTGGCGAACTTCTTCCGCCGTCCCCTGTACATGGGCGACATGCTGCAGCAGGCGGACCTGATCGGCGTCGGCTCCCTACCCATCGTAATTCTCACGGGTCTCTCCGTCGGCGCGCTGCTGGCGCTGAACGCGGCCAGTACCTTGCAACGATTCGGCGGGATTACGCTCATCGGCCAGTTGGTGTCGGTCGGCATGGTCACCGAACTGGGCCCGCTCATCACCGGGCTGATGGTCGCCGGGCGTAACTCCTCCGGGATGGCCAGCGAACTTGGCTCGATGATCGTCACCGAACAGATTGATGCCATGCGTGCCCTGGGCACCGATCCCACCAAGAAGCTGATTACGCCACGAGTTGGGGCCACCGTTTTCATGCTGTTTTTCCTGACCATCATCGCCGATCTGCTGGGTCTGATCGGTGGCTACGCAGTCGCGCATCTGATATTCGGACTCAACTCCGAACAGTATTGGACCTCGGTGTGGCAGATCCTTGTCTTCCGCGACGTCTTCACGGGCCTCATCAAGCCCGTGCTGTTTGGGTTCATCATCGCCACCATAGGCTGCTACTACGGCATATCGACGCGCGGCGGCACACAGGGGGTGGGCCGGTCGACCACCCAGGCCGTGGTCGCTGCTTCCGTGTTGATTCTGGTGGTGGATTTCTTCGTTACCAAGTTGATCTTCGCAATTTTTGGTTACAGGTAAGGCATGCCGGCTCCCACTCTGCCCAGCGAAAACCCGGCTGCCGCAGCGGTAACTCCCTCCGGCTACGCCATCGAGTTCGACAACGTTTCCATCGCGTTCGATGAAAACGTTGTGCTCAACGGCATATCGTTCCAGTTGCCGCACGGCGAAACCAAAGCTCTGTTCGGCGTCGCGGGGTCGGGCAAGAGCACACTGCTCAAGCTTGCCATCGGGCTGCTGCGGCCCGATAGCGGCCGCATCTTTGTGCTGGGAGAGGAAGTTACGCAGATGTCGGAACAGGAACTGTTCCAGTTGCGCCGGCGCGTGGGCATCGTGTTCCAGGAAAGCGCGCTTTTCGACTCGCTCAAAGTATACGAAAACGTCGGCTTCCGCCTGACGGAAGAGCATGTCTCCCCGCCGGAAATTGAGCGGCGGGTTCGCGAGGTGCTGCGCTTCGTGGAATTGGAGCGAACCTATGACATGTTTCCATCCGAACTTTCGGGCGGCATGCGGCGGCGCGTGGCCATCGCTCGCGCCATCATCACCGAGCCCGAGGTGCTGCTCTACGACTCGCCTACCGGCGGGCTCGATCCAGTGACCTCGAACACCATCATCGAGCTCATCATTAAACAGCGTGACGTGTACAAAACCAGCGCCCTCATGGTGACCCACCGCCTGCAGGATGCCTTCACCATGGCGACTCACCAGTTCGACAAGGCCACCAACCAGATGGTCGTTCTACCCAAAGGCCAGCGTTGCGATGTGCCCATGAGCTTTCTGATTCTGCGCGACGGCAAGGTCATCTTCGATGGCGACGCGCAGCAGTTGGCCGCTTCGCGCGACGACTATATTCGCGAATATATTTCATAGGGCGGATGGTTGAGGTCAGAGGTCAGATTGCAGAGGTTGTCTTACTTCTGCAATCTGACCTCTGACCTTTGCAATCCCAGCGCGCCCGTCAAATTTCGGGCTTTTTCTTCGCGTCCTTGCCCGGCAGCCCTACCGGATTTTCGTGCGTGCGCTCGCGGAATCCGCCTTTCATTCCTCTGGCGAGGCCGATCGTCGATTCCCCAAACTTGTCGCGCAGATGGTCCGCGGCCGCCAGCGCCTTCTGCCAACGCTCGGCCCGCGCAGGCTCCAGCAGATCAAGCTGGGTTGGCCCCGATTCGAAGTTCGACGCTTGCACTCCCAGCAATCGCACCGGAGCGCCCGGCTTCCAGTTGTCGAAAAACAGACGCCGCGCCTGCTCAAAGATCTGGTTATCCATCTGCGTCGCCTGCTCCAGCGAATGCGCGCGCGTGATGGTCGAGAAATCTTTGTAGCGCAATTTCAACTGCAGCGTGCGCGCAAAGTATCCGCCCTCGCGCAGTCGCCGTCCCACCATCTCGCTGAGCCGCATCAGTGTGGACAGCAAGCGCTCGGCGTCGCCCGTGTCCTCGTCGAAGGTGTGCTCATGGCTGATCGATTTCGGATCGACATGTTCGCCCACTTCGTTGTCGAACCATCCACCCGCATCCTCGCCCCGCGACTTCCCGGCCAGCGCCAGTCCCCATTTTCCGAAGCGGTGTTCCAGATCGCGGTCCTCCAGATGCGCGAGGTCGCCGACCTTCTGAATGCCCATCGCATGCAGCTTCTGCTCCATCACCTTGCCCACGCCGGGGATGTCGCCGACCGCGAGCGGCGCCAGGAACTTCGCTTCCTCGCCGGGCAGCACCCAGAGCACTCCGTTGGGCTTGGCTTTAGCGGAGGAAACCTTCGCGATCAGCCGCGATGTGCCGATCCCGATCGAGCAGTTCAATTCGGTCGCCGACTTCATCGCCGCGTGGAGCTGATGAGCTGAACGCAACGGACGGCCGTGCAGACGTTCGGTGCCGGTCATGTCGAGATAAGCTTCGTCCACCGAAGCCATCTCAACCAGCGGAGAAAAATGGCCGAGCACTTCGTGCACCTTCGTGGAATATTCGCGATAGCGCTCCGGGTGCCCATTCACAAAAATCGCCTGCGGACAAAGCTTCGCGGCCGTCCGCAGAGGCATGGCCGAGTGCACGCCAAACTTCCGCGCCGCATACGATGCGGCCGAGACCACGCCCCGTTCGTCCCGCTGCCCACCCACCACCACCGGCTTGCCTTTCAGCGATGGGTCAAACAATTCCTCGACGGAGACGAAGAAGGCGTCCATATCGACGTGAAAGATGGTGCGGGAAATCGGGCCATCGGGTGATCGGGTCATCGGGTGATCGGAGTGCCTTGCAGAAGTGTACCGCGAGGTAAGCGCGACTCGTACTCAGGGTATGCCTTCAGGCATACCGCCAGTCGCCGAAATTGAATCCGGCTTTAGCCGCTGAGGGACCCTAAAGGGGCGTCTGATTTCGAAAAGATTTCGGTATCGCTAAAGCGACACCCTGATACGAACATTAGTCGCACGCCAGTCGCACCACGGGTTCGCTAGCCCAGCACTGGCTCTTTTTTCAAATCCGCGATTACCGGGGTGGCGTCCGCGGTGGCTCGCACCTGTCGCGCGCGTTCGTAGACTTTGCCGTACTCGCGCGCTGACGCGCCCCAGGAAAAATCGCGGCTCATGCCGTTGCGCATCAGCGTCTGCCAGGACGAAGGATCGCGGTAGGCAAGCAAGGCTTGTTTGATGGTCGCGAGCAGCGCCTCGCCGGTGTAGTCGGTGAACTTGAAGCCCGTGCCTTTGCCTGTGCGCGCGTCCCAGGGTTCGATGGTGTCATCCAATCCGCCGGTCGCCCGCACGATGGGAACGGTTCCGTACTTCAGGCTGTAAATCTGGTTCAACCCGCAGGGCTCGTACCGGGAAGGTATGAGGAACATATCCGCGCCCGCTTCAATTTTATGCGCAAAGGCGTTGTCGTAGGCGACCTTGACCGCAATCTTGTTGGGGAAACGCTTGTTGAGCCGCAGGAACATTTCTTCGTACGGCTTGTCGCCCGCTCCGAGGGCGACCACGATCATCTGTTCGAGCGCCAGGCGGTCCATGATCTGGGCGATGAGGTCGAAACCCTTCTGCGCGGCGAACCGCGAAACGATGCCGATCACCGGCACTCTGGAATCGGCGTTCGTGACTCCGAAGGCGTGCAGCAAGTCGTGTTTGCATTTCTGCTTGCCGCTCAGATCCTGCGGCGAATACTTCGCGACGGTGAATTTGTCGGTCTGCGGGCTCCATTCGTCGTAGTCCACGCCATTCAGAATGCCGGTCACGGTCGCCGAGCGGTCACGCAGCACGCCTTCCAGGCCAAATCCATATTCGGTGGTTTGGATCTCCTGACTGTATTTCTTGCTGACCGTGGTGACGAAGTCAGAGAACACGAGCGCGCCCTTCAGAAAATTCACCTGCCCGAAAAATTCCATCTTCGAGATGGTGAGCAGATCCCACGGCAGCGTCAGCAGCGGCAAGGTTTCGGGCGGGAACAAACCCTGGTATCCCATGTTGTGGATGGTGAAAACGGTGGCGACTTCGCGAAACGCGGGATCCTCAGCGTAGAGCGTGCGCAGCATCACCGGCACGAGCGCGGACTGCCAGTCGTGGCAGTGGAACACTTGCGGCACGCCCAGAATCTTAGAGGCTTCGAGCACCGCCCGCGAAAACAGAGCAAAGCGCTCGGCGTTGTCCGGATAGTCGCCAGCCGGGGTGCCATAGAGCGCGTCGCGGTCGAAGTAGGGCGGATAATCCACAAAATAAAACTTAACCCCGGCGCTTGACCCCGCCGTCACCACCGAGCAGAAGCGGTACTTATCGTCGAAAGGGATGGTGATGCTGCGCACCACGGTTTGCGGATCGTCCAGTTTGCTTTGCCGATAGCGCGGAACATACACGCTCACCTGATGTCCCAGAGCAGCCAGTGCGCGTGGCAAAGCGCCGACCACGTCGGCCAGTCCGCCAGTTTTTGAAAAGGGAACGCATTCGGATGCTGCGAAAGCGATATGCATTGCGAACATGCCTCCTGAGCCAGAACTCTCGATATGGCCTGCTCAAGTTATGATTATTACCCTAGAGACGCGGATGGCCATTTGTAATTTGCGAATTTTAATTTGTAATTGAAAATCGTCGAATTGGTTCTTTCAATTGCAAATTACAAAATCGCCAATTACATATTCACTTCAGTCTAAAGCCGGAAAGAAAGAGGGTCAACGTGACGAAGGGCGCTAGCGTACAAACGAGTTCACGCAAGCCCAAACTGGGGCAGCATTTCCTGACGAGCGAACCGGCGGCTCTGCGCATTGTAGAAGCCCTGGGCGACGTTTCCGAGGCCACGGTGCTGGAGATCGGCCCGGGCCGCGGCGCCATCACCGATTTGCTGGCACGGAAGGCGCGGCGGCTGATCGCGGTGGAATTGGACCGTGTCCTTTCGGCCCAGCTGCGGATGAAATTCTCCATGCAACCCAATGTCGAAATCATCGAAGGCGATATCCTGACCATCGAACTGGACACTGTCTTCGGTGCGAAGCCGGGCAGCCTGCGTACCGGGCTGAACTTCGCGCCCGAACCGGCCCGCGTCATCGGCAACCTGCCCTATTACATTACCTCCGACATTCTGCTGCGGCTGCTGGAATATCACCGCTACTTTTCGACCATTGTCATCATGGTGCAGAAAGAAGTTGCCGACCGCCTGGCGGCCTCGGCGGGAAGCCGCGACTATGGCTTGCTTTCGGCGACGGCGCAACTCTACGGCCGGATCGAGCAACTCTTCACCCTCCCGCCGGGAGCGTTTTCTCCACCGCCCAAGGTGCATTCCAGCGTGGTTCGCATTACGATCAAGCCTCGGCTGGAATCGCTTCGGGTTCCCGAGGCCGAGTTCATCGCGTTTCTGAAGCTTTGCTTTGGGCAGAAACGAAAAACTCTCTGGAATAATCTGAAGACGCGGTACGATGAAGACGTGCTGCGTGCCGCTTTGACGAAAAGCGGCGTGAAACCTACAATCCGGGCCGAAGCGCTGCCGCTCGAACGAACCGCCGCTTTGTTCCGCGCACTCGGCGACGGCGTTTCATAATTCCTGCGGGCAAGGGTTTTGCACGCTGACTTTTCGCGGGCGAGGGCGCCCGCGCCACACGTCTCCGCTAGGAGGCCACCGATGACTTCGACTTCCGCTGTACGAACTCCCGCCGTTGCCGGCAGGTTTTATCCGGGCCGCGCTGACGAATTACTGCGCGAAATTCGGCAATACTCTTCTTCTGCTGAGACTGCGACCGGCCGCATCGCCGCCATCGGATGCGTTGCTCCCCATGCGGGATATATCTACTCCGGCGGGGTTGCGGGCGCAGTGTACTCGCGCGTGGAAATCCCCAAGCGCTGCGTAATTCTCTGCCCTAACCACACCGGCAAGGGACGTCCGCTGGCGGTCATGGCCAACACAACCTGGCAGACTCCGCTGGGTGAGGTCGCGGCGGACGCGGAAATGGGCGCTCGGTTGCTGTACCGCTGCCCTGCGCTCGAAGAGGACAGCGCTGCGCACCGCGGCGAACACGCCATCGAAGTTCAGCTTCCTTTCCTGCAGGCGCAACAGCCGGAATTGAGTATCGTTCCGATCGTCATCGGCACCAGCAACTTTGAGGTGCTCCGCGGATTGGGCGAAGCGCTCGCGGATGTGATTGCCGATCATCAGGAAGAAGATCAGGAAGAAGCTCAAGAAGAAGCTCACGAAGAAGATCACGAAGAGAAAGTCCTGATCGTCGCCTCCAGCGACATGAACCACTATGAGTCCGATGCGATCACTCGCGTCAAGGACCAGAAGGCGATCGAACGCGTGCTGGCCATGGATGCGCGCGGGCTCTGGGAGGTGGTGATGAATGAAGACATCACCATGTGCGGGTTCGGGCCGACGATTGTCATGCTCACAGCGGCAAAGCTTCTGGGAGCGACTTCGGCCACGCTGGTCAAGTACGCAACTTCAGGCGATGTCTCCGGCGATTACGAGTCGGTGGTGGGCTACGCGGGGATTATTGTGAACTGAGGAATTATCGTGAACACAACTTTGGATTGTCATCCTGAGCGCAGCGAAGGACTTATGAATTTGAATCCGTCCCATTCCATAGGTTCTTCGCTTGGCTCAGGATGACAGTGTGCGCCTCGGTTACGGTGTGTCGCCTCAGCGAGGACGCGTTGGCGCCGAGGCTGATGATCGGTGTGGCGCTGCCGTAAGCCCCGTTGAAGTCGTCGGACTCGCGCCGAAGCTGGTTGCCGGTGCGGGCGGAAACGTCGCAACTACGACGGGACGTGCGGTCCGCTCCATTGTTTTCGAGAGGCGATCGAGGTGGTTGACCGATCCACGGGGCACTCCGAAACTGGCGGAGCCGGGATTGATGGTCAGGCGATGCGTCCCTCCCATGGCCGGATTTGCCGCGAGGCCTCGTCCCACCATCACCGTCTGGCGACCACTCACGGGCGGCGCCGGCACTTTCATTGTGACCGGCGCATTCACCACCACCGGAAGCGCATTCCACGAATTCCAATTGCCCGGCTGCCAGACATATCCGAAGCCGGGAGCGAAGGCCCAGTTACCGTAGTTGTAGGGCATCCAGCCCCACGGGTACCCTGATACAAACATGTAGCCGGCGCCGGGATAGAAAGCCCAGGCGCCATCCTGGAACGGGCTCCAGTTGGCGCCGCTGAAGTAGGGCTGCCAGACGTTGCCGTAGCCGGGGACGGTCATGAAGTTGCCGTAATAATTCAGGTCGCTCATGCCGTAACCATAGGGCGACGAAATGCTGGAGCCGCTGGCGGGCGCGTAGCGGTCGTGATAGTCGGTCTGCTGGCGATCCCAATCGTCGGAGGGTTCCGCTGCGTAATTTTTCGCGATCACGAAAGTGTCTTTCCTGGCGGGATCGTCTTTCGTAAGTTCGTTATTCCCCAGATCGATAGTCGCGCTGTGCTTCTCGGCAACCTCAAATTGTCCGGACGGCGTGGTCGCGCTCAACTTGCCTTTGAACACGGCCAGGGTCGCGGTCGCGTCGGCGAGTTCCACGCGAAAATGCGCGGCCTCGGACACAGTGACGGATTCGCGACCAAAATTCAGCAGGAACTGGTCGCTTTTCTCGCGTGCGTTCTTCGGATGAAGACTGGCGTAGACGGTGCCGGAGACAAGTTGCACGGTGCTCAGCTTCTGGCCGTCTTCGCCGAGCGCCAGACGAATGAAGTCCACCTCGCTGTCGGGCGCCAGACGTAGCGCGCTGCCGTCTTCGAATTCCACTTCCGCGCGGCCATCTTTGCCCGTCTTCACGCGTGCGGCCTCGATCACAGGCAGGTTGAGAAACGCTTTATCAAAACCGTCGCCGGCGGCGCGGTCGATCTGCACCGTACCCTGCACATCGCTCAAGCGGACGATGCGCGCCTTGGACTCGGCCGACGCCGAGACCACCAGAAACGCCGCCGCGAGCACGGCCAATATTGCCAGCATCTTTCCGAGTCTTGTGATTGACATATGCTTCTCCCGGGACTGCCCCCTGAACGACTTTGTTCCCTGAGTTTGTGACCCTGAGGCGCTTAAGTCAAGTGGGATTTCGACAGTTTGTTCCCTTGGGTCCCGGATCAGTTGGCGTCAGATCAGTTGGCGTCAGATCAGTGGGCGTCGGCCCGCTCCAGTAATTTTTGGGCGCGGGCGCGGGTTACGTTGATCACGGTGGGATCGGCGATGATCTGATCGAGGATCGGCTGAATAGCCGCGATGTCGGCCAGTTGATTGGCGCGGGCCTGTTCCTCCATGCGCTTGAGTTCTTCGTCGAGTGCGAGCTTCTGATAATGGTGATCGTACTGCAGTCGATGTCCGAATTCGAGCGTAACCGAGAGGCCTTGCATCAGGCTGGTCAGTTCCTGCACGGCGGGGACGGGAGAGTAGTTATAGGTAGACTCACCGCTGCGCTGCGCGTCTTTGTAGCCGAGCGTCTTCTTACCGGTAAAGGCGATGTGCTTGTGATGGGAGTCGACGTCCTTCTGAAAATAGCCGGCCTTCGCCGCCAGTTCGAAAATCTTCTGGCGCGTTTCTGGAGCCAGGGTGAAGTCAAGATCGAAGCTGTCGGCGTCGTCGGAATCGGGCGACAGGCGGCCGACGGAGTGATAGCGGGCCGCGCCATCGGATGGCATGCGAATCGAGTAATGCTCCGGCTGGGAGGCGGGGAAATCGACGGTGAAGGTGAGAACGGCCAGGGCTTGAGCTTCGGTTTGTGAACAGGCGAGGATCGGAGAAAAGAGGACCGAGGAAAAGATGAGCAGGCGGACAATCTGAAATGGGCGTGGCATGGGCCGCTGTAATGATTGGGGATGGCGGCGAGGGGTGTCAAGGGCAAGTGTGATTTTCTGTAGAGACGCGGCTTGCCGCGTCTCCGCTTGCGCTTACAGTTCTCTGGCTTTCCACGGGAGACGGGGCAAGCCCCGTCTCTACAGGCGAAGGCTCTGGCGTTCCTGGGTGGCGGCGGTGTGGAGATGGCAGATGGCGATGGCGAGCGCGTCGGCGGCGTCGGCGGGCTCGGGAATCTGATCGAGATTCAGAAGGCGCATCACCATTTGCTGGACCTGATGTTTTTCGGCGCGGCCGTATCCGACTACGGCGGACTTGATGGAGAGTGGCGAATATTCGGCGACTTCGAGTCCGGCAGAAGCGGCGGCCAGCATGGCGACACCGCGCACCTGTCCGAGCTTCAAGGCAGACTTCACGTTGGCGGCGTAAAAAACGTCTTCGATGGCGACCCGGTCGGGCCGGTGCTGCGAGATCAGTTCCTGCAGACCGATGGAGATGCGCGACAGGCGCGTGGGCATGGGGTCGCGCGGGGAAACTTTGATGGCGCCGCAGACGATGCACACCAGGCGATCGTTGTTGCGGCCATTGTTGCGTTCATCGGCGAGCAGTTCGACGACGCCGTATCCGGTGTATTCCGTGCCACAGTCGATGCCGAGGACGCGCATGGGGGAAGTGTAGCAGGAGCGCTTTCAGCTCTCAGCTGTCAGCTTTCAGTTTTTCAGTCGAAGCAGGCCGGATGTCCTAAGCGCGCTCGCCAAAGCAGCGTGATAACCTAATACTTTCCGGCCACTAAAACATGCGGTGTGGGCGGATTCCATCCGCTCAGGAGCGGATTCATACTCGTACTAAAAAATCATATTAGGAGCAGGCGATGAAAATTGGAGTGCTGACGGGCGGGGGCGATTGTCCGGGACTGAATGCAGTCATTCGGGCGATTGTGCGTAAGGGCACCTTTCACTATGAAGACGAGTTTGTGGGATTCGTGGAGGGCTGGCGCGGATTACTGGAAGACAAGACCATGGACCTCGGCTTGTCGGCGGTGGGTGGCATCCTGCCGCGTGGCGGCACCATCCTGCGCACTTCGCGCACCAATCCGGGCAAATATGCGAACGGCCTGCAGCGCATCGCCGACAACCTCAAGAAACATGGTTGTGACGCGTTGATCGCCATTGGCGGCGATGACACGCTCTCGGTGGCGCAGAAACTTTTCGCCAACGACGTAAAAGTGGTTGGCGTTCCGAAAACCATCGACAACGATCTGGCGGGCACCGACTTCACCTTCGGCTTCGACACGGCCGTGAATATAGCCACCGAGGCCATCGACCGCGTACATACGACGGCCGAGGCGCACAATCGCGTGATCGTGGTGGAAGTGATGGGCCGCGATTCCGGCTGGATCGCAACCTATAGCGGCATCGCCGGCGGCGCCGACGTCATACTGGTCCCCGAAGTTCCGTTCGATATTGACCAGGTGGCCGAGTTGATTCGGCAGCGCCACTCCCGCGGAAGATATTTCAGCATCGTGGTGGCAGCCGAAGGCGCGAAGTTTGCCGATGGCAACGAGCAACACTGTGGCGGGTCCCAGCAAGCGGGGCGCGATGACTTCGGGCATCTTCGGTTGGGCGGAATCGGTTCGACGGTGGCGAGCGAGATCGAAAAGCGGACTGGCTTCGAGTCGCGGTCGGTGGTACTTGGCCACATTCAGCGGGGCGGATCGCCCAGCGCTTACGACCGCGTGCTGGCTACGCGCTACGGACTGGGCGCGATCGACATGGTGCACCGCGGCGAATTCGGGCAAATGGCGGCGTTGCGGGGAAACAAGATTATTTCCATCCCGCTGGCGGAAGCCATCGCTTCGAACCGCAAGGTGGATAGGGAAATTCTTGACGCCGCGATTGGCATTCTGGACAAGCTCGACTATAAGGTTTCGAAAGTTTCCTGAGCTGTAAACGGGATTTCCTGTTGTAAACGGGATTTCCTGTAGAGACGCGGCTTGCCGCGTCTCAGCAGCGCCGCGCAGCGGGAGACGGGGCAAGCCCCGTCTCTACAGGGGAAGAAGTTACAACCCAGCCGCGGCAAAAGCTCCGAGCAGACCGGGATTTGCTTGGCATGGGCGCGGGTTTGGGGGCATACTTACTCAGCACTAGCTCAGCACCAGCTCAGCACCAGCTCAGCAGTAGATCGGCACTCCCGCAGACCGATTACGATTTCGGGGACGCTCCGGCGCCTATGTTTCAAAACGAAAGCCAGTCCGAGAACCATCTGGAGCGGTCGACGCCGCACCCTTTGCCCCCGGCTTTGCCGGATGTGGAAGTGCAGCGGAAGCGGATGCTGGTCGCGCTGGGGATACTGCTGCTGGCGCTGTTGGCGGTGGTTCTGAAAGACTGGGATTTCTGGTTTCCGCCGAGCGCTGAGGTCCAGGAAGCCAGGGTTCGAAGCAAGAGTAAGAGTGTGCCCGCGGCAACTGCGAACACGCCGGCGGCGCCCGCGCGCGAACGCAAGCCCGCCAAGTCCCCGCCACCCGCTGCCGCCGAAGTCCCCTTTTCGGCAACTACTGAGCGCGCCGCGCTACCTCCTCTGCAAGTGGAAGTTGTGGCCGGAAACCGCCACATCAACGTGCCCGCGAAAAGCAATGCCATCCATCTGGATGTGAACTCGGGCGCGACGTCTTCCGCATCCGGCGCTGCCGCATCGGCGCCGAATGGGCCGGCCGATGCCAGAACGATCGATGCCAGGACGACCAATGCCGGCGATCGCGTGCAGCTCTCGCCGCAAACAACGCAGAGTGTAAGCGTTTCGGTGGCGCCGGATTACCCCTTGCTGGCGCGGCAGATGAAGGTGCAGGGCGCGGTCAGTTTGCAGGCGCTCATCTCGCGAGAAGGTACTATCCAGGAGTTGCAGATTCTCAGCGGTCCGAGCATTCTGGCAACTGCCGCGCGCGAGGCGGTGAAGCAGTGGCACTTCAAGCCCTACCTCCAAAATGGGCAGCCGGTGGAAACTCAGGCGCGCATCACGGTGAACTTCACCATTTCCACAAATTGAAGCAATTGAATCATTGAGTGATTGAGACATTGAGGCATTTGAAGATCAAGAGCCTCTCGTTTGGGTTCCCAATGATCCAATCACTCAATGATTCAATGACTCAATAAAATTAAACGGGCGTCCGAATTCTTTCGAATCCAGGACGCCCGGGCAGCCCTCCCCCAGAACTGCTCAATCAGGAATGTAAGACTAAGCGGCGAATCTGAAAATGGCACGCGGGTGCCAAGCTTGTTCCACTAAAGTGCCACCCTTTGAAGGGCACATTCCTTCAGCCTGAATCCAAAATCGAAGGCCCGCCTCTACTCTGAAACCACCATCTTTCCCGGCGGTGATCCAGTGGAGAAAGGCGAGTTCGCGATAGCCGTGGGAGCGCCGGTCGATGAATTGTAGGTGTAGCCCGCAATGCCAGTGGAACTTCCGATATAGAAAAAGTTGCCGAGGGGATCAATGAGGGCGAACAGCGAGCCTGCGGCTAAGCTGAAGGGCGACTTCGCTACTTCCACCAGTTGTCCGTTCGTGGAAGTGATCGTGAAACACCAGATGGAGTCGCTCGATCCCGAGGTTAGAGCATAAAGAAACGTGCTGTTGGGATCGATGGTGAGCGTTGTGGGGCCGGCGCCAGCCACGGAGGCAAACGGCGAGCCCAGCATCGGGCTCAGTGCGCCACTGACGGAGTCGATGTCGAACCCGGAAATGTTGCCGGTGGTAGCCTGATACGGGGGAGGATTAATTGCCCCAGGATTGGCAACGTAGAGGAATCGTCCAGTCGCATCCACTGCCATACCGAAGGCTCCCAATCCGGAAATGAACGGCGACCCCGGCACCGGAGTAAGCACGCCGTTCGAGAAAGAAAATGCGGTAACCATGCCGATGCTCGGATTAGTCACGTAAACGAACTTGCCGGAAGGCGTGATCAGAATCTCGGTCGGATTCGCGTTCGCGAAGAAGGGCGATCCTGCGACCTCGGTCAAAGCGCCGCTGTTGGAATCGATGGAGAAAACGGAAACGTTGTTGGAAAAATAGTTATTGGTCACCAGCAGGTACTGGCCGGAAGGGTCGATGACCGCCGCCCAGGGACCGGAACCAGCCGCGGTCGGAGCGCCACTGAGCGTCAAAGTGCCGTCCAGGGCGACGTTGAAAATCGAGATCGTGTCGCCGCGGGAGTTGGCCACGTACAGAAACTTCCCAGACGGGCTCAACGCCAGGCCGGTGGGCGAAATGTTCTGCACCTGCGTCGTTTTTGGTCCCAAGGTGATGGCACCGGTCGCGCCGTTGATGTGCAGCAGGAGCACCTGGCCCGTCGCTGGCAGGGTTACATAGGCATTATGGCCAGGCACCGTGCCCAGTTTGCCGCTGCTGCCGCAGGAAAGAGAAAATCCAGCCACAATGACGATAACAGCAACGGCCAGAATCCGGGGAAGCCAACTTTGACTTGCCAGTGCGGCACGCGCCGCCCTTTGAAAGCTCATTTGCGAACCTGCTCCTCAATATCCAAGATGAAATGAAAAGGTCGTGTTCACTATCGTGCACGAGAAGGCGGGAACAACGCAACTGCATCGGGTGATCGGGTCATCTGACCATCGGGTCATCTAAAGTCAAAAGCCCTTGAACCTCGATGACCCGATCACCCGATCACCCGATCCCCGGATGACCCGATCAATTCAAACGGGATGTGTTCTAATCGAGTTGTAAATCAGTCTGTTCCAAATAAAGACTACGTCGTGATCGACATCCACTGCCACCTTCTGCCCGAGGTCGACGACGGCCCCAAATCCTGGGATGTAGCCGTCGAAATGTGCCGCATGGCAGCAGCCGACGGCATTACTCATGCTGTCGCCACCCCGCACGCCAACGATCGTTACGCCTACGATCGCGCTTACCTCTCCGGGCTTCTCCGCCAACTCCAGGAAAAGATCGATCCCGCGCTGCCATTGCAATTAAGTCTAGGCTGTGATTTTCATCTTTCCTTCGAGAATCTGGAACGCGTCCTCGAGCAGCCGCACACCTTCACCATTGGCGAAACCAACTATCTGCTGATTGAACTCAGTAACTACAGCGTACCGACCCATCTCTCCGAGTGTTTCACTCGCCTGGGAGATCGCGGGCTGACGCCGATCCTGACTCATCCCGAACGGAACCCGATTCTGCAGCAAACGCCGCAGCGCATCCTGGAGTGGGCGGAGCAGGGCTGTCTGATTCAGGTCACGGCCTCGGCGCTCACGGGGTTCTGGGGCGAGCGGCCGGAAATCGTCGCCCGCTGGCTGCTTGATCGCTCGGCCGTCCACGTACTTGCGTCCGACGCTCACGACACCAAGCGCCGTATCCCGAATCTTTCCGCGGGTCGCGCGATGGCGGAAAAAATTGTGGGAGCCGACTGTGCCCAAGCGCTGGTCGAGGGCAACCCGGGCGCAATCGTCAACGGACGACCCATCCCTTATTGCCCGCGGCCGGTGCTGGATTAGCAGGCTGCGGAAAAAGTGGACTTCGTTGCCTCAGCCCCTAAAGGGGCGTTTGATTTTGAATGACTTACGGTATCGCTAAAGCGATGCCCTGATACGAAACCGGACTTTTTCCGCAGCCTCTGAAGTCGTGCCCTTCCCAACAACCTGCGTGAATCAGAGTTTTTCCGCAGCCTGTTAGGGATTCTACTGCAAGGACTTTGAAAACAGGTATGCCCTGTTTTCAAATCCTTGCCGCTGGTAGAAGGCGTGCGCCTGTACGCGGTGAAACGCGGAGTCGAGCTCGACCCGGGAACATCCAGCCTCTTTTGCGACCCCGATGATGGCCGCCAGCAGTGCACTGCCGATGCCAAGTCCACGTTTCTGTTTGCTGACGACGAGTTCGTCGATATGTGCCAGATACCCTGCCTGCCATAGATTGCTCTTGATGGTGAGCGAACAGAACCCGACCACCTTCTCATTCTCCACGGCGCAGAGATAGTGCTGCAGATCGGACGCGAGCCCTCGACTATAAACGGGGCGCAGAGCATCTGGATCCAGCGCTTTGTCTGGCCAAAGGTGCTCCAGCAACACAAGAATCTGTTCAAAATCCGCACTGGTGCATTGGCGAATAACGGTCATGCGGGAAAGGTATCATGGTCAGACGCGCGACGCTTCAAAGAGGGATTGCCAGCGGCTACCGCTGGGGAAGGTTGTTATCCGCGGGCGTTGGTTTTGGCGCGGCCCCTGGATCGGGCGCGACGGGCGTCGGCGTCGACGTCGTCATTGCGCTCTCCGGATTGAGCAGGTGATCATGGCTGGGACCTAATCCGAGTTTAATCAGCGCTCGCGAATCGGGAGTCGTCTTCGACTGCCATCCCTGGTCTGCCTGATAGCGCTGCATCGCGGCCTGCGTGGCGCTGTCCCAGTCGCCCGAGGGCTCGCCCTGCATGTAGTGCTGGCGGATGAGCGCTTCCTGAATTTCCCGGGCACGAGCCGAGTCAATCGCCTGCTGGCCGTGCTTCTTCGCAACCAGCTTGGAACCCTTCTTGCCGTGGGAGGTTTTGCTCTTCTGCGCTGCGCTATGCTTGTGAGTCGAGGTGTGAGCGGAGGTGGCATGCGCGGGCGTCGCATGGGTGGTGGTGTTATGCGCTGATTTCTTGGTTGGCGCCGGGGCCGCGTGCGCCGGCTTCTTTGGCGGAGTCGTCGTCTCTGTTTGCGCGACGGCGAACCCATGCACGGCCAGGCTGAGCAGGGCGCAAAGGCCGATCCGTCGCCAACGCGGAAGTTGATCAGACCGTAGCATGTCTAAAGGCTTCGACCATTCGCGGCTTGACCATCAAAATTGGTCGTCAGTCGTTGGTCATTAGTCGTTCGGGACGCGTCGTCCATTTGAAGCCTGCGAACGACTAATGACCAACGACTAACGACTGCTCCAACAAAAAACCGGCGAGACCGGCCCACCCTAATGTTCCCCGAAACGGGGACGGAGTGCCAGTCTCGCCGGAGTTCTTATAGGTTACGGAAGTGTACCTGCCAGGAAAATCGTTCCATCCTGCGCTCTTGCGCCTCGCGGACGCACCAGGAACACGACATCCTGCCCGCTCTTCAGCGACGACTCGATCTTCGAAAAGTCGTCCGCATTGTTCACCGGCTGCTTGTTCACTTCCAGGATCACGTCGCCGCGATTCATACCGAGATCCTCGGCGAACGATCCTTGCTTCACGTCCTGCACCACTACGCCCTTGCCAGAGGCAATGCCCAGGCGGTCGGCCAGATCGGGAGTGATGCTGCGCACCGTAATCCCGAACTTGCTGGCCTTGGGCGCCTCCTCGCTCTGGCTTTCGTCTTCTTCGCCCAGACGGGAAGCAAACAGTTTCGAGCGATCGGCGATGGTCACCGTCGTGTCTGCCTTCTTGCCGTTGCGCACAAAGGTGAGCTTGGCCTTCGAGCCCGGCTTGCGGGAAGCGATGTCCGCCACCAGATCGTCGCCGCTCTTCACGTCCTTGCCATCCACGGAGGTGATGGTGTCGCCGATCTTCAGGCCCGCCTCTTCGGCCGGGCTGCCGGAGACCACGTTCGACACCGTCACACCCGATCCGTAAATACGCGCGATAGCCGGGTTCGGCTGCCCTGAAAACTCAATGCCGATGGACCCGCGCGAAACCCGGTGTTCCGGCCCGATCAACTGGTTGTAGACCTGCGTCACCGTGTTCGAAGGCATGGCAAATCCCACGCCCGCGTACGAACTTGTCTCTGTAAGGATGGCAGTATTGATGCCGATAACTTCACCCGCCATATTCACCAGTGGCCCACCGGAATTGCCGGGGTTAATGGCGGCGTCGGTTTGAATAAAAGACTGGAACTGGCGGTTAGGAACGATGTTGCGCCCCTTGGCCGACACGATGCCGGCGGTCACAGTTTCCTGCAGCCCAAAGGGACTGCCGATGGCCAGCACCCAGTCGCCCACTTCCATGCCGTCGGAGTTGCCCAGTTTTGCGGCTGGCAACGGATGATCGACATCAATCTTGATCACCGCCAGGTCGGTCTCCTGATCCATTCCGATCAACCGGGCATCATGGCCCGGAGAAGCCGGGTTTTCATCCTGCAGCTTCACCCGAATGCGATCGGCCTTCTCGACCACGTGCCGGTTGGTGACGATGTAGCCCTTCGAATCCACGATCACGCCGGAGCCGAGCGAGCGTTGGCGGATGGTGCCCGCTTCTCCGCCCTGACCGCCCTGGCCGCCGAAGAACTTGTCAAAGAAATCCTGGAACGGGGAGTCCTCATCGCCGCCTTGATCCTGGTCCGGATCGGGATGCACGGAGCGCCGGTGATGAGGGTTCTTGATGGTCGACTCGGTGTTGATGTTCACCACGCTCGGCTCCAGTTGCTTGGAAATCTGGGAGAAGGCGGTCGAAAGCTGTTGCGGAGCGGGGATGGTCAGCGGCGTCGCATCCGAGGACTTCTGCCCCTCCTTGCCTTTCACTCCATAGGAGACAACCGTGCCAATCAGAATTCCAACCGCCAGTGTCGCCAAAATCGTAAAAGTGTACGCCCAACGGTTGGCTTTGAGGCGCACCCAAAAGGCGCCTTCGCGCGAATCCATTTCCTACCTCCTGAAACTGCCTGATTTTTCATTATACCTTCGCCCCAGGCAGGGATCGGTTCGAAGGGCGCCAAATCATTTAGACGCAGAAACCGCCATCCGCGTTGGACGTGATTTCCTGTAGAGACGCGGCTTGCCGCGTCTTTGCCCGTCGCGGAGACGGGGCAAGCCCCGTCTCTACAACTTCAGCGTCATCAGCGCCAGGAACAAACCGGTGTAGCCGGCGATGACCAGCAGCACTAACAGGGCTCCAAAACTCAGGACGTTGAATATTCCCCACGGCTTCTCGACCGCGCCCAGCGCCAGCTTCCACAGTCCGAAACTCCCCGCCAGCGCGCAGGCCGGCAACACCAACAGTCCAATTGTCCGCCCGTGCGCCACCTGGGGGAATACGATCAGGAACATCACGGCAGGAAGAAAAGCCAAAGCCGGGACAATGGCCAAGGGGGCGCCGATCAGGAACGCACGTTCGCGCTCTTTATATTGAGTCATTGAACCATTTAGTCATTGAATCATTAAGGCATTGAATCATTGAGTCATCGGATCAGCAAAGGGTCACCCAATGTCTCAATGCCTTAATGATTCAATGATTCAATGCTGTACACGGTCTTGCCGCCGACCACCGTGCGCAGAACTTTCGTCTCCAGAATTTTCGGGGGCAAGACGGCGGTAATGTCCTGGTCGAGAACGACAAAGTCGGCGAGCATGCCCGGCTCCAGCTTGCCTTTTTGCTTTTCAGCGAACTCGGCAAAGGCCGCACCCGTCGTGTAGGCCGCGATCGCCTGCTCGATGTTCAGCTTCTGTGCGGGATAGTAACTTCTCTTTCCGTCTTCGCTCATGCGGGTAACCGCCGCATAGAGTCCGCGAAACGGCGTAACCGGTTCGTGCGGATAATCCGTGCCAAAGGCCAGCACCACACCGCGGCGAAGGAACTCAGCCCAGGCATAGGAATGCTCCGCGCGCTTCGCTCCCAGACGCGACTCGGCCCAGTTCATATCCGTGAGCAGGTGGCTCGGCTGCATGGACGCGATTACGTTCAGATCCTTGAAACGCGAAATCTGCTGCGGCGTGGTGACCTGCGCGTGCTCGATGCGAAGCCGGTAATCGTTGTCCCGGTAATCGTTGTAATTGCCGCCGCCATTGCCACCGTCGGCCGCTTTGACCTTGCCTTCTCTCGCCGCTTTCTCCGCCTCGGCAAACGCATCGAGCGCCAACTGCACTGCTTTGTCACCGATGGCGTGGAAGCCGATCTGGTATCCCGCCAGCACCCGCTCCCTGGTCATCGCATTCAGCTTGGCCGCTTCGTATTGCGGCAGGCCGCTGTTCTTTGGACCATCGTTCTTTGGATCGGCGGGATCGTCGTTGTAGGGCTCAAGCAACGCGGCCGTTTTCGAGCCGAGCGAACCATCCAGGAAGGCCTTCAGCATTCCGGTGCGGAGCAGGTTGTCGGAGGCGGGATGCGAGTTGCGCTTGTTGTTCAGGTCTTCCAGCGAGTCGTCGAAAGTCAGCCACTCTGAAATTCGCGCGGTCAGCTTTCCCTCGCGCTCGATTTCCTCATAAATCTGAAAGTCTTCCCACTGCGAGTTATCCTGCGCCGAGGTGATGCCGTGGCTTGCCAAATCCGCAAGCGCGAGTTCGATGGCGTGCCGCCGCTTCTCGTGCGTTGGTTTGGGAATCACTGCCTGCATCGTAAGCGCCATCTCGCGCAGAATGCCGTTGGGCGTGCCGGTTTCATCGCGGTCTATCTTTCCACCCTTGGGATCGGGGCTGGCGACGGTGATGCTGGCCAGTTGCAAGGCGCGCGTGCTGGCCACGCCAACGTGTCCGTCCACGCGTTCGAGGTAAACCGGGTGGTCGCCGCTTACTTCGTCCAGATCCCAGCGTGAGGGCAGGGTTTGGACGGGCCACAGAGTCTCGTCCCAACCTTCACCCACCACCCATTCCCCGGGCTCGGCAGCTTCGCACTTGGCGCGCAAGCGTTCGCGGAACTCGTCGAGTGTCTTGACGCCGACCAGGTTCACGTTCAACTTTTCCAGACCGGCGCTGGCCAGATGCACGTGAGCGTCATTAAATCCGGGCATGACGAAGCGACCATCGAGATCCACGATCTTCGTCTCTGGCCCTTTCAACTTCATGATCTCGTCGCGCGTCCCCACGGCGAGGATCTGGTCGCCGCGCACCGCCAGGGCCTCCGCGCGCTTGCCCGCCCCGAGCGAAGACGCCGCATCGACCACCCCGGTGTAGATGTTGGCGTGGGTAAAGATCAGGTCCGCTTTCGGCTTCTGAACGCTTTGCGCCGACGTGCCAGAGGCCACGGCCAACAACAGAAATGGAGCGATTCGCGCCATCATTCTCCGGCTCCCGACAATGTCAGCATGGTAAGCAGAATGCGCTTTAGTCCAAGGTCTCGTCCATTGCAGTCGAACCATTCTTGCAACGTGTGGGCGCCGCCCCCGGAGCCGCCCGCCCCGATGGCGATGGCCTCGCGACCGAGCGATAGCGGAATGTTGGCGTCGGTCGACGCCCGCTGCACCTGCGCCGTGTTGCCCAACTGAGCGTCCACGGCGCGAATCACCTTGAGAAGCCGCGCATCCGGCGACAGTTCGCCCGCCGGACGATTTCCGATCTCCACCACTTCGCTCTGCACCACCTGCGGCTTTCGTATTCCGTGCTGAGCCGCGGCCCGATTCTCCAATGCCAGCGCCTGGTCCAGCGCGACGCGCAGCGCTCGCTCCAGCCGGTCAATTTCCGCCGTCGAGGTGGAGCGCAGATCGACCCGCATGCTGGCGGACTCCGGAATGGAGTTCACGGAAGTCCCACCCCGAATCACGCCGACATTAAATGTCGTTTTCGGCGAGGCCGGAACCGGCGTTTGACTGAAGACCTCGATCGCACGGGAAAGCGCAATAATTGGATTGGGCGCGCCGAAGTCGCTCCACGAGTGTCCGCCCGGACCGCGCATGATCACTTCGAAGCGGCGGCTGCCCAGGGCCTCGGCCACCACCGTGTCCGCTCCCGCGCCATCGACAACCACGCTGTAGGCAATCGCGTCCCGCCAGCGCGGCGTCGCGAAAACGTGCCGCATGCCGCGCAGATCGCCTTCGCCTTCTTCCCCGACGTTGCCGATGAACACAAAGGGCAGCGCATGCGAAATTCGTCCGCTGCCGAGCACACTGGCCACGGCCAGCATCGCCGCAATGCCCGCGCCGTTGTCCGCGACTCCCGGGCCGAACAACCGGCTGCCCTGCTGGCGGATGTGCAACGGCGTCGCTGCCGGGAACACCGTATCAATATGCGCGCTGAGCGCCACGAAGCGGCTGCCGTAGCCGGGACGAACGCCGAACACGTTGCCCACCTCATCCATCTGCACATCGACGAGCCCTAGCTCGCGAAAACGTTCAGCCAGCCAGGCGCCGCGCGGCGCCTCTCCGAATGGAGGCGCAGCCAGCCGCGTCGCCTCCATCTGCCACAGCGCAAACTGTGATTCCCCGGAGCGGAAACGGGCGAATGCCGCGCGCACTTCCGGCAAGCCGGCGAGCCGCGCCACTTCCTGCTGCACCGAGGGAGACAAATCAGAAGCTGCCACTGGCCGAACTCACTCCATCCTTGTGGCCTATCTTATAACGTCAGGGCCTAACGTCAGCGCGCGGATGCGAAGGCAATCCCTGTAGAAGGCCCTTTCAGAAAGAAGAAACCTGATTAGCGTTTCAGCGAATGCCGCGGAGGCCCGTCTCGGCTGGATGAGATGCGAGCATCTTCATGCCGTTCAGAATCGCGGCGATTACGTTCTCGTCCCCGACGACCGTGTTGATCATCAGGTGATAGAGGGCGCGCGTCGGCCATTCGGCATTGAAGTAGTGTTTGATGTAGGCGCGCCGCTCCTTATCCACGTTCTCCACCAGGTCCTCTGCTTCTTCGCGGCTCTTGCCCATGGCCACCAGACGGCGAATCTTCTCGTCGGGCGGAGCATAGGTGAAGACGCGGAAAGTATCTTGGCGCTCGCGCAGGAAAAACGGGGCGCCACGGCCGACAATCACGGCACTGCCTTCCGTCGCAATCGTGTGCATGATCTCCCCCACCATGACCATCATGCGATCCGTATCGAAAGCATACGAGTCGGCTAGAGGAATGCTGCGTTCGTAACTGCCCCGCCAGAAGGCTTTCGCTAAACGGTAGAGACGGCTGTCGACCCGCTCATCGCACAAGGCCACCGCCGATTCCGTCACCCGCGCGCGCTGCGCAATCTCGCTGGTCAGTTGCTGGTCCCACAGCTTCCACCCCAATCGGCGGGCCAGTTCTGCGGCAATGCCTCCGCCCCCGCTGCCAAACTCGCGTTCCAGAGTAACGATGCGAAACATTGCGAACCTCCCTTCGGAATACGGTGGAGCGACGGGCGTCTCGCCCGTCCAGCCCTGCGGGAAACCCGGCTCTCCACTAGTGAACCACGATCAATGAGCTACGATCTCGCCTCCCGGCTTCGACTTCTTGATCAGGAACACGCACGGGATTAAACAAAAGACCAGCACCCCGAGCACCCAGAAATTATCAATGTAGGCCAGCATGGTCGACTGCCGGATCACATTCGCCTGTATCAAGGCGTAGGCATGCTGCTGCGCGGAATCGCCTCCCGAGCCAGGACCGGCGCCGCCGCCCGCAAAAGTTCTCGTCATCCCGTGCAGCGCCGACTGAAACTGCGGGTTGGCGGCGTTCAGCTTTTCCACCAGCCGCACCTGGTGAACCTGCGCGCGGCGAGCCAGGCCGGTGGTGACAAAAGAGATCCCGAAGCTGCCTCCAATATTTCTGGCCAGGTTCATCAAGCCGGACGCCGCATTGTTTTTCTCGCGTGGCAGAGACGCATACGCGGCGATGTTAATCGGCATGAACAGGCAAGCGAATCCGGCCGCCTGGTAGACGCGCGCCATGACCATGGTGTGGAAATCCACGTTCAGGTCGAACGTCGTCATATGGAACAGCGAAAACGAAAGCATCGGCAAACCAAAGAGCAGCACCCAGCGCGGGCTATAACGCGAAAGTAGAAATCCAACCATCGGCATCATCACCATGATCGCGAAACCGCCCGGGGAGAGCGCCATCCCGGAGCGTTCGGCGGTGTAACCGAGCATCGTCTGCATGAACAGCGGCAACAGCAAGGTGCTGCTGAGCAGGACAAATCCCACCATGAACATCAGGAAGTTGGACGCGGCGAAGCTGCGCTCGCGAAATAAGTGCAGGTCGACGATGGGGTCTTTGTGGTTCCACTCCCAGAAGACGACGAAGATCAGCGCCGCGGCAGAGATCACGCTCAGCACTACGATGAAGTGCGATTCGAACCAGTCTTCGCGCTGTCCTTTGTCGAGGACCACCTGCAGCGTTCCGAGGCCGAGCGCGACCAGGCCCAGTCCGATGTAGTCAATCCGGGTTTCGCTCAGCTTGCGGCGCTTCATGTATGGAGGATCCTGGATGAGCCGCGAGGTCAGCAAAAACGAAAGCATGCCGACGGGAATGTTGATGAAGAAAATCCAACGCCAGCTAAAGTTGTCGGTGAGCCAGCCTCCAAGCGTGGGGCCGATGGCCGGAGCCATGACCACCGCGATGCCATAGACGGCAAATGCCATGCCGCGCTTGGCGGGAGAAAAGGTATCGACGAGGATGGCCTGCGAACTCGGTTGCAGTCCTCCTCCGCCCGCACCCTGAAGAATGCGGAAGACGATGAGCATGCCGAGGTTGGGCGCCAATCCGCACAGAAACGAACTGAGCGTGAAGACTACGACACAGCCCATGTAAAAGTGCTTGCGACCGAAGATCGAAGACAGCCAGCCGCTCAGCGGCAGCACGATGGCATTGGAGACGAGATACGACGTCAATACCCACGTGCTCTCGTCCTGACCCGCCGAAAGACTGCCGGCGATGTGGGGCAGCGCCACGTTGGCGATGCTGGTGTCGAGCACCTCCATGAACGTGGCCAGCGTTACCACCAGAGCGATAACCCAGGGATTGACCGGCGAATGCCATTCGGCGGCCTCATTCATGGTGATCGCAGCAGCGCCCATTGTTATAGAAACCCATGTTTCAAAGTTTCAAGGTTTCAAGGTTTCAAAGCGGACTCCAGCGAAGCCCACTCTGACTTTGAAACTTTGAAACACTGAAACTTTGAAACACTGAAACCTTGAAACCTTGAAACCTTGAAACCTTGCCCTCACTTAATCCAGACCTTCGGCTCTACCGACATCCCCGGACGAAGTTCATGGCTCCTGATCACGCCCGGATTGAACACAATTTTCACGGGTATGCGCTGCACCACTTTGACGTAGTTGCCGGTGGCGTTTTCAGCCGGCAACAGGCTGAAGCGATCTCCACTGGCGCCGGCGATGGAGTCGACATGCCCCTTGTAAGTCCTGCCGGTGGCATCGACGTCGACATCCGCCGACTGGCCCGGCTTGATGTTCCTGAGTTGCGTCTCCTTGAAGTTCGCCGTGACCCACAGGTCCGCCTCACCGAGAGGGATGATTTTCATCATCTCCTGGCCGGGCTGCACGTTTTGACCAACCTCGACGGTGCGGTTGCTGACGGCTCCGCTGACTGGCGCAATCACTTTGGTGTACTGGAGGTTCAGTTCCGCCTGGTCCAACGCGGCCTTTTTGCGATCGGCATTGGCTTGGGCGGAAAGAGCGCGGGCGCGCGTGGCGCGCATCGTCTGCGGCGCGGTGTCGGCGGTGCGAAGCTCGGCGCTGGCCTGCCGCAGCTTGTCCTGCGCCTGTTCGACCTGCGCCGCGGAAGCGTCAGCGCGCGAGCGCATCATCTGCAGAGTTGCGGCGGCGGCATGGGCGCTGGCGATCGCTTGATCGTACTGTTGCTGCGAGATCTCCTGCTTGTCGATCAGTTCCTTGTAGCGAACCAGATCATTCTGCGCTTTGGTGTTGTTGGCCTCCGCTTCCACGATCTGCGACTTGGTCGCTTCAAACTGCTGGCGGGCTGCCGCGATGCCAGCCTGCGCACTGGAGACGCCGGCCTGTGCCCCGCTCACCTGGCTCGAAGTGCTCACGTTGGTGATGGGAACGTTGATGCCGGCGGCTGCGGCCTGCGCCTCAGCGTCGGCGTAGTCGGCACGCGCCTGCGCCACCGCAACTTCGTAGTCGGCCGGGTCGATTTCCACCAGCACCGTTCCCTTTTCCACATACTGGTTGTCTTCGACGTTGAGCTTCAGCACATGGCCGCTGACGCGCGCGCTCACCGAGTTCACATGCCCGTCAATCTGCGCGTCGTCGGTCGATTCATAGCTCTCGAAGTAACGCCACAGAAAGAAAGCGGCGATCAGAATCACCAGGCCGGCGAGAATGAGTCCCAACCTGGTGCGCGGATGACTCAAAAACGCGGACCGCCGCTGATATCGAGATTCGCTGTCAGGCAGGGACGGAGCCGGCGGCGACGGAGACTCCGGCGCGCCGGTTTCCGGTTGCGGTTTGGGCTCGGCTACAACGTTGCTGGGTTCTTCCATTTGGTTACTTCCCTTTCAAATATTCGCGAACACCCTCTTCTGCGTGCCCCAGGGCGCGGGCATAGGAAACCTTCGCCAGGTTGTTAAGGTATAGGCTCGAGATCAAACTCTCATGAGCCGACGCCACCGCTTCCTGCGCCTGCACCACTTCGAGGTTGTCGGTGACCCCGGCGGAGAAACGATCCTGCGATTGGGTGAGCGCCTCTTCGGCAAGATTCACCGAACTCTGGGCGACTTCTACCTGATCGGCAGACGACTTGAGGTCGAGCAGCGCGTTGCGGATATCCTGATCGATCTGACCACGCACGTCCGCCATCTGCGCCTGCGCCTGGCGCAAGCTGGCTTCCGCTTTCAGAACATCGCCATGAACCCTTCCACCCTGGAAGATCGGAATGTTCAGCGTGCCCACGACCGTATACGTAGGCAGCACATCGCCGGGAGTCGCGCCGATCTCGCCGTAATTTGCCGCCATGTCGATGGTGGGAAAATACCCGGCGGTGGCTGCGCTGTGCTCCAGTTGCGCGGCCACCAGACGATCCCGCGCCGCTTTGTAATCGGAGCGCAGAGAATACGCGCGCTGCAAGCTGCTTTCAAGATCGGGGATGGGAAAAGCCTCGTAAGGAGCTTTGTCGGCCAGTTCAAATTCCTGGCCGCTCGCCAATCCGATCACGCGCGCCAGCGAAATTTTCTGCTTGGCGAAATCGTTCGTAGCCGCGATCAGTTGCTGTTGGCGCGTCTGGTATTCGACCTGCGCCCGCAGCGTGTCGATGGCTGGAGCGACGCCCGCCTGTTGTTGCGCAACCGCCTTCTTATAGAGCGCGCGCGCCGTCTCCACCTGCGCTTGCGCGGTTTCCACGCGGGCTGCCCCGGCAATCGCCTGCAGATAGGCGCTGCCGGTCGCGAGCACGACCAGGTCGCGCGCGTCTTTCAGATTGAACCGGGCCACTCCTTCGCCAATCACGGAAGAACGGTATTTCTGGATTGCCTTCCAGTCGAAGACTCGCTCCGTCGCCGAGGCGCGCACATCAAAATAGGCAAAGGGTCCAATGATGGGAGGAATACCAGGAAGCAGCTTGCCAGTAAATCCTTCTGCTTCCGTGCTCAGCTTCTGTGCCGATTCCTGCACATCGCCGCTCACGTGCGGAAGCAGGTCGCTGAGTTGCTGCCATTTCTGTCCCCGGGCCGCGATGGTGTTGTACTCCGACAGAAGACCAGCCAGATTCTGACGTAAAGCCCGCTCCATCGCGTCGCTGAAGGTCAGTTGCAGAACTCCGGCGGTGGGCTTCGCATCGGGCACACTGCCAAACACTGGGTTCTGTGCCGAGGTTGGAAGTTGTGAGGTTTGAAGCTGCGTGGCTCCGCCCGCCGGGCCTGCGGTGGAACCGTAAGTCGAAGGGGAACTTTGGGCGCAAAGCGTCGCTGGGAAGATGACGATGGACAGGACCGGCAAAACCATCCGAAAAACGGCACATCTCTTCATTGTAATTAACCAGTTAGTTAGATAAAGTTAGTTAGATTCTACCCGACCCCCATCTCGCGAATCAAGCCATGACTCGCATAAGCTACGCAAGCGCCGCAATTGGCGGGCGGGACGGTCCGAAGAAGCCATGGGACCGGCATTCCCCCCTGGCTGGCTCCAAAGCAGAAATCATAAGTCTTTTGTACTCTTTTTGCTGGAGATGCGATGCGAATTGTTGAACCGCCTCGCGATAGAGTGCCGCCCCATGCGTTTTGCAGGTGCACGCGCACTGCCGAGAGTGACCTTGGTCATCTTGTGCGAACCCCCGTCCAAAGTTCAATCTAGGAAGCGAGTCAAGCACTTTCCCGCGGCTGACGTTTGCGTGAGGGAAGTCGTACGTATGAGCGAAGCCACGAAACTATCGCCCAAAGGATCGGATTGGACGCGCCTGCTCACCGATCCCCACCTGGTCAGCCACCTCGGAAAACTGCTCCAAACCTACCGCGAGGTGCCTCCAGAACAACGCGAAGCGGCCCTGCTGCACGCCATGCGCGAGATCAAGGACGCCGCCGTCAAAGACCGCCAAGCACATGATCATGATAATGTGCAGCCCGTTGCCGCGGCGCCGGCTCCTGCCGTGCTCCCCCATCCCGAACCAGTGGATAAAACGCCTCCGTTCGAACCGGATTTGTTCACCCCGCAACTGGCATCGGATCGCCGCCGTTATCACCGGATCAAGTGCTATGTGGCGGTGGAAATTCACATTGAGGGCATAGAAGAGCCGGTCTGGGGTAATCTGGCGAATGTGGGCCGCGGAGGCTGCCTGGTCGAGACCTCCAGCGCCGTGCCCGCGGGCAAGGCCCTGGAGATCGGGTTGTGGGTAGCCAGCGGCAAGATTTGGGTAAAGGGCGTCATCATCAGCGGAGTCGCGACGCACAGCGCGCCGTCGTTTGGCGTTCGCGTGAAATTCTCAGAGGCGGAACTGTCGGAAAAGGAACACCTGCGGGAATTTCTCAAATTCGTCGAGACCACCACCCGCAAGTCGCAAAGCGGAAAAGCCTATGTGGCGCAGTTGAAGGGCTAGGCCGCTCCCCGTCCAACCTGACTTTGCCAGCAACTTTTCCTGCCGTACGGGTTCATTCTTAATGAGGCTAATCAGGATGGAAATGCCTTTGCGCCGACGCCGTTTGCTGATGGCGGCTGTGTTGCTTGCCGCGGCCGGACTTACGACGCAGTTCGCTCTCGGCCGTAAGAAAGACAAGCCCGCCGGAGCGATGCCGATGGACGGCCAAAAGCGCGCCATCCACGCCCTCAACCGGCTGACCTTCGGTCCGCGGCCCGGCGACGTGGAGCGCGTCACCCAGATGGGCGTCGACAAGTGGATCGAACTCCAACTTCATCCCGATCGAATTGATGACTCGGCGCTCGATGCCAGGCTGGGTCCATTCCGTACGCTGCGTATGGACACGAAAGAGATCGTCGAGAATTTTCCTCCTAATCAGTTGATCAAGCAGATCGCCGACGGGAAAGCCTCGCTGCCGAGCGATCCCACCATGCGCGCGGTGTACGAAGCACAACTCCAGCGCTACGAAGACAAGCAGGAACGCAAGGACGAAGCCGCCAAAAGCGGCGCCACCTCCGGCGCGAGCAGCGCACCCCGCAGCAATGACGATGGCGGCGCTTGTAGAGACGGGGCTTGCTCCGTCTCCGGCGCTAGCGACAAGGCCACCGATCCCGACGAGACGCGCCGCCGCGAAGAACGATGGGTCGCTAGTGTCAAGACGCAGGAACTTCTCGATCTGCCTGCCGACGAGCGCATGCAGGAAATTCTGAAAATGTCGCCCGAAGATCGGCGGGCGATCGCCGCCACAACCAAAGGCGCCAAGGCAGGTGCCCTCATGGCCGGAATGAGCCCGCGGCAAAAAGAGACAATGATGGCGCTCAATAATCCCGAGCAGGTGGTGGTCGATGAGTTGATGCAGGCCAAGCTGCTGCGCGCCCTCTATAGCGAACGGCAACTCGACGAAGTAATGACCGACTTCTGGTTCAACCACTTCAACGTGTTCATCAACAAGGGAGCCGACCGTTACCTGCTGACCAGCTACGAGCGCGACGCGATCCGTCCGCATGTGCTGGGGAAGTTCGAAGACCTGCTGGTGGCGACCGCCAAGAGCCCGGCGATGCTGTTCTATCTCGACAACTGGTTGAGCGTCGGGCCGGACTCGGACATAGCGCTCGGCATCGCGCCGCACCAGCGAAGGGAGGGCCCAGGTCCAGGTAATCGTTCGCAGAATCGTGCACGGGGCAATTTAAAAGCCAGGCAGGCCAGCGGTCTGAACGAAAACTACGGCCGCGAGCTGATGGAGTTGCACACCCTCAGCGTAAACGGCGGCTACTCGCAGAAAGATGTCACCGAAGTGGCCAAGGTGTTCACCGGCTGGACGCTGGAGCAGCCGAATAAAGGTGGGGCCTTCCGCTTCGAGCCGCGCATGCACGAACCCGGAGACAAAATCGTCCTCGGACATCGCGTCAAAGAAAATGGCGAGAAGGAAGGACTGGAAGTGCTGCACCTCCTGGCGCACAATCCCAAGACGGCGCACTTCATCTCGCAAAAACTGGCGATGCGCTTTGTCTCCGACGATCCTCCGCCCGCGCTGGTTGATCGCATGGCACGCACCTTCTTGAAGAAAGATGGCGACATTCGCGAAGTGCTGCGCACCATGTTCAAGTCGCCCGAGTTCTGGTCGTCCGCGGCCTACCGCGCCAAAGTGAAAACGCCGCTCGAGTTCGTGGTTTCTGCCGTGCGCGCCAGCGGCGCCGAGGTTGACGACGCGCGCGCCCTCATCGGCACGCTCAACAACATGGGCATGATGCCCTATGGCATGATGCCGCCAACCGGCTACTCGATGAAAGCCGACACGTGGGTGAACTCCTCGGCGCTCCTCGGACGCATGAATTTCGCGCTGGTCCTGGCCGCAGGAAAAATAAGGGGAGTCAAGATCGATTCCGCCAGTCTGGCAGCCGGAACCGCCGCAGGAACGACTGTGGCAGGAACGACTGTAGCAGGAACGACTGTAGCAGGAACGACTGTAGCAGGAACGACCGACGCGCAGCAGGTGTTAGCGACCTTGGAAAATTCGCTGCTGTCAGGCGACATCTCAAGGCAAACGCACGATACCATCAGCAAGCAACTCGACGACCCAAAGATCAGCCAGCGGAGATTGGATGATCCAAAGCGTCCGCCAAACATAGCCGCGATTACAGGATTGATTCTGGGGTCGCCAGAGTTTCAGAGGAGGTAGCCGTCAGCTCTCAGCTATCAGCTCTCAGTTAGGGTGCTGAAAAGACTGATAGCTGAGAGCTGATAGCTGAAAGCTTGGTTTTCTTATGTCCATCACTCGACGCATTTTTCTTCGCAACGGCGCTCTGGCCGTGGTCGGCACGACCGCGCTGCCAGGCTTTCTGACGCGCGCCGCCTTGGGCGCATCCGACCCCGGCGTTCGCACCAGGCGCCTGGTCGTAATCTTCCAACGCGGCGCGGCCGACGGCCTCAACATCGTTGTGCCCCACGGCGAGCCCAGTTACTATGCCATGCGGCCGACCATCAACATCCCGAAGAAATCCGTGCTCGACCTCGACGGCTTTTTCGGATTGCATCCGGCGATGGCATCCTTTGAGCCGCTCTGGAAGCAGAAGCATCTCGCCATCGTGCACGCCGCCGGATCTCCCGACCCGACGCGCTCGCACTTCGACGCGCAGGACTTCATGGAATCGGGCACGCCCGGCGTAAAGGTCACCGACGATGGCTGGCTGAACCGCGCGCTGCACGAGCTTCCCGTCGTATCTGGGAAAGACAAGTCGGCCTTCCGCGCCATTGCGCTCGGCCCGTCGCTGCCGCGCATTCTCTCCGGCAAAGAGCCGGCGGTTGCGGTCAATAACCTGAATGATTTTTCCGTCGGCGGGAAAAATCCGAAGGCTGCGCCGCTCGCGAACTCGTTTGAGGCGATGTACGAAAACTCCGTGGACACCGTATTGCACGGCACCGGCCAGGAAACTTTCGACGCGGTCAAGACGCTAAAGGAGGCCGATCCCGCGCACTATACACCGGCCGCCAACGCGAACTATCCCAAGGGACGCTTCGGCGACAGCCTGAAGCAACTCGCGCAAATGATCAAAGCGAACCTCGGCGTGCAAGTGGCGTTCGCCGACATCGGAGGCTGGGACCACCACGTCAACGAAGGCAGCACCCAGGGACAGATCGCCAACGTGCTCGGCGACTTCTCGCAATCGATCGCCGCCTTCTGGACCGACCTCGGCGACCTCGGAGAAGACACCGTCGTAGTAACCATGTCCGAATTCGGCCGGACAGCGCGTGAAAATGGAAACCGCGGCACCGATCACGGCCACGCCAACGTGATGTTTGCGCTCGGCGGCCCAGTAAAAGGCGGCAAAGTCTATGGCCAATGGCCCGGCCTCGACCAATCGCAACTCTACGAAGGCCGCGACTTGGCGGTAACGACTGACTTCAGGCTGGTGCTCAGCGAAGTAGTGTCACGCTATCTGGGGAACAAAGATCTGAAGACGGTGTTTCCGGGATTCGAAGGGCAGGCGGCGCAGTTTGTGAAGCTGCTGGGGTAGATCGTGTGGTGACGGGGCTTTGCCCCGTCCGAGCCGGACGAAGCCTGGCAGGGTTAGACCTCGATCAGCACATCCCCGCCCTCGATCTTCACCGCATACACCGCAACCTTGGCGCCCGGCGGACCGGCCTCGCCTGTTTTAGGATCCCACTCCCAGCCATGCCAGGGGCAAACAACTTTCCCTCCTGAAATCACGCCCTGGCCGAGCGGCCCTCCACGATGCAGGCAGATGTTGTCCATGGCGCTGATTTCGCCGTTTACGTTAGCAACGCAGATGGTCCTGTCGCCGCAGGGGAATTCTTTGGCTTCGTTGATTGAGGGAATTTCAGATTGAGGCGCTAGTTTGACGAACATGGCATTCAGCACTCGGTGGTCCCAAGCGAACTACAGATCCCTCACTCCGTTCGGGATGACAAAAGATATACAGCGGTGGTTCAACTGAGAACTGACAACTGAGAACTGACAACTGACGGCTGACAGCTGACGGCTGACAGCTATTTCGGCTGCATCGTTTGCGCCACCATCACCTGGCGCTTGAAATTCTCCATCATGCTTTCTTCCAGCCGCACTTCGGTGGGCCGCTTGGCGAGCGTCATGGTGTCGATCTTGTCCTGCAACTTGAGCAGCGCGTAAAACAAATTCTCCGGACGCGGCGGGCAGCCGATGACATACACATCCACTGGCACGATGCGGTCCACGCCCTGCAGCACGGCATAAGTATTGAACGGCCCGCCCACCGACGAGCATGCGCCCATCGAAATCACCCACTTCGGCTCGGGCATCTGGTCGTAAATTCTCTTCAGCACCGGCGCCATCTTCAGCGTGACCGTGCCGGAGACGATCATCAGGTCCGATTGCCGCGGGCTGGGCCGAAATACTTCCGAGCCAAAGCGCGCGATATCGAACCGCGCAGTTGAAGATGCGATCATCTCGATGGCGCAGCACGCCAGCCCAAACGTCATCGGCCAGAGCGCCGACTTGCGCGCCCAGTTGAAGACGTAGTCCACCGTCGAGATCATAAAATTCTTTTCGAATTTATTCTGGAGCCAGCTCATGAGGCCTCGTTCCCTGATCGATCCCTACAAGAATACATCCTCACCCTGCGTCCGGGAGTGATGCAAGTCACAGCCTGAACAACTGACCGCAGTCTAGGCAGCCGACGAGCCAGTGTCAATCAGCAAGCAATTCCGTGATTCCTGGACTTGATTTCCCGCGGGCTGCTGAAAAACGCGTGCAGCCCGGCAGCCCAGGCGGGCTGCGGCGCCGAGTTCAGAAATTCCTTGATCTATACTATGTCTATCTATATAATAATAATTAAGCACGGCTTGATTTTCCCCCCGTGCGTCCTGGAAGTCTCGGCTGCGATGGGAGATCGTAGCCGAGCTGTTTGTTCGCCAAAGGGAGCCTCGGCTGCCATCGGGGGATTGCAGCCGGGGCGTTTTTTCGCTCCGCCGTCGTAGAAAAGCCCGCAACCAAGAAGCCCGCAACCAAGAAGCCCGCAACCAAGAAGCCCGCAAGCGCAGCCGACTAACTGGTGTGGCGCGTGTAGAGAATAACAAGAGCAAAGCGCTGCCGACCCAACGCCCGAAGTGGCCATTACAGCAGCGCCGCCCGTGACCGAACTCAACCTGACTTCAGGATGAGTCACCGAGGCCAGGACTTCAAGTGATCGCCTAGGTACTCGAACCGAGCGGCAACCCAAGCCCTATTTTTTGTCGGCGCTCTGCGCGTCCTCTGCGGTTGCAGTTTTCTCCGGCCGCAGCAGCGGAAACAGAATCACATCGCGAATGGTATGCGAGTCGGTGAAGAGCATCGCCAGCCGGTCCACTCCCAGTCCCACGCCGCCCGCAGGAGGCATGCCATAACTCAGCGCGTTTATATAATTTTCATCCATCTGGTGGGCTTCATCGTCGCCGCGTTCGCGTTCTTTTAATTGCGCCTCGAACCGCCGCCGCTGATCTTCGGGATCGTTCAGTTCGCTGAAGCCGTTCGCGATTTCCATCTGCCCGGCAAACATTTCGAAGCGCTCCGTCCAGTCCGGCTCATCCGGCTTCTGCTTCGACAGCGGAGAGACCGCAGTAGGAAATTCATAGATGATCGTCGGCTGCATCAAATGTTCTTCCGCCACCGCCTCAAAGATGGCAGCGATCGTCTTGCCCACCGGC